>Ga0214471_10002556_pt1 | contig 14257 bp, 20 predicted proteins | sample RVTome_5_FD_207665 | JGI IMG/M metagenome (GOLD analysis project Ga0214471, IMG submission 207665) | Soil microbial communities from uranium-contaminated site in the Upper Colorado River Basin, Wyoming, United States - RVT142D155 | ecosystem: Environmental > Terrestrial > Soil > Contaminated >...
TAAAATCATCGTGCGAGATGTTGAGCTTTTCCCATAAAATCGCAAAATGGCCACTCATCTCGTCAACGAACTCTTTTGGTGTTTTGCCCGCCTTTTTTGCATATCGTTGGATTTTTAATCCGTGCTCATCTGTGCCAATACTAAAATGCACGTCAAATCCCTGCGATCTTTTGTATCGGGCGATAACGTCAGCTTGAATTTTTTCGAGGGCATGCCCGATGTGAGGTTTTGCCGACGGGTAATCAATTGCTGTTGTAATAAAAAAAGTCTCTTTCATAATTCCATATTTATATTTCCATACTTCTCATTCCTCAATCTTATATTTTCTTGCGCTCTTTTAATTGCGTGCTTCTTGTCGGCATGCCTTATATAAGGGCCAATGAGATAAAAAAGTTGCAAGAGACTCACTTTCCTGCTTATGCGCAAACTCAAATAGTCTTCATTGTGCCCATAACCATCCTTCCCAACGTATCCTTTCGTTTGGCTCAATATCATTTTTGGACATTGTATTCCCAGTTTTATAAGTTGATTGTGTATCTCAAACAATAGGTGGTAGTTATAATTTCCTAACACGTAATACGCCATACCGTCTGATAGAGATATGCATCCTTCTGCATCAGTAAAACCAGCAAGGAAAGGAGCAAAGTAATTTTTTGAGCGAAAAATCCATCGGGGCGTTTTCTTCGAGAGCAAAAATTTGAACGATAAATTGAGGTTTGCTTCTATCTGAGTCGCTCCGTGGTAGTTTGGCTTTCCGGTCCATATGTGGCCGTACTTCCTAAAAAGGCTCTCGATTAGCTTTATCTGTGATTCCTTGGTGCTTGCGCAGTCAACGTGGATAGTATCTCCTTTACGCCGAGCGCGCAAGTCGCCAATGCGAAACCCGATTAAATACGCTTTCTCCTGCAAACTCCCGTCAAAATCTTTTCGTTGGTAAACAATATGAGATTCTGAATAACTCCTTCTCCTAATTTCATACTCGCGTAGCTTTCGATGTACAGTACCTCGTGGATAACCATACCTTTTTTGTATTTCCCAAGTGGAAAGTTTTTGGACAAGGTACCAGTTCTGAAGCCTCTCTTTTGTTAAATCAGTAGCATTCCAAGGAAATCTCGTTTTAATCCCATACTCGTTGAGACGATTCCAAATGGTGCCCTGACAACACCCATAACGTTTAGCTATTTGATAAGTGGTAAGTTTCTCCTTCTCGTAGAGATGCCGCAGTTCTTTTTTAGGAAAACAAAGTCTGTCCATGCTATTTTGTGCTCGTCTTTTTCAAAAACTTTTCAAACTCGGCGCGCGCAATCCGAAACTCTTTGCCGATTTTGTGGGCTTTCAATCTGCCTGCTTTGATATAGCGATAAATTGTCATTACGTTGACCCCCAGCTTGTCAGCTAACTCTTGAGTTGTATAAAAATCTTTCTGCTGCGTCATCACATTTTAAAAAATTCCCAAAATATCCCAATTGTCTTTATACTTTTTACCGAGCCTCGCATCGGCTTTGTATAGTGGCAAGTTGACTTTATCGGGTTTGAAGTTCCTTATGTCATTATCTTCGTGCTGCTTGCCCTTTCGGTCTGTCGCCTTAAGCCATCTCTGGTGTTTTTTATTTATGAAAACCGCAAATTCATTGAATGGAATAATGTAATAATCCGGAAGCTCATCCTTTTTCAAATTTACGAAAACATAGAAATGGTTTTTGATGGTTGATTTTGTTCCAACTTTTTTTGTGAGCTTCCATCCTTGTTGGTTGTTTACTGATCGCGTCTTAACTTGAATATTTGCCGATTTTCCATTTCTAGGGTTTGTGACAATAAGGTCTATAGAAGGAGTATTTTTAATCGTCAATGTTGCTATACCGCCGCGCTTGGAAATTTCTGCTGCAACATAAAACTCGCCCGCTACTCCAGTTATATTGCTGTCCACTAACGGTCTGGCCATATCTCTATTATACTTTACAATGGTTTACAAGGCAAGCGGAAAACTTTGCCATTTCTCTCTCTTATCACAGTTTCTACCTTTTTTCTAGTTTAAAAAACATACCAGCACTCCGGAGGGCGCTGGCTGTATTATGCGAGAACATTATTGGTCGTGGTTATACCACCCCAACAAGTTCTAATTCTTGAATAAACGCGAGGTCTGCATGGGTTAGACTTTCTAGATGGAAAACAACCTGGGGTTTTAAATGACACCCGGAAGCTTCTTTATGGTCTCTTTCGAAAAAAAGTTTCACAAACTCCTCTCCGATACGATACTCCATCTCTCCCTTCTTGCTGCAATGGTAACAAAACCATATTCCCTTTTTCACAAAGCTCTCCTCGCGCTTATTAGGTGTACCGTTTTATTTTTACAAAAATAACAAAGTATTGTCAAACTGTGAAAAAGTTTTGGTAAAGAAAACGGCGCGGGGATGGAATATTGAGATTCCCCGCGCCTTGGTCTCCGTATGCCATCTAGTGGTTATAATGCGGCGTTGGCACTACATCCTTTTTGCACTGCGTAGACCGCTGCTTGTACACAATCTGTATGACCGTAAAATTCGGGACCTCCTTTTTGAATAGCGGCTCTCCTGGGCCAATGTCGAAGTATGCGCCGTGACGATCCATAACAGACTCTACCTGTTCCTGGGAAAACCGCCATATGTGCTTGCACATTACCAAACCTCCTAATGTACTGTTCTGTAGGGATAGTGAAAGTAGAAAATTACACAACCCCATGCAAAACAAAACCGCCCCTCGACTTCGCTCGGGGCGGCAACAAAAAGAAATCAAAAACAAACCTACCCCGCTTTACCAAAGGTGGTTTCGTTTATACCCGAAGCTAAACAAGCTATTTTGGGCACGCCTTGCGCCACTCCCCTGCAGCATCGAAAACTTCTTCTGTGCCGGGAAGAAGAATGTGCAGAACCCAATGTTTTTGGCGTTTGCCGTGTCATATGCGTATATTATAGAAAATAGAATAATGCGTCAACTTTTACTTTTCCCCAGCAGAAACTACTAGCACAAACTCCCCCTTTGTTTCCCTGGGGCCGATTTGGCCAATAACTTCCGTAACAGTGCCCCGATATATGGTTTCGAATTTTTTGGTAAGCTCCCGCCCCACAACCACGTATAGCGTATTGTCAACTTCTTTTAAGTCCTGCAGTGTCTTTTGGATACGGTAGGGCGACTCGTACAGCACAACCGGATACGGGGAAGCTGCCACTTCCTGAAAAAACTTTTTTCGCTTGTTTTTTTGCGGCGGAAACCCCAAAAAAACAAACTTGTCCATAGGCAGCCCGGAAACGCTGGACAACGTAGTAACCGCGGAAGCTCCGGGAATGGGAATAATGGAAACCTCGGGCAAACGCCCTGAAACTTCTTTTACCAGCTGGTTTCCCGGGTCTGAAATTCCGGGAGTACCGGCATCTGAAACCACGGCCAGCTTTTTTCCCTGTTTTAACAAACCCAAAATCTGCTCTACTTTTTGCAATTGGCTGTGCTGGTGATAGCTTACCAGGGGCTTGTGTATATCATAACGCTCCAGCAGGGTTTTTGTAACACGCGTATCCTCGCACAAAATAACATCGGCTTCTTTGAAAACCTGGAACGCCCGCAGAGTAATATCGTCCAAATTTCCAATGGGAGTGGCGACAATATACAGTGTACCCATTACAGGACAACAGTTTTTTCTTCTTTTCGGCGCTTGAGAAAATCGCGCAAAAACTCAAACAAAATGCCGGCCAACGGTATGGCTAAAATGGCTCCCATAATGCCCCAGAACTGGGCGCCTACGGCCAAGGCGATAAGCACTAAAGCGGGCGGAAGACCCACAAAGCGCTTGGAAAGCAAAGGCGTTACGACATTTCCCTCGATTTGCTGGATAAGTAAAAATCCCAGCAAGACAAAAAGCGCTTGAAGAGGCGATTCTAAAGCCACCAAAATCGCGATTAACAATCCGGCCAGCAACGGGCCTACCACAGGAACAAAATCAAACACGCCCGCCATAACACTTAAGATCAAGGGCGATCGCACATCGAACAAAAGAAGCATAAAGTATGTGGCCGCGAATACGAAAATAGAACTTAACACGCGCGACAAAAACCACCCCGATACCTTGCGCTGCGACCGCTTCCAAAGGCTAATCGCGAGTGTTTCGTATTTTTTCGGGAACACCGAAACAATTACCCTTTCTATGGGGCGATCCTCGATAGACAAAAAAATCGCAACGGAAACCACAAAAATAGTCGAAAAAATGCCGCCAAAAATACTGAACAGCGCTTTTAAGATATTGGAAGTATCCTGCGCTGCCCCTTGGGTTATGGCGTCCACAAAACTCTGAAAATCTTTAAACGTTGCCACCCCTAAGCCTTCAAGCGAAGGAGAAATGCGTTCGTCAAAATACTGGGGCAAACGATGGGAAAACTCCTGAATTTCATTTACAAACACCGGCGTGGTCGCAAAAACAGCGTACGAAAGAACGCCAAAAAGCACCATATATACGGCAACAGTAGATACGACGCGGGGAATGCGGTATTTTTGCAGCCGGTCGATAACCGGATCAAACAAAATGGAAATAACCACGCCAAACAACACCAGCACCAAAATATCGCGCACCAAAAAAATAACATACACCAAAAAGCCAGCCAACGCGAGCTTTATAATGGTTGCCCAGGAAATGTCTAACAATTGATTATGGCCGTTCATGGAACTAGATTTTCAGTAGCTGCTGGAACTGTTGTTTATTTTTGTGTGGCCCAAGCACTACCAAGTTTAACTGCTGTTCCCGGAATACATCTTTTGCAACCCGTTGTATATCCGCCGCGGTTACTGCCTGTATTTTATCATATATTTGCTCGGGGGTTAACATTTCCCCCCGCAGCAGCTCTTGCATGGCGTAAAAGTTTGCTTTTGCGTCCGAACTTTCCAGGCGCAGCGCCATTTTCCCCTTTTCGTTCTCTTTTGCTTTTTTCAGTTCCGTTTGGGAAACCTGAACGGTTTTGAGTTTTTTATATTCAGCCGCAATAACCTGAATCGCTTTTCCCACGAAACCGTTTTTTATTCCCGCTGTTGTTACCAAACAACCTGTGTCAGTATCGCTGTCCGCGGATGTCCCTATATCGTACGCCAAGCCCCTGCGCTCCCGAATTTCTTCAAACAAGCGAGAACTCATCATGCCCCCCAGGATAACCGCCAGTACATGCTGAGCATACCTGTCTTTATGGAACATATCGTATCCGCGCACTCCCAAAGCAATATTTGTTTGGTTTGTTTTCCGGTACTCTACAAGCAAACCAGGCTTTGTTTGCCGTTCTATTACCGCTTGCTTTTGTTTGGCACGCCCCTTGGAAAGCGCGGAAAAATACGTTGCCACTTTCTTTTGCGCTTCTCCAAGCTGCACGTTTCCCGCCACGCACACTACCGTATTGGAAGCCACGTACTGCCTTTGTACGTACTCTTGCAAATCTTTCCTGGTAAAAGACTGTATGCTTTCTGCGGTTCCCACAATATTCCAGCCTGCCGGCTGGTCGCCGTACAGCAACTTTGTCCATAGGTCGTCCACGTGCCGGGCCGGGTAATCGCGGTACATATGCAATTCTTCCAATACCACCCCTTTTTCTTTCCGAATTTCTTTTGGCGGCAACGCGGAATGTAAAAATATGTCTGCCACCCAGTCTAACGCCAGGTCAAAATGCGTGCTGTCCACCTTTGCGTAGTACCCCGTGTATTCTTCTCCGGTAAACGCGTTAAACGCCCCGCCCACCTGGTCTAATACCTCTGCCACGTCTAAAGGCTTTGGACGCTTTGTTGTTCCCTTAAAAAACATGTGCTCTAAAAAGTGGGAAATGCCGCTTATCTCTTTTGTTTCATACTTTGAGCCCGTGCCCACCAACACCAAAACGGTCACCGTTTTGGTGCCCTTTTGCGGAATCGTCACCACCCGTAACCCGTTTTTCAGCGTTGTTTTTTTAATCATGTTCTTTTGGGTTTTTCAACGCGTTCAACCATAAAGCGTACTGTTTCATTCATATTGGTAGCCTCGATGGAAATTTCAGGATGGCGACTTTGAAACACCCGAAAAACTTCATCAGCGAAAGCTTGCCCCACATTCGGGACGCGATCAAAATCAAGAACAATTTTTTTGAATTTTTCAAGTCCAACCAATATTCGTCGCGCCTGGGAGCGTGATACATATATTGTTCCCATAGTGAAGAGCTTAACACGGATTTCTGTCCTATCGAAAGCGTAACTGCCCGGTTTTGATTGATACTTTTCAAAAATTTTGTTTAAGTGCCTCGAACTATCGCGAGCAATCGTAAAGGTAACCCGTGTTCCGCGATTTATCCGTTCTTCCTCCTGAAAAAACACATCGGGGACTAAATTATCAGCAGTCATTCGATATCCGAAACTTTCCAATACAAACCGATCAGCTGCCTTTGAGGTAAAAAATATACCCTCCCCCGTGTGGGCTTTTGGATCTGTAGTAACCTTGCCTTTAAGCAAATCCTGCATTGCCTCAAGCTCCGACTTTAAATGGCGCTGTTTCATGACATTTCGGAACACGCCAACGCCAAAATCGCTTACCACGAAACGAATTATGCCTCCGTCGCTCTCCATTTCCACCTCGATGTTCTTCGAATGTGAGTGCTCGATAGCGTTATTCAGCATCTCGGAAAACGCGTAATGCACAATACTGCGCACGTTTTCTGCGGCAGTCCGAAACGCGGGGAACGCTGCAACCAAATCGTCAAAAACTTCATGCTCCTTTATGTCTTTGTTTTTGAGGCGGCGCCGAACAGCAGAAGGTCCCATTTCATCAACAAACTCCGGCAGTGTGTAAAAAGCATTCCGCGTCGAGCCGAATTTTACTATCTCCCCGGCCTCTATCATCTCGCGCAAAATCTGGCTTGCATACTGTCGGGTAAAACCAAACTCCCGGGCTATTTGGGTTGAAGAAGCCCTTTTTTTAGCTTTCAAAAACTCCTTTATTTTACCTCGTATATCCATACAATAAGGATAACCCTGACATATTTAATTGTCAAGTAGCTAGATACAATTGTAAACTCAATTGTAAACTCGCACTTTCCATGGTGTCGCGGTGCCGAAAGACGACATCATTGTTTTAATCATGCTTTTTTCTCCTTCAACTCAATCTCTTCTTTGAGATAATCGAACTTTACCGCGAACATATCAAAAAATCCTTTTTGGCCCAGTATTCCATACCCATCGCCGCCGATATCATACGAGAAGCCGACTGTCGTTTTATATTCCCAGCCACCTACAACAATTGTTACTTCGTGCAGATACGCCTGTGCTCCACCTGCTTCCTGAATACCGCTAAAGACTATCTTTCTCCCGCTTACCACATCTACCTCCAGGGCTTCGCCAATACCGGCTTCAAAAATACAAAAATCCGCGCCCGAATCAATGAGCGCGGCATAGTCAAAAGACTCTCCTCCAACCGTCAAACCAATAGGAATGATTGGCTTAAGTATGGAGTGGCCAAAGAAGTCAGATGGGGTAGCAAGCGGAAACTTAAAATAGGAAAATTTCATGCGGCTTAATCCTTACGGAAACCACCAATGTAAGGAAGAATTTGGCTGGGCACCTTAAAAAGAGTAGGCCGCGCAAGCCCTTTTTTGCGAGCTTCTTGGAGTACTTCCTTGGCGCTTTTGCCGCTGGCCACCACCGTAACCTGATCTCTCTTCATAGCCACCCATAACCCCTTATATTTCTCGAAATTTTTCGTCCAGTCTATTGCCATATATTCCAATTATACACCCGCCAATCGACCCGGTCAAACATTCTTCTTCTTCTCCAAAGCGGGTTTGGAGTTCGTGGATAAGGTCGGGAATTTTGACGCGTTCTTGCTCCATGGTGTCGCGGTTGCGCACTATAAATACTTTGAAAATTCTTCGGGAGTCAGTTGAATCTCGCGAAGAATTTGGCGTACCAAACCTCTTCCAATCTCTTCTCCCCCATGTCTCGGCACAAGTGTTGTCCTTCCATCCTCGTGTTTAAAAAATACGTGCGACCCTTTTTGTCGCACGGGGTAGAACCCCATTTGTAAAAGCGCCTTTTCTACGTCGCGAGCTTTCAAAGAAGGAAGACGATCGCTCATACCTGAATACTCTCAAGTCCTACAAAAGTAGGCTCATAGGAAAACTCCCTTATTTGTTTGCGATATTGAGCATCAGTTTTTGCTACTTCCAGGCAAAGCGAAATTGCCTCCCGCAACCTCTTTCGGAGTTCAGAAAGCGTCTTGGCCTGCGTGTGGCACCCGGGCAAAGCCGGAACCGAAGCCACGAAATATCCGTCTTCGTCCTGCTCAATAATAACCTTAAATTCTCTTTTCTGCGCCATATACCAAAACTATACCACTTTTCGAGGAGAAATAAAAGCCCTGCGTACCGGTTTCATCCCTCATCAAGCAATTTCACCAGGGGTTCTTCCCAGCCAAAACAGGTCTCTTTGCCTACTAAAGCGTGAAATGCTTTTACGCAGGCAGCGTCAATCTTTACGTATTCTTCCAGCACCTGCGCTGTTTCTTCAATAAAGCCGCCGACGGTGCCGTCAGAATCGTCAACGCCGCCTGTGCATAGTTTCTTATCGAGCCGCAAAAGCATATCCACTAGTAGCCGCGCCGTCTGCTCGCCTACCGGCAATTCGGATACCGCTTTCGCCAGCCGGTTGCACCCCTCCTGCAGTGAATTCTGGTACGCGAACCAGACGCGGGACGGGCCGCTATACGGCTTGATGTAACGCATAGCGGCAGTAATGGCTTTTTTCGTTTCGCCCAGTTCTTCTTGGGACAATTCTCCCGCGCGGCCGCTGCACACGGGACTACTCACGAGCTTTTTGTCGTCATCGCTTAACGGCTGGCCGCCGGTAACGGCCCGAATCGCCACGCCCACCATGTGTTTGCAAAGCGTATCGTTTTGGCCAAGATAACATTCGCAGTGACCATAGTCATAGCGGCGCGCGTCCACCGAAATCCGATAGGGCTTTGTGCCGAGCACCACGGCCGAATATCCGCCGATTCCTTCCTCAAAGCGCGTCACCTTTCCGCTTTCATACAACTCCACCGCCTTCTCGAAGGTCGGCGCGTCGGTCGCGAACTTAATTTTATCCAAGTCGTACTGGGGCATTTTTCAGCATCGTTTTTTTCATCATAAAGAAATCAAAGCACTTTCTTACTCTTTAGTTCCTGGAACATCGTTATCGACCGCTCCAAACCAGAAATCTTTAGCGCATCTACATCTTGAGTTGCATTTAGTTTTTTCAAGGCAATATACGCAAAATTCTGGGGTACGCGTCGTTCCATCCTCTTTCCCACAAGCAATGTTTTCACTTGACTATCATCTCGGTAAAATCTACTCTTCAGCACATCGAGGATCGTTTTAGCCATGTTATCGATATCACGACGTCGATACTCGCTTTCAACAGAGAAGTACTGAAGAATAAAAACAAAAACTTCCCCATCGCTAGGGAATTGCTCGTTACTCACTAATCGCTTATCGAGATCGCTGCCGACTGTACTCTTAAACGCAACCAAAGATTCTTTTTCGGTCTTTCTCACGGTTCCTTCAAACTCTCCGTAATGATATGCTTCTTGAGTAGAAGGAATAATATCACCAACGCCGAAGTCAAAATCTATAGAAGTTATTTTTATCTTCTTTGTCATTATCGCTTCTTGGTCTTTTGGGAATCAGCATAAAACTGCACTCCTTCTTTTGTTTTGACTTTTTTGACCGCATTAAAAGCAACCGGGTCTCCTTTTTTGGTGTAGAAGTTCACTACAACCGGCTGTTGCTTGGTTTTTGTTGCTATAAAAAATACGGGGGTTTTTGCCTTTGTTGCCATATATTAAACTATACCACTTTTCACGGAAAAATAAAAGCCCTTTACGTTGTAAAACTTACCTATATTGCTCCCGCTCACTGTCCCAATTGATATGGATTCCGCAAAACAAATCCATCATCTCCTTTTTCGTAAATCCTTCTTTCTCTACCTCCTTAATTTCTTTCAAGCGCTTTAGCGTTTTCTCTTTATCGTAATAACGTCTCACCCCTTCCTTTTCCTGCTCTTCGTATTGAAGAATTCCAGATCTAACATACGAGGAAAGCCTAGAGATTCTCACTCCAGAGATATCAGATACTTGCTCGATGGTCAACAGTTTTTCGCTATCTTTCATATTTCTCCCTAAACAATCGACTATCTAGCCCTTTCTTAACTTCGTGGGGGAGGTTGGAGATTTTTACGCGGATTTGTTCCATGGTGTCGCGGTCGCGGAGGGTGACGTCGTTGTTTTCCAAAGAATCAAAGTCTATGGTTACGCAATAGGGTGTGCCGATTTCATCTTGCCTGCGATAACGCCTGCCAATGGCTCCCACTTCATCGTACTGGCACGCAAAATCTTTTTGCAGCGTTTCAAACACTTCTGTTGCTTTTGCCGCAAGCTCGGGTTTGTTTTTCATTAAGGGAAACACGGCAACCTGCACAGGTGCTATGTGCTTGGAAAGTTTAAGCACCACCTCACTTTCTTTCGTAGCCTCGGTAGTTTTTGTTCTGGCGCCCTCTACTTCTTCATACGCGTCCAAAAGCAAGGCAAGCATGGCCCGCTCAATTCCCATGGTTGGCTCGATTACATAGGGAACATATTTTTCTTTTGTTTCTGCGTCTTGATACACCAGCTCTTTACCCGATGCTTTTGCGTGTTGTTTCAAATCAAAATCAGTACGGTTTGCGATTCCTGCCAACTCGCCCCATCCAAACGGAAACTTGTACTCTATATCCACCGTGCGCTTGGAGTAATGCGCCAGGCTTTCTTTGGGATGTTCGTATCGCCGCAGATTTTCTTTTTTGATTCCCAAATCCAAGTAAAACTTTTCCCAGGCATTGAGCCAGAAATCAAACCACTTGTCGTCTTCTCCTGGCTTTACAAAAAACTCAATCTCCGCGATTTCAAACTCGCGCGATCGAAAGAAAAAGTTTCCCGTGGTAATTTCGTTGCGAAACGATTTGCCGATTTGCGCGATTCCAAAGGGAATTTTTTGGCGCATACTTTCTTGCACAAGCTTGAAGTCCACGAACATTCCCTGCGCGGTTTCCGGGCGTAGATACGTTGCGTGAGCAGAGTCTTCCACCGCGCCCAAAAATGTTTTAAACATTAGGTTAAAGTTTTTTGCCGCAGTAAAGTCGCGGTCGCCGCATTCGGGGCACTGGTTCGGTTCTTTTGCCTCGCCCTGGCCCACAAACCGGCCGTCTATCATGTGGTCTGCCCGAAACCTGCTGTTGCAGTTTTTGCATTCTATTAAAAGATCGGTGAAGTTTTCAATATGCCCCGACGCTTTCCATACGTCAGGATGCATTAAAATAGTGCTGTCCAAAGCCACCACGTTGTCCATTTGCTGGACAAAACGCCGCATCCACGCACGCTTCAAGTTCTGCTTCATTGCAGCTCCCAAAGGCCCAAAATCCCACAAGGCTTCCACTCCCCCGTAGATTTCCGAGGACTGGAACACAAACCCCCGCCGCTTGGCCAGGGACATTATTTTCTTCATCTGTTCATCCATACGCCTATTCTAACCACATTTGAACCCAAAAGAAAAGCCCCGCCTTTTGGCGGGAACTCCCTATTCCACTACGCCGTCTTGTTCGGAAACCGAGTCGTCGTCGGGAAGGGTGGTGTCTATGGCGTCGTCTGTGCCGGAAACAAGTTGGTCAACAAATACATCCTCGCCGGTAATGTGCGCCTGGCCTATAAGTTCAGCGACCTTGCCGCGGTGAACAGAAGTTGGGGTAAAAGCAATTTGAAACGCCACGGAAGCCGCCGGCAGCTCCGAAAACACACCTGTTCCCGCAGCCATATCGCCAATTTCCCACACCACTTCCCTGGAACCTGAATCGTACGTAAGGGAAGCGTCTTCCGGGAAAATTTCTCCGGTTAGTTCCACACCCGGAGGAAGAATTGCCTTTACTTTCGCGTTTTGCGCGTCAGCATACCTGTTTGTCGCCTGCCACGTAATGGTATAGGTGTTCCGTTGTCCCACCTGCGGGGGCTGCGTTCCCTGGTTTCCAAACACTTCATCCTGGAAAAATCCCACCTGGGCCACTTCCAAATCACTTTTGACTTTCAAGGAAAATTCTTCCGTTGCGTCGGAAAGCAAAACTCTGTCTTTCAGTAGTAAATCTTTGTCTTGGGGACTAAAGGTTTCAATTTCGCCTTTTACGTTTATCCAAAACTCCACTTTTCCTTCCTCGCCCCTTCCCAAAAACCGAAGTTTGGGGTTGTCTTTTGCCTCCCACACAACAGAGTTGTCGCCTTTTTGAAACCGGCCTTTGTCTACTTTTACGCTGTCCAGGTCAAACCCGCGGCCGTCTAACGTAACAATTAAAAACAAGTTTTCCAGAATGCGGTCGCTTGGATTTTTAAAAAAAATTTCATAATGCAACGTATCGCCCACGGAAGCCGCGTACTGGGGAGACGCATTTACGGTTTGGGTAATAAACAATTGGGGCTTGGTAATTTGCACGGCTTTTGTTACTTCCGCCAGCACGGTAAGTTTTCCCTCGTTATAGGTTCCAAGCGTTGCTTTAAACAATTTTGTTTCTTCCACGCCGCCTCGAAGCGCGCCTTGTACGGTAATGCGGTCTCCGCTCGCGCGGTTTAACACGCCCACGTCCCACTCGTTATCCCCAAGGGGCGAGGGAATGGCGCTTTCAAATTCGAATCCGTCGGGATACTCCATTTGCACGCGCAAATTCGAAAGCGGATAGTTTACGTTGGAAAAATAATTAAGCGTAATGGCAAACCGCTGCCCGGCTTCCATGCGAGAAGGCATATCCAATTCAAAGTTCAAGGGAACAAACGAAATTTTCGATGTAGCGCTGGTTTCAGAACGAAAAGAAGCGGAAAGATTTTTGGGCGTGTACGATAAAAACGCTTTCGCCTCTTTGAGTTCATTTTCTTTGCCCAAAATTCTGGCCGTAAAACGCACCGACTCTTCCTGCCCGGGATTTATGTCGTCTACGATTTTACTCACGCGCAAACTCTTGTCTTCAGTAGGAAGAGAGCCTTCCGGGTACTCAAACACCAGTTCCGCAGACCCCACTTCTATTTCTCCAACATTTTTCCACTTTACCACATACGTAATTTCCTCTCCCATGGTTACTTCTTCTGGCGCTATAATTTCCAACCGTACGTTTCCGGTAGAAAACGGATTTTGCTGCCAAAACCAAAAACCCACAGCTGCTATGGCAACGGTTAAAAACAAAACCGCGTACACAATTTTCACATTCATGCTTGTATTATTATATCAGTTTTGCAGTACCTTCGAAAGATATTCTTGGGAGATTTCTTTCAAAAGCCGCTCGTTTATATCTTTCTGAGACACACTCTGCAAGGCCGCAACGTTTTTTCGCAAAAACATTTCCACAAGCCAGGCCGTATTCTGGTCCAATTTTGCAAGGTTGCTTGCCGAAGGGCCATATCCTGTAATGTCCAGCAGGTTCCATAAAAAGTAGTATGCCGCCAAATTCCGTTCCGCGGCATTCAAAGACGGACGATTCAAAAGCCAAAATGTCTCTCCAAGCAAGTTCCAGATTCTCTGGTCTTGTTCCTGCCCTTTTATAATTTCGTCCGCGATTTCCGCCACCCTGTTCATTACGCGCATACCCTGAATATCTGCGCGAAGCTTGGGAAAACTTTCCAATAAAACAGTGTCGGTAATGGTTTTGTAGGTTCTGCCTTGCACAAAGGCAATTTCAGAACAATAAAACAGTTCCAGCCCGCCCCGCAGTTTCGAGGTAATTTTTCTTTCAGACACCGCACGCAGCCGCAGCTTGCCGAAATCTTTGGTAAAAACGGTAAACAGGCGGTCCGCCTCGCCCCTGTCCTCTTTTGCCAGCACCACCCCCTGCGTTCTATAGTAACTTGCCATAAAGTTTTTATACCACACTTATTCCTCCAAAAGAAAAGTCCCGCATCTATTATTCGCTTGTTGCAAACACAGAAGCGGGACTGACGGACTCACATCCTCTAAAGCTAGGGGGAGGGGCACCTTAGATCCTTTCTACCCCCAGTGATTCCAAAATCGCCGCAATCCTATAGACAAGTGGCGTGGGCCTATTAGGATTACTAAATTCTACACAAGACCATGAAGAAACTCATGACCAAATGGCAAGAGGAGCTGTACAAGGGCAGGTTCTCCATCGAGTTTGACTTTCGCAACCTGAAACTCTTCCATGGGCTGGTTACTTCCCTGCCCCGTTCCGT
>Ga0214471_10002557_pt1 | contig 14256 bp, 13 predicted proteins | sample RVTome_5_FD_207665 | JGI IMG/M metagenome (GOLD analysis project Ga0214471, IMG submission 207665) | Soil microbial communities from uranium-contaminated site in the Upper Colorado River Basin, Wyoming, United States - RVT142D155 | ecosystem: Environmental > Terrestrial > Soil > Contaminated >...
TACGAGGACCATCGGGCGGATCTCGAGGCGGTCCTCGCCGCGGCTCGCCCGGCGTGACCCTCACCACGGCGCTCGGGGCGTGATCCTCTCGGAACTGCTGGAGGGCGCCGCCGCGGACCTCGATCCGGTCGAGGCGGTCATTGACGGCGACGGGGTGGAGTGGAGCCGCTCGGGACGCGCATTCGCGGCCGTCGGGCCTGCCGGTGCGGCGTTCCGACTCCCGTCGGTCATCGGTCGCGCCGCCCTCGGGACGCCGAATACGTCGACCTCGGAGCGGGGGCCCGACTGGGTGGCGTTCGCCCCGCCCGAGCTCGACCGAACCGCCGTCGACCGGGCGGTCGCCTGGTTCGAGGCGGCCTGGCGTCACGCCGCCGCCTGACCGATTCGGCGGGCGCGCCGCGAATCGATCGGCGGAATCGAACGACCCCGGTCGCGAGACCGGGGTCGCCGTGCGTCGGACGGGGGAGGAGGTGCCGCCGACGCGGGAATATTCGGTTGTGAACGCCCGCTCAGGCGGGCTTGGCCGGCACGTACTGGGCGAGGCCGAACTGCTGCTCGAGCTGCTCCATCGGCCGGAAGCCGACGACGCCCATCGGCTGCGCGCCGGGCCGGAAGAAGGCGATGGTCGGGATGCTCATGATGCCGAACGTCTGCGACAGGCGCGGGTTGGCGTCGACGTCGACCTTCACCACGTCGACCGAGCCGGCGTATTTCTCGGCGATCTTCTCCATCTCGGGGGCGACCATCTTGCACGGCCCACACCAAGCCGCCCAGAAGTCGACCACGACCGGCTTGTCGTTCTTGAGGACGAGCTCCTCGAACGTCGTGTCGGTCGCCTGCTTGATCTCCGCCATGGAGGATCGATCCTTTCTCCCGCTCCCGCGGGACCTGTGCCCGGGTCTCTCCGCCCGGGCCTTTCGCCCTACCGGGCGATCGTCTGGATGAGCTGGTAGGCCTCGAGGACCCGTGGGTCCGCGAGACGGTAATAGATCGTGCTTCCATCGCGGCGCGTCGTTACGAGTCCGGCGCTCCGGAGGACCGCCAGGTGCTGGCTCATGTTCGGAACCTGGCAGCCGACCGTCACCGACAGCTCGCTGACGGACTTCTCGCCGTCGGCGAGCGACTCGAGGACGCACAGCCGCTTCGGATCGGCCAAGGCGCGCCCGACGGCCGCGTAGCGCTGCCGTTCAAGCTCGCTCGACCCCACGAGGTTCAACACGCCCCGAAGTATGTCATTGCTTGCGCAAATACGCAAGTCTTGCGTCGCCGCGGCGTCCGGCGCAGCGCCGGCGGTCAGATGAACAGCGGCGGGCTCGTGATGACGTAGCGGTCGAAGCGGCCCGCCGGCCCGTCCGACAGGTAGTACGTGACGAACGGGTCGAGCCGGTAGCCGCGCTCGAGGAGGTGGCGCACGGCGACGACGTTCGTCAGCGGGACGTCGAAGCCGATCTCGGGCGCAGCGGGCCCGGGCGCAGCCTGCCCGGGCGCCGCCTCGGCGGCGGTCGACGCCGCGGTCGACGCCGCCCACGCCAGGAGCGCCGGCAGGTCGGCCGGATCGAGCGCGGCGATCGGCCCCTGGAACCGGCCAGCGTAGGCATACCCGACGACTCGTCCGGCGCGCCGCGCGACGACTGCGGATCGCTGACCAACGAGCCAACGATGGTCCTCGGTGCGGCGATGGCCGATCACGCGGCGGTCGACCCGGTCGAGGGCCGCGAGGATCGACGGGGATGCCTCGATCGGCTCGAGCCCGAGATCGGTCCGCACGGTCCCGGTCGAGGGTCGGCCCATGAAGGTCACGATCGGGAACCGCATCTCGAGCCCGGCCTTGAGGTATCGGCCGAGGGCGCGCGGATCGCCGGTGGCGATGACGGATCGGTGGGCCGCACCCGCTCCGGCGGGGAACGCCCGGACGAGCAGCTCCCTGCCGACCCCGGCCGACTGGTGCCCGGGCAGGACGAAGAACTCGGTCAGTTCCCGGTCGCCGTCGCGCAGGATCGATCGGGCGTAGCCGATCGGCCGCCCGTCGTCGTCGATCGCCAGCCACGCCGGCTCGCCCGTTCGGGCAAGGTGCTCCCAGAGCGGCCGACGAACCGCCCACGGGTCGGGATCGTCGGCCGTCGAGTTCGCCTGGTAGCCCATCCGCCGGCTGAGGTCGTCGACCGTAATCTCGAAGATGTCGTAGAGGGTCCGCGCCTCGTCGAACGTCGCCGGCCGGTAGCTGGTCATCGTGCAGCCGACGATACGGGATGCGCGTGCGCGATACTCCGCCGATGACCGACTCGGACCATCGCGTCGCGCTCGACCGGATCCGCGAGGCGCGAGCGTTCATCGAGGGGCGCGTGAACCGCACCCCGGTCCTGACCTCGCGGACAGCGGCCGGGGTGATCCGCGCTGCCACGGGCGTGTCGGTCGCCGGCGACCGGCTCTACGTGAAGGCGGAACATCTCCAGCGGACTGGTTCGTTCAAGGCGCGCGGGATGACCTGGCGGGTCGCGACGCTCTCGGATCAGCAGCGGGCCGCGGGCGTGATCACCCTGTCCGCCGGCAACGCCGGGCAGGCCTACGCGTGGGCGGCCGGCGTGGTCGGGTCGCGCGCGACCGTCGTCATGCCGGCGGGCGCGGTCCGCTCGAAGGTCGATGCGTGCCTGGGGTACGGCGCGGAGGTCGTCCTCCACGGCGAGCACGTGGGCGAGACGTTCGCGGAGATGGAGCGCTTGCGCGACGAGCGCGGCCTCACGTTCTGCCACCCGTTCGACGACCCGGAGGTGATCGCCGGCCATGGCTCGCTCGGGCTCGAGCTGCTCGAGGACGTCCCGGAAGTGGACGTGGTGGTGGTGGGGATCGGTGGCGGCGGGCTGATCAGTGGGATCGCGGCCGCGATCCGGGAGAGTCGGCCCCGCGTGCGTGTCTACGGCGTGGAGCCGGAGCGGTCGAACGCGGTCTCGCTTGCCCTCGAGCGCGGGGAGGTGGTCCGGATCCAGCCGGAGTCGGTGGCCGACGGGCTCGGCGCCCCGTTCGCCGGCGAGTGGACGATGGCGCTGACCCGCCGCTACCTGGAAGGCATCGTGCTCCTCGACGACCCGACGATCCTCGGCGGCATGCGCTTCGCCGCGGAACGGATGAAGCAGGTGCTGGAGCCGGCCGGTGCCGCGGCGCTCGCAGCGGTGCTGTACGGGCGCGTGCCGATCCGCGACGGGGAGCGGGTCGCGGTCGTGGCGTCGGGTGGGAACGTGGAGCTGGGCCGCGTCGGAGAGCTGCTGGCCGCCGCGGCACCGCTGCCCGGGTGAGCCTCAGCCCGGTGGCTCGCTGAGCCGCAATCGATCACCCGGCCGAGTGCGCCCCACGCAACGCACGACAGAGCGCTGAACCCGGCGTCGACCAGTCAGTCGATGCCGAGCTCGTCGAGGCGAGCGTCGTCGATCCCGAGGTGATGGGCGAGCTCGTGGATGACCGTGATGCGTACCTCGTCGGCGAGATCGTCCGGGTCGGGAAAGTCCTCCTCGAGTGGGAGTCGGAAGAGCGAGATCTTGTTGGGCACGGCGACCCAGTCGGCGCCCCACTCCGTCCGCGGCACGCCCTCGTACAGGCCGTACAGCGTGTCGTCCGGGCCCAGCTCGTTGTCCCGTCGCTGGTCCGGCGACGGCTCGTCCTCGATGACGATCGCGACGTCCTCGAGGGCTGCCCGGAACGGCATCGGAATGCCGGCCAGCGCCCGCTCGACGAGCCGCTCGAACCGATCGTGTCGGACGGGCCCCGGTCGGTGGGGCCGGGCGAGGCGGGAGCCGCGGCGGCGCTTCGGCATGGCGACCGTATGCTAGGCGAGCATGGAGGCCGACGACGCGTTCGATCCAGGCGCTGCACCGCCACCGGACACGGACGTCGAGCCGGAAGGATTCGTCGTCGTCCTCGAGCCGAACGACCGGATCCACTTCCTCGACTGGGGCGGGCCCACCGAACCCGGCGGGCGGACCGAACGGGACCCCGGCCCCGGCGGGCCGACCGAACGGGACCCCGGCCCCGGCGCGCCGCCCGAACCCGGCGTCCTCCTCGTCCACGGCCTCGGTCAGACCGCGTGGTCGTGGATCGCCGTCGCGCGGCGCCTCCGCCGTGCCCGCCGGACCGTGGCCATGGATCTCCGCGGCCACGGCCTGTCCGACGCACCGACGTCCGGCTACGAACCCGAGACGCTCGCTGACGACGTCCTCGCCGTGGCCGAGGGCAGCGGCCTCATGGCGACCCCGGACGACCGGATCGTGCTCGCCGGCCACGGGTTCGGCGCGATCGTTGCAGCCTGGGCGGCCGCGCTGCTCGGCGACCGATGCGCCGGCCTCGTCCTCGTCGACGGCGGCTGGACCGACCTCGCCGCAGCCACCGGCCAGGAATCGGACGAGTTCGCCCGGACCCTCGACGAGCCGCCGGAGATCCTGCGCTCGATGACCGCCTTCCTGGCAGACCGTCGAGCGTTCGACCCCGGTACGTGGGACGCGGATCAGGAGCGGGCTGCGCGGACGACCGTGGTCGAAACCCACGCCGGCCGCGTCGTACCGACCACGCGCCCCCACGTGCTCGCCCGGAGCGTCGAGGCGATGTTTGCCTTTCGGCCGACCGTCGTCCTGCCCAGCATCGAGGCATCGATCGCCGCGCTCACCGCAGCGGACGACGAGGACGGCACGTCCGATCGCGCCCTCGAGGCCGCGCAGGCGGCGCTCGAAGCCGCGGGCCGCCGGCCGATCCGCCTCGCCCGCTTCCCGACGGACGGTCACAACCTGTTGCGCTATCGGCCACGTGAGGTCGCGGCGGCGGTCCTCGCGCTACGATCCGCGCCGTGAAAGCCGTCTACACGCCCGCCCACCTCGGCCACGACGTCGTCGTCGAGACGTACATGGGCGAGGCCGTTCCCGCCAACGAGGTCGCGGAACGGGCGGAGCGGATCCGGACGACGCTCGAGGCGGACGGCGGCTTCGAGATCACGCCGCCGACCGAGCACGGCAGCGATCCCATCCTCGCCGTCCACGACCCGGGACTCGTCCGGTTCCTCGACGAGGCATGGACGGAGCACCGCCGCCAGGCCATTGCCCGCAGCTACCTCACCGCGGACACGTATCCCACGTTCCGGATGTTCGAGGGCATGAGCGCCGACGCGGTGGCCGCCATTCGCGAGCCGGAGGCGGTCGGCGGTCGCGCCGGCTGGTGGGGCCTCGACACCGCGAACCCGATCCTGCCGGGCACGGCACGAGCCGCCCGGGCCGCCGTCGACGTGGCGCTCACGACGGTCGACCTCGTGCTCGGCGGCGAGCGCGCCGCCTACGGCCTGTGCCGGCCCCCCGGTCACCACGCGGCGCGCTCGATGGCCGCTGGCTACTGCTTCTACAACAACGCGGCAATCGCGGCGGAGGCGATCGCCCGCGCGACCGGCGAGCCCGTCGCGATCCTCGACGTCGACTTCCATCACGGCAACGGCACCCAGCAGATCTTCTGGCGCCGCGGCGACGTCCTGTACGTGTCGCTCCACGCCGACCCGGACCGCCAGTACCCGTTCTTTCTCGGTCGCGCGGGCGAACGAGGCGAGGGTGACGGCGCGGGCGCGAACCTCAACCTGCCGCTGCCGGCCGGCACGGACGACGCGGCGTACCTCGTGGCCCTCGATCGCGGGCTCGAGGCGATCTCCGACTTCGGCGGTTCAGTCGTCGTCGTCTCGCTCGGCTTCGACACGTACGCCCTCGACCCGATCGGCGACTTCGCGCTGACGACACCGGTCTATCACGAGGTCGGTCGTCGCGTGGCGGCGCTCGGGCGGCGGCTCGTGATCCTCCAGGAGGGCGGCTACCATCGGCCGACTCTCGGCGAGAACGCGCGGGCGTGGCTGCGCGGGGCGGAGGGGCGGCCGTTCGATCCGCTGCCTGCGGCCGGGTTCGCCCAGGGCGGATCGGCCGTCTTACCCACCGGACCAGCCAACCGATGATCCGGCGTACCATCGTCCGACCATGACCAGAGCGAATCCGCGGATCGACCTCCCCGAACACGTCCGCCAGCTCGTCGCCGAGATCGAGACGGAGATCGGCGAGAGTTCGGATCACGAGGCGGTGATCGAGGGGGCGACCGGCCGGCACGACGGCGCGAACGGCAGGGTCGAGGCCGCTGTACGCCAGATCCTCACCGAGATCGGCGAGGACCCGGATCGACCGGGGCTCGTCGGCACGCCGGAGCGTGTCCACCGGATGTACACGGAGCTCACCGCCGGCTACCACGTCGACCCGGAGCGGCTCGTTAACCGGGCGATCTTCGACGTCGACTACTCGGAGATGGTCGTCGTCAAGGACATCCCGTTCTACTCGCTCTGTGAGCACCATTTGCTGCCGTTCTTCGGGACCGCGGGCGTCGCCTACATCCCGCGCGGGCGCGTGATCGGCCTGTCGAAGATCCCGCGGATCGTCGAGATGTACGCCCGGCGGCTCCAGGTCCAGGAGCGACTGACCCAGCAGATCGCGGACTTCCTCCAGGACCGGCTCGCGCCGCAGGGCGTCGGCGTCGTCATCGAGGCGACCCATCTGTGCGCGGTCATGCGCGGCGTGCGCAAGCCCGGGACCGTCATGACCACGTCGGCCGTGCTCGGCATCTTCCGTTCGCGCGACAAGACGCGGGCGGAGTTCTTCGCCCATCTCGACCGACCGTCTCCCGGCGCGTAACGCCCGGGGCAACTGCCCACGACGCCACCGCCGGGCACCGCATCGTCTTCGCACAGGATCGTGGAGCCGGAGTGCTCGTCGCCCATCGCCGCTCGTGCGCCGACCCGTACAATCGCCGCCATGACCGACCGCCCGATCAAGGTTCTCATCGCGAAGCCCGGCCTCGACGGCCACGACCGGGGCGCGAAGGTGCTCGCCCGCGGCCTGCGCGACGAGGGGTTCGAAGTCGTCTACACGGGTCTCCGCCAGACGCCGCAGATGGTCGTCAGCGCGGCTCTCCAGGAGGACGTCGACGTCGTCGGCCTGTCGATCCTGTCCGGGGCGCACAACACGCTCCTGCCGAAGATCACCCGGCTGCTCCGCGAGGCCGGGCTCGACGACGTGCTCGTGACGGCCGGCGGGATCATCCCGGACGACGATGTGCCGGCCCTCCGCGAGGCCGGCGTGGCCGCGGTCTTCGGCCCGGGCACGACCATCGGCGAGGTCGCCGAGTTCCTGCGGGCGAACGCACGACCGCGGCACTAGGGTGGGGGAGCCGGCGCGGCAGGCTTCGGCCGATCCCGTGGCGCGCGCGGATGAGCTGGCCGACGCGGCCCTCGGCGGCGACCGACGCGCGCTGGCCCGGCTGCTCACCGCGGTCGAGAACCGCGGAGCCGTCGCGGAGGCGGCGCTCCGGCGCCTCTATCCACTGGCCGGTCGGGCGCACCTCGTCGGGATCACCGGGGCGCCGGGGGCCGGCAAGTCGACCCTCGTCGCGGCGCTGATCGGCGAGCTCCGTCGCGTCGGGCGGTCCGTGGCGGTCGTGGCCGTCGACCCGTCGTCGCCGATCACCGGCGGCGCGCTGCTCGGCGACCGCGTCCGGATGCAGGCCTACGCGGGCGATCGCGACGTGTTCATCCGCTCGATGGCGGCGCGCGGCCATGCCGGCGGGCTGGCCTCCACGTCCGGCGCCGCGGCCGCGGTGCTCGACGCGGCGGGGTTCGACCTCGTCCTGCTCGAGACGGTCGGCACGGGCCAGAGCGAGGTCGAAGTCGCCGCGGCGGCCGACACGACGGTCGTCCTCGAGGCGCCAGAGATGGGCGACGAGGTCCAGGCGATCAAGGCCGGCCTGCTCGAGGTGGCCGACATCGTCGTCGTGAACAAGGGCGACAAGCCGGGTGCCCAGCGGACGGCCGCGCAACTGCGGGCGATGCTCGTCGCGGTGCCGCGGGCGGGGGCTCGGGGGGCGTCCGACGGAGCCGGCCGCGGGTCGGGCTCATCGGTCGCGCCGCGTCCGAAGCAGCCGGAGGTGCTCATCACGACGGCGTCGACCGGCGACGGCGTGCCGGACCTTTTGGCCGCTCTCGACCGACACCGTGACGCGTCCGATGGCGCTCGGGATCGGGCGCGCCGGGCCCGGGCGGAGGCGCTCGTCCGCTCGATCCTCGCCGACCGGCTGCGGACGCTGCTCGACGAGCCCTCCCGGCAGGCCGCGACAGCGGACGCCATCGCCCTCGTCGCCGACCACTCCCTGGACCCGTACGCGGCGGCCGATCGGCTGCTCGCCACGCTCGGCATCGGCCGCCGGTGACGGTCGGCCCGGTCCCGTCCGAGCGGCTGATCGGCCGGTCGTTCCTCGCCCTCGCGACGGCGACGCTCGCCTTCTTCGTCGCGGGCGGCATCGTCCTGCCCGTCGCGCCGCAGTTCGCGCAGGACGAGCTCGGTGCCGATGCCGCCGGGGTCGGCCTGTCGATCGCGTCGTTCGCGATCGCGTCGCTCCTCCTGCGGCCGATCGTCGGCTGGTCGTCGGACCGGTTCGGGCGTCGGCCGCTCCTGATCGGCGGGTCGATCGTTACCGTTGCCGCCCTGCTGCTCCACGTCGTGGCGAATGACCTCGTCCTGTTCATCGCCGCACGGGCGCTGCTCGGCGCGGGCGAGGGCTTCTTCTTCGTTGCGGCGCTGTCGGCCGGGAGCGATCTCGCCCCGCCGGCGCGTCGAGGCGAAGCGCTCAGTTTCCTGTCGCTGTCGCTCTACCTCGGGATCGCGATCGGGCCGCCGATCGGCGAGGCCGTCCTGCGTTCCGGCTCGTTCGACGCCGTCTGGATCGTCGCCGCCGCGGTCGCCGCGGGCGCGGCCGCCCTGACCTGGCTCGTGCCGGAGACGGCGCCGGCCGTGCTCGCGGGTGGCCCGCGGGTGCGCGGCCCGCTCATCCACCCATCGGGTCTGTTCCCGGGCCTGGTCATCCTGCTCGGGCTGTGGGGGATGGCCGGCTTCCTGACGTTCCTCCCGGTCTACGCGCCGGAAGCCGGGCTCGACGGGTCCGGAGCCCCGCTCGCCCTGTACGCCTTCATCGTCGTCGGCCTGCGGGTGGTCGGGGCGCGGTGGCCGGATCGGTTCGGGGCCGCGCGCCTGTCGGGAGCCGCGCTTGCCCTGTCTGCCGTCGGATTGGCCGTCCTGGGCCTCGTCGCAACGCCGGTCGGCGTGTTCGCCGGGACGGCGATCTTCGCGGCCGGGGTCGCGTTCACGATGCCGGCCCTCCTTGCCCTCGCCGTGTCTCGGGTCCCCGAGACGGAACGTGGGACGGTGGTCGGCACCGCGACGGTCTTCCTCGACCTCGCCTTCGGGATCGCCCCCGTCGTCATCGGCCTGATCGCGCGGACGACGGGCTATGGGCCCACGTTCCTGCTCTCGGCGGTGCTCGCCCTCGTCGCGAGCGGGCTGCTCGTTGCGCGCCGGGCGTCACTGACCGAGCCGGCGCCGGCCGTCGCGCGGTAGGCTGGCGCCGATGTCGATCGAGCGCGTGTTCGTAGCGGGGGCCGGGCTGATGGGCCACGGGATCGCCCAGGTCCACGCGGCCATCGACAGGCGCGTGGCCCTCTACGAGCCTGACCTCGCACGGGCCGATGCCGGCCGTGCCCGGATCGCGGGCAACCTCGACCGTGCGGTCGCAAAGGGCCGACTGACCGACGACGAGCGGGCGGCCACGCTCGAGCGGATCGAGGCTACCGACGACCTCACCCGGGCGGCGAACGCGGATCTCGTCGTCGAGGCCGTCTTCGAGGACGCGGACGTCAAACGTCGGCTCTGGGCGGACCTCGACCGGCACGCGCCCGGCGACGCGATCTTTGCGACGAACACCTCGTCGATCTCGATCGACCTGCTCGCCGGGGCCGTGTCACCCGCCCGCCGTGCCCGCTTCGTCGGGATGCACTTCTTCAGCCCGGTGCCGGTCATGCCGCTCATCGAGCTGATCCGCGGCTCCGACACGGACGACGAGACCGAGGCGGCCATCCGCGGCCTCGCGGCCGAAATGGGCAAGCAGGTCATCGTTTCGGCCGACCGACCGGGCTTCATCGTCAACCGCGTCCTCATGCCGTTGCTCGCCGAGGCGATGCGCGCGTACGAGGAGGGCCTCGGGACGGCCGACGACATCGACACCGGGGCGAAGGTCGGCCTCAACCACCCGATGGGCCCGCTCGAACTGGCCGATTTCATCGGGCTCGACGTCTGCCTCGGGATCCTGCGCGTCCTCCACGAGGGACTCGGCGGGGAGCAGTTCCGGCCGCCGCACGCGCTCGAGGAACTCGTCGCCGCCGGGCACCTCGGCCAGAAGACCGGGCGCGGGTTCCACACCTACCCGCGCTGAGTCCCCCCGACGACCTCGCGGACCGTCTGCTGGACGGTGTCGAGGTCGAACGGCTTGGGGAGGAGGGACGCGCCGTTGGCCGCCGCGAACGACGCAAGCTCCGCGTTGAGCACGTCGCCGCTCATGAACACGAACCGGTCGCGCAGCTCAGGCCGGATCGCAACCAGTCGCTCATGCACCTCCGTCCCGTTCATGCCGGCCATCCGGTAGTCGCACAGAACGGCGGCGATCGACGGGCGGTCGCGCACGGCCGCGATCGCGTCGGCCCCGGTGGCAACGACGATCGGCTCGAAGCCGGCCGATTGGAGCGCCTTGCCGAGGAACGCCCGAATCGATGGCTCGTCGTCGAGGACGAGGACGGCCGCCGGCGAGGCGGCGGGATCGGCCGCCGTCCCGGCATCGGTCGCCCGCATTCCCGCATCGGCCGCCGCCTGTTCGCCCGAAGCGTCCTCGACCGGGAGCGTCACGACGAACGTCGCACCGCGCCCGCCGGGTCCCGGCTCGAACGACAGCGTTCCGCCGTGCGAGGCGACGATCCCGAACGACACCGGCAACCCCAGCCCGGTGCCCTCGCCCGGCTCCTTCGTCGTGAAGAACGGCACGAACAGCCGGTCCCGGTTGTCCGGCGGCACGCCCGGCCCGCTGTCGGCGACCTCGAGTCGGACGGTCCCCGCACCGTCCGGCCCGGCCACCGCTGAGGCGACGATCCTGATCGAGCCCGGCTCGCCGGTCGAGCGGATGGCCTGGATCGCGTTGAGGGTCAGGTTGAGGAGGACCTGTTGAAGCTGCGCGCGATCGACCGCGACGAGCGGAACGGAGTCGGCGATCTCGACCGTCACCTCGATCCGCCCGGCGGCGACGCTGTACGACTGCAGGTCGAGCACGCTCTCGACGAGCCGGCGGAGGTGGGTCGGGTGCCGCTCCGGTCGGCGCTGGCGGGCGAAGTCGAGCAGGTTCTGGACGATCCGCCGGGTTCGGTCCGCCTCCGCGACGAGCAGGTCGGCATCGCCCTGGAGGTCGGCCGGCAGGCGCGGGTCGCGCCGCATGAGCTGGCTGAATGCGACGATAGACGCGAGCGGATTGTTCAGTTCGTGGGCGACTCCCGCGACGAGCTGGCCGATCGCCTCCATCTTTTGGGCGTGGATGAGCTCCGACTGGAGCCGATCGTGCTCGGTCAGATCCTCGACCCGGACGAGCACGCGCGTCTCGCCATCGACCTCGACGGCGGACGCGTCGACCCGCTGCGGAAAGCGCGAACCGTCGGCTCGGACGCCAACTCCTTCGAACGTTCCGCGGCCGGACTCGGCCATCGCGGCCCGCCGTCGAGCGAGTTCGCCCTCCGGCCACGCGCTGATCTCGTCGACCGAGCGGCCGACGAGCCCGTCGCGATCGGCGCGATACAGCTCCTCGGCGGCGGCATTTACATCGGCGACGCGGCCGTCGTCCGTCTCGAGGACGAACGGAACCGGTGAGCGGTCGAACAGGGTCCGATAGCGCTGTTCCGACGCCACGAGCCGGCGCCGCAGCTGGAGGTTGGCGAACGCGATCGACGCGATCTGGCCGACCGCGTCGAGGTCCGCCGGCTGGATCGGCAGGTCGCCGGGCGGGCGGCTGAAGTAGACGACGATCCCGCCGACCAGCTCGTCGTCGACGCGCAACGGGATTGCCGCGTAGGCCGACACGCCGGAGCGCCGGGCGACCTCGATCGTTTCGGCCGACGCCTCCGCCGGCGTGAACCCGGCGAGGATGCTCCCGCCTCCGACGAGCCAGTGCGCGACCGCGCCCCGATCGGTCGGCGGATGGGACACGAGCCACTCGCGAATCGGCTCCGGCAGCGCGACGGCCGCGCTGACGGCGTACCCCGCACGGTCCGGGGTGAAGATCCCGTAGGCGGTGCCGTCCGCCTCGAGCGCCTGGTTGACGAGGGTCGCGGAACGCTCCGCGAGGACCTCGAGCGTCTCGACGGACAGCCCGACTCCGGTGAGCTGGTTGAGGGACTCGAGCCGCCGCGCCAGGGCGCGCTCTGCCGCGGCGCGCGCCAAGCGCTCCTCGACGAGGGCTGCGTTGGCGAGGCCGCGCTCGAGCTGCGCCGCGACCTGGAGGAGCACGGCCGACGACGGCTGGCCCTGATCGGCGTGAGTCCAGCCGAGCACGAGCAAGCCGACGAGGACGTCGTCGCGGTGCAAGCCGACCGCTGCCAGCGCCTTGACCCCGATCGATTCGAGCACCGCGCGTGACGTGTCCCGCATCGGGAAGCTGTCGATCGTGCGTGACAGAACGGTGCCCTGCTGGGCGACCGCGGCAACGATCGGCGAGCTGGACACGCCCGTGGACTCGACGCTGTGGATCAAACGCGGATCGACTTGGTGTGACCCGAGAACGTGCGCCTTGTCGTCCGTGTGGCCGACGATCAGGGCGCTGCTCGCGCCCGTTGCCGCGCACAGGGCGATCACCGCCTGCTGGGCCAGTTCCTCGACAGACCGAGCCTGCCCCGTCGCCGTGGCAAGTGTTCCGAGGGCGGCGAGCTCGCGCTCGAGCCGGACCGTCGCCGTGATGTCGCGCTTGATGCTGATGATGCCGCTGAAGCCGCCATCCGGTGCGCTGAGCCGGCTGAGCACTGCTTCGACGGCGATCTCCCGGCCGATCCTCGTGCCGATTCGTGGAACGTCGATCGTCCGGCCGCGCCAGACGCCCGTCTCGATCGTGATCCGCCGCGGCTCTTCCTGGCGAAGCGGCTGGCCGACGATCGTCGAGTCGAACAGGTCGTAGATCGATCGGCCCACGGCGTCGCCGGCGGCGATGCCGTACAGCCGCTCCGCCTCGGCGTTCCAGACGAGGACGATCGAGTTGGCGTTGGTCACGGCCGTCGCGTCGCCGATCGACTGCGCGATGGCCTCGACGAGGGTGAGGGCGGCTGGATCGCCGAGGTCGATGCCCCGTGCGGAACCGCCTCGGGGGTCAGTCACGCGACGTATCGTACGCGGGTGGGTTGGCCCCTGACCGAGGAAGAGCGGCTGCTGCGCGACACGGCTCGTGAGTTCGCGGCGCGCGAGGTGGCGCCCGGTGCGGGCGATCGCGACGAGGCGGAGCAGTTCGACCGGTCGATCTTCCGGCGGATGGGCGAGCTGGGACTGACCGGTGCGCCGCTCCCCGGGTCTGCCGGCGGTGCCGGATTCTCGTACCTCGGCTGGACGCTCGCGATGGAGGAGCTCGGGGCGGCCGACATGGCCTCCGCGGTGACGCTCTCCGTGCACATCCTGTCGCAGCTGCCGGTCGTGACGTGGGGGTCGGCGGAGCAGGTTGCGCGCTGGATCCCCGCGATGGTCGCGGGGGAGGCCCTCGGCGCGTTCGCGCTGACGGAGCCCCACGCCGGGTCCGATGCGGCCGCCATCCGGACGCGGGCCGAACGGGTTGGGCCGGCCGACGCGCCGACCGGCTATCGCCTGACCGGCACGAAGATCTGGATCTCGAACGCGCCGGAGGCGGAGCGCTATCTCGTGTTCGCGTCGCTCGACCCGGCCGCGGGGCGCGAGGCGATCACGGCGTTTCTCGTGGAGCGCGGTTTGGATGGTTTCCGCTTTGGGGCGCACGAGCGAAAGATGGGCATTCGCGCGTGTCCGGCCGCCGAGCTTGTGTTCGACGGCTGCGTCGTGCCGGTCGAGAACCGCCTCGGCAGAGAGGGAGAGGGGTACCGGATCGCGCTTTCGGCGCTCGGGGAGGGGCGGATCTCGATCGCGGCCGCGTGCGTGGGACTGGCGCGGTCCGCCCTGGAGCAGGCTGCCGCGTACGTGCGCGAGCGCCGCGCGTTCGGCGGACCGCTGTCCGATCAGCAGGGCGTGCGGTTCATGCTCGCCGAGATGGCGCGCGACGTGGCGGCGGCGCGGGCGCTCACCCGGGAGGCGGCGGCGGCACGGGACCGCGGGGAGTCGATCGCGGAGGCGT
>Ga0214471_10002558_pt1 | contig 14256 bp, 17 predicted proteins | sample RVTome_5_FD_207665 | JGI IMG/M metagenome (GOLD analysis project Ga0214471, IMG submission 207665) | Soil microbial communities from uranium-contaminated site in the Upper Colorado River Basin, Wyoming, United States - RVT142D155 | ecosystem: Environmental > Terrestrial > Soil > Contaminated >...
TGAAGCCATCCTGGCGTCCTGAGCGTGAGCTTCGAAGTCATACCGGCTATCGATCTGCGTGGCGGCAAATGCGTCCGCCTGTTTCAGGGCGACTACGACCGCGAGACCGTCTACGGCGAGGATCCAGCGGCGATGGCGTTGCACTGGCAGGATCTCGGCGCCAAACGCCTCCACGTCGTCGACCTCGACGGCGCGCGCAGTGGCAGACAGGCAAACGCCACCGCGGTGCGCGCCATCGTCAAGGCCGTTTCGATCCCGGTACAACTCGGCGGCGGCGTCCGCGACCTCGACGTCGTTTCGCACTGGCTCAGCCACGATGTCGACCGTGTTTTTCTCGGCACCGTCGCGGTCACCAACCACGACCTCGTCCGCGTCGCCTGCCGGCGCTTCCCGGGTCACATCGGCGCGGGCGCCGACGCGCGCGACGGACAGATCGCGGTACGAGGCTGGGAGGAGAGCACCGGCGAAACGGTGGTCGACTTCTCGAAGCGCCTGCTCGCGGCGGGCGCCACAGCGCTGAGCTACACAAACATCGCGCTCGACGGTACGCTGCTCGGCCCAGACATCGACGGTATGACACATCTCCTGGGCGAGATCGGCGAGACCGAAGCGCAGATCATCCTCTCGGGTGGTGTCGCTACTATCGAGGACATCGTCAAGGCGTCGAAGGTGCCCGGTCTCGGTGGGGTCATCGTTGGACGGGCGCTATATGAAGGTACGGTAGATCTAACGGCCGCGTTGGCCGCCATAGAAGAGGTATAGAGATGCCACTCACGGGATACGACCACTACACGGTCCGTTGTAGCGACCTCGACGCGACATGGAAGTTCTACGAGAGCGCCCTCGGCCTCCGCGTCACCGAGCGCGCCGGCTTCCCGATCAAGGCCGCAATCGTCTGGTTGGGCGAAAACCAGGTCGTCCATCTCTTCCAATCGCGGCCGGAGGCGGAGGAGGTCTTCGCCCGCCTCGCGCCGAAGGACGAAGCGGAGTCGGAATACCCCACGGGCCGTATCCTGCACGTCGAGTTCTGGGCTGAAGGTCTCGCCGACATGCGCAACCGCCTCGCCGGCGCCGGTGTCGAGTTCGCGGAGCGCACGCTGCCGGACAAGCACCAGGTCACCATGGCGGACCCGGACGGCATCCACATCGGCCTCAACTTCCCCCTGGCTGAGATCGCCTAACGCATACGATCTATACTGGCCGGGTGCGGAAGGCTCACTTAATGTTCGCGCTGGTCGCGATCGGCGCGGGCGTGACGCTATCGCTGCTCGGCAGGACCGCCGATGGTCCGCGAGCGACCTCGCAGACCGGCTCGGCACCTTTTCTTCAGCAAACTGAGATGGAGTTGCTGCGTCAGGCCTTGACACCGGTGCCTTGTCCGACAACGGCGCTCGATCCCGGCATCCTCGCCACACCGCTGCGCAAAGTCGACCTCGATACCCTCGATGCGGGCATCCAGGCGCCGACCCCCGCGAACCCTGACCAATTCGCGATGCGTTCCAATGCCGACAACCGCTGCTTTGCCAGCGAATTCGTGCCCTAGTAGTCCGCAACAAGCGGCCCTCTATACTTGAAGCATGCTGACCAAGCGCGTCATCCCCTGCTTCGATGTCGACAACGGCCGCGTCGTCAAAGGCGTGTCTTTTGTCGAGCTGCGTGACGCGGGCGACCCCGTGGAGCTCGCGCCCCTGTACGACGCCGAGGGCGCCGACGAGCTCGTCTTTCTCGACATAACAGCATCCTCCGACGACCGCCGCACCACCTACGACATGGTCGAGCGCACCGCCGACCGCGTCTTCATCCCGTTCACCGTCGGCGGCGGCGTCCGCAGTGAGCAGGACGCGCGTCTGCTGCTGGAGCTAGGCGCCGACAAGGTCTCGATCAACAGCGCAGCCGTCGCCGACCCGAAGCTCGTCGGCAGGGCGTCGGAGCGCTTCGGCTCGCAATGCATTGTCGTCGCCATCGACGCGCGCGCGGCAGGTGAGGGGCACTGGGAGGTCTACACGCACGGCGGCCGGCGCCCCACGGGCCTGGACGCCGTCGAGTGGGCGAAGCAGGTCGTCGAGCTCGGCGCCGGCGAGCTTCTCGTCACCAGCATGGACACGGACGGCCACCTGGATGGCTACGACATCCCGCTAACCCGCGCTATCGCCGACGCGGTCGAGGTGCCGATCATCGCATCGGGCGGCTGCGGCAACCCGCAACATATGGTCGATGCGGTAGTCGAAGGCCGCGCCGACGCGGTGCTCGCCGCCAGCATCTTCCATTACGGCACCTACCGCGTGCGGGAAGCCAAGCAATACATGGCCGACCACGGCGTGCCAATCCGTCCCTAGCAAAAGCAGGAGCCACCTTATGACCTCCACGAATCAGCTGGAAGAAGGCGTCGAGCTGACGCTCGACTTCGACAAGACCTCGCGCGTCGCTCAGGTACCCGGCGTCATCCCCTGCGCCGTCCAGCACGCTGACACGAACGAGGTCATCCTCGTCGCCTACGTCAACCAGCTGGCGCTTCAAGCGTCGCTCGAAACGCGGTCCGCCGTGTTCTGGAGCACCTCACGCAACGAGCTGTGGGAGAAGGGCAAGACCTCCGGCGAGACGTTCGACCTCGTTGAGGTGCGCGTCAACTGCGAGCAGAATTCGCTGCTCTACCGAGTGCGTCCGCGCCGTGGCAACATCTGCCACACCCGAAACGCGGCCGGCCAGCCCCGCAACTGCTTCTACCGCCGCCTCGACTTAGAAACGGGACGCCTGGAGAACCTCGACCCCTAAGCCGCCCTCCCTCCCCGTCATTGCGAGGAGCGCCAAGCGACGAAGCAATCTCACATCCAGGCGAGACGCCGCGTTCTGACTAAAACCCACCTCCCGTCGTAAACAACGTCCGGCCACGGTCGAGTATCATGTAGGACAAAGTTTCGCGTAGGCGCCTGTACAGATGCTAAAGAGAGACACCAACGCCCGTTTCGAGAACGTCGGTTTCGCCTTCTTCAGCCGCTATCACTTCACCAGCGGCAAGCTGGACGCCGCCATGAGCAAGGAGCAGCACGCGGCCATCATGACGCGGCAGCGAGACGCGCCGGTTGAGGTCGCGCGGGATGAGGAGCGTCGCCGCACCTTCTGGCTGTTTCAGGACGAGTTCTACTGGGAAGACGAAGGCTACGACGAGCTCGAGGTCAAAGCCCTCATCCTCGAACGTGAGACGCAGAAGAACCGCCGCGTTCAGCGCGCCGTCGCCCTGATGCAGCAGACGGAGGCGATGGACGCCCCGGCGCGGGCGCCGATTCCGGACGAGGTGAAGGTCTTCGTCTGGAACCGCGACGGCGGCCGCTGCGTAAAGTGCGGCAGCAACCAGCGCCTCGAGTTCGACCACGTCATTCCGGTGGCGCTGGGTGGGGCAGACGCGGCGCGCAACCTGCAGCTGCTCTGCGAGACCTGCAACCGCAGCAAGGGAGCGGCGATCGCCTAGCGGGCGATGAAGGCGCCTTCCATCTCGGGATGGGCGTCGCAGCGGAAGTAGTAGACGCCGGGTGGGGGGGCATCGAACCGATACTCCATCGTCTCCGGGCCTGTGAACAGCTCCCCGCGGAAGATCGCATCGCCACCTTCCTCACTGTAGATGGCGATGTTGTGCAGCGCCCCGTCCTGGTTCTCGAGGCTGATGATGACCTCCTGGTCCGCCGTCGCGACGATCGTATCGGTGTCGAACCGTGTGTTTCTGGCGACAACGTTGAACGATGATGCCGGCGCGACGTCGGCTGCTGCGGTCGCCAGCGCCGGAATGTCGGCGCCGCTCCCGCCGCAGGCAAGCACTGGGAGAGCGAGGAGAAGGGCGAGGGCGACGAAGCGGCGCGGGCGTTTCATGCTTCCACCAGCCTAGTCGCCGCTGTTTCTACGTACCACGTGCCGATCGGCACGGCAGCGCCGAGCCGGTTCGCCAACTTAGGGGTATTCCCCGATATGGCGCCTCCGCGCGCCTACGTAGCATGAGGCTCAACCAGCGAAAGGAGCCGCCCGTGGAAATCCTCGTCATCATCGTCGCGTTCTGGTTGCTACTGGTGGGCGCCTACGGCGGCCTCAACCTCCTTAGCGCCCGCAGCAAAGAGCAACGCCTCCAGGGGTCCCAGTCGGCAATTCGTCGCGCTGGCGGCACAGAAACCGCGCCCCTCGGCGGCCTTTTCTCTGAGGTCGACATGCTGCGCGCACAGGTCGAGCACCTGCGCACCGAGGTCGTCGCCCTGTCAGAGACTGCGACGCGCCACGAGCGACCTCGCTCCCGCCGCTACCAGTCCGGCGTCGTCTACACGGAACTGCCGCGCATGCTGCGCCGCCACGTCAAAGAAGTGCGCAACGAGCGCCACCCGCTCGGCGTCTAGAAGCACGCTTCAGCTCCGCACGCGAAGCGCCCAGGAATGAGTCCGGGCGCTTCGCTGCGTTATCTGAGCCAGGCTACGGTTGGTCGCAAAGAAGTAGCACGGTTCGAGGGTTAGGGAAGATGCGCACGCTGCCTGCCCCCGACTCCGCATTCATGGCCCCGGTAAGCTTGTCGCAATCCTCCGGTATCTGAAAAACCTCGGTGCGGCCGTCTGCCGTTGTGATCGCCAGTGTGCCGGAGGAGCCGGCTTCAGCAATCGCCGGGAGCGGCGGCACCCGGTCGCGCGCAATGACCTCTCCTCTCAGCGTCCGTAGTGAGCTCACGTCGCCGGCGACTACCCCCGGACGGATCACGCTGATCGACCGACCGCTATCGTCGGCGATGTTCAGCAGCAGCATAATCACGATCGTCGCCGCAACCGAAGCCACGAGCGCCGCCGGCCACAGGAACCTCGACGGCACCGCAACCTGAGGCCCCTGCGTTGGCGGCGCGGCGTCGCGCACGACGATCGTCCTCGCCTCCACCGTGGCATCCTCGAATTCGTCCGGGTCAGGCTCGTCTTCGTCCGGCGCTCGTTCTGCCGGCTCGCCAGCGGCGCTCAGGTTCAGCCTCGAGGCCATGAATGCGGCCTCGGTGCGGTTGCGAGCGTCCAGCTTGCTGAGCAGACGGCTGATGTGGAACTCCACAGTCCGCCGCGACAGGTAGAGCCGCTCGGCGATCTCCCGGTTGCTCAAACCCTGCGCCAGCAATCGCAGCACCTCGGCCTCGCGTGGCGAAAGCGGCACATCGCTCTTTGGCGCCTCCTCCGGCGGCTTCGGTTCTTCTGGCTGAGCTTCGCGGTCATCGTCAGTCATAAGGGCCTCCAGGTTCTGCATCTGGTTCAACGATAAGGTGTCGAATCAGGCCGCGGCGACTGTGTAGCCTGCTAGTTTCGCTACCTGATTTCGTTTGACGCAGTTACTCCGCGTCTCGATACTGGCTGCGTAGATCATCCGGAACGGTGGTGCCCTATGACTCGCAAGATCGAAGTCGACCCCATCGTCGAAGCGCTGGAGTCGATGCCCTACGGGCTCTACATCATCGGCTCGCACGGCTCCGACAACATCAACGGCATGATGGCGGACTGGGCCACGCAGGTCTCGTTTAACCCGCGTCTCGTCGCCGTCGCGCTGGAGCGCAACAGCACAACCCTGCGCAATCTCCGCGAGAGCGGCTTCTTCACCATTAATATCCTGGCTGCTGAACAGCGCGCCCTCGCCGTGAAGTTCTGCCAGCCCCGGCAGGCCTCGAAGGTCGTAGGTCGCTCCGAGGATGCCAGCGCCGTCGTCTACGACAAGATGGATGGTGTGCCGTACCAGATGGGCGCGCTCACCGATTGCCCGATTCTCGATGCCGGGCTCGCCTACCTCGAGTGCCAGGTCGACCAGCTTGTCGACGTCGGCGACCACACGCTGGCCGTAGGCCGCGTCCTGGACGGCGCCGTCCTCCGCGAAGGCGAGCCGCTGACACAGCGCATCCTCGGCTGGTCCTACGCGGGATAGCTGCACGACGTATAAGCGTGTCGCTCCTGTAGTTCTAGACTGATTACGATGACCATAGGTGTTCAGCTTTCGAACCGCGACGGCCGCGAGCTGGTCGAGACGATCCGTCGCGCCGACGAGCTCGGCGTCGCGGCCGCGTGGACCCCCCAGGGCGGTGTGATGCCCGACACGATGGTGCTGCTCGGCGGCGCCGCGATGATCACGAGCCACATCAAGCTCGGCACCTCGATCATCCCGACCTGGCCGCGCGCCGCGCTTCTCATCGCCCAGCAGGCGATGGGCATGGAAGCGCTTGCGCCGGGCCGCTTCCGCCTGGGCATCGGCCCGTCCACGCCCGCCGCCATGGGCCCGCTGTATGACACGGACTACCGCAAACCGCTGACCCAGCTGCGCGAGTACCTGACGGTGATCCGCGCCTTCCTCCACGAAGGCGCCGTCGACTTCCACGGCGAGTTCGCCGGCGCCCGAGTCCGTCTGCGCGATCCCATCGACGTGCCCGTGATGGCCTCGGCGCTGAGCGCGGGAGCCTTCCGCCTCTGCGGCGAAGCGGCTGACGGCGCGATCAGCTGGATGTGCCCCTGGGACTACCTCAAGGCCGTCGCGCTGCCCGCTATGCGAGAGGGTGCCGACGCCGCGGGCCGCGAAGCGCCGCCGCTCGTCGCCCACGTGCCGATTTGCCTCAGCGACGACCGCGAAGCCGTCCGCGTCGCGGCGCAGGAGCAGGTTGGCGCCTACGGCACGTTCCCCGTCTACCAGGCCATGTTCAAAGCCGCGGGCTACCCCGATACCGCCGCGGGCTTCTCCGACGAGCTGGTCGAGTCGCTCGTCGCCTCCGGCAGCGAGGACCAGATCGTCGAGCGCCTGGCCCAGATCCGCCGCGAAGGTGCTGCCGAGGTCATGACCCACATCCTCTTCGTCGGCGACGACCGCGCGGCCTACCAGGACCGCGCCTTCGCGCTCCTCGCCCGCGCCCAACGCGAGATCGGTTAGCGGCGTTAAGGCGCGCCTGAAGGCTGGTCACCGCGAGGAGGCGTCTAGCCGGCGTGGCGGTCTCACGGGTGAACGAGGCGTTTCGGCGGCCCATGAGCGGCTCCGTTGGCCACCGGCCTCCTCGCCATGACCAACGTTGCTTAGGGCTTCACTCCCACCGTCAGCGAGTAATACCCGTAGGTATGCGTCGCCGTCACGTCTCTGAACCCCGCGCCCTCCAGCATCGTCTTCAACTCCGGCAGCGTGAACTGCTGCCCCTGCGTCCCCAGCATCAGCACTGAGAACGACGCCGCGGTCACTGGGCCAGCGCCATCGTCGTCCAGCAGCATCTCGTGCAGGTAGAGCCGCCCGCCGCTCGGCAGCACGTCGAAGGCCTGCTGCGTCAGCCACTCGCAGGTCTCGAAGTTCCAGTCGTGGTAAACGTTGGAGAAGAACAGCGCGTCGTAGCCCTGTGGCCACGGCTGGCGGAACATGTCGACCGCCAGGGTGTCGACCCGGCTCGCCACGCCACCGGCGGCGATGTACTCCTGCGCCACCTCGCACATCGTCGGCAGCTCCATGATCGAGCAGCGCAGCTCAGGGTGCTGCTGCGCCAGCGCGATCGTGAAGCAGCCGGAGCCGCCGCCCACGTCCAGCAGCCGGGTCACGCCCGCGAAGTCGCCGTTACGCGCCACGCCCACCGCGGCGGGCAGGGAGTGCGACTGCATCGCGGCGGCCACCCGCCGGGCGCGCTCCATGTCGACATGGCCGGCCGCCCAGCTGCCGGAGGAGCCGCCCGTATCCGTCCGCGTCTCGATGTCGTCGACGCCAGGGCGGCCCGTGGGACTCTGGCCCTGCAGGCGTTCCTTCAGCGTCTCGTGCAGTCCCTCGCGGCGGCCCAGCATGTGGCCCCAGTAATAGGGGCTCTCTTGCAGGAGATACAGCCGCGTCGGGTCCGTCAGTTGGTAAACGCCGAGCCGCAGCGTCAGAAAACCGCGCGCCGCCAGCAACCGCAGCAGGGCAACCGTGGCTCGCCGATCGAAGCCGAGGCGCTTTGCCAGCTCTTCGGCTCCTGCCGGTGCGTCTGCCAGCGAGCGGAAGACGCCCGTCTCGTCGGCCACCGTCACGGCGGGCAGGTAATGGATCGATAGCCAGGTGTCCCAGATCAGGCGGTCGTCTGAGGTCGGCAGCTCGTAATCCGTCACGCTTCGTCCCTGGTGCTGCCTGTATCGAAGGCCGGTGGCTCTGCGGGTGGGGTCACCACGCGCCGTGGTATCGATTGCGCTTGGCCCAGGTCGCTTAGGTCCACGGGCGGCATGTCGATGTCTAGCTGGTCCAGGATCGCGTTCGCCAGCCGGTTGTAGTCGTCGAAGTGCCGCCTCAGCCGAACGCGCCATGCGGAGGCGCCACCGTTAGCGTGCAACTCGAAGGCAGATTCCCTGCCGTCGAGGCCCGATGAGACGTGGTCCCATGCCAGCTGTAGGAGCGCCGATCGCTGTAGTGCCGTGTATCTGCCACCACCGAATGCCTCCTCAAAGCCGGCGGCCATCTGGGGCGCCGCGATGTCCGCGTCAGAAGGGGCTACGACCATCGACGAACCGGGCAGGATCCGTAGAGTCTCCGTCAGGTGCTGGCGCGCCTTCAGCATCGCCAGGCTGCCCGCCGCCACGTGCACCTGTCGCGGCATGCAGTAGCCGGCGCTTGTGAACTCCGGGTCCGTCTCGGCCGCGGTCTGGCAGCTGCGAACTGTCTGAACTCCCTCCATTAGGTCAACCAGATGCTCGAGACTCGGCTGGTTCTCTCGCAGCCCCATGGCGTCCGTGCAAGCCAACGCGAGGCCCAGCGTAAACTCGGCCTTCGCCAGCCACGCGTATAGCTGGTGCCAGAACAGCCAGTACGCGATCGTATCGGGGGCCTTCGTGTCGGGCTGGCCGGGGACGGGAACGAAGAACACGCGATCCCACGGCACGAACACGTCATCTAGCCACATCTGACCGTCCAACTCGTCGTATCGGCTGCTCAGCGGCGCCATGAAGGCGTTCTCGTAGCGGGCCGCCGGCTTGCGGCACACAACCGTGACGCCGGGAGCGTTGACCGGCACAACAAATGTGACGCGGTGCGACTCGTAATCGACGCCGCAGCCCACGCCGACGTAGACGTCCTCGGCGTAGGCAGGGCTGGTGTGCATACCGATCTGGCCGCGCAGGACCAGCCCGGTATCGGTCTCCTTCACGATCCGCAGCGCCGGGCGTCCTTCCGGATCCTCGCGAAGTCGATGGCCGATCGTCGCACCGCCAGAGGAAAACGTCAGGAACCGACCCGTGGCCGAGATCGACTGGCGGTACGCCTCGGCGTTCGCCACCTGCTCCGCCGAGCGGCCGTACTCCTGGGCCGTATGCAAGATCCCGAGTGCGATCAGGTTTCCGTAGGCGGGTGTGTGCGTTACGTTGCCCGCGCTCAAGAAAAGCGTGGCAGAGAAGAACTTGCCCATCCGCCGCAGGTCGTCTGAGCTGCGGGGCAGCGTGTACGCAACGGGCCGTCGCGTGCCGGTCTCATCCGGTGCGAACAGGACCTCTTGCCACGCCGGGTCGATGTGCCGGTCGTACCATGCCTTGTAATGCTCGACCATCGCGCGCGAAGCAGGATGTGTGGACACATCCTCCACCGGGCCCTCGCCTACGATCCACACCCTTCGTCCGTCGCGCAGACTGGCCTCATACTCGGCACCGGTCCGCATCAGCACCTCCAGCGTTGGGATTCAGCCGCTCGCGGGGCTGCCAGCCAGCAGGCCCGGTCGACCAGTATAGGCTCCCAGGATGACGACCAGATGCTATTCTGCCTCCCAAGTGGAGGGCAATGCGACATGATCGGCGTATACGTGCCGGGTGGAAATGCCCAGGCAATTATCGACAACATCAAGCAGGCCGAAGCGAAGGGCGTGCCGTCATTCTGGTTGACCAGCGGCGGCGTCGCCGCGGACTCGATCATGATCTTCGCTGCCGCCGCGATGCAGACCTCCCGCATCAAAATGGGCACTTCGATTACGCAGACGTGGCCGCGCCACCCTGTCGCCATCGTCACCCAGTGCATCGCGATGCACCAGCTGGCGCCGGGCCGCTTCCGCATCGGGTTGGGCGCCAGCCATCAGCCCGCGGTCGAGGGCATGTACGGCGTCGTGTACCGTAAGCCGCTGCTGAATCTGCGCGAGTACCTCTTCACGGTGCAGTCGATCCTCAAGAAGGGCGAGGTCGACTTCGACGGCACCTTCGTGAAGACGAAGACGTCCCTCGGCGCCGGCCCCGGTGGCAACAAGATCGAAGCGCCGGTCAACGTGCCCGTGATGGCCTCGGCACTGCGTCCGGCGTCCTTCCGCCTCTGCGGCGAACTCGCTGACGGCGCGATCAGCTGGGTCTGCCCCTGGGAGTACCTGCGAGACACCGCCCTACCCGCGATGCAAGAGGGCGCCGCGGAAGCCGGCAGAGCGACGCCACCGATGGTCGCCCACATGCCCGTCGTCCTCAGCGACGATATCGAAACGGTGCGTGCGGCTGCCGCCCCGGCGCTCTCGCGGTACGCCAACCTGGTCAACTACAACGGCATGTTCGAAATCGCCGGCTTCCACGACGCGGCCGGTGGCGACCTCAATGCGTTGATCGACGCGGTCGCTGTTTACGGCAACGACGAGCAGATCGCGGCCCGGCTCGGCGAGATCATCTCGCAGGGCGCGGGCGAGATCATCGCGCACCAGCTACCCGTGAGCCAGGACGGCCTGGCGGAGCAGACGGACCACTTCCTCGAGATCGTGGCGCGGGCCAACAAGCTCGCGGGTGTCGTGTCGTGAAGACCCTCATCGCCACTGTCGAAGCCGTCTGCCTCAGTGCCCCCGATGTGCGCGTCGCGAAGACGCCGCAGGATGAGGCGTTCCTCGGCCCGCACGGCTTCGTCGGCGACCGCCACGAGGCCGAGTTCCGCGAGAGCCGCGACGGCGCGGGGCATCGCCTCAACCACCGCCAGTGGTCCGCCGTCTCCACTGAAGAGGTCACGGAGCTCTGCGCCGACCTCGGCGTCGACCCCGCATTCGCGCTCGGCGCGTTGGGTGAAAATCTGCGCCTCACGGGCGTGAAACTGGACACCATTCCGGAAGGCAGCGTCCTCGAGTTGCCCTCCGGCGCAAAGCTCCTCGTCTCCGGCCGCAACGACCCCTGTGTCAACGCCGCGAAGGAGCTTTCCGAGACCTACGGCGCTCATCTCGGACCGCACTTCGTCAAGCAGGCGTTCGGCCGCCGCGGCATCCTCGGCACCGTAATCGAGACGGGCGTCGTACGCCCGGGCGACAAGGTGACCATCCTGCTGCCGGACGCGGTCGCGTCGACTTAAGGAGAGAACGATGGCCGAGTCTTCGATCACGCGCCTTCGCTACGTCGCCATGGCAACACCCGACTTCGACAAGGCGGCGGCCTTCTACGGCGGTATCTGGGGCCTCAAGCGCACGGAGGACGAGTCCAACCTCGCCTACTTCGCCGCCGAGGGCTCGCCGGAGCAGTACGTTCTGCGACTGCGCGTCGGCGAAGACCGCCGCATCGACGTCATCGGCTTCGAGGCGCCGGACGCCGCGGCCGTCGATCGTCTCGCGGCCAAGCTCGCTGCCGATGGCGTGCGCTTCGCCTCCGAACCCGGCGCGCTGCAAACACCCGGCGGCGGTTACGGCTTTCGATTCTTCGACCCCGAGGGCCGCACTATCGAAGTCTCCAGCGGCGTTGAGGAGCGCAGCTACCGCGAGATCGAGCCCGAAGACCCGACGCCGCGCTCGCTGAGCCACGTTGTGCTGATGACAAACGACATCAAGGCGATAGCGGCCTGGTACGAGGAGAAGCTCGGCTTCCGGGTCAGCGACTGGATCGCCGAGTTCTTCGTCTTCCTGCGCTGCTCCGCCGACTACCACAGCCTCGCCTTCATGCAGTCGAAGCACGCCTCGCTGAACCACGTCTCGTTCGAGACCCGCGGCATCGATGAAGTGATGCGTGCCATGGGCCGCGCCCTCAAGGCGGACGTGCCGCTGCGCGATGGTCCCGGCTTCTTCGGCAACGCGCAGATGGCGTTCGCTTACTTTTTCGACCCCTCCGGCTACGTCACGGAATACGCCAGCCCGCAGCTCCAGGTCACCGACGAAGCTTCCTGGAAGCCGCGTGTCTGGGGCATGAACGAGACGGAGCAGTGGGGCATCTCCCGCGGCGGCGAGAACATCCCCGAGAACGCCAGAAACGTGCCCGATCCGGGTCTCTGGGTCGCGCCGCCGGTCTAGACCGCCAGCGCCACGCCGTCGCCGCGCAGGTCGGAGGCGACGCCCCAGCCGCCGTTCGGCAGCCCGGTGATCACCTGCGAGCGCGCCACGCCGCCGTCCCAGTTCGACAGCCTGATCAGGTCGTGCCCGCGCCCCGCCAGGTCGTCGAACACGGCCTCCGGGAAGCGGCCCTCCAGCGCCAGCCTGTCGCCCTGGGTCACGAAGCGCGGCATATCGACGGCCTGCATCGGGTCGAGGCCCCAGACAAGGTTGGCGACCAGCGTCTGCATGTTGTTCTGCACCTGGAAGTCGCGCCCCGGCGTGCCCCCCGCCAGCGCCACGCTCCCGTCCTCGCGCAGCGCCACGAACGTGTTCAGCGTGTGCACCGTACGCTTGCCGGGAACCAGCCGGTTCGCCGCGTTCGGCTCGAGGCTGAAGCCGCGCAGGCGGTCCGTCATCAGAATGCCCGCGCCGGGGATCATGAACTTGCTGCCCCAGCCTGAGAACACGGTCTGGATGAACACGATCGCCATGTCCTGGTCGCCAGCCACGAACTCGGTGGTGTCGGAGCCGAACGACGCCGCGACCGGCTGCTGGGCGCGCTTCATGTCGATGCGCGCCGCCTGCCGCTTGCCGTGCTCCTTCGAGAGCAGCGCCTCCAGTGGTATCTCCTCGAAGTCGGGGTCGGCTGAGTAGCGGCGGCTGTCCGCAAACGCCAGGCGTGTCGCTTCGACCATGACGTGCAGGGCGTCAGCGCTCGCCGGGCCCCAGTCAGCCATCGGGAAGTGCTCGATGATGTTCAGCGCCAGCAGCAGGACGATTCCCTGCGAGGGCAGCGGCTGCTCGTACACCGTGCAACCGGCAAATGTGGTCGAGATCGGGTCGCCCCAGACCGCCTGTGGCTCTCGCAGGTCGTCCTGCGCCACCAGTCCGCCGAAGTCAGACATCGCCTTCGTGATCAGCTCCGCCGTCTCGCCGTCGTAGAAGCCTTCGCGCCCGCCGTCGATGATGCGCTGCAGCGTCTTTGCCAGCTCGGGCTGGCGTAAGACCTCGCCCGGTGCGTAGGGCTCGCCGTCCTTCAGGAAAACGCGCTTGATCTCGTCGAACTCGGGCCCCTTGAGGCGTGTCAGGTTGTGCATCGCGCCGGAGAGGCGCATCGGCACCGCGAAGCCCTCCTCGGCCAGCCGGATCGCCGGCGCGAGCAGCGTATCGATAGTCAATGTGGCGTAACGCGTGTGCAGCTCAAGGATGCCGTCGACCACGCTGGGCACCGTGTTCGTCAACGGCCCTGCATCCGGGATGCCGTTCGGGAAGCGCTCCGGCGTCGCCTGCTTCGGCGCGCGACCCCCGGCATTCAGCGCGTCGACGCTGCTGTCGCTGCGCCGCCAGATCAGCGAGAACGCGTCGCCGCCGAGCTGCGTGAAGTAGGGCTTCGTGACCAGGTTGACGGCGGAAGCGGCGATGATCGCGTCGGCGGCGTTCCCGCCTTTGCGCATGGCCTCCATCGCCTCCATCGTCGCCAGGGGCTGGTCGGTGGCCGCGGCGTAGGTCTTGCCGTAGACCGGCCCGCGGTTCGGGCCCCAGACGCCCGGTATGCTTTCGGCCCCAACCATCGCTTCCCAACCCGTCTCACGTCTGTTTGCCATCCCTACCTCCCGTGACCGCGATCATCGGCAGGCGCGCCGCCGAGTGTCAATCGAATCCCTACGCTCGCCGCTCCGGCGCTTCCGCCGCTACGACCGGCGCCCGCCGCGAAGGTCTGTCCAGCTTCCTCGCGAACAGCGAGACGAAAATCGAAATCACCAGCAACGGCAGCAGTGTCGTGAACGCGAACTGCTGTCCCTCCGTGAAGCTGCGCGCGTCGTTCGCCGATGAGCGGCTCTCGTTGATCGCCACCGCGATCGTCGTGCCCATGGTGCCGGCCAGGCTCTGCAGCAGGACCAGCATCGCGGAGATAGCTCCGTAATCGCGCTGCTCGACCTGGGCGTAGACGGCCACCTGGTTGGCGGGCCGGAAGAACCCGGCGCCGAGCCCTATGAGCGAAAGCGCCACCACCACCCACACCAACGACGCTTCCACTCCCAGCCGTGAAT
>Ga0214471_10002560_pt1 | contig 14248 bp, 14 predicted proteins | sample RVTome_5_FD_207665 | JGI IMG/M metagenome (GOLD analysis project Ga0214471, IMG submission 207665) | Soil microbial communities from uranium-contaminated site in the Upper Colorado River Basin, Wyoming, United States - RVT142D155 | ecosystem: Environmental > Terrestrial > Soil > Contaminated >...
CGGCGCTGTCGACGGTGGCGTCCTCGAGGAAGATCGAGTCGGAGCCCTGGTTGCCCGGAAAGAGCAGCGAGTTGTGCTCGTCGCGGGCGGCGAAGACGCCGACGGCGTTGGCGCCTTCCTTGCCGGTGAGCTTCAGGCCCCACTCCGGGTCGACCACGGTGCGCGTGAAGATCGCTTGCACCGGCGTCGCGAAGAAGTCGACGCCCTCGAGAAAGAACGGGCGCTTCTCCGGGAAGAAGAGGGCGAAGCGCTCGTTGACGTCGAGCTGCGCGGCGTCGGCCTCGACCTGTGAGAAGTCGGGGTTGAGCGCCGCGTTCAAGCTCAGGTTCGAAGTGATGCCCCAGCGCGCCGACACGCCCGGCTCGACGTCCTCGTTCTCGTTGCGGTAATCGCCGTCCGGGAACGGATCGCGCACTTCGGTCGAGGTCGCGGTCACCGTCGGGTCGATCTCGATATTGCGTCCCGGCTCGAGGTTCTCGAAGCCGGTGACCTTGTCTACCTGGCAGAGCAGGCAGTTGCGTCCGCGATCGCGCGGCCAGGCGTTGATGCGGTGCCGCACGTTGCGCGGCCACGAGCGGCCGACGTCGAAACCCCAGGTCTGCGGGCCGGCGGTGCGCGGGAAGCGCAGCTGGCTGAACGGGATGGCGACCTCCGCCACCCAGCCATCGGGTCCGATCCGGCCTGCCGATTCCCAGATGAGGTCGAACGAGAAATCCTCGATCCCTTCGTTCTCCGAGAAGATGGCGTCGGCTTGCACGCCGAGCGGGTTGATGCGGAACTGCCAGCCGCGCCGCTCGTCGTTGAACGGATCGATCATCAGCACGACGTGGTCGTCCTGGACGAAGGTGTTGATCGAATCGCGGTCCATGTAGTTGGCACGGATCTTCTCCGGCTCCGGGTCGTGGCAACGCCAGGCGACGTAGAGATTGCGCTCGTCGAAGGTGACCAGGAACTCGGTCGGGACCGGCGGTAACACGTTGTCGCCCGGCGACCACTCGTACGGCAGGTCCCAGGTGGCGGCGCCGGCCCAGCCGGCGTCGTCGAGCACGCCGTCGACGCGGATCTCCCCCGCCGCCGGGCGAACGTCGAAGCGCCGCGCCGCGAGCGGCGCGGCCGGCGCCGCGGCCGGCTCGATCTGCGCCGCTCCGACGGGAGCAGCGAGGCAGGTGACGAGGACGAGCGCTCTCGGAACGGGCATCATCGTGGCGATTCTCCCGGGGTCGAGCTGCAGGCCGGCTCAGGAGGTTGTACGCACGACCGGGACGGGAGTTACGGCGGCGCGCCGGCCACAGCCTCTAGAATGCCGCCATGCGGAGCGACCGGGGCGCGGCCAGAGCGGCACGGACGGAATGAACGGCGACCTCTCCGATGCGCGTCCGCTCCTCGAGCGGTTGACGCCCGAGGACCTGCCGCGGCTGGCGATCTTCTTCGCTTCTTATCTCGGCGACGAACCTGGTCCGCCGCGCCTCTCGGCGCAGCAGGCCGCCTTCGAGTATGTGACCGACGCCGAGCTCGACGAGCTGCAAGAGCTCGCCGGCGACTGGGCGGTCCTGCGCGCCGCGGTGCGCGAGACGCCGCTCCCCGAGATCAACCGCGTGCTCGGCCAGCGCTTCGGCACTTCGTGGCAGGCCGTCTCGCGTCAGGAGATCGAAGCGATCGGCGCCGAGTTCGAGCGCGCGCTGCGGGAGTGATCCGGAGGCTCAGGCGGCCGGCGCGGACTGCGCCGGCAGCACCTCGACCGCCGGCTCCCACCAGTCGCCGTCGTCGAAGCGACGGCCCTCGTGGCCGCACGTCGCGGCGATGTGGTCGCGCCCGTAGATCGGCTTGCCGCGATGAGCCGGCGCCAGCGCCGGATAGACCGCGCCGCACGCCTTGCAGTAGCGGCCGACGGTGCGGCCGCGACGGGCGGCATCGAGCACCGAGAGCGGAGCGGAGGGGATGTGGCGGTACATGCGGGAGCCTCCGGCAGAGATCCTAGCGCGCCGCGATGAGCTCGGCCGACGAGAAGAAGAAGGCGAGCTCCTGGAGCGCGTTCTCCACCGAGTCCGAGCCGTGGATCGCGTTGCGCTCGATCGAGGTGCCGTAGAGATTGCGAATCGTGCCCGCCGCAGCCTCGGCGACGTCGGTGGCACCCATCACCTCGCGCAAGCGCGCCACCGCGTTGCCGCGCTCGAGAGCGACCGGGACGACGGGCCCCTCGGTCATGAAGGCGACGAGCGAGCCGTAGAAGGGGCGCTCCCGGTGCACGGCGTAGAAGGCACGGGCCTGCGCCACGCTGAGATGGAGCACCTTGAGACCGCGGACCGTGAAGCCCTCGGCTTCGAGATGAGCGAGCACCTTGCCGGCATTGCCGGCGGCGACGGTGTCGGGCTTGAGGATGGCGAGCGTGGTTTCCATGCGGACGGACCTCGGCTGGGGAACGGTTCGGAAGTCGTGACGCTGCGAGTGCGGGACGCGGCGGCTCGTGCCGCGGCGCCTCGAAGTCTATCGCAGCGGTCAGGACGCTCCGGTATCCGCGTCGGAGATTGCCGCGAGGACGTCCGCCGCCTGCTCGGCGGTCGACGCCGAGAGGTCGCGCCAGACGAGCTCGCCGTCGCGGAACAGGTAGGCCTGGCGCGAGGCGAAGCCGAGCTTGTGCGGCACGCCGAAGGCGTCCATCACTTTCTTGTCGGTGTCGGCGAGCAGCTGGAACGGCAGTTTGTACTTCTGCTGGAACGCCTTCTGCGCCGCGACATCGTCGCCCGACACGCCGAAGACGCGCACGCCCTTCTCGCTCAGAGTCGTGAACGAGTCGCGCAGGCTGCAAGCCTGCTTCGTGCAGCCCGGCGTGTCGGCCTTGGGATAGAAGTAGACCAGCGTCCAGCCGGTCCCGCCGGCGGCGGCGAGATCGACCGCCTGGCCGTCCTGGTCGGCGACCGTCACGGACGGCAGCGCCGCCCCCATTTCGATCTCGTCGGCGCGGCCGAGCAGTCCGAAGAACATGAAACCTCCGAGGGCGATGAGAATCGTGCGTCTCGACATGGCCTGGGCCTCCCTGTTGCTGCACCTCGTGCTACGCGGCCGGAGCCGCTCCAGGATGTCGAAAGCCTAGCAAGTCCTCCCCGACCCGCTCAGGCGGGCTCGCTCTCGCCGACGAGCGGCACCAGGTCGGCCTCCGCCGCCGCCAGCGCGAAGACGTCGCCGACCGCCTCGAAGCTGCCCCCCGGGCCCAGCAGCAGCGCCGCGCCGGCCGGGATGCCGATGCCGCGGCCGACCTGCGGCGCCCGGGCGAGCAGCGAGCGCAGTCGGCGGTCGTGGGCCGGGTCGAAGTTGGGCTCGATCGCGACCGCCGGCGCCAGGGCGAGCCCGCGTACCACGCCGCCGCCGGTGAGGCCGCGGAAAATTTCCCCGCAGGCCTGCGCCGCGGCGCCGATCGCCGCCACCACTCCGCCCGATGCGACCGTGGCTCGCAGCGCGGCGAGCGCCGGGCTCTCCGCCAGAGTCTCGACCAGGTGGTCGGCCACGCCGCCCCCCAGATAGACGGCCGCGCACGTCGCGATCCGCTCGGCGTTGCGCCCGCGGCGCGCGTCGCGCGGCCGGTAGATCGGCACGAGCTCGACCTCCCGGCCGAAGCGCGAGTCCAGGTAGATCGCGAAGTGGCGGCCGTAGTCGTGCGAGCCCGAAGCGGCGGGCACGAAGCCGACCCTGCCGGGAGGAGTCTTCTCGAGCCAGGCGCGGTCGGCCTCCTCGGTCTCGCCGAACGAGAACTCCCCGCCGCCGAGGAGCGCCAACCAGCCGCTCACGCCCGTCTCGTCGGCTCGGCCGGCGCTGCCGCGAGCGCAGGCGCGCGGGTCCGGTCGCCGGCGCGCGAGGTCACGCGGCGCCGGATTCCGAAGCCGCTCGTCCGTGCCAAGAGAAGATGCGGACCGGCGGGATGTTGCGCAGCTCGAGCTCGATCCGCGGCCGTCCGAAGACTTCGGCGCCGAGCTCGCCGACGCGATCGCGCACTTGGTAAGCCACGAAGCGTCCGTCCGGCGCCAGAGCGTCGCGGATCTGGCCCAGGATGCGCCGGCCGTGCTCCGCCTCCATGGTCGAGAACGGGATGCCCGAGATCACGGCGTCGAGCGGCGGCAGCCCGTGCGCGGCGACGATCGCCGTGAGCTCGGCGGCGCTGCCGCGCTCGACGGCGAGGCGCGGATCGCGGATGCGGCCGAGCAGGCGGACGAACTCCGGCTCGAGCTCGATGGCGAGCAGCCTAGCCTGGCCCGGTAGGGCGCGCAGAAGGGCGAGCGTCGTGCCGCCGGTGCCCGGCCCGAGCTCGACCACGGCGCGCGCGTCGGCGAGCTCGGCGAGCTCGACCAGGCGCCGCTCGAGGAAGCGTGAGCTGGGGATCACCGAACCGACCTGGTGCGGGCGGCGCAGGAAGCCGCGCAGGAAGTCGATCCTCTGGTCGGGCTGCGGAAGCAGGCGCTTCATGATCTTGGAAACGGTAGCACGCGGCTCGCTCATTCCTGCGCCACGGCGCCGCCGCGGAGAGCGCTCGCGGCGCCGGGCGACGCGGCCGCGAGCGGCGGCCCCGCGACGAGCGAAAAACCCGTCCCCGTCGGCCGCCCGCGGCGACGCGCTCGCGTCCGGTGCGCGAGGCGCCGGTTACTTGTCGACGCGGTCCTTGAGCCCCTTGCCGGCTTTGAAGTCGGGCGCTGTCCGGGCCGCGATGGTGATCGTCGCGCCGGTCGCCGGGTTGCGGCCCTGGCGCTCCTTGCGGTGCTTGGTCGAGAAGCTGCCGAAGCCCTGGATCTCGACCTTGCGGCCGGCGTCCAGCTCGATGGCGATGAGGCCGTGCCCCGGAGCCGTGTCGAAGATGCAGTTGACGATCTCTGCGGCCTTCGCCTTCGACAGTTCGCACTTCTCCGCGAGCTTCTCCGCCATTTCGGTCTTGTTCATCTCGAGCCTCCTGGTCGTGGACAGCCGCCTTCGGACAGGTGAAGCTGCATTCTACGGGCAATCGGGCGCGGCGCAAGCGCGCCGTGCCCGGCGGTCCGGCACGGAGGCTGCAAGGTCCGTTGCTCCGGGGGTCGGAGCGCACGCGACGGCGCTCGTCGTGGCGTTCCCCGCCCCAGGATTGCTCGCTGGAGGAACCCATGAGAACGCTCGTCAGGACGGCGCTGGTGCTGTTCGTAGCCAGCAGCGTTGGCTGCGTCGCTCACGCTTCCGGTGCTGCGCAGCCACCGTACGGCAATCCCGATTCGCGCTACGACGACCCTCGTCGCTCGCCGGAATGGGAGGTCGGTTTCTTCTATCAGGAGCTCTCGCCGTTCGGCGACTGGATCTACACCTACGAATACGGCTGGAGCTGGCTGCCGCGCGACGTTCGCGTCGGCTGGCGACCCTACTCCTACGGGCAGTGGGTGCTCTCCGACTACGGCTGGTTCTGGGTCTCGTACGAGCCGTTCGGCTGGGCCACGTACCACTACGGGCGCTGGGCCTGGCACCCGCGCCTCGGCTGGATCTGGGTACCGGGCCGCATCTGGGGTCCGGCGTGGGTCTCGTGGCAGTACGGCGGCGGCTACGTCGGCTGGGCGCCGCTGCCGCCCGAGGTCGGCTTCGATCTCGGCATCGGGCTGCGCTTCGACGGCTTCGACCTCCGTGTCGGCATCCACCCGCAGTCCTATATTTTCATCGAGGAACGCCGCTTCCTCGACCGCGAGGCGTATCGCTACGCCGCACCGCCGGCGCGAAACGTCACCATCATCAACAACACCACCAACATCACCAACATCACCATCATCGACAACAGGGTGGTCAATCGCGGCATCGAGCTCGATCGCGTCGAGCGCGCCACCGGCAAGCGTCCCAAGCGGATGCGCGTCGCCGAGACGCAGACCGAGAAGAGCGAACGGGTCCGCGGCGAGGAGGTCGTGGTCTACCGCCCGTCGAAGACCCGCCTCGACAGCGTGCGCGTCGACGAGAGCAAGCCGAGGCGCGGCCGCGCCGAGATCGAGCGGGCGCGGCCGGAGCGCCGCGAGCCGGCGGAACGAGTCGAGAGTCCTCGGCCGCAACGCACGGGCGAGCTGGAAGTCGCGCCGCGCGTCCGAGCGGAGGCGCCGCCGAGCGCGAGGAGCAGCGAACGCGAGGAGCAGCGCGAGCGACAGCAGCTCGAGGCCTACCAGCGCGAGCAGCGGCAGCGGCTCGAGAAGGTCCAGCGCGATGAGCGCGCGAAGCAGAAGGCGCAGCCCCCCGCCAAGGCGCGGGAGGTCGAGGCCCAGCATGCCAAGGAGCGCCAGGCGCTCGCCGAGGAGCTGAAGCGCGAAGAGCGGCAGCTCGAGGCGCGCCAGGAGGTCGAGCGCAAGGCGGCGAAGGCGAGCCCGCCCGCCTCGCAGGCCGGCGGCAAGAAGGCCGAGCCGGCGAAAGGCAAGGCGAAAGGCCAGGAGAAAGGCAAGAAGAAGCCGCCGGCCGAGGAGCCGCCGCCGCTGCGGCAGCGCTAGGCGCGCCGCCCGCCCGTACGGAGCTCACGGCGCGATCGCCGTCGGCCCCTCGCGTGCGTTGGCGTCGAACCGCGCCCCGCCGGGGCGGTCAGCGCCCGGCGAGCGCCCGGGCGACGGTAGCGCCCAACTCGGCCGGCGAGTCGCAAACGTGGATGCCGGCGGCGCGCATCGCCTCCATCTTGGCGGCGGCCGTGCCCTTGCCGCCGCTGACGATGGCGCCGGCGTGGCCCATGCGGCGCCCCGGCGGCGCGGTGCGGCCGGCGATGAAGCCGACCACCGGCTTGTCGCAACTCTCGGCGATCCATGCCGCGGCGGTCTCCTCGGCGTCGCCGCCGATCTCGCCGATGAGGATCACCGCGTCGGTGTCGGGATCCGTCGCGAACGCCTGCATGACGTCGAGGAAGTTGGTGCCATTGACCGGATCACCGCCGATGCCGACACAGGTCGACTGGCCGAGACCGAGACCGGTCAGCTGCCAGACGGCCTCGTAGGTGAGCGTGCCCGAGCGCGAGACGACGCCGACGCGGCCAGGGCGGTGGATGTGCCCCGGCATGATGCCGATCTTCGCCTGACCCGGCGTGATGATGCCGGGGCAGTTCGGACCGATGAGGCGCACCCGCGGGGAGTCGCGCAGGAACGCCCGGACGCGCAGCATGTCGGCGACGGGGATCCCCTCGGTGATGGCGACGATGAGCTCGACCCCCGCCTCCGCCGCCTCGCAGATCGCGTCGGCCGCGAACGGCGGCGGCACGAAGACCATCGAGGCGTTGGCGCCCGCCTCGCGCCGTGCCTGCTCGACCGAGTCGAAGACCGGGATCCCCTCGACCGACTCGCCGCCCTTGCCCGGTGTCACGCCGGCGACGACCCGGGTGCCGTAGTCGCGGCAGCCGAGGGCGTGGAACTTGCCCTCCTTGCCGGTGATGCCCTGCACGACGAGGCGCGTCTCCCGGGTCAGCCAGATCGCCATCACCCGCCTCTCTTCACGGCGGCCACGACCTGGGTGGCGGCGTCGGCCATCGTCTCCGCCACCAGGAAGTCGAACTCGCTCTCGCGCAGGATACGGCGGCCCTCCTCGACGTTGGTGCCCTCGAGCCGCACCACCACCGGCACCTTGGCACCGCCGAGCTCGCGCAGGGCGGCGACGACGCCGCCGGCGATGCGGTCGGTGCGCGCGATGCCGCCGAAGATGTTGATCAGCACCGCCTTGACCGCGGCGTCGGAGACGAGGATCTTGAAGGCGTTGGTCACCGCTTCCTGCGTCGCCGAGCCGCCGACGTCGAGGAAGTTGGCCGGCGACGAGCCGGAGAGCTGGATGATGTCCATGGTCGCCATCGCCAGACCGGCGCCGTTGACCATGCAGCCGATCTCGCCGTCGAGCTTGATGTAGTTGAGACTGTGCTTCGAGGCCTCGACCTCGAGCGGGTTCTCCTCGGCGAGGTCGCGCATGCCGACGATGTCCTTGTGGCGGAAGAGCGCGTTGTCGTCGAAGCTCATCTTGGCGTCGAGGGCGACGACGTCGCCGCCGGCGGTGATCATCAGCGGATTGATCTCGGCCAGCGAGGCGTCGGTCTCGACGTACGCCGTGGCGAGCGCGGTGACGAGCTTGCCCGCCCGGTTGGCGGTGTCGCCCGAGAGACCGAGCCGGCGTGCGATGCGCCGGGCCTGGAACGGCAGGAGGCCGAGTAAGGGGTCGAACGGCTCGCGGTGGATGGCCTGCGGGTCCTCGGCGGCGACCTCCTCGATGTCCATGCCGCCGGCCGCGGAGGCGATCACCACCGGCTTGCCCGCCGCGCGATCGAGCGTCACCGCGACGTAGAGCTCCTCCGCGATGTCGGCCGCCTCCTCGATCAGGATCTTGCGCACCCGCTGGCCCTCGGCGCCGGTCTGGTGGGTGACGAGCTGCATGCCGAGGATCCTGCCGGCGTGCTCGGCGGCCTCGGCGGGCGACTTGGCGAGCTGGACGCCGCCGCCCTTGCCGCGGCCGCCGGCGTGGATCTGTGCCTTGACGACGCACCTGCCGCCGAGCTCCTCGCAGATGGCGCGCGCCGCGCCGGCGTCGTCGGTCACGCGCCCGCGCGGGGTGGCGACCCCGTACCGGCGCAGGATCTCCTTCGCTTGGTACTCGTGGATCTTCAAGCGGCTCCTCCGTCTGGGTTCCGGCCGCGGCCGGCGCGTGGGAACTGCGGGCGCGATTTTATCGCAGCGCCGGCGCCGGCCCGCCACCTCGCGGCGCGGGCCGGCGCGCGGCTAGGCCGAGGCCACTCCGCCACCCGCGTCCTCGGCCGCGTTGCGCGCACGGTGGGCGCGGCCGAGGAGCTCCTCGGCCGATTCCTCGGCGCTGGCCGGAGCGGCGACACCGGCGCTCGCGCGCAGCGCCGGCGCGCCTTCCGGCACCGGCAGGCTCTCGATCTCGGTGCGGATCGTCTGCGCCAGGGCGACGGCCTCGTCGAGCGTCGCGCCGCGCAGCAGGACAGCGAAGCCGACGCCGGCGACGCGCCCCGTCACGTCGCTGCGTCGGGCGCGCTCGCGGCAGAGCGTGGCGACGCGCTGCAGCAACTCGTCGCCGGCCTCGGGTCCGGCGGCGCGGTTGACGGCGTGAAAGCGGTCGAGCGCCAGCGAGACGACGGCGATGCCGGGCCCGCCGGCAGCGACCGTCTGCAGGGCGGCGGTCAGCTCCTCGTAGAAATGCGCGCGGTCGAGCAGGCCGGTGAGCGGATCGTGCGTCGTCAGGTGCCGCAGCCGCCCTTCGACCTCGCGCAGCGTCTCCTCGATGCGCCGGCTCTCCTGCTCGCGGCGTTGCAGCAGCACGATCGACGAGGCGCAGCTGTCGGCGATGCGGGTGAGGACGACGGCCTCGTCGGCGCCGAAGGCGCGCGCCTCACGGGCCTCGGCGTCGAGCACGCCGACGAGCCGGTCCTGGTGCAGGATCGGCACGGCGAGCTCGGAGCCGGCGGCGACGGCGTCCTCGATGTAGCGGCGGTCGATCGAGACGTCCTCGACGATCTCGACCAGGCGCGAGGCGGCGACCGCGCCGACGATGCCCTGACCGAGCTTCAGGCGCAACGGGTTGCGCACCGTGCGGCGCTCGGGATCGAGCTTGGGCCCCCAGGCCGACCGCTGCACGAGCTGCCGCGTCGACTCCTCCCACAGATAGAGGACGCAGTCGTCGACCTCCAGCACCTCGCTCGCCGCGCGCACGATCTCGAAGAGCAGATCGTCGAGCCGCGCCGTCGAGGCGAGGGACCGGGCCAGGCCCGACAGCACGCCGAGCTCGTGGCGGTTCTGCGCCGGATCCCGCCGCATGCGCGGAGGTTAAGCCGTGCCGCCCTTCCCTCGCAAGCCTCGGAGCCGCGCTCCGTCGACGCCGCGCGCAGCTGGACACGGCCGGGTCGCTTGGGGAGAATCGCGGGCGAAAGGAGCACTGCGACCATGTTCGAACTTCCCTCGCTCGACTACGACTACGACGCGCTCGAGCCGCACATCGACGCGCGCACGATGGAGATCCACCACACCAAGCACCATCAGGCTTACATCACCAATCTCAACAAGGCCGTGGAGTCGGCGCCGGAGCTCGCGGGGCGCTCGCTCGAGGAGCTCCTGCGCGGCATCGCGTCGGCGCCCGAGGCGGTGCGCACGGCGGTGCGCAACCACGGTGGCGGCCACCACAACCATTCGCTGTTCTGGCAGGTCATGGGCCCGGGCGGCGGCGGCGAGCCGACCGGCGAGCTGGCGAGCGAGATCGCCGCCGCCTTCGGCAGCTTCGCCGCCTTCCAGGAGAAGCTCACCGCCGCCGCGGCCGGCCAGTTCGGCTCCGGCTGGGGCTGGCTCGTCGTCGCCGACGGCAGGCTCGAGGTCTTCGCGCGGCCCAACCAGGACAGCCCGCTGATGGAGGGCAAGACGCCGATCCTCGGCGTCGACGTCTGGGAGCACGCCTACTACCTCAACTACCAGAACCGGCGGCCGGACTATCTCAAGGCCTGGTGGAACACGATTCGCTGGGAGAACGTCGCCGCACTGCGCGCCGCGGCGCGCGGCTGACGGCGCCCGGTTTCAGTAGAATGCCGCGTCCGCCGGAGGCCCGGCGGGCGCGCGTTCGTCCCGTGGCGGTGTAGCTCAGAGGTTAGAGCGAGCGACTCATAATCGCTAGGTCGGTGGTTCGAGTCCACCCACCGCTACCACGCCCCATTCTCCCCGCAGATCCCCACGCCCCCCGACGCCCTCGACCTCGCCCTCGTCCGCGTCCTCGCCCGCGAGGCGCCGGCCGCGGGCGAGCGCTGGCTCGTCGCTTTCTCCGGCGGGCACGATTCGACCGCGCTCGCGGCGGCGCTCGCTCCCCTCGCCGCCGCTCGCGACGTCCATCTGACTCTCGCGCACGTCGATCACGGCGCCGATGCCGGCTCCGCGCGGCGCGCCGAACGGGCCGCCGTGCTCGCCGCCCGACTGGAGCTCGATTTCGCCAGCGTGACCATCGACGTGCCGCGGCACCGCGCCCGCCGCGAGAGCCCGGAGGCGGCCGCCCGACGCCTCCGCTACGCGGCCCTCGAGACGCTTCGCCGCGAGCTCGGCGCCACGCGCATCCTCACCGCCCACCACCGCGACGACCAGGTCGAGACCGTCCTCCTCAAGCTCTGGCGCGGCGCTCCGCTCGAGCGGCTGGGCGGCATCGCCGAGCGCCGCGGCGCGCTGCTTCGCCCGCTCGTCGGCGTGACGCGCGGGGAGATCGAAGCGCGGCTCGCGCGCCAGGGGCTCGACGCGATCGACGACCCGACGAACGACGACCTCTCACTGCCGCGCAACCGCCTACGAAGGCTCCTCCTCCCGCGCCTCCGCGCCGCCGAGCCCGCACTCGACGAAGCCCTCCTCGCCCTCGCCGCCCACGCTGACGCCCTCCGCGCAACGTTCGACCACCGGTTCTCTCTCCACCTTCAGAAAGAAGAAAAGACAACTGCTTCCATTGAAGGAAAAAACAGCGAGGGCCCGAGCGAAACGGCGGCGTCCGGCTCTGGAGACGTCGAGGATTCGGCCCCGGACTCGGTCGAGCGCCTCCGCTTCCTGCCCGAGCCTCTTCAGCTTCCGGCACTGCGCTGGCTCCTGACCGAGAGACTCGGCGTCGGCCACCTACCGTCTCTCCCTTCAATGGAAGCTTTTCTGTCGATGTTGCGCCGCGGCAGAGACGCGCGCCTGCGGCTCCCGGGTGACTCGGGGGCGCTCGTGGCACGGCGTGGGCGGCTCGCGTTCGCCGTTGCGAAACCTCGCACTCCCCCGTTCACGTATACTTTTTGCATTCCGGGCGAGGTCGAGCTCCCGGAGCTCGGTCTGCGCCTGCGGATCCGGCGGTCGCCGGTCGAGCCCTGGATGCTGCGGGGCGAGGCGGCGCGGGCCGGCCTGGTGGCCGACGCCGCGCAGGCGACCGTGCGGAGCCGACGATCGGGGGACCGGCTGCGGCCGCTCGGCTCGCCGGGCAGCCGCAAGCTCAAGGCGGTCCTCATCGACCGTGGAGTCCCGGCGGCGGCCCGCGACCGGCTCCCCCTGCTCGAGATCGCGGGCGAGCTGGCTTGGATTCCCGGCGTCACGATCGGTGAGCGCTTCGCCCTGCGGGGCGAGGAGGAGTGCTGGCTGGCCGAGCTCGAGCCGCTCGCCGCGACCACGGCGGGGGAATGGGACGGAGGCGAAAGGAAGACGACGACGTGAACCCGACGATGCGCACGCTGCTGCTCTGGATGACGATCTTCGTCGTCGTCGTGCTGCTGCTCTACACCTTCCAGACCGGCAAGGCGGCGCGCCACCAGCTGACGTACAACGAGTTCCTCGACCAGGTCGAGCGCGGGCACGTGGCCAAGATCACTCTCGTCGACCAGACGGTGACCGGCTCGTTCCGCCGCGGCGGCCAGTACGCCGAGGGCGAGGAGTTCAAGATCGAGCTGCCCTTCAAGCCCGATCCCGAGTTCGCCGATCGCCTGCTCGCCGCCAAGGTGCAGGTCGTCGCCGAGCAGCCGAAGGAGAGCCCGCTCCTGGCGATCCTCATCGGCTGGGCCCCGATCCTGCTCCTCATCGGCTTCTGGGTCTTCTTCATGCGTCAGATGCAGTCGGGCCCGAACAAGGCGATGTCGTTCGGCAAGAGCCGGGCGAAGCTGCTCTCGGCGACCGGCAAGAAGGTGACGTTCAAGGACTTCGCCGGCGGCGAGGAGTCGAAGGCCGAGCTGCAGGAGATCGTCGAGTTCCTCAAGGATCCGCAGAAGTTCCAGAAGCTCGGCGGCAAGATCCCGAAGGGCTTGCTGCTGATGGGGCCGCCGGGCACCGGCAAGACGCTCCTCGCCCGCGCCGTCGCCGGCGAGGCCAACGTGCCGTTCTTCTCGATCTCGGGCTCGGACTTCGTCGAGATGTTCGTCGGCGTCGGCGCCAGCCGCGTGCGCGATCTCTTCGAGCAGGGCAAGAAGAACGCGCCGTGCATCGTCTTCATCGACGAGATCGACGCCGTCGGCCGGCACCGCGGCGCCGGTCTCGGCGGCGGCCACGACGAGCGCGAGCAGACGCTCAACCAGCTCCTCGTCGAGATGGACGGCTTCGAGACCAACGAGGGCGTCATCCTGATCGCCGCCACCAACCGGCCCGACGTGCTCGATCCGGCGCTGCTCCGGCCCGGACGCTTCGACCGCCGCGTCGTGGTCGACCGCCCCGACTTGACCGGCCGGCTCGGCATCTTGCAGGTGCACACGCGCCAGGTGCCGCTCGCCGACGACGTCGAGCTCGAGATCATCGCCCGCGGCACGCCGGGCTTCGCCGGCGCCGATCTCGCCAACCTGGTCAACGAGGCGGCGCTGGTCGCCGCCCGGCGCAACAAGAAGAAGGTCGAGATGGCCGACTTCGAGTTCGCCAAGGACAAGGTGCTGATGGGCGCCGAGCGGCGCAGCCTGGTGCTCACCGAGCAGGAGAAGACGGTCACCGCCTTCCACGAAGCCGGCCACGCCCTCGTCGCCGCCTTCCTGCCCGGGCACGACCCGCTGCACAAGGTCACCATCATTCCGCGCGGCCGCGCCCTCGGCGTCACCATGCAGCTGCCGAGCGAGGACAAGTACACCTACACCAAGAACTACGTCACCAGCCAGATCGCCATCCTGATGGGCGGCCGCGTCGCCGAGGAGCTGACGCAGAGCGACATCACGACCGGCGCCGGCAACGACATCGAGCGCGCCACCGCCCTCGCCCGCCGCATGGTCTGCGAGTGGGGGATGTCGGACCTCGGTCCGCTCGCCTATGGCGACGGCGACGAGCCGATCTTCCTCGGCCGCGAGTTCGCACAGCGCGCCAACTACAGCGACGAGACGGCGCTCAAGATCGACGAGGAGGTCACCCGCGCGGTGCGGCAGGGCCACGAGAAAGCCTCCGAGATCCTCACCCGCCGTCGCACCGTGCTCGACCGCATCGCGCGCGAGCTGCTCGAGCGCGAGTCGCTCGAGGGCGGCGAGATCTACCGCATCATCGAGGAGATGACCGGCGAGCGGCTGCGGCCGGCCGAGCCGCCGAAGGTCGGCGGGGCGGGCAGCGCGACGGCGGACGCCGGCAAGCCCGCCGCCGCGCAACCCGAGGTCGGGCCCGACCTCGAACCCGAACCGAGCCCGGCCTGAGCCCGAGAGCCTCGGATAAACTCCGCGCGGAGACGAGGTTGCACGTCGAGAGCGCGATCCGAGAGACGGTGCTGGAGCTGCCGCGCGGCGGCGAGCTGCGCTTCACCCGCGGCACTCTCCGACTTCTCGGCGTCGTCAACGTCACGCCCGATTCGTTCA
>Ga0214471_10002561_pt1 | contig 14248 bp, 15 predicted proteins | sample RVTome_5_FD_207665 | JGI IMG/M metagenome (GOLD analysis project Ga0214471, IMG submission 207665) | Soil microbial communities from uranium-contaminated site in the Upper Colorado River Basin, Wyoming, United States - RVT142D155 | ecosystem: Environmental > Terrestrial > Soil > Contaminated >...
CGCGCGATCGCGATGCGCTGCCGCTGGCCGCCCGAGAACTCGTGTGGAAAGAGCTGGGCCGCCCGCTCCGGCAGGCCCACGAGGTCGAGGAGCCGGCTCACGCGCTTGGCGACCTCGCGCGCGTCGAGGCGCTCGTGGGTGGTCAGGGGCTCGGCGATGATGGCGTCCACCCGCATCCGCGGGTTGAGCGACGCGAAGGGGTCCTGGAACACCGCCTGCACCGCCCGGCGATACTGCCTGACGTCGTTGCCCTCGAGGCCTCCGATGTCGCGCCCCTCGAAGCGCAGGCCGCCGCCGGTGGGCTCCTCCAGCCGCAGCACCAGCTTGGCGGTGGTGGTCTTGCCGCAGCCCGACTCCCCGACCAGGCCCAGGGTCTGGCCGGGGCCCACCGTGAAGTTCATCCCGTCCACCGCCCGCACCACCCCCAGCGTCTTGGCGAAGACTCCGCGCTTCACCGGGAAGTGCTTGGTGAGGTTGCGCGCCTCGAGGATCGGGGTGGCCATCCCTACGACTACCTCACCGTCGCCGGTCCGGGAGCGGGGACCGAGAGCCAGCAGCGCGTGGTGTGACGCGCGTCCAGCACCGTCTCGGGAGGTGCCTGCTCCCGGCACCGGGCCATCACCTGCGGGCAGCGGGGATGGAACGCGCAGCCGGGCGGGGGCGCGGCCAGATCCGGCGGCTGGCCCTCGATGGCGGTCAGGCGCTCGCGGCCATCGCCCATGCGCGGGATGGACCCGAGCAGCGCCTGCGTGTACGGGTGGGCGGGCGCGTCGAAGATCCGGGTCACCGGCCCCCACTCCACCAGCCGCCCGGCGTACACCACCGCCACCTGATCGCACATCTTGGCCACGATGCCGAGGTTGTGGGTGATGAAGATCAGGGCCAGCTCGTGCTGTCGCTGCAGGTCCCGCAGGAGATTCAGGTACTGGGCCTGGATCGTGAGGTCGAGGCTCGTGGTGGGCTCGTCGGCGATGAGCAGCCGGGGCGAGCAGGAGATGGCGATGGCCCCCACGATGCGCTGGCGCATGCCGCCCGACATCTGGTGCGGGTATTCGCCCACCCGCGACTCCGGCGCGGAGATGCGCACCGCCTTCAGCAAGTCCTTGGCCCGGCTCCAGGACCCGGCGCGCCCCACGCCCTCGTGGACGCGAAGCGGCTCCGCGACCTGGTCGCCGATGGTGAAGAGCGGGTTCAGCGAGGCCATCGGATCCTGCAGGATCATCGCGATGCGCTTGCCGCGGATGCGGCGCATCTCCACGTCGGACTTGGCGCGCAGGTCCTCCCCCTCGAAGAGGATCTCCCCGCCGGCGATGCGGGCCGCGGGCGGCAGCAGCCGCAGGATCGTCAGGGCGAGCGTGCTCTTGCCGGAGCCGGACTCGCCCACGATGCCGAGCGTGCTGCCCGCCTCCAGGGTGAGCGACACCTCGTCCACCGCGCGCACCACGCGGGTGCCCCGCGCGCTCACGTAGTGGGTCGAGAGATTGCGCAGCTCGAGAAGGGGCGGAGCGGTCACAGCTGACGGAGCTGGGGGTCGAGCTTCACGCGGAGCCAGTCACCCAGGAGGTTGGCGGAGAGGACCATCAGCATGATGCTGCAGCCGGGCAGCACCGTGAGCCACCAGTAGCCCGCCATCATCCCCTTCTTGCCGTCGGCGAGCATCAGCCCCCAGGCCGGCTTGGGCGGCGGCACCCCGACGCCGAGGAAGGACAGCGCCGCTTCCGTCACCACCACCACGCCCAGCATGAGGGTGCCGAGCACGATGGCGGAGTTGAGCACGTTGGGCAGGATGTGGCGCTTCATGATGGTGCGCTTGGAGCAGCCGGCCACGATGGCGAGGCGGACGAAGTCCCGCTCCTTGAGCGAGAGCACCTCGCCGCGGATCACCCGCGCGTAGCGCGTCCAGTACACCGAGCCCAGGATGATCACGATGTTCATCTCGCTGGGCCCCACCACCGCGGCGAGAAAGATGGCGAAGGTCAGCGCGGGCAGGGCGAGCCACGCGTCGGTCACCCGCATGATGACCTGGTCCACCCAGCCGCCCAGGTAGCCGGACAGGATGCCGAGGCCGGTGCCCAGGACGCCGGCCACCAGCACCGCGGTGAACCCCACCACGATGGAGACGCGGGCCCCGAAGATCAAGCGCGAGAGCACGTCGCGTCCCAGGTGGTCGGTGCCGAGCAGGAACTTCTCGCTCCCGCCCTGCTGCCAGGCCGGTGGGCGGAACCGCTCGCCGAGACTGCCCACCTCGGGATCGTGGGGCGCGAGCACGTTGGCGAAGACGGCCGCGAAGAGGAGCGCGCCCAGGATGGACATCGGGATCGTCGGGAAGCCCTCGGTCCGGAACGCGGCGAGGCGTCCGGCAAACGTGAGCGCGGCCGACCGGCTGCTCATCTGGCGAGCCGGATGCGCGGGTCGATCACCGCATAGAGGATGTCGACGAGCAAGCTCACGACCACGACCATGGCACCATTCAGGATGACGGTCGCCTGCACGACCGGGAAGTCACGAAAGTTGATGCCCTCGGCGAGGAGCCGGCCGACGCCGGGCCACGCGAAGACCGTCTCCACCACCACCGCGACGTTGACCATGATCACGAGATTGATCCCGGCCAGGGTCAACACCGGGATGAGCGCGTTCTTGAACGCGTGCTTGCCGATCACGAGCGCTTCCGGCAGCCCCTTCAGGCGGGCCAGCTTCACGTACTCGGAGCCCAGCACGTCCAGCATCGACGAGCGGGTGAGCCGCATGTGGGCGGCCGCGAAGTACCAGCCGAGCGCGAAGGCGGGCATCACGAGATGGGCCGCGGTGCCGGAGCCCGAGGACGGGAGCCACCCGAGGTGGACCGAGAAGAAGAGGATCAGGAGGAGCCCCACCCAGAACGACGGCAGCGACAGCCCGAGGAGGGCGAACACCTTGCCCGCGCTGTCCCACCACTGGTTGACGCGCACCGCCGCGATGATCCCGGTGGGAATGCCGATCACGAGCGAGAAGGCCATGGCGGCGGCGGCGAGCAGGAGCGAGCTGGGCAGTCGGGAGAGATAGAGCTCGAGCACCGGGGTGCGGTAGTAGAAGGAGTGGCCGAGGTCCCCGCGCACCAGGCTCGAGGCGAACTGGCCGTACTGCACCCAGAGGGGGCGGTCGAGGCCGAACTGCTGGCGGATGGCGTCCATGTCGGCCTGGCTGGCCCCCGGCTCGACCAGGAGCACCGTCGGATCGCCGGTCAGCCGCACGAGGAGGAAGATCGTGACGGAGAGCAGCACGAGCGAGATCGCGGCGAACCCGACGCGCTTGGCGATGTACCGCTTCATGTCACGGCTTCTTCAGGCGCAGGTCTTCGTACGGCGCCGAGTAGGCGTGATTGGCCACGAGACCCAGCCCGTGGACCGCGAGCCGCGGGCCCATCCCATTGAGGAAGGCCGGCTCGATCACCGGCCCGAACATCGCCCTCTCGTGGATGAGCCGCTGCATCTTGTGGAGAATCTGCTGGCGCACCCGCGGGCTCATCTCGTTGGCCTGCTCGGTGTAGAGCCCGTCCACGTCCGGGTAGGCCCCGTACCCGAACCGCCCGCCGGTGATCGCGTACTGCTCGAGCCGGACCGGGGCATTGCCGGGCGCCCCGCTCTTCACGGTCTCGGGGAGGGGGTTGGTGCGGCGATGCGGGCGGACGGTGAACCGCTGGGCGGGACGGCCGCGAAAGCCGCCGTGAGGGCCGTCAGGCGGATGCGCCGGGGTCCGATCATCACCGTCTCCTCCTTGAGACGAACGTCGGAGCGCTTGGGAGTTGGGAGTGGGACCTGCGTCGGGTCGGGAGTGCCGTGATTATCGTCGAAACGATGGCCTTGTCAATGGGCCGGGACGGCGGGTCAGCGGTCGCGGGCGGCGGTATCGGCCTCGATCAGCCCGGTGAGGGTCCGGACGCTGCGGTCGAGGACCTCGACGGCCCGGCCGATGGTGGTCGGGGTGGTGCTCTCCCGGCGCAGGATGTGGGTCCAGCCCGCGATGGCGTTCAGGTGAGCCCGCAGGTCGTGGCCGAGCGGGTGCCGTTCCACGACCTCCGCCTCCCGCGGCCGCTCCACGGAGCCGCGGAGCGCCGCGACGCGCCCGGCCCGGTCCGCGCGCGCCTCGTCCGCCAGGTCGCGGGGCCCGCGATCGCCGCGTCGAGCTCCCCGAGCAGCCCCGTGACGGTCCGGTCCATCGCCTCGATCACCGGCCGCTCCGTCGGGCGGACGTGCGGCCCAGCAGCCCCCAGCGCTGGAGCATGTTGTGCAACGTCTTGGTGCTGATCGCCAGCCGCTCGGCCGCGCGGGTCTTGTTGTTGTGCTCGGCGGCCAGCGTGCGCAGCACGAACTGCTTCTCGACCTCGCGCAGGGGCAGCCCGATGGGGACGGTGAGGGCGTCGGGATCGCCGCTCCAGGCGGTGGGGGCCGGCACCGGCGAGGTGCTCGGCAGGTACCGGGGGGTGAGCAGGTCGCCCTCGCAGGCGATGAAGGCGCGCTCCACCACGTTGCGCAGCTCGCGGACGTTGCCCGGCCAAGGGTTTGCCATCAAGATCTTGAGCGTGGCGTCGTCGGCGCCGGTGACGCGCTTGTCGTACTTGCCGTTGAACTCCTCGATGAACCCGGTCACGATCAACGGGATGTCCTCGACCCGCTGCCGCAGCGGCGGCACCGACAAGGTGAAGACGTTCAGCCGGTAGTACAGGTCTTCGCGGAACGCCCCCTCCTTCAGGGCCGCGATCGGGTCCTTGTTGGTGGCGGCCAGCACCCGCACGTCCACCTTGATCTCGGTCTTGCCGCCCAATCGCCGGAACGAGCCCTCCTCGAGCACCCGGAGGAACTTGGCCTGGGTGCCCGGCTGCATCTCGGCCACCTCGTCGAGCAGGAGCGTGCCGCCGTGGGCCAGCTCGAAGCAACCCTCGCGCCGGTCGCGGGCGTCCGTGAAGGCGCCCCGCTCGTGGCCGAAGATCTCGCTCTCGAGGAGCGTCTCCGGCATGGCCGCGCAGTTGACCGCCACGAAGGGGCCGCCCGCGCGGGCCGACAGCTCGTGCAGCGTGCGAGCCACCAGCTCCTTGCCGGTGCCGGTCTCGCCGTGGATCAGCACGGGCGCGGAGGTTACCGCGGCCTGCTCGATCAGGCGGTGGACCTCCTGCATGGGCGCGCTGCGGCCGATCAGCCGGCCCATCCCCCAGACGTCCTTCACGCGCCGCCGCAGGATCGTGACCTCGTCCAGGGTCCGCGCGCGGTCCAGGGCCTTCTCGACCAGCAGCCGGAGCCGATCGAGGTCCACCGGCTTGGTGAGGTAGTCGTACGCGCCCTGACGCATGGCGCCCACCGCGGTATCCACCGTGGCCCGACCGGTGAGGATGATCACCGGCACCCGCGGCATCTCCTGCTGCAGCGCGTTCAGGAGAGTCAGGCCGTCCATGTCGGGCATCATGAGATCGGTGATGACGAGCGACGGGCGCAGGCTCGGCGCTTTCTCGAGCGCTTCCCGCCCCTCGGACGCGACGTCCGTCGCATAGCCCCAGGTGCCGAGCAGCGCCTCCAGCGCGACGCGCGAGTCTTCCTCGTCGTCCACGATCAGAATCTGAGGCTTCACCGCCATATCCAATCGTCGAGCAATCCCCGTGCCGGTCGCACGGTCGACACGATATTCTGAAAAGGCGAAGGGGGTCCGCTCACGAGCGGCCCCGCGGCAGTGACGACGACATTGTGGCACGGCAAGAACGACCTGGCTATGGCCGCTCTCCCCCGCCGTCGGAACTTCCTACCCGGTAAGACTTGACCGCAGAATCGGGGGTGGCCGAGATCCAGACGCAGAGTCCCGAGCGGCTCCGAGACGCCGCCGCTCCGCCCGGTGCCCCGGGCCGTTGCCGCGGCCTGAAGCGAGGCGGCCGCGCGGGCCGATCAGGCTGACGGGGCCAGCGTCTGCGCCCACTCCGGACGGATCCGCATCCGGGTCAGGGCCTCCATCACGCGGTGCGGGCTGCCGAGATCGGACCAGACGATGCGCGGGAGCCGGGACACCGCGAGCGTGTCCGGGCAAACCTCGACCACGTGCCTGGAGAAGCTCGCCCTCGGCATCAGCTCGTACGCCTGCCGGACCGCGTCGGCTTCTTCAGGCGTGCCCACGAACGGCTCGATGCGGGCCAGGCGATCGCTCAGCTCGGGCAGGGCCTGCCAGCCCGTCTGCACCAGCGTCGCCACCTTGGCGACGAGCACCGACGTATTCCACAGGTGACCGGCTCCGAGACCGGCGCGGGCGCGCGCGACCGACGGCTTCTCCCAGAATTGCCGGACCGCCCGGACCGGGCCGGTGGACAGCTCCCCGAGCGCCTCCGCCGGCTCGATCCATCCGTACTCCACCTCCGGTGAGGAGGGCTGGGCGCCGAGCAGCACGAGCCGCTCGGGATGCTTGTCGACCCAGGCGGCCACTTCCGCGACATGGGCCATGAAGCGGGTCTCGCCGAGCAGAAAGTGATCGGACGGAAAGATCGCAACCGTCGCCTCCGGGTTGCGCCAGGCGATCCAGTGCGCCGGATAGAGCACGCCGGCGGCGGTGCCGCGCTCGAGCGGCTGGGCCAGGACCCGCGGGTGCGAGCAGCCGGCGAGCTCCTCCGCGATATAGCCGGCGTGCCGGCGGATGGTGACGACGAGCGTGCGCCCCTTCGGAATGGCCAACGCCACCCGGTCGAGGGTCTGGCGTAGAAGGGTGCGCGGGCCGAGGAGGCGCGCGTACTGCTTCGGCCGATCGGCCCCGAGCACCTGGCGGACCAGCGAGCGGAGACGCATGCCTTCGCCCCCGGCCAGGATCACCGCCCAGCAGTGCTGCGCCTCGGCGTCCGCGCGACCTTGTCCATCCTCGAGGAGCGTCTCCATGGCGGCGTCGGGGATTCAAGCGACGTGCCAGTCCGCCGGCGAGGGGCGCTCGGTGCAAACCCCAGCACTTCATGGCGGGCGTCATCGTCGAGGCGTACGGATGCGCGGGCGAGCAGGAACTTCTACCCGGTCGTTTCTTCCCCGGCCCAGTTATAATGCGCCCCGTATCCGGGAAGGAGAGATCGAATGAAGCCGCTCGTCGTGCTCGGAGGGCCCATCCACCCGGATGGGATGAAGCAGCTCGAGGCGGAGGCGCGGGTGGTCGTCACCAGCGCCGAGACCGAGGCCGGCATGATCGCCGCCGCCAAGGAGGCCGAAGGCATCCTGTTCCGGTCCAAGCCGGACTGCACCCGGAGCCTGATGGCCGGCTGCCCGAAGCTCAAGGTGGTGGGGCGGCACGGGGTGGGCCTCGACATCGTGGACCTGCCCGCCGCCACCGATCTCGGCGTGGCGGTGGTGCACGCGCCCGGCTCCAACTCGAACTCGGTGGCCGAGCACGCGATCATGCTCATGCTGGCCTGCGCCAAGCAGGCGGTGGTGGTGGATCAGCGCACGCGCAAGGCCGACTGGGGCAAGGCCCGCTGGGAAGGCATGCTCGAGCTGAACGGCAGGACGCTCGGCATCATCGGCGTCGGCAATATCGGCCGGCGGGTGGCCCGCACCGCGGCCGCGCTCGGCATGCGGGTGATCGGCTACGACAAGTACGTGCCGGCCGACGAGGTCCGCAATCGCGGGGTCGAGCCGATGCCCGACATGGCCTCGGTGCTGCGCCAGGCCGACGTGGTGACGTGCCACACGCCGCATACCAAGGAGTCGCACCACATGATCGACGCGGCCGCGGTGGCCCAGATGAAGGACGGCGTGATCTTCGTGAACACGTCCCGGGGCAAGACCCAGGACGAGGACGCGCTCGTGGCCGGGCTCGAGAGCGGCAAGATCCGCGCCGCGGGCATCGACGTCTTCGAGGAGGAGCCCGCGTCCTCCGACAACCGGCTCTTCCAGCTCGAGAACGTGATCGTCTCGCCCCATATCGCCGGGGTGACCCGGGAGACCATGCGCGGGATGGCGCTCCAGGTGACCGCCGAGATGCTCCGCGTGCTGCGCGGCGAGAAGCCGCACGTGCTCGCCAACGCCGATCTCTGGCCCAGGCTCGGGCACCTCAAGTAGACTGGCGAGGGGAGACCCGAGGGGGGGAGACAACGATGCCGATCGACGCGCGCCACCCGAAGGAGATCCGGGCCGACATCCGGGCGGGCCGGCTCAGGATCGTGACCGCCGGGCTCGCCCCCGGCTTCGTGCAGGCCAACCTCGCGGTGCTGCCGAAGGAGCAGGCCTACGACTTCCTGCTCTTCTGCCAGCGCAACCCCCGTCCCTGCCCGCTGATCGAGGTGACCGACGTGGGCTCGCCGGAGCCGGTCGGGGTGGCCCCGGGCGCCGACCTGCGCACGGACATTCCCAAGTACCGCATCTACAAGGACGGCGTGCTCGCCGACGAGGTCACCGACGTGACCCCGTTCTGGCGCGACGACCTCGTCGCCTTCCTGCTCGGCTGCTCCTTCACCTTCGAGTGGGCCCTGCTCGACGCGGGCATCCCGATGCGCCACATCGAAGAGGGCAAGAACGTGGCGATGTGGAAGACGTCCGTGGCGTGCCGGCCCGCCGGCCAGTTCCACGGACCCATGGTCGTCTCGATGCGGCCGATCCCGACCGGGCTCGTCTCCAAGGCGGTGACGGCCTCCGCGCGCTTCCCCGGCGCCCACGGCGCCCCCGTGCACATCGGCGACCCGGCGGCCCTCGGCATCGCCGACATCGACAAGCCCGACTGGGGCGACACGGTGGGTGTTCGCGCGGGGGAGGTGCCGGTGTTCTGGGCCTGCGGGGTGACGCCGCAGGCGGTGGCGCTGGCCTCGAAGCCCGCGTTCATGATCACCCACAGCCCGGGGTACATGTTCATCACCGACCTGCCGAACCACACGCTGGCGGCAATCTGATCACTCCGGCCCGGTGACGATCTGGTCCGAGCCGCGATTCCTCCCCTGCGGGGATCGCGCACTCTCGGTCGAGCTGGGCGACGAGATCACCCGGGACATCAATGCCCGCATCCTGGCGCTCGAGTACCTGATCCACCAGAAGCGCCTGCCCGGGGTCGGCGAGACGGTTCCCAGCTACCGCGCCCTGCTCGTCTATTACGATCCGCTCGTGGTGGGCTACGCGGAGCTGACCGCCACGCTGGGCGGGCTCCTCGCCGAGGCGCGTCCGGAGGTCCTGCCGCCCGTCCGCACCGTGGAGCTGCCGTGCGGCTACGGCGGCGAGCTGGGCTTCGAGCTGGAGGCCGCGGCCGCCAAGCTTGGGCTCGCCCCCGACGAGGTGGCGCGCCAGCACGCCGGGGCCGACTACTACGTGTACTTCGTCGGCTTCACCCCCGGGTTGCCCTACATGACCGGCATGCCCGAGCGCCTGACGATCCCGCGCCTCACGAACCCGCGCCTCAAGACGCCGCCGGGCAGCGTGAGCATCGGCGGCGTGCAGTGCTGCATCTACTCCGTCGAGAGCCCGGGCGGCTTCTGGGTGCTCGGCCGCACCCCGGTGCGTCTCTACGATCCGACCGCGCCCGACCCGATCCTGCTTCGCGCCGGCGATCATGTGCGCTTCCGCCCGATCGACCGCGCCGAATACGACGCCATCGCGGCCGAGGTGGACGCCGGGCGGTACGCGCCCCGGATCGCCGGCCCCGCCACCACGAGATGATGAGCGAGTTGCTCGTGCAGGACGCGGGTCCGCTCACCACCATCCAGGATCTGGGCCGGCCCGGTCACCTCCGCGTGGGCATCCCGGCCTCGGGCCCCATGGACCGCGAGGCCTTCCTCCTCGCCAACCGCCTGGTCGGCAATCCCGACACCGCGGCGGGGCTCGAGTGCACCCTGATCGGCCCACGCGTGGAGTTCACCGACGAGCGGCTCGTCGCGATCGCCGGCGCGGACACGGCGCCCACCGTGAACGGCGCTCCAGTGCCCGCGTGGCAGGGCCTGCGCGTACACGCCGGCGACGTGCTGCGGCTCGGGCCCGCCCGCAGCGGGGTCCGCGGGTACCTGGCCATCGCGGGCGGCATCGAGACGCCGCCGGTGCTGGGCTCGCGCGCGACCTACGTGCGCGGCCGGCTGGGCGGCCTCGAGGGCCGCGCGCTGCGCAAGGGCGACCGGCTGCCACTGGGCCCGGTGGGGGCGGCGCGGCCGCACCGACTGCATCCCGACCGCGTCCCCGCGTACGGGGGCGAGCCCGAGCTGGCGGTGGTGCTGGGGCCGCAGGACGACCGCTTCACCCCGAGGGGCATCGCCGCGCTCTTCGAGGGTCCCTACGAGATGCTGCCCCAGAGCGACCGCATGGGCGCGCGGCTGAAGGGGCCCTTCATCGAGCACACCCGGGGCCACGACATCATCTCCGATGGGGTGCCGCTGGGCGCGATCCAGGTCATCGGCGAGGGCCAGCCCATCGTGCTCCTGGCCGACCGGCAATCCACCGGCGGATACACCAAGATCGGCACGATCTGCTCGTTTCACGTCGGCCGGATCGCCCAGGTGAAGCCGGGCGGGCGGCTCCACTTCCGCCGCGTGACAGTGGCCGAGGCTCATGCGATGCTGCGGCAGAGTCTCCGGGCGCTGGACGGCGCCATTGAATGAGACAGGAGGAACGCCATGACTCTCGAGCGCGCGGTCACCGACTACCAGGCCAAGACCCCCCGCTCCCGCCAGCTCTTCGAGGAGGCGCTGCGGGTGATGCCGGGCGGCAATAGCCGCACCACCACCTTCTTCGACCCGTACCCGTTCTACATCGCCCGCGGCGAGGGCGCGCGGATCTGGGACGTCGACGGGGTCGAGCGGCTCGACTTCAACGGCAACTACACGAGCCTGATCCTGGGCCACGCCAACCCGCAGGTGGTGAAGGCGATCCAGGACGCGGCGGTGAACGGCATGTCGTTCCCGGGCCCGAGCGAGCACGAGATCCGGCTCGCCGAGATCCTCACCACGCGCATCCCGGGCCTGGAGGTGGTGCGCTTCACCAACTCCGGCACCGAGGCCACCATGCACGCGGTGCGGGTAGCCCGCGCCTTCACCGGCCGCGCCAAGATCGCCAAGTTCGAGGGCGCCTACCACGGCACCCACGACTGGGTGCTGGTAAGCGTGGCGCCGGATCCGGCCACCGCGGGCTCGCGCAAGCGGCCGAAGTCGGTGGCGTGGTCCTCGGGCGTGCCGCCCATGGTGGTGAAGCACGTGGTGACGCTGCCGTGGAACGACGCGGACGCCTGCGAGAAGATCCTCGAGAAGCAGGGGGGCGACATCGCGGCGCTGATCGTCGATCCCTTGCTCGCCAACGCGGGCATGATCCCGGTGCGCGAGGGGTTCCTCGAGAAGCTGCGCGAGGTCACTCGGCGCCTGGGCATCCTCCTGATCTTCGACGAGGTGATCTCGTTCCGGATCGGTCGCGGCGGCGCCCAGGAGCGCTTCAACATCCGGCCGGACCTGACCACGCTGGGCAAGATCATCGGCGGCGGCCTCGCGGTGGGCGCCTTCGGCGGGCGCGCGGACGTGATGAACTTCTACGACCCGCGCGACGGCAAGGGGCGCATCAACCACGGCGGCACCTTCAACGCCAACCCGCTCACGATGGCGGGCGGCATCGCCACCATGGAGCAGCTCACGCCGGACGCGTATGCGCGTCTCGAGGCGCTCGGCGACCGGCTGCGCGACGGGGTGCGGCGCCTCCTGCGCAAGAAGGGCTACGCGGGCCAGATCACCGGCACCGGCTCGCTCTTCTGGCTGCACCACACCAAGAAGAGGCTCAGCGATTATCGGTCCGCGCGGCCGGAGGATCCGAAGACGCCCGCGCGCACCTTCCTGGCCCTGGTCAACGAGGGCGTGCTCCTCTCCCAGCGCGGGCTCGGCGCCTGCTCGCTGGCCATGGCCGACGCCGACGTCGACCGCTTCGTCGAAACTTTGGGCCGGGTACTCGAATAACCCTCTCCCCTCAGGGGAGAGGGCAGGGTGAGGGGTGGGCAAATGACCAAGATGATCGATCTCAACTGCGACATGGGCGAATCGTACGGGCGGTGGACGCTCGGAGCCGACGAGGCCATCATGCCGTTCATCAGCTCCGCCAACGTGGCCTGCGGCTTCCACGGGGGCGACCCGCACATCATGCGGAAGACGGTGGAGCTCGCGCTGGCCCACCGGGTGGCGCTGGGCGCCCACCCCTCGCTGCCCGACCTCATGGGCTTCGGCCGGCGCAAGATGGACGTGAGTCAGCGCGAATTGCAGGACTACCTCTGCTACCAGACCGGCGCGCTGCGCGAGATGGCGCGCGCGGCGGGGGCCCCACTGCAGCACATGAAGCCCCACGGCATCCTCTACAACATGATGGAGGCCGACGAGGCGCTCGCCGCCGCGGCCGGACAGTCCGCGATGGACTCGGGCCTGATCCTGATGGCCCTCGCCTCCGGCCGCTACGACGCCACCTGCCGGAAGATGGGGGCCCGGGTGGCCTCGGAGGGCTTCGCGGACCGCGCCTACAACGTGGACGGCACCCTCGTCTCCCGCAAGATCGCGGGCTCGCTCGTCACCGACCCGGCCAAGGCCGCCGCGCAGGCCGTGCAGATGGCGATGCTTGGTAAAGTTCGCACCATGGACGGCGTGGACGTCGACATCTCGGTGCAGACCATCTGCTGCCACGGCGACACGCCCGGCGCCGAGCGCATCGTGCGCGCGGTGCGGGAGGCGCTGGAGAAGGCGGGCTGCCAGGTCAAGCCGCTGCGCGACTGGCTGTCCGCCCACCGATGACCGGGCGCGCCGCCGCTCTCGCCCTGATCGCCGCGCTGCTGGTCTCGGGCTGCTCGGTGGCCCGCCTGCCGGAGACGGCGGCGGCGCGCGAGCAGACCGCGACCCAGCACCGGCTCGACGTCGCCGACTGCAAGGCCGAGGTGGGCTACCGGCACAACTACAACGGCGACGACTCTCCGCTGGCCAATGCCATCCGCAACGTCTTCGTCCTCGGCACGAGTGGCGCGGCGCTCGGCGGCTTGCTGACCGGGCTGCCCACGTCTACCGCGTCGACGGCGACCGAGGGCCTGATCGCCGGGGCCGGCGCGGGCGGTATCGCGGGCGGCGCGATCAGCGTGAGCGGCCACTCCCGCTTCGAGCGCGAGTGGATCGCTTGCATGGAGGGCCGCGGCTACCGGATCGTTGCGACGCCGCGGGCCATCCGTTAAGATGAAGTCGCCCCGGGCATCCACATGACGGACACCACCGCGTCGACCCCGCTCAAGCGCACCCCGCTCCGCGACGTCCACGTCAAGGCGGGTGCGAGGATGGTCCCCTTCGGCGGCTGGGACATGCCGGTGCAATATACCGGGATCATCGAGGAGCACCGCACGGTGCGCCGCGCGGTCGGCCTCTTCGACATCAGCCACATGGGCGAATTCGAGGTGCGCGGCCCCGACGCCCTCGCGGCGGTCCAGCGCCTGTGCACCAACGACGCTCGGACGCTCGAGATCGGCCAGGTGCAGTACGCGGCTCTCTGCTATCCGGAAGGCGGCATCGTGGACGACCTCACGGTGTACCGGCTGGCCGCCGACCACTACATGCTCGTGGTCAACGCCTCCAATATCGACAAGGACTGGGCGTGGGTCACGTCCCACCGTGTCGGCCGCGCCGAGTGGAAGAACGTCAGCGACGAGACCGCGCTGCTCGCGGTGCAGGGCCCGAAGGCGGAAGCGCTGGTGGCGCGTCTGGCCGACCGCGACGTGACCGGGCTCCTCTACTACCACTGGGCCCGCGGAGCGGTCGCGGGGGTGCCCGCCATCATCTCGCGCACCGGCTACACCGGCGAGGACGGCTTCGAGCTCTACGTCCCCGCCGCCGGGGCCGAGCGTCTCTGGGCCGGCCTGATCGAGGCGGGGCGGCCGGACGGCATCCAGCCGATCGGGCTGGGGGCGCGCGACACGCTGCGGCTCGAGATGAAGTACGCGCTCTACGGCAACGATATCGACCAGACCACGAACCCGCTCGAGGCGGGGCTCGGCTGGGTGGTCAAGCCCGCTAAGGGCGAGTTCATCGGCCGCGAGGCCATCGAGGCGCTCCGCGCGCGGGGGGTCGCCCGCAAGCTGGTCGGCTTCGAGATGGCGGAGCGGGCGGTGCCGCGTCACGGCTACCGCCTCCTGTCGGGCGGGGCGCCGGTCGGCGTGGTCACCTCGGGCTCGTTCGGCCCGTCGGTGGAGCGCTCGATCGGGATGGGCTATGTTCCATCGGGCCTGTCCGCGGTGGGGAGCGAGCTGGCCGTGGAGATCCGGGGCACCGCGCACGCCGCCCGCGTGGTCAAGA
>Ga0214471_10002562_pt1 | contig 14247 bp, 10 predicted proteins | sample RVTome_5_FD_207665 | JGI IMG/M metagenome (GOLD analysis project Ga0214471, IMG submission 207665) | Soil microbial communities from uranium-contaminated site in the Upper Colorado River Basin, Wyoming, United States - RVT142D155 | ecosystem: Environmental > Terrestrial > Soil > Contaminated >...
GACAGGAGGCGGCTCCGCGGCCGGTGCGGTGCTCCGGCAAAGGTCCGGATCTCGACCGCGGCCAAGAACGGCTGGTTCGGCGCTCCGGCACAGGCGCGGATCGTGGGTGACCGCCGCCCCAAAAAAAAGCGGCGGGCGGGGCCGGCGATCGGTGCCGGGCCCGCCCGCCAATCCGTACCGACCTCGGAACGGGGTGGCCCCCGCCGAGGTCGCACCGGCAGGGATCAGCCGACCATGATGTCGTGTGCGCGAACGGTCTTGCGGCCGTTGGCCGCGGCCCGCTTGGCCGCCTGCTCGATGTACCAGTGAACCACCATGTTGAGGGCGGGAAGCGCGTCGCCGCCTACGTTGCAGCCATGAGCCTTGAGAGCTTCCTTCGTCTTGCTCCCCACGAGCAGCATGTCAGCCATCGTTCCTCCTTGCCGGCGACGCCTGGTCGCCGGGCTCCGTTGCCGCCCGTCGGAACTCCCTCGCCACCCACCCGGCGGCATGTTCTCGTGCGGCGATCCGCCCCGTACGCGGGGCAAGCACAGTCGTTACACTGCGGTTTTACCCATCAAACCCCGATTCCGCAAGTCCAGACGCCGATCTCGGCCGACATCGGCGCCTATTGGCCTGCCAGCATCGGGTCCTCGCGCACGGTGATCTTGCCAACGTAGGACTGACCGTTGACGGTCAACGTAACGCGATAGTCGCCAGGGGTGGCCATCATACCCTGCGGGCCGCCGCCACGGCCGCCACCGCGACCGCCGCCGCCGCCGCCGACGTCACCTTGGCGAAATTCCGGCGGCTCCTGCTCGCCACCGCCCCGGCCGCCGCCGAAGCCGCCGCCACCACCGCCGCGACCCCCGCGACCGCCGCGGGCCGCCGCCTGCCGGAGCTGCTCCTCCGTCGGGTCGAAGCGCATGTTCCACTCCAGCATCCCGATGCCGGGCTCGGCGGCGAAGGTGAACTCGCGGGTGTGCTCGCCGGTGACGTCGCTGATCTCGACCTGCACCTCGCCGCGAGCGCCGGCCCCCAGATAGAAGCCGATGACGGCGTTGCGGGTCGGGTTCTCGCCGGGGAAGCCGAGCGAGCCGCCGGTGCCCATCGGCTGGATGCTCAGCCAGCGGGTGGCGACGTCGTTGTCGAACAGGTGGGCGGCCGCCGAGAGGACCTCGTCGGTGGCCTGCTGCAACGCCGAGATGTCGTCCATGATCCAGATGCCGCGGCCGTGCGTGCCGATCACCAGGTCGTTGTCGCGCGGGTGCACGACCAGGTCGTGCACGGCGACCGTCGGCAGGTTGCGCTGCAGCGGGTTCCACGAGGAGCCGCCGTTGAGCGAATAGAAGATCCCGAACTCGGTCCCCGCGTACAGCAGGTCGGGGTTGCGCGGGTCCTCCTTCACCACGTAGACGGGCTGATTGTCGGGGATGCCGTTGGTGATCGGCGTCCAGGTGGCGCCGAAATCGGTGGTCTTGTAGATGTACGGGCGGAAATCGGCGTTACGATGGCCGTCGACCGAGACGTAGGCCGTCGCGGGGGCGTGATGCGAGGCCTCCACCCGGCTCACCCACAGGTCGGCCGGGTAGCCGATGTTGCCGGTGACGTCGGTCCAGCTCTGGCCGCCGTCGCGGGTGAGCTGGACGTTGCCGTCGTCGGTGCCGGCCCAGATCACCTCCTCGTTGAACGCCGACTGGGCGATGGTGATGATCGTGCCGTGGTTCTCGGCCCCGGTCACGTCCCGGGTCAGGCCGCCGCTGGTCCGCGTCGTCCTTTCCGGATCGTTGTCGCTGAGGTCCGGGCTGATGATCCTCCAGGTGTCGCCGCGGTCGACCGACTTGAACAGGTGGTTGCCGCCGAAGAAGACCGTCCGCGGGTTGTGGTTCGACAGTACGATCGGGGTGCTCCAGTTGAACCGGAAGGCGTTGTTGCCCCAACCACGCTCCCGCATCGACTCCTCGATCTCCGCGGTGATGTACTCGCCGTAGTTGACGCTGTTGTCCTGGTTGGGCCGGATCCCTTGGCGTTCGCCGGTGCGCAGATCGACGCGGCTAATGCTGCCGCCCTGCGATTCCGAGTAGACGGTATGGGGATCGGTGGGATCGATCTGCACGTGGAAGCCGTCGCCGCCGCCGACGCTGCGCCAATCATTGGTGTAGATGCCGTTGGCACGGGTCATCGACGGGCCGCAGGAAGAGCCGGCGTCCTGCAGGCCGCCGCAAACGTTGTACGGATCGGCCATGTCGACGCCGACCGCGTAGTACTGGGTGACGTTGAGGTTCTTGAACTCGAGGTAGTTCTCGCCGCGATCGAACGTCAGGTTGAGGCCGCCGTCGCTGCCGACCCAGAAGCGGTTGGCGTCGTGCGGGTCGATCCACATGGCGTGGTAGCAGTGGCCGCCGCCGCCGCGCGGCAGGTTTTCGAGCGTGCGGCCGCCGTCCATCGACCTGCGGAAGCTCGAGGCCAGGCTGTAGACCTCTTCATCGTTGTCCGGGCTGATGTAAATGTAGCTGTAGTAGAACGGCCGGTTGAAGTAGCGGTTCACGTAGGTCCAGCTCTCGCCGCCGTCTTCGGAGCGGTAGATGCCCGAGCCGAGCAGGCCCATGTCGGTGTACTCCGGGTTGGGCTGGCGGTCGTCTCCCTGGCCGGTGAACTCGCTCGGCTGGAAGCCGTGCTCGAACTGGGCCATCAGCACGTCCGGGTTGCTGCGCGACACGTCGATGCCGATCTTGCCCGAGGCGCCCGGCGGCAGGCCGTCGGTCAGCTTGCGCCAGCTACGGCCGCCGTCGGTGGTCTTGAAGATGCCGCCGTTGTCGCCGCCCGATTCGAGGAGCCATGCCCAGCGCCGGCGCTGCCAGAACGTGACCCACAGGGTGTCGGGGTCCTCGGGATGCATGCGTAGGCGAAGGGCGCCGCTCAGGCCGTCGTCCCCGGGGAGGCCGCTGCCGAGCCGCTCCCACGTCGCGCCGCCGTCGGTGGTCTTGAACAGCCCACGCTTGCCGACGTCGCCCCAGATGTTGCCGAGCGCCGCCACGTACACGGTGTCGGAGTCCTGCGGATGGATGACGATGTCGCCGGTCGTCCAGACGTCCTCGAGCACCGGCACGAAGCTCATGCCGCCGTCGGTCGACTTGTAGACGTGGTCCCCCCAGGTGGCGGAGTTGCGGCCGGCGTCCTCGCCGCTGCCGACCCAGATGATGTCGGGGTCGTTCTGGTCGATGCGCACCTCGCCGATCGAAGCGGCGCCATAGCGCTCGAAGATCGGCGTCCAGCTGTTGCCCGCGTTGACGGTCTTCCAGACGCCGCCGGAGGCGGTGCCGACGACGGCATGGGCGAAGTTGTCCTCCAACGCGTCGACCGACGAGATGCGGCCCTTGAGGTTGGCGTTACCGATGTTGCGCCAACGGAGGTCCTTGATCAGGCCGTCTTCCATCTGCGCCGGGGCGATGGACATGGCCGGCGCCAGCGGCCGGGGATTGGCGGTCGCCGTCAGGCCGATGCTCGACAGTGCGAGCACCACGACGGCGGCGAAACCGGCGTTCGACAACAACTTGAGGGTTCGGGACATCGACTTCCTCCTGGATGGACAACCGTGCACAGACGGGTCTCGCTGCCGGCCACGGATGGGGAGCGCCGTAGGGGTGAACGCAGGCGCGGCTCGGCGGGGCCTCGCCGCGTCGCGTACGGTCTTCAATGCGCCGCCGGCGATCCAAACGACCGCCGCGCGGGCCACAATCAGGCGCTTCTAGCACGGCGGAGGAAACGGCGTCAACGGGAGCGGCGCGCCTGCCCCAGCCCCTTCGCCCGGTGATTTCTGGCCCTTTCTCGCCGCAACCAGACCCATCACACTTCCACCACGGCCTGCTAGGCCCGCCCGCGGCGGCGGCGGTGCGGCCCCCGGCGGGCTACCCTTGGCTGGTGATGGTGAAGCCCGAGTGGGTCGAGAGCGTGCAATTCGCGGGTGAGGGCGAGGGACAGCCGAGCCAGCCGATGCCGATGATGATGAAGGGAAGACGATGAGCCAGGTACGGGAAGCAGTAGACGTCCTCGGGGCGCTCGGCCTCGAGGAGACCAATCTCGGCGGATTTGCCGGCGAATGGGTCGGGTCGGGCCCGGAGCTCGAGGTGCTGACGCCGATCGACGGCCGCAAGATCGCCACCGTCGTGCAGGTGACCGAGGACGAGTACGACGGGATCGTCGACCGGGCGCAGCAGGCCTTCCTCGAGTGGCGCCGGGTGCCGGCCCCGGCGCGCGGCGAGCTGGTGCGCCGCCTGGGGAACCGCTTGCGAGAAAAGAAGAAGGAGCTGGGGGCGCTCGTCACCCTCGAGATGGGCAAGATCCTCGCCGAGGGCGAGGGCGAGGTCCAGGAGATGATCGACATCTGCGACTTCTCCACCGGCCTGTCGCGCCAGCTCTACGGCCTGACGATGCAGTCCGAGCGCCCCGACCACCGTATGTTCGAGCAGTGGCACCCGCTCGGCGTCGTCGGCGTGATCAGCGCCTTCAACTTCCCGGTCGCCGTGTGGAGCTGGAACGCCGCCATCGCTGCGGTCTGCGGCGATGCGACGCTCTGGAAGCCGGCCAGCGGCACGCCGCTGACCGCCATCGCGGTGACCAGGATGGCGCAGGCGGAGTGCGTTGCGAGCGACGTCGATCCGGCGATCTTCTCGCTGATCGTCGGCAAGGGCTCGACCGTCGGCGAGCGGATGCTGCACGACCGCCGGGTGCCGCTGGTCTCCTGCACGGGAAGCTGCCGGGTCGGCTACCACGTCGGCGAGGTGGTCGGCAGGCGACTCGGCCGCACCATCCTCGAGCTCGGCGGCAACAACGCCATCATCGTCACCCCCCACGCCAACATGGACCTCGTCCTGCCGGCGATCCTCTTCGGCGCCGTCGGCACCGCCGGCCAGCGCTGCACCTCGACCCGGCGGATCATCGTCCATGAATCGATCAAGGAGGAGCTCGCCGGAAGGCTGGTGCGCGCCTACGGCGACATCAACGTCGGCGACCCGCGCGACGCCGCGACGTTGATGGGCCCGCTGGTCAATCACGGCGCCGTCGAGGACCTGCAGCGGGCGATCGAGCGGGTCCGGAAGGAGGGCGGCGAGATCCTTTGCGGAGGTGAGCCGCTCGAGGGGCCTGCCTACCCGGGAGGCCACTATGTGCGGCCTTGCATCGCCGCGGCCCGCAACGACTTCCAGATCGTCCAGGAAGAGACCTTCGCGCCGATTCTCTACATCATCGGTTACGGCAGCGCCGGCGCCTCGCCGGCCGAGGCGGTGGCCGAGATCGAGGAAGCGGTGGCCCTCCACAACGACGTGCCGCAGGGGTTGTCGTCGGCGATCTTCACCGACCACGTTCGCGAGGCCGAGCACTTCCTGTCGCACCGCGGCAGCGACTGCGGCATCGCCAACGTCAACATCGGCACCAGCGGCGCCGAGATCGGCGGCGCCTTCGGCGGCGAGAAGGAGACCGGCGGCGGTCGCGAGTCGGGATCCGACGCCTGGAAGGCCTACATGCGGCGACAGACCAACACGGTGAACTGGAGCAGCAAGCTGCCGCTCGCCCAGGGCATCCGCTTCGGCGGCTGATCCTCGCGGGCTCGTCCCCGTCCGGCTGACGGCTTGGCGCGGGCGTCGCGCCTGCCTTCTTCTCGCCATGACGATCGATCGCGGTCTGCCGACGGCCCGCGGCGCGGCTTAGTGTTCCGTACCGTAAATACGATGATGTTTGCAGGTCGTGTTGCGGGGGAGATCGTACGGAACACTTAGCTGCCGGCGGGCTCCCAGCCGCGCGCCCGGCGGGCTGCTTCCGCCCAGCGCGACCGCTGCGCGCGGATCTCGTCCACGGGACGGCGCGGCTCGAATCGCGTCTCGCCGGGTTGCCGGCGCTCCAGGTCGCCGGGATCGCGCCAGACGCCCGCCGCCAGGCCGGCCATGATCGCGGCGCCGAACGCCGTGGTCTCGGTGAGCGCCGGCCGGACTACGGGAGCTTGCAGGAAGTCCGCCTGCATCTGCAGCAGCAGGTCGTTGCCGGCGGCGCCGCCGTCGACCCGGAGCTCGGCGATCGGCAGGCCGGTATCGGCGACCATCGCGTCGACCAGGTCGGCGACCTGCAGGGCGATCGACTCCAGCGCCGCCCGGGCGATGTGGGCGGCGGTGGTGCCGCGGGTCAGCCCGCAGATGACGCCGCGCGCGTAGGGATCCCAGTGCGGGGCGCCGAGGCCGGCGAAGGCCGGCACGAAGCAGACGCCGCCGGCGTCGGGGACGCTGCCGGCCAGGGCCTCGACATCGGCGGCGTTGGCGATGATCCCGAGGCCGTCGCGCAGCCACTGGACGACGGCGCCGCCGATGAACACGCTGCCTTCCAGGGCGTAGTCGAGCCTTTCCCCGAGGTCCCAGGCGACCGTCGTCAGCAGCTGGTTTTGGGAGGCCACGGGCTCCTGACCGGTGTTCACCAGCAGGAAGCAGCCGGTGCCGTAGGTGTTCTTGGCGGCGCCGCGCGCGAAGCACAGCTGGCCGGCGAGGGCCGCCTGCTGGTCTCCGGCGATGCCGCCGATCGCCACGCCGCGGAGGGTGGAGTCGATCTCGACCTCCCCGTACAGGCGGCTCGACGGCACCACCTCGGGCAGCACGGCGGCGGGAACGCCGAACAGATCGAGCAGCTCCGAATCCCAGCGACCGGCGCGGATGTCGAACAGCATCGTCCGCGAGGCGTTCGACGGATCGGTGACGTGCAGCCGCCCGGCGGAGAGCTTGGAGACGAGCCAGGAGTCGATGGTCCCGAAGGCGAGCTCGCCGGCCTCGGCCCGGCGGCGGGCGCCGGGGACGTTGTCGAGCAGCCAGGCGACCTTGGTGGCCGAGAAGTAGGCGTCGGGGACCAGGCCGGTGCGCTGTCGGATGAGGGGCTCGTGGCCGGCGTCGCGCAGGCGGTCGACGGCGCCGGCCGTACGGCGGTCCTGCCAGACGATGGCGTTGTGGATCGGCCGGCCGCTGCGGCGCTCCCAGAGCACGGTGGTCTCGCGCTGGTTGGTGATGCCGATGGCGGCGATATCGGCGGCGGCGAGCCCGGCGTCGCGCAGGGCTTGCTCGGCGACCTCGATCTGCACCCGCCAGATCTCCTCCGCGTCGTGCTCGACCCAACCGGGGCGGGGAAAATGCTGCCGGTGCTCGCGCTGCGCCACCGCCACGACACCGCCGGCGGAATCGAAGACGATGGCCCGGGAGCTCGTCGTTCCCTGGTCCAGCGACAGGATGAAGCGGGCCTTTCGCATGCCGCCACGATATCAACGGCCGGCCGCCGCCGCGCCGCGGGGCCCCGCTTTCCCCTAGCAGGCCGTGGTTTCGCCACGGCCTGCTAGAGAGGGGATGCTTCTCGAACCCGCCACCATTACACTTAGCCGGCGCTTCTCATCGCCGTTCGTCGCCCGTAAGCAGAAGGGCGATGCGAAGCGCGGGCTAGTGCCGCGTGCGGCGGGCGCGATGGATCGCAGGCAACGGTTGGAGGTAAGGGGACTGATGTTCGAGGTGACCGTCAAGCTGGGCGACAGGTTGGTGCAGAAGTTTCGTGGCCACGGCGAAACCAACATCGGTCGCGATCCCGGCTGCGAGCTGATGCTCGACAACCTCGGCGTATCGAGGCGCCACGCGCAGCTGCGCGAGGTGGAGGGCCGCTTCATCATCGAGGACAAGAACTCGACCAACGGGGTCTTCGTCAACGGACAGCGGATCAACTCGACCCAGGTCCAGCCCGGCGACGAGATCAAGATCGGCAAGTTCACGCTCGAGGTGCGGGCGGCCCGCGAAGAGTCGCCGGCCGGCAGCGGGTTCGACGTCAACCAGACGATCGCCATCGAGGGCATGGCGATCCCCGATTTCGCCCGCCGGGAGCCGAAGTTCGCGGCCTCGGTGACCCGCGACGTCTTTCACACCCCTGACTGCAACTGGATCAAGGCGACGCCTCCCGGCCACAAGGTCTTCTTCGGCTCCGAGAAAGAGGCGATCGAGGCTGGCAAGCGACCTTGCAAGACCTGCATCCGGGGCGTGGCCGCGCCCCGCTTCTAACCGTCCCGGCGGGGCGATGACGCTTGCGGCGATCGCGATGGGTCGGAGCGCGCGCGCCGGCCCTCTCGGCCCGCGCCAGTTTTGGCGGGGTGATGACGCTTGCGGCGATCGCGATGGCTGCGTCGAGCCTCCTCGACGATGGCTCCGGCATCGCCTGCGTCGGCTCTCCTTGCCCTCACCCGCAAGACCCACGCGCCAGACCCATGGGAGTTCCGCCACGGGCTGCTAGGCATTACGATGGGGACACCCACTATCCCCCTCGGTATCGGAGCGTAAGCGTGCAAAGGCCTATCGCGATCGCGGTCGGGGCCGTCGCCGCCGTCATCGTCGGCGTGGTCATCTATTGGCAATTCATTGCCGGCGAGGCGGAGCCGCCGCCGGCCGCTCCGCCACCGGTGTCCACGCCGGTCGAGGCGGCGCCGCCGGTCGTTGCCGAGCCGCGGTCGATCGTCGTGCCGCCGCTGGAGAGCAGCGACGCGCCGCTGCGCGCCATGATCGAGGGCCTGTCGGCGCACCCACGGCTGGCCGACGTGCTGGCCACCGACCAGCTGGCGCGGACGTTCGTGATTGTGGTCGTGGCCATCGCCAACGGCGAGAGCCCGCGCGAGGCGCTCGGGTACCTGGAGCCGGAGGCCAGCTTCGCGATCGCCGAGCGCGACGGCAGCGTGGTGATCGATCCGGCCAGCTTCGAGCGCTACACGTGGATCACCGGGGTCTTCTCGTCGCTCGACGCCGCCGGGGCCGCTGAGCTCTACCGCCAGCTCGAGCCCCTGTTCGAGGAGGCCTACCGGGACATCGGCTATCCCGAAGGCCCGTTCCGCCCGGTGCTCGACGCCGCCCTCGACCAGCTCGCCTCGACGCTAGTGCCGGAGGGCTACATCGAGGTTCGCCGCGGCACCGTCCTGTGGGAGTTCCGCGACCCGGGGCTGGAACGCCTCAATCCGGCGCAGAAGCAGCTTCTGCGCATGGGCCCGGCCAACGCCCGGCTGGTGCAGGCGAAGATCCGCGAGCTGCAGGCGGCGCTCGGGCGTTGAGCGAGCCTCGCTGACGGCCCGCCGTGGTGTGGATTACCATGGGTGCTCCCCTTACCGGAGCCCGGAGCGGTCGGGCTCGCGCCGTTCGGCGCAGCCGAGTGGGCAAACGACAGGAGGTCCCCGATGGGTTTGACTTCGATGCTGAATGAGGGCGGCTGGCGGCTCATCGCCCTCGCGTTGGCGCTGTGCTTGATCGTCGCCCCGATCGCGGCGTGCGCCGGCGGCGGCGAAGAGAGCGGCGAGCAGGCGGCGGGCGCGGCCGCCGACGCCGGCGAGCCTGCCGGGCAGGGAGAAGAGGCCGAGGGCGAGCACGAGCACGGCGCTCCGGCCGACATTCCGTCGCGCGCCGAGGAGATGGCTCGTGACGAGTACTCGAAGCCGCAGGAGGTTTTTGACTTCCTGGGCATCGGCGCCGGCGCGACGGTCGTCGATATCAATGCCTTCACCGGCTACAACACCTATTTGCTCGCCGAGCGGGTCGGGGACTCGGGGCGGGTCTACTCCGAGCGCGGCAACGAGGCGATGCGGGCGCGGATGGAGCACGGCGATCTCGCCGGCGCCGGCAACATCGTCATACCCGAGTCGTGGGCGACCATCCCCGACGGCTCCGTCGACGCGATCATCGCCATCCGCGAGTACCACCTGGTGCGCGACTACGAGGCCCTGCTCGCCAACATGATGCGGGTCTTGAAGCCCGGGGGGGTCGTCGGCGTCGTCGAGGTGCGGCTGAACGAGACCCACGGGCACGACATGAGCACCCACCGGATGGGCGAGCAGACGATCATCGAGCAGTTTCAAGAGGGCGGCTTCGAGTACGTCGGCGAGTCCGACATCCTGCGCCGCGACGACGACGACTACACGACCCTCGGCGGCCCCCAGGGCGTTCGCTACATCACCGACCGCATGCTGTTGAAGTTCGCCAGGCCGCAGTAGCCGAATGCCCGCCGAGGGGCTTTCACGGCTTTCCCTGGCGGTTCACAGCGGCGGCCACAACAGGTACCATTGAGGGGCTTCGGACGCCGCGCCTGACGCGTCTGGCGACCGGAGAACCGCAGTTTCCGTCGGCCGCAGGCGGTGGCCGGAGCCAGAGAGGTCGCTCATGAGTCTTCGACGTTCCCTTTCTCTACTCTCGATCCTGGCGCTGGCCGCCGTGGCGCTCGCCGCCGCGGACCACCTCGCCGCCCAGCAGTGGACGCCGCTGAAGCCGGGTAGCGACAACATCACGGTGGTCTCGCACCTGCCGCTGGGCCCCAAGCTCAGCGTCTCGGACATCGAGATCATCCAGGAGCTGGATCATCCCTACGCCTTCGTCGGGCGCATGGTGTACGGCTACGACGGCGACAAGGGCGTCGACATCATCGACCTGAACGATCCGGCGCGCCCCAAGGTGGTCTACCGCTGGCGCATCGAGAACCAGGACCTCCACCTGGGGACCGGCGGGATGGACGTCAAGTACTTCCGCTGGGAAGGCCGCTATTACGTCGTCCAGTCCTTGCAGTTCCGCCAGGGAGGGCCCAACGCCGACATGGGGGCGGTGGTCCTCGACATCACCGGCCTTCCGGATCCCTCGACGGTGCGCGAGGTGGGCCGGATCCGGGCCCCCAACGACCCCGGCGGCTTCCACAACATCTTCATCTACAAGCACAGCAACGGGCGGGTCCTGCTGCTGGCCACCGGCGGCCCCTACGCCAAGGTCTACGACCTCGGCTACGTGGTCGAGGGGCGCGCCGACGAGTCGCTGGTGGCGACGATCCCGGTGGGTCCCGACTGCGACGGCCGCTGCGGCTATCACGACATGTACGCGGGCTACCACCCGGACACCGAGACCGACCGTTTCTACGGCGGCGGCACGGGCGGTTACTACGTCTACGACATCACCGACCTCGAGAACCCGCAGATGATCGTCTCGTTGACCGGCATCACCGGGGTCAATCGCGGCCATACCTTCACGCCGTCGCCGGACGGCCGCTACGTGATCGCCGAGACCGAGTACCAGTACGCGCCGCTGCGCATCTTCGACCTGCAGCCGGCCCTCGAGGGGCAGACGACCAACATCAGCCGGCCGATCTCCGCCTGGACCGCCGATTGGCGCAACCTCGTCCACAACCACGAGGTCCGCTGGCCCTACGTGTTCGTCTCCGGCTATCACGACGGGCTGCAGGTGTTCTCGATGATGGACCCCGAGAACCCGGTCACCGTGGCCTACTACGACACCTACATCGGGCCGCCGGCCTACCCGGATCGCCCGGCGATGTTCAACGGCGCCTTCGGCGTCGACATCCGCAACGCCGACGGCCTGATCGTCGTCTCCGACATGAACACCGGCTTCTGGGCCTTCCGGATGGACGGCTTCCTCGGCTGGGACGGTCCCTCGTGGGGTATGCCGGACGTCTCCAGCGCCCAGAAGTGGACCGATGGCCCGGGAGGGAGCCGCTAGTGCGCTCGCGACTCGATTCCGCCTCGCTTCGCCTGGGACTGGCTCTGGCGCTGGTCGTCGCCGCGACCCCGTCGGTAGCGGCGGTGGGTGGCGTCCCCACCTCGGGAGCCGCCGGTCTGGCGACCGTACCGGTTGCGCATACGCCGGCGGCCCCGGGCTCGATCGTGGTGCCGAGCCTGACGACCGTCGCGGTGAGCGTCGCCTGCGGCGGCGGTTGGCTGCCGCCGGCGCCGGGCGAGGGCTGGGCCACGGCGCCGGGGGCGGAGGTGACCGCCCCCTCCGACTACTACGCCATCGAGCTGGTGCCGACCGGCCGGGTGCCGGGGACGCGCTTGTCCAAGGGCGTCGCCTATACGACCGCCGCGACGTCGCCGTTCTTCGGCGTGGCGCTGGCGCCGAGCGGCGAGTACGTTCACGACCTCGACGTCCGGGTCGAGGGCCTCAAGCCGCTCGAGCAGGGCGCCTACATCGTCTGGGTAACCGACACCGACATCACTCAGGTGGTGCGCCTCGGGGCGCTCGACGACAACCTTCGCCTGCGCGGCCAGGCGCGCTGGAACAAGTTCCTGGTCGTGTTGACCCGCGAGCCGACCGACGGGCCCGCCGGCGCCTGGCAGGGCCCGGTGATCATGCGCGGTATGTCGCGCAGCGGCCGCATGCACACGCTGGCCGGCCACGGCCCCTTCGAGGCCGAGCCCTGCGCCAAGTACGGCTTCCGGTAGAGCAGCCCGTGGTGAAACTCCGATGGGTCTGGTTGCGGCGAGAAAAGGCCAGATGCAAGGCGCCGCGCCGCGGGCCGCGCAAGGGGCGTCGTCGCCACGCGGTGATTGCCGCGGCGGGCGCGGTGTTGCTCGCAGCCGTCTCTCCCGAGCCGCCGCCGGCCCAGATGCCGGGGATGCAGCACGAAGGCCACATGATGGGTCCCGTCGACGCCGCCGCCTGGCGGATGCCGCCGATGGGGAACATGCCGATGATTCCGGGGCTCGAGAACGCCGTGCCGCCCGACGATCCCTATCTTCCCGGGATGGGCGTGGATCCGACGATGTTCCCCGAGGCCCGCCCCAACGAGGTGCTCGACCTCGCCGACGGCGACCAGATCGAGCTACGGACGACGCTGGTGCGGCGGCAGATCCACGGCAAGACCTACGTGATGTACGGCTACAACGGCCAGTATCCGGGGCCGCTGATCCGCGCCCCGCAGGGCGCCACGATCGTCGTCAATTTCACCAACGACATCGAGCTGCCGACGACGGTCCACTGGCACGGGCTGCGCCTCGACAACCGCTTCGACGGCGTGCCCGACGTCACCCAGGCACCGGTGCGGCCGGGCGAGAGCTTCCGCTACGAGGTCCACTTCCGCGACTCGGGCATCTACTGGTACCACCCGCATATGCGGGAGGACATCCAGCAAGACCTCGGCCTCTACGGCAACATGATGGTGGCCCCGCCCGAGGCCGACCACTACGGCCCGGCGCACCGCGAGGAGGTCGTCATCCTCGACGACATCCTGATCGACGAGCACGGGCTGATGCACTTCGGCGCCAGCACCCCGACCCACGCGCTGATGGGACGCTTCGGCAACGTCATGCTGGTCAACGGGGCCACCGACTACTCGATCGCCGTGCAGCGCGGCGAGGTGGTTCGCTTCTTCCTGACCAACGTCGCCAACTCGCGCACCTTCAACGTCACCTTCGGCGGCGCCCGGGTCAAGGTCGTCGCCTCCGACGTCAGCAGGTTCGAGCGGGAGCAGTGGGTACAGAGCGTCGTGATCGCCCCGGCGGAGCGCTACGTCGTCGATGTCCTGTTCGATGAGCCGGGCGACGTGCTGATCGAGAACACCATCCAGGCCATCGACCACTTCCGCGGCGAGTTCTTCCCGCACGTCGATCTGCTCGGCCGGGTGACCGTCGCCGAGGAGCCGGTGGCCGAGGACCTCAGCGGACGCTTCGGCGAGCTGCGCGATCATCCGCGGATCCAGGCGGAGATCGACGCCTACCGCCCCCACTTCGCCAGGCCGCCGGACATCGAGCTGGAGGCGACGCTGCGGATCCGCGACCTGCCGCTGCCGATCGTCCTCTCGATGGAGTTCGAGAAGGGCCTCTACGTGCCACCGATGGAGTGGAACGACACCATGCCGATGATGAACTGGCTGTCGACCGGCAAGCAGGTGACCTGGATCCTGCGCGACCGCAACAGCGGCGCCGAGAACATGGAGAACGAGTGGACGTTCGCGGTCGGCGACCTGGTCAAGATCCGCATCTTCAACGATCCGGAGAGCATCCACCCGATGAACCACCCGCTGCACATCCACGGCCAGCGCTTCCTGGTCACCGAGGTCGACGGGGTCGCCAATCCCAACCTGGTCTGGAAGGACACCGCCATCGTGCCGGTGGGCTCGACCGTCGACTTTCTCGTCGAGATCACCAACCCTGGCGACTGGATGATGCACTGCCACATCGCCGAGCACCTGCACGCCGGCATGATGCTGCTGTTCCACGTCGAGGGTTAGCAGGCCGTGATGACCCCGGCATCCGCCATGTGCTGACCCGATTCCTCGGAGCTGGCGGCGAGCAGGAGTAGCCGCCGGACGACGGCTCGGAAAAACCCGCCCATCGCCGTTACCTTGCCAGGGAGGCGTATTGCCATGTTGGGAGGGTCTTTCGATGGCTTTCCATATCCTGGTGGTAGACGACGACGCCGACGTTCGCGACATGCTCACCCGCTTTTTGAA
>Ga0214471_10002563_pt1 | contig 14247 bp, 12 predicted proteins | sample RVTome_5_FD_207665 | JGI IMG/M metagenome (GOLD analysis project Ga0214471, IMG submission 207665) | Soil microbial communities from uranium-contaminated site in the Upper Colorado River Basin, Wyoming, United States - RVT142D155 | ecosystem: Environmental > Terrestrial > Soil > Contaminated >...
TGTGAAGCCGTTCCGTGGGGTTCGTGGTCCGGTGGGCGGCTGAGGGGCGTCGCCCGGCGTCGTGATCGAGGGCTGAGCCGCGGCGCCGGGTACCCTGCGGACTCGATGACACGCCTCCGCCGGCCGCCTGGTTTCGCGATCGCCTGCCTCGCACTGCTGGCGGCGGCGTGCTCGGGGGCGGCAACGCCGACGTCGGCGCCGGGCCCACCAACCTCGCCGGCTCCCTCAACATCGGCGCCAAGCCCGACGACGACGCTCCCCGCCGTCTCAGGGGACGCCGACCCCGCGGTGGCGGCGGCGATCCAGGAGGGCGTCACGGCCCTCGCCGCGGAGGTGGAGGTGGTGCGCGGCCTGCCGTTCGTCGTGGTCCCCGAGATCTCGGTGCTGCGGGATGCGACGTTCGGTGCCGCCTGGGAGGCGGTGGTGGCCGGCGGCATCGACAGCGAGCGCTTGGCACTCGACACCGGCCTGTACCGCCTCTTCGGGTTACTGGGGCCCGGCGACGACTTGGAGGCGATCCTGCGGGCCCTACCGCCGCCGGCGACGGTGGCGTACTACGACCCCGGCGCGTTCACGCTGGTGGTGTCCGACGCCGCGGCCGAGCTGACTCCGACGGACCGCAGCTCCATCGTCCACGAACTGGTTCACGCGGTGGTCGACCAGCACTTCGCTTTCGGCCGCGAGCGGGCGGCGCTGGCCGGTGCGGGTGCCGACGATCCGCTCGTCGCTTACGACGCCCTCGTCGAAGGCGATGCCACCTACTTCCAGCTCGTCTACCTCCAGGGCCTCGACCAGGCCGATCGCATCGAGGTCGCCCTCGCCTTCGCCTCGACCGACTCGGCGGCGATTCGCGACCTGCCGGACTTCGTGCGCGCCACCCTGGCGTTCCCCTACGAGGAGGGTTTCACATTCGTGAGGGACCTGGTCGAGGCCGGCGGGATCGCCAGGGTCGACCAGGCGTACCGTGAGCCGCCCACGACCAGCGCCCAGATCCTCAACCCGGCGCGTTACCTCGCGGGCGAAGGCCCGCGCCGGGTCGTGCCTCTGGAGCTGGACCTGGGGAGGGCCACCGTCACCCCGGCTACGACGTTCGGCCAACACCGGCTCGACGCCCTGCTGACATCGGTGATCCCGCCCGACCTCGTAACTCAGACCGTCGACGGATGGGATGGCGACACGTACCAACTCGTTGCCGAAGGCGACGAGATCGGTTTCGCGCTCATCCTCCAGATGCTGAGCCCTGACGACGCGATCGAGGTGGTCGACGCCCTCGTGGCGCACGCCAACGAGGTCATCCAGGCCGGCGAAGGAGCCGAGGTGGACGGCGGGCTGCTGTGGAGCAACGACGATGTCTACATCTTCGTCGACCGTGTGGGCGACTCGCTGCGGTATCTCCTGGCATCGGAACCGACGCTCGGCGCACGCCTGCGCACACAGGTGCCCGTCCCCTGAATCACTGGCCTGGATGGGCAACACCCCGCGGGGTACGTTGCCACCATGGCACGGGCACGCCGGGGTCCGCATGCAGATGGCGAGACGTCACGGGTGGGGGCGCGCCGAGATCAGCCGCGACGGGCGTTGGGCCGCCGGCCGTGGTTCGCCTTCGAGCGTCGGGCGCGCAGCTTGCGCCGCTTGTTCTTCGCCATAGCGGGCAGCAGGGTATCACCGGGGCTCGCTCCCGGTCGAAACGGGTGTGTCGTCCTCGCCGCCGGGACCTGGCGCTCGCCCCCGGTCGCCGTCGCCACCACGGCCGCCGAACGACGCCGCGGGTTGCGCCCCCGCGCCGAAGGCCGGGGTCTGCTGCTGCGGGGCCGCGTGGTCCACGGGTTCGGGATGAAGGAGAACGTCCTCGTCGTCGCCGTGCTCCCCGGCGGTGTGGTGGGTTCGGCATCCGTCCTGTGCCCCAGGCACCTCTTGGTGGTGGACACCGGTCGCTGGGTGCTGGAGCTGCCGGCGGACCATCCCCGGCCGCCGCCCGGTGCTCGCCTCACCGGAGTCTGGTTGCGATGACGGCCTACGGGCCGTCGGCTCTGCCTGCTGCTCCGGGATGGGGGCCGTTTCCGGCATCACCACCAGCTCCGAGGCACAAAACCACAGGTGGTGACGGCCCAGCCTGCGACGAGCACGAGGCGAGAGTCTGCAGGCTCCTAGTCTGACCCCCATGGCGGGCCGGTTGGTGATCTGCGCGACTCCCATCGGCAACCTCGGCGACGTGTCGTCCCGCATGCGCGAGGCGCTGGCGTCGGCCGACCTGGTATACGCCGAGGACACCAGGCGCACCCGTTCGCTGCTCGAGCACCTCGGTCTGGCGCCGAAGGTTCGCTCGTACTTCGCCGGCAACGAGAGGCGCCGCTCGGCGGAGCTCGCCGCCGACCTGGAGGCGGGCAGGGTTGTCGTGCTGGTGACCGACGCCGGCATGCCGTCCGTCTCCGATCCCGGAGTGTCCGCTGTGCGGGTCGCGGTCGACGCCGGCGCCGACGTCTCAGTCGTGCCCGGCCCCAGCGCGGTCACCGCTGCGTTGGCGGGCTCCGGCCTGCCGGCGGAGCGTTTCGTGTTCGAGGGGTTCCTGCCTCGCAAGGGGCGTGCACGCGCCGATCGCCTCGACCGCCTCGCCGCCGAGGACCGCACGATCGTGCTCTTCGCCGCCACCGCCAGAGTGGCGGAGGACCTCGTCGACCTGGCGGGCGCGCTGGGTCACGACCGCCTCGTGGTGGTGGCCCGCGAGCTGACGAAGCTCCACGAGGAGCTGTGGAGAGGGACGCTGGGGGCGGCTGCGGGCCGTTGGAGCCACGAGGTCGAAGCGAGGGGTGAGTTCACGATCGTGGTGGCAGGCGCCACCAGCGCTCCGCCCGCGCCGGACGACCTGGTTGGTGACGTGATCGCTGCCGAGGCGCACGGCCTCACCCGATCGGACGCGGTGCGCCAGGTCGCCGCCGCCGCCGGGGTCTCACGCCGTGAGCTGTATCAGGCGGTCATCCGAGGCCGAGGCGGCGCCTGATCTCCTTGGCGACCTGGCTGTGGTCCTTGCTGCCGATCTCGGCGGTGAGCTGGCGCGTCCACTCCGCCACGGCGTTGCGGTCGAGCTCGAAGACATGCTCACCCACTGCCACGGTCGCCTCCCGCTTGCGGAGGATGATGCGGTCACCTTCGACGGAGACGGCAAGTTCGTCGCCCTCGTGGATGTTGAGGATCCTCCGAGTCTCCGCGGGGATCACGACGCGTCCGAGATCGTCGATTTTGCGGACTATTGCGGTGTTCACTGCCCGAACCCCCTCGATGTTGGTGTGACGGAACGTCGTCCCTCGCCGTCCCGACGGAATGTGTACGTGTCGGCGGAGAGTGTACCTGTAGCGATGGTGCCAACTGCTCCATGCCGGCACCCGGCCCACGGGGGAGCCAACCACCCTCTGGTACCATCCGGCGCCCGTGACCACCGACCCTGCGCCGCCAAAACACGTCCTGGTGGCGGTGGCGTGGCCGTATGCCAGCGGTTCGCGCCACCTCGGTCATCTGGCCGGCGCCTACCTACCCGCCGACGTGTTCGCCAGATTCCATCGCGCCGTCGGCGACCGCGTGTTGATGGTGTCCGGCTCCGACGTGCACGGCACGCCGATCACGGTGCGGGCCGAGGACGAGGGCGTTGAACCGCAGGTGGTCGTCGACCGCTACCACTCCGAGTTCGTCTCGCAATGGGCCACGCTGGGGCTCGACTGGGACCTCTTCACCACCACCGGGACGCCCAACCACCACGCCGTCACCCAGGACGTGTTCCTGCGCCTCCACGACAACGGGTACATCGACAAGAGGTCGTCGAACCAGTTCTACGATCCTCAGGCCGAGCGATTCCTCCCCGACCGGTACGTCGAGGGTACGTGTCCCCACTGCGGGTACGGCAGCGCCCGCGGCGACCAGTGCGAGAACTGCGGGCGGACCCTGGATCCCATCGACCTGATCAACCCGCGATCCAAGTTGACCGGCGCCGTCCCCGTGGAGAAGACGACCGACCACTTCTACCTGCGCCTCTCTGCGTTCTCGGAGCGCCTCAAGGAGTGGCTGGAATCCCGCGTCGGCTGGCGCAAGCACGTGCTCAACTTCTCGTTGGGGTGGATCGAGGAGGGTCTCCAGGACCGGGCCATCACCCGCGACATCGAGTGGGGCGTCGAGATCCCGGTCGAAGGCCTCGGACCGGGCAAGCGGATCTACGTCTGGTTCGATGCCGTGATCGGCTACCTGTCGGCGTCGAAGGAGTGGGCGGAGGCGTCCGACGTCCCCGATGCATGGAAGGACTGGTGGCACGACCCCGCCGCAGAGCACTACTACTTCATCGGCAAGGACAACGTGCCCTTCCACACCATCGTGTGGCCGGCGATGCTCATGGGCTACGGAGGCCTCAATCTGCCGACCGACGTTCCCGCGAACCAGTACGTCACCTTCAAGGGCGGCAAGGCGTCGGCGAGTCGCTCGATCGGGCTCACCATCGGCGAGGCGCTGGCGCGCTACGAGCCGGATGCACTGCGGTACGCGCTGGCCGCCAACCTGCCCGAGACCTCCGACGTGGACCTCACCGAGGACGAGTTGGTGCGCCGCATCAACGACGAGCTGGTGGCGACATGGGGCAATCTGGTGAACCGTGTCTTGTCGATGACCCACCGCTACTTCGGCGGTGTCGTCCCCGAGCCGGGGATACTCGACTCCGCGGACGCGGCGGAGTTGGCCGCCGTCGACGGTGCGCTGGACGAGGCCGCCGGCCACCTCACGGCAGTGCGGTTGCGGGCGGCGTTGGCTTCGCTGCTGGCAGCGGCGCAGGCCACCAATCAGTACCTGTCGGAGAAGGCGCCGTGGCTCACGGCCCGTGACGACGAGGTGCGCACCCGGACCACGCTGTTCGTCGCGCTCCAGGCGCTCTCCGGCCTGGCGGCCGGATTCGCCCCCTACCTTCCGTTGACGTCGCGCCGGGTGCTGCAGACCCTCGGCGTCGACGGAGGGGGGCGCCAACCTCCATGGGGCCGAGCCGAGGTGCGGTCGGGCACGGAGATCGGCCCGGCCGAGCCGCTGTTCGCCAAGGTCGATCGAGGGGTCGATCGACCCGTTGATCGACCCGTCGAGACTCCCGACGACGAAGCGTGACATGAAGGGCCCAACCTGGGTCGACGCCCATTGCCACCTGTTCCTCCACGACGACGAACCGGCCGCCGTCATCGCCAGGGCCGAGGCGCAGGGTGTGACGTGGATGATGGTGCCGGGCGTGGATGTCGCCACCTCACGGCAGGCCGCCGCACTGGCGGCACGCTTCCCGGATCGCCTGCGGTGGAGCGCCGGGCTGCATCCCCATGACGCCGAGCGGTGGCCGCAGGAGCGCGACGACATCGCCGAGTTGGCAGCCGCCGCCGCCGCCATAGGCGAGTGCGGACTCGACTACTACCGCAACCTGTCACCGCCGGACGCGCAGCGCGAGGCGTTCTCCGATCAACTGCGACTCGGAGCCGAACTCGACAAGCCGGTCATCGTGCATTGCCGGGACGCATTCGACGACGTGTTCGACGCAATCGAGCGAGCAGCATTGGGTGAGCGGGCGGTGATGCACTGCTGGACGGGGGGCCCTCGCTGGACGAAGCGGTTCCGCGAGCTGGGTGTGACGTTCAGCTTTGCCGGTCCCGTCGCGTTCACAACCGGCGACACCGTGCGTCGGGGGGCCGCAGAAGCGCCGCCCGGCAGGGTGATGGTCGAGACCGACACTCCGTACCTGGCGCCGCCGCCGCACCGTCAGGAGGCCAACGAGCCGGGATATGTGCCGCTCGTCGGTGCCGCCCTCGCCGGTGTGTTCGGGGTCGACCCCGGGCAGGTCGCGACGTGGACGACGGCAACGGCGGCACGAGTGTTCGGTTCCCCGCGGCCGTGAGCGCCACCCCACGGCCCCAGGGGCGCCGGGAGATCGTGGACCTGCTCGCCCGCCACGGGTTGCGGCCGCGCCGCCATCTCGGCCAGCATTTCCTGGCCGACCCCAACGTCGTCGACCGCATCGTCCGGCTGGCGCAACTCGGCCCCGCCGGCAAGGCCGTCGAGATCGGGGCAGGCACGGGGACGTTGACTCGGGCGCTGGCCGCCACCGGGGCCGCCGTCGTCGCCTACGAGATCGACGAGCGCCTGGCGCCGCTGCTGGCGGAGGTGTTGGCGGGGACGGGGGTCGACCTGCGCATCGCAGATGCGGCAGGCGTGAACCTCGAGGAGGCGCTCGATGGCACTGGATGGGTCATGGTCGCCAACCTGCCGTACCATCTGGGTACGCCGCTGCTGCTCGACGTGCTGCGCGACGTCCCCAAGGTCGAGAAGGCGGTGGTCATGGTGCAGCGTGAGGTCGCCGAGCGCCTCGCCGCCGGTCCGGGATCGCGCCGCTACGGACTGCCGAGTGTCGTGGCCGGGCTCTACAGCGAGGTCGAGATGGGGTTCACCGTTGGCAGGGCAGTGTTCGTTCCCCCGCCCGATGTCGAGTCCGCAGTGGTGGTGGTGCGGCGCCGGGTCGCGTCGCCGCTGGCGGGGCGAGCCGAGGTGCTGGCACAGGCGGCGTTCGGCCAGCGGCGCAAGATGCTGCGCAGCTCCCTGGCGGCTGCCGTGGCCGATCCGGAGGCGCTCGTCGAGGCGGCGGGCCTCGACCCGACGGCGCGCGCCGAGACGCTCTCCGTAGACGATTACCTGCGGTTGGCGGAGTCGGTGCCGTGATCGAGGTTGCTGCCCACGCCAAGGTGAACTTCGGGCTCCGAGTGGGGTCACCACGCCCCGACGGCTACCACCCGATCCACGGGCTGTTCCAGTCGGTGCAGTGGAGCGACCAGGTCGCCTTGGCGCAGTCCGACGAGGACACGATCACCTCCGGCTCCGGTGGCCCGGTCGTCGACGGCTTCGGCAACCTGGCCTGGTCGGCGATGGAGGCGGTGCGCCGGGTCGCAGCGTCGCCGCACCCGGTGCGCCTGACGCTCACGAAGAGGATCCCGGTGGCCGCCGGCCTCGGGGGCGGCAGCGCCGACGCCGCAGGCACACTCGTCGCTGCGGGCCGGCTCTTCGGCGTGCCCGAATCCGAGGTGATGGCGATGGGCCCTGAGATCGGCTCCGACGTGCCGTTTTGCCTCGTCGGCGGTCTGGCGGTGGTGACAGGCCGTGGCGAGCTGGTGTCGCCGCTCGCCGCGTCCGCCGGATACGCCCTGGGGTTGGTGGTCCCACCGGTCGAGTTGGCGACGGCGCTGGTGTTCGCGGCATGGGACCGGTTGGACGACGCCGCGGAGTCGCCGGTGCCACCCGACGTGTTGCCGCCGAGCCTGCGGGCGCACGCCCCGCTCGTCAACGATCTCTACCCGGCGGCGGTGGCTGTTGCTCCGATGCTGGACGAATGGCGCGCCGAGCTGGCGGCCAGGTGGGGTCGCCCCGTGCTGATGTCCGGCAGCGGGCCCTCCCTGTTCGGGTTCTTCGTGGATGAGGCGGAGGCACGGGAGGCGACCGACGACATCCCCGTGGGCGCCCGCGCCGCCGAGGCGGTGGTCCCGGCCGCGGTGGGGTGGCGCATCGTCACCACGAAGGACGACGCCGCCTGACGGTCAGGCTGGGAAGTCCCCGTCGACGTCCAGCGGGAGCGTGAGGCACCTGATCGCCCCTCCCGCCTTGGTGAACTCGCCGACGTCGACGACGACCGGCTCCAAGCCTGCCTGCTCGAGGAGCCGCCCGATGCGCGGCGAGCAGTGGGGCATCAGGATCGTGTCGTTCACGACGATCGAGTTGGTGACGAACCGCAGCGCCTCGGCGTCATCGACGAGGATCGGCTCGGGAACGATCCGTCGCATCTCGGCGAGGCCCTCGGCGGTCAATCCGATCGGAGCCACGAGCGCCCGTCGCTCGTCGAGCGGGCAGAACACGAGGTCGATGTGGTAAAAGCGCGTGTCCACGAGCGGCAGCGGAGTGATCGTCAGCCCGGTGGCTGCTGCGATCTCGTCCCACGCCGCCGTGTCGGAGCGCGGGCCGTAGCCGGCCACGAGGCGGCGGTCCGCGCCGTCGCCGAAGGGGAGGGCGTCGCCCGAACCTTCGAAGCAGCCGTGGGGGATCTCGATGACGTCGAGGCCGCGGGCCTCCATCCAGCGGGCGGCAAGGGCAGGCTCATCGCGGCGCTCGCGGTACCGCATCCTCGACGGCACGAACCGGGTTCTGCTCACGATGCCGGCGTTGGCGGTGAACACCATGTCGGGCAGCCCGGGCTGCGGGGTGATCGTCTCCACGATGCCGCCTGCGGCCTCGATGGCAGTGGCCAGAGTCGCCCACTGGTCCTTGGCGTGGGGACGGTCGACCTCCTCGCCTACCATCCAAGGGTTGATCGAGTAAGCGACGTCGAAATAGTCGGGTGGGCACATCAGATAGTGTCGGCCCCATTGGCCCATGTTCCGCTACCTCGCTTCGACCTGGCGACGATCAAGCTATCACACACTGACCGCGGAGTTCTATAGGATGACCGACCTAGATTCCAGCGCCGGCGATACCGCCAACGACTCCGCCACCGGCTTCGCCGCCGTGACCGCCGCCATCGCACGCAACGTCCGTGCCGCCCGGCTCCGGCACGGCTGGTCCCTCGACCGCCTGTCGGTTCGGTCCGGCGTGAGCAAGGGCATGGTGGTGCACATAGAGCGCGCTTCCACGAACCCCTCGATCGCCACCCTCTCCAAGCTCGCGGACGCGCTGGCCGTGCCCCTTCCCGAGCTGATCGTGGTCGGCGACGGCCCCGCGGTGCGCGTCGTCGGCGCCGCCGAGGCAGTGAAGCTGTGGGACGAGCCGGCCGGCATGGCGACGCTGCTGCTCGGAGGGCTCGATCCCGACCCGTTCGAGATGTGGCTGTTCGAGCTGCGACCCGGAGGGCGCTACCCCGGAACCGCCCACGCCGCCGGTGTGCGCGAGGTGATCCACATCACGGCCGGCCGCGTGATCCTCGAGGTCGACGGGATCCGCCACACGCTGGAGGCGGGTAGCTCGGCGGCCTACGCCGGCGACCTGCCGCATGCCTACGAGAACCCGACGGAGGGCGCGGTCGAGATGTTCCTGGTCAAGATCGATCGCGGTCCTCGGTGAGGCCCCGATCCCGGCGCCCACCCCGGCCTACACTCCTGGCGCCCCGTTTGGGGGGTGGTGTAAGAGGCAGCACAGGTGGTTTTGGTCCATCTAGTCCGGGTTCGAGTCCTGGCCCCCCAGCCGTTTTCGAGTTCTGTTCGAACTCGAAAACTCGCCAACGAGCAGTAGCCGCTCGCACGGTGGGTTGTTTGCTGCGCGGCCATATCGCGTCGGCGCGCTGTTGGGCGTCAGGTGGCGGTGGACGGGGGTCGATGGGCGAGGGTTCGAGTCCTGGCCCCCCAGCCATCAAACTCACGCCGGCCACGACCGTCTCTCTCGTGTACCCCCGACGTGCCAGAAAGCCGCGTGGTAGGTAGCTCGTGATGCTCCACGTCGTCGTGCTCGCTGCGGGAAAGGGGACCCGCATGGTCTCGAGCCTGGCGAAGGTGCTCCACGAGGCGGCGGGGCGGCCGCTGCTGACTTGGGTGCTCGATGCCGTCGGCGGCCTGAACCCGGACCGGGTCGTGGTCGTGGTTGGTCACCAGGCGGACGAGGTTCGCCGGCTGCTGCCCGCTGACAGCGTGGCAGTGATCCAGGAGCCGCAGCTCGGTACCGGACACGCGGTGATGATCGCCATGGACGCCGCGACGGTAGGCGGTGACGACACCGTGGTCGTCGTCCCCGGTGACATGCCTCTGGTGAGGGCGGCCTCCCTGGTCGAGCTGCTGGAGGCCCACGCGTCCGCCGGGGTGGCGGCGACCGTGCTGACGGCCGTCGTCGCCGAGCCGGGGACCCACGGGCGGGTGTTGCGCGACGCCAGCGGGGTGGTGACCGCGATCGTGGAGCATGCCGACGCCACCTCCGCCCAACAGGAGGTGCCCGAGGTCAACACCTCCGTCTACGCCTTCCGCGCCGCCCCGCTGATGGCGGCATTGGCGGCGCTACGGCCGGACAACGCCAAGGGGGAGCTCTACCTCACCGACGTGGTCGCCAGGCTCACGGAGAGTGGTCACCGGGTGTCGGCGGTCGTCCTCGGCGACCCGGAGGAGGCGCTGGGGGTGAACACCCCGGACGAGCTCGCGCAGGCGGCCCAGATCCTGGCCGAGCGAGCCGTCTGACCGGCCGGGGGTGTATTCGCCACTGGGTCGAGGGGTGGCTACGCTGCGCGCAGCTAGCGTCGGCGGATCAGGAGCGAACTCATGGAGATCGCGAGCCGAAAGCGGCTCATGGTGTTCTCCGGGTCGGCCAACGAGGGCCTGGCCCGCGAGGTGGCCAACATCCTCGGTACGGACCTCGGCGGCGTCGAGCGGTCCGTCTTCGCCAATGGCGAGATCTACATCCACTACACGGAGAGCGTGCGCGGCGCCGACTGCTTCGTGATCCAGAGCCACACCAACCCGATCAACTTCCACATCATGGAGCAGTTGATCATGATCGACGCCCTGAAGCGGGCGTCGGCCAAGCGGATCACCGCCGTGGTGCCGTTCTACGGGTATGCCCGGCAGGACAAGAAGAGCCGGCCCCGGGAGCCGATCACGGCCAGGATGATGGGCGACCTGTTCGTGACCGCCGGCGCCGATCGCATCGTCTCGGTCGACTTGCACACCGGTCAGATCCAGGGTTTCGTCGACTTTCCGTTCGACAGCCTGACGGCGGTTCCCGTGTTCACCGACTACCTCACTCGCAGCCTCGACGGCCCGACCACCATCGTGTCGCCCGACACCGGCAGGGTGAAGCTCGCCTCCCGCTACGCCCGCCACCTCGATGCTGCGGTGGCCTTCGTGCACAAACGGCGCCGCGTCGACATCCGCAACGAGGTTTCGGCGCTCGAGATCGTGGGCGACGTCGCCAGCCGGCACTGCATCATCGTCGACGACATCATCGACACCGCCGGCACCGCCGTGGCGGCCGCCGACCTGCTCCAGCAACGGGGCGCTCTCAGCATTCGCCTGGTCGCCACCCACGGGGTGCTGTCGCCGACCGCGGTCGACCGCCTGAAGAACGCCCCCATCAGCGAGGTGGTCATCTCGAACACGCTGCCCGTTCCCGACGAGGCCAGCGATCTCGACAAGCTGACGGTGCTCTCGATCGGCTCGCTGCTGGCCGGCACGATCAACGCCATCTTCACCGACGCCTCCGTCAGCGAGATCTTCGCCGGCGAGAACCTGTAACCACGCCTCCCTGCGTGGGAGGGGCGTGAGGCTCGGCAGCGCTCAGGTGTGCCCCTCCCGCGCGGGAGGCCGACCCGTTCAGTCGGTGACGACCGCGGTTCCGCCCGCCTCGTCGATTGCGGCGTGGGCTGCTGCCAGGCGGGCCACCGGGACCCGGAACGGCGAGCAGCTGACGTAGTCGAGCCCGTAGGCGTGGCACAGGGCGATCGAGGCGGGGTCGCCGCCGTGTTCGCCGCAGATGCCGGTCTCGAGCCCCGGCCGCGCCTGGCGCCCTGCTGCGACGGCCATGCGTATCAGTGCGCCGACGCCGGCATCGTCCAGGGTGGCGAACGGGTTCTCCGCCAGCACCCCCAGTGCCACGTAGTTGGTGAGGAATGACGCCTCGGCGTCGTCCCTGCTGATGGCGAACGTCGTCTGGGTGAGGTCGTTGGTTCCGAAGCTGAAGAACTCGGCGACCTCGGCCAGTGCGCCGGCAGTGAGGGCCGCCCGCGGCGTCTCGACCATCGTCCCCAACTGGTAGTCGATGGTGACGCCCATCTCGGCGAACACCGCCTCCGCCTCGACGCGGAGCAGATCCGCCACGAAGACCAACTCGCTCTTGTCGACCGACAGCGGGATCATCACCTCGGGGATCACGGTGTACCCACCCGCCACCGCCTCACACGCCGCCTCCATGATCGCCCGCATCTGCATGCGGGTCAGATCAGGCATCACGATCGAGAGCCGGACTCCGCGCAACCCGAGCATCGGGTTGGTTTCGCGCAGCCGTTCGACGGCGCGCTTGAGCGTCTCCGAGTGCTCGAGCTGAGCGAGTGTATCGTCGAGGTCGGCAAGCGTACCGGCAGCCCGCAGGCGGATCTTCTGGTCGGCGATATCGCGCACCAGGTCCTCCCACCCCGGGAGGAACTCGTGCAGCGGCGGGTCCATCAGACGGATGACGATCGGGAGCCCGTCCATGGCCTCGAACAATCCGCGGAAGTCGGCGCGCTGCAACGGCAGCAACTCGTCGAGCGCCTCGCGGCGCGCCGTGGGGTTCGATGCCATGATCATCCGCTGGACTATGGGGAGCCGCTCGCTCTCGAAGAACATGTGCTCGGTGCGGCACAACCCGATGCCCTGCGCCCCGTAATCCCGGGCCCTCTCGGCGTCCGCCGGGTAGTCGGCGTTGGCCCGCACACCCAGCGTCCGCATCCCGTCCGCCCATCCCAGCAGCTTCACGAGCCACAGGTCGGACAGGTCGGGAACGAAGGTCTCGAGGCGCCCCTGGAAGACCTCGCCGGTGTTGCCGTCGATGGAGACCCAGTCGCCCTCGGCGATCGTGGTCCCGTTGAGGTGCATCACGTGCCCGGCGAGGTCGATGTGCAATTCGGCCAGCCCGACCACTGCCGGCTTGCCGAACTGGCGGGCGACGAGGGCTGCGTGGCTGGTCCTGCCGCCGCGGCTGGTGAGGATCCCCTCGGCGGCGATCATCCCGTGCACGTCGTCGGGTTTCGTCTCGGGCCGCACCAGCAGCACCTGGCGGCCCTCGTTGTGCCAGCGCTCGGCCAGGTCGGGCTCGAATGCCACCACACCCACTGCGGCGCCCGGGGAGACGTTGAGCCCCTTGCCCAGGCTGCGCCCCTCGGCCTCGGCGTCGCGCTTTGACTGCATCGAGAGCTGGGGGTGCATGAAGAAGTCGACCTGATCGGCCGTGACGCGTCGCACCGCCTCGCGGCGGGTGATGAGCTCCTCGTCGGCCATGTCGACCGCGATACGGACTGCGGCCTGTGCCGTGCGCTTGCCGTCGCGGGTCTGCAGCAGCCACAACCGGCCCTGCTCGACCGTGAACTCCATGTCCTGCATGTCGCGGTAGTGGCGTTCCAGAGAGTTGGAAACGCCCAATAGCTGCTGGTACACGGCGGGCATCTCGTCGGCGAGCGACCGCAGGTCGCGGGTGTTGCGTATGCCGGCGACCACATCCTCGCCCTGGGCATTCACGAGGTAGTCACCCTCGATCTCGGGAACCCCGGTGGCCCCGTTGCGCGACATGGCAACGCCTGTCGCCGAGTCGTCGCCCAGGTTGCCGAACACCATCGCCTGGATGTTGACGGCGGTACCCAGGTCGTGTGAGATCCCTGCGGCATTGCGGTAGTCGATCGCCCGCTTGCCGTTCCAGGAGCGGAACACGGCCTCGACGGCGAGGCGGAGCTGGCGCAGCGGGTCATCGGGGAAGCCCGTCGCCACCGCTCGGAACCTGGCAACGGCCTCTTTGAGGTCGTCGACCGTCAGGTCGGCGTCGGAAGCCACCCCACGGCGCTGGCGGAGATCGGCCATGACGTGCTCGAAGAGCTCGTCCTTGTGGCCCAACACCACAGAGCCGAACATCTGCACCAGCCGGCGGTATGAGTCGTAGGCGAAGTGCTCGTCGCCGCTCTCTTGGGCCAGGCCCTTCACGACGTCGTCGTTGAGCCCGATGTTGAGGACGGTGTCCATCATTCCCGGCATCGAGAACTTGGCGCCGGAGCGGCACGAGATTAGGAGCGGCCTGGCAGCGGAGCCGAAGGTGCGCTCGGTGCCCTCCTCGATCGCGGCCAGCGCATCCGCCATCTGTGCCTCGAGCCCTTCGGGGAACGCGCGGTCGGCAGCCAGATAGGCATTGCAGGCCTCAGTGGTGATGGTGAATCCGGGGGGGACCGGCACGGCGAGGCGGGTCATGTCGGCGAGGTTTGCACCCTTGCCGCCGAGGAGGGCGCGCACGTCCTGCCAATCGCCGCCGACGGCTTCCTCGGCGGCGTCGACCTGATCGAAGCGGTACACCCAGCGATTCATCGGCCCTCTCCCATTCGTCGGTCGGCGGCGACCTCGTCCCGTTTCAGGTTCACCTCGGCTCCTTTCACCAGGTGACACTGTCGCCGGTGTGCCCGCCGGCAACGAGGGACGAAAGTCCCGATTCGGCGACGTTCGGCGGATGAAGCAGGGTCTTTCGACCCTGCGAGGGACAACCGGGATGCCGATACCT
>Ga0214471_10002564_pt1 | contig 14246 bp, 12 predicted proteins | sample RVTome_5_FD_207665 | JGI IMG/M metagenome (GOLD analysis project Ga0214471, IMG submission 207665) | Soil microbial communities from uranium-contaminated site in the Upper Colorado River Basin, Wyoming, United States - RVT142D155 | ecosystem: Environmental > Terrestrial > Soil > Contaminated >...
CCGCCGGGGCTTGCCCCGGCGGGTCCGATGCCCGATATTGGGGGTGGGAGGTTGGCGGCGGACGGATCACTCGCCAACCCGGTCAGGTCCGGAAGGAAGCAGCCGTAACGAGATTCCGGTCCGGGTCGCTGTTCCAATCTCCCACCCGACAAACCGACGCGCCGAAGCCGGCCCCAAGAGCCGCGGCGGGTGCGTTTCCGCTCCCCGGATTGCCTCCCCGCGGATAGCCCAGATGAGCGACGCCACCAGCGAGAGAGAAGCCGACAGCCTCCCGCGGGACGGCCTCTACCGCGTGCTGGCGCGCAAGTACCGCCCGGCGACCTTCGCGGACCTGGTCGGCCAGGAAGCCCTGGTGCGCACCCTCACCAACGCCATCGACAGCGGCCGCCTGGCGCACGGCTTCATCCTCACCGGCGTGCGCGGCGTCGGCAAGACCACCACGGCGCGCATCATCGCCCGCGCGCTGAACTGCGTCGGACAGGACGGCAGCGGCGGGCCGACGCCGGCGCCCTGCGGGGTCTGCCCGCAGTGCACCGCGATCGCCCAGGATCGCCACGTCGACGTCATCGAGATGGACGCCGCCAGCCGCACCGGCGTCGGCGACATCCGCGAGCTCATCGAGGGCGTGCGCTACCGCCCGGTGCAGGCGCGCTACAAGGTCTACATCATCGACGAAGTCCACATGCTCTCCAACCAGGCCTTCAACGCGCTGTTGAAGACCCTGGAGGAGCCGCCGGAGCACGTGGTCTTCATCTTCGCCACCACCGAGATCCGCAAGGTGCCGGTGACAGTGTTGTCGCGCTGCCAGCGCTTCGACCTGCGGCGGCTGACCATCGGGGACCTGCAGGGTCTGTTCGGCCGCATCGTCGAAAAGGAAGGCGTTCGCGTCGCGCCGGAGGCGCTGGCGATGATCGCGCGCGCGGCCGACGGCTCGGCGCGCGACGGCCTCTCGCTGCTCGACCAGGCCATTGCCCTCGGCGGCGGCACCACGGTCGAGGCCGCCCAGGTGCAGGCCATGCTGGGCCTCGCCGACCGGGCGCGCATTTTCGACCTCTTCGAGGCGCTGGTCGCCGGCAAGCTGCCTGAGAGCCTCGACATCGTCGCCGACCTCTATGCCGCCGGCGCCGATCCCGCCGTGGTCGTGCAGGATCTGCTGGAGCTGGCGCACTTCCTGACGCGCGCCAAGCTGGTGCCGCAGGCCCTCGACGAGCCCGGCCTGCCGGAGAACGAGCGGGTGCGCGGCCGAACGCTGTCGCAGCAGTTGAGCCTCGCCGCGCTGGCGCGCCTCTGGCAGATGCTGCTGAAGGGCCTCGGCGAGGTGCAGTCGGCGCCGGTGCCGCTGCAGGCCGCCGAGATGGCGCTCATCCGGCTCGCCTACGCGAGCGACCTGCCGACCCCGGCCGAGCTGGTGGAGCGCCTGAGCGGCGCGGCCGGCGAAGGCAGACCGCCGGACGGCGGCGCGCGACCTGCGGCGCAGACGGGCGGCAGCGCCGGCGGTAATGGCGGCGCGCCGGTCGAGGCGCGCGCCAGCAGCTACGAGATGGGCGGCGGCGCGGACGGCGGCGGGCCGCGCGCGGCGCTGGCGCGTGTCGCGCCGCTGCCGCAGGCCCAGGAGGAGGCGGCTCCGCAGGCCGGCAAGCTGGAGGCGCCACCGGACTTCGCGGCGGCGGTCGCCCTGGTGCGCGAGCAGGGCGAAGGCATCCTCGCCAACCACCTGATGGACGATGTCCACCTGGTGCGCTACGAGCCGGGGCGCATCGAGCTGCGCGTCACCGAGGCGGCGCCGGCCAATCTCGCCAGCCGCTTCGGCGCGGTGCTGGAGAAGGCCTGCGGCGGGCGCTGGGTCATCACCATCTCGCAGCAGGCGGGCACGGAGACGCTGCGCCAGCAGGCGAAGGCGGACGAGGCCGCCAAGCGCGCGGCGGTGATGCAGCACCCCCTGGTGCAGGCGATCATCGAGACCTTTCCGGAGGCGAGGCTGGTGGCGCGCCGCGAGCGCAAGGCGGTGCCGCTGCACGAGCCCAAACCCGACGATGCTGACGCCAACCCCGACGAAGGAGCCGACGAGCGATGAAGAACCTGGGCCAGATGATGAAGCAGGCGCAGGCGATGCAGGCCAAGATGGCCGAGATGCAGGAGAAACTCGGCCAGCTCGAGGTGACCGGCCAGTCCGGCGCTGGCATGGTGAAGGCGACCCTGAACGGCAAGTCGGAGCTGCGCCGCCTGAAGATCGACCCTTCGCTGGTCGATCCCAGCGAGGTCGAGGTCATGGAGGACCTCATCGTCGCCGCCGTGAACGATGCCAAGGTCAAGGTGGAGGCGGCGGTCGCCGAGGAGATGAAGCAGGTGACCGGCGGCCTCGACCTGCCCCCGGGCCTGAAGCTGCCGTTCTGACGCCAGCCGCCAGCGACTGCGCGCCATGATCGCAATCCGATGATCGTCCCGCGATGATTGCCCCCCGATGATCGCCGGCGACCTCGAACGGCTGATCCAGTTGCTCGCCCGGCTGCCGGGCCTCGGGCCCCGCTCGGCGCGGCGTGCCGTGCTGCACCTGATGAAGAAGCGCGAGGCGCTGATGCTGCCGTTGGCCGAGGCGATGGCGCGCGCCGCCGAGACCGTCACCCTCTGCTCGACCTGCGGCAACCTCGACACCCGCGATCCCTGCGGCATCTGCCAGGACCCCTCGCGCGACGCCAAGCTGCTCTGCGTGGTGGAGGACGTTGCCGACCTCTGGGCGCTGGAGCGCTCGGGCGCCTTCAAGGGCCGCTACCACGTGCTGGGCGGCACCCTCTCGGCGATCGACGGGCGCGGCCCCGAGCAGCTGAACATGGGCCGCCTGGTGGCGCGCGCCACCGCCGCGGGGGCCGGCGCCCCGGGGACCAGCGCGGCGGGGACCAGCGCGGCGGGCTCGGGCGTCGAGGAAGTGATCCTGGCGCTCTCCGCCACGGTCGACGGGCAGACCACGGCGCACTACATTTCCGAGCGCCTGGCGGGTGGCGGAGCGGCCGGCAGCGGTGTGGCCGGCAGCGGTGTGAAGGTCACGCGCCTCGCCCACGGCGTGCCGGTCGGCGGCGAGCTCGACTATCTCGACGACGGCACCCTGACGGCGGCGCTGAAGGCGCGCCGCCCCGCCTGAACCCTGGCCGGCCTGAACCCTGGTCGGGCCTAAGTCTTGCCCCAATCGTCGCGCAAGCTGGCTTGGTACACGTCGCGGCCTGCTTCTTGAGGAGTGCCATGCCCGCTTTTCCCCGCCTGCGTCCCGCTGCCCTCGCCCTGGCCCTGCTGGCTGCCACCGCGCTGCCGCCGCTCACGGCCGGCGCCCAGGAGCTGCGGCTGACGGCCGAGAACCGCCGCAGCCTCATCCTCACGGTCTACAACCAGAATCTCGGCCTGGTCAGCGAGACGCGCCGGCTCGAGCTGCCCGCCGGCGAGACGCTGCTCGCCATCGAGGATGTGCCCGGGCAGATGCAGCCGGAGACCGTGCTGCTGGCGGCGCCGGGCCTGCGCATCATCGAGCAGAGCCTGGCCGGCGACCTGCTGACCCCGCAGCGCCTGCTGGAGGCCTCGCTCGGCCAGATGATCCAGGTCATCCGCACCAACCTGAGCGGCGAGGAGCGGGTCGAGGAGGCGCGTGTGCTGTCGCTGGCCGGCGATATCGTGCTGCAGATCGGCAACCGCATCGAGACCCTGTCTCCGAACGATCCGTTCACGCGGCTTGCCTTCACCACCATGCCGGCCGGCCTGCGCGCCCGGCCCGCCCTGCTGGCGCGCGTGTTTCCGGGCCAGGCCGGCCCCAACGACCTGCGCCTCGACTACCTGACGAGCGGCCTCAGCTGGCGCGCCGACTACGTGGCGCGGCTGAACCGCACGTCGGAGTACCTCGACCTGCAGGCCCTGGTGACGCTCAGCAACGCCACCGACACCGCGTTCGAGGGGGCGGCCCTCAGGCTGGTCGCCGGCGAGGTGAACCAGGGGCCGCAGGTGTTCAAGGGCCAGCAGCAGCTCATGCGCGCCGAGGCCTCCATGGCGATGGCGCCGGCCGCCGACATGTCGCAGGCCGTGGCCGCCGCCGACCGCTACGTCTATACCCTGGCCAACCCGATCACCCTGCGGCGCGGCGAAACCAAGCAGATCCCGCTGATGAGCGCGCAGAACGTGCGGGTGGTGCGCGAGTACCGCTTCGAGGGACTGGTCAGCGGGCATCCGGGGCTGGAGGAGATCGGGCCGGTGAACGCCGCCCTCATCCTGGAGTTGGCGAACGACGCCGACCTCGGGCTCGGCGCGCCGCTGCCGGCCGGCACCGTGCGCATCTACGGCCCCTCGGATGGCACCGAAGGCGCCGCTCTTTTCCTCGGCGCCGACAGCATCGCCCATACGCCGGAGGGCGAGAAGGCGCGCCTCACCCTCGGCGCGGCCTTCGACGTGACGGCGCGCGCCGAGCGCACCGTCTACGAGCGCCTCAGCGACCGCAGCTACGAGACCGGCCAGCAGATCACCGTGAAGAACGCCAAGGCCGAGGCGGTCGAGGTGGTGGTCGCCGGCGAGATGCCGCCGGGCTGGACGCTGCGCGAGGAGAGCGCCCCGCACGAGCAGGAAACCGCCAACCGCATCGCCTGGCGGTTCAGCGTGCCGGCCGGCGGCGAGACCGTGCTCACCTACCGGGTTCGGGTGTCCAACTAAGCGGTATTAAGCTAAAACGAGTTAATTATCCCCTTAAGAGGCACCGGAAGCAGGCCGCATCGGCCGTTAACTTGATTTAGCTTAATTTAAGATTGCCACGGTCCTGGAAAGCTCAGTGCGTCGGCTTTAGTGCGTCGTGGGCGCGCCGAGGTGGGGCGGTGGCGGGGCGACCGTCTCGGCCTCTGCCTCGACGGCCTCCAGCTCCAGCTCACCGATCTTCTCGCCGCGGCTGAGGATCTTCGTCGAGGAGGTGCGGATCTGCTCGACGTCGCGCCGCGCGTGGTCGAAGTGGGTTTCCAGCTTGCCGACCCGCTCGTCGAGGCGCAGCACGTCCTCCATCATCTTGCCGACCTCGGCCTGGATGATGGAGGCCTGCTCCCGCATCCGCACGTCCTTGAGGACCGCGCGCACCGTGTTCAGGGTGGCCATCAGGGTGGTCGGGGAGACGATCCACACCCGCGCCTTGTAGGACTCCTCCACCACGCCGCGGCAGTTGGCGTGCAGCTCGGCATAGACCGCCTCGCTCGGCAGGAACAGCAGCGCCGATTCCGCGGTCTCGCCGGGGATGATGTAGCGCTGGGCGATGTCCTGCACGTGGCGCCGCAGGTCGGCGACGAAAGCGCGCCGCGCCACCGTCACCTGGGCCTCGTCGCTGCCGGCGTTGCGCAGCGCCTCGTAGCTTTCCAGCGGGAACTTGGAGTCGATGGCGATGGCGCCGGGCGGGTTGGGCAGCTGCAGCAGGCAGTCGGCGCGCCGGCCGTTGCCGAGGGTCGCCTGGAAGGCGTAGGCCGAGGGCGGCAGGGCCGCCTCCACGAGGTCGCGCAGCTGGATCTCGCCGAAGGCGCCGCGCGCCTGCTTGTTCGCCAAAATATCCTGAAGACCGACCACCTGGGTGGACAGCTCGCTGAGGTTCTGCTGCGCCTTGTCGATGACCACGAGGCGCTCGCGCAGATCGGCCAGCGCCGTCTGGTGCTTGGTGGTGGAGTCGGTGAGGCGGTCGCCGACCAGCTTGGAGAAGCCCTGCAGCCGCTCGTCCACCGTCTTCACGACCACGCGCTCCTGGGCCTGCAGGCGCTCGACGATGGTGTTCTGCACGGCGTTCTGGCTCTCGGCCATCTGGGCGAGGCGCCCGGCCAGGGCGGCGATCTGCGGGCTGTCCTGCGGCTGCGGCGCGGCCGGCCGGCGCAGGAGCAGGCCGAGCAGGGCGCCGACCGCCAGCGCGGCGACGACGGCAACGACGATCAGCAGATCCATGGGCCCGACTTTCTGTGAGTCCTTCGGGGGGGAACAGAACGCGAATCGCAACTTAGCACGGATGTCCGCCGGCCAGCCAGCGAAGCGGCGGAGGCCCGCCGATTCTCTTGACCGCGGGCGGTTCTGGTCATACCTAACAAAGCCATGGCCCTGCTCCCGATCATCACCGCCCCCGACCCGCGCCTGAAGAAGGTCTGTGCGCCCGTCGAGGCCGTCAGCGACGACATCAGACAGCTGATGGACGACATGCTGGAGACCATGTACGCGGCGCCCGGCATCGGCCTGGCGGCGCCCCAGGTCGGCGTGCTGAAGCGGGTCCTCGTGGTCGACATCGCCGGCGAGGACGAGGACAAGAAGCCGCTCTACATGGCGAACCCGGAGCTGGTCGCGGTCTCCGACGACGACGCCACCTACGAGGAGGGCTGCCTCTCGCTGCCGGAGCACTACGGCGAGGTGGCGCGGCCGGCCAGCATCCGCGTGCGCTTCCTCGACCGCGAGAATGAGATCCGCGAGATGGACGCCGAGGGCCTGCTGGCCACCTGCATCCAGCACGAGATGGACCACCTCGACGGCATCCTCTTCGTCGACCATCTGACGGCGCTGAAGCGCAACATGATCCTGCGCAAGCTCCTGAAGGCGAAGAAGTCCAACACCCCCCTGGCCAGCTACGCCACGGTCTGAGGCCCAAGCCGGTGCCCGCTCCGGCCGCCCGGAACTCCGCTGGACGCCTGCGTCTCGCCTTCATGGGGACGCCCGACTTCGCGCTGCCGACGCTGCAGGCACTGGCCGCGGCCGGCCACAGCCTCGCCGCCGTCTATTCGCAGCCGCCGCGCCCCGCCGGGCGCGGCCAGAAGGAGCGCCCCTCGCCGGTGCAGGCCTACGCCGAACGGAAGGGCTGGCCGCTGCGCACGCCGAAGACCCTGAAGTCTCCCGCAGCCCAGGCCGACTTCGCGGCGCTCGATCTCGACGTTGCCGTGGTGGTCGCCTACGGCCTCATCCTGCCGCAGGCGATCCTCGCGGCGCCGCGGCTCGGCTGTGTGAACCTGCACGCCTCGCTGCTGCCGCGCTGGCGCGGGGCGGCCCCGATCCAGCGCGCCATCCTCGCCGGCGATGCCGAGACCGGCGTCACCGTCATGCAGATGGAGGCCGGCCTCGACACCGGCCCCATGCTGGCGCAGCAGGCGGTCCCCATCGGCGCCGCCACCACCGCGCAGGACCTGCACGACCAGCTGGCCGAGCTCGCCGCCGCGATGATCAACGAGGCGCTCGACGGCCTGGCCAGCGGCAGGCTGACGGCGATCCCGCAGCCGGCCGAGGGCGTCACCTACGCCGACAAGCTCGACAAGGCCGAGGGGCGCCTCGACTGGCGCGAGAGCGCCGAGGCGCTGGCGCGCCGCGTGCGCGCCTTCACACCCTGGCCGGGCGCTTACTTCGAGGTCGACGGCGAGAACGGCCGCGAGCGCGTGAAGGTGCTGGCCGCCGAGCCGCGGCCCGGCAAGGGTGTGCCGGGCACGCTGCTCGACGCCGCCGGGACCGTCGCCTGCGGCGAGGGTGCCCTGCGGCTGCTGACGGTGCAGCGGGCCGGCAGGGCACCGCTGGCGATCGATGCCTTCCTGCGCGGCTTCGCGCTGCCGGCGGGAACGGTGCTGCCGTGACGCGCTACCGGATCACCGTGGAATACGACGGCGGCGGCTTCGTCGGCTGGCAGCGCCAGGCCAACGGCCCCTCGGTGCAGGCGGCGCTCGAGGAGGCGGTCCGGCGCTTCTGCGGCGAGACCGTGCTGGTCGAGGGCGCCGGGCGCACCGATGCCGGGGTGCATGCCCTCGGCCAGGTCGCGCACTTCGATCTCGTGAAGGAGACGACGGCCGACACGGTCATGAAGGCGGTGAACTTCCACCTGAAGCCGGCGCCGGTCGCGGTGCTCTCGGCGGAGGTCGCCGCCGACGACTTCCACGCCCGCTTCTCCGCCGTCAGGCGCGCCTACCTCTACCGCATGGTGAACCGCCGCGCGCCGCTGGCCCTCGAGCGCGGCCGCGCATGGTTCGTGCCGCAGCCGCTCGATGCCGAAGCGATGCACGCCGCCGCCCAGCTGCTGGTCGGGCGGCACGACTTCACCTCCTTCCGCGCCAGCGAGTGCCAGGCGAGGTCGCCGGTGAAGACCCTCGATCTGCTGTCGGTGGCGCGCGCCGGCGAGGTCATCGAGATTCGTGCCGCGGCGCGCTCCTTCCTGCACCACCAGGTGCGCAACTTCGTGGGCTCGCTGAAGCGGGTCGGCGAGGGCCGCTGGACGGCAGCGGACCTGCAGCGCGCGCTGGAGGCGCGCGACCGCGCCGCCGCCGGGCCGACGGCACCCGCCTGCGGGCTCTACCTCACCGAGGTCGGCTACGGCCCCTCGGGATAGAGGATCCCGATCGCGATGATCTGGATGAACATGGCCACGATGAATTCGAGGACCACGAAGCCGGCGGCCGCCATGCCGCTTACCTTCAGGCAGCTGCGGGCGATGAACCAGGCGTAGGCCAGCAGGCAGGCGCGCAAAGCCAGCCCAACCAGCGGCATGAGGATCTCGGGCAGCAGTCCGACCATGAGAATCACGACCAGCAGCTGGAAGTGGTAGGCGATGATGCTCGCCCAGTTGGTCGCCGCGAGGTAACGGAAGAAGGCCTGCTCGCGGTCGATCGTCTGGCAGACCCGGTAGGCGATCAGCGGGTAGGCCGTCCACAGCAGGCTGTAGCACAGCAACGTGACCAGAACGACCACGGGCGCGTCGACCGGCGGCGCGTTCTCGCGCGTCAGCAGCAGGGTGGCGAGAAAGGCCGGCGCCACCAGCAGGGCGGCGAAGAAGGAGCGCAGCGCCGCCTGCGGCGACTCGTCGAAGTACTGCGCGCCGCTGGCATCGAGGCGCGCCAGCAGCCAGGCGCCGAAGACGCGGTAGGCGATCTCCTGGCGGCTCGGGATCATCGCGGCAGATAGCGCGCGAGCACGGCGCGGTAGATCGCCGTGAGGCGCGCGAGGTCGTCGAGCGGCACGTGCTCGTCCACCTTGTGCGCGGTGGCATTCAGCAGGCCGAGCTCGGCCACCGTGCAGTGGTCCTTGATGAAGCGTGCATCCGAGGTGCCGCCGGTGGTGCCGAGCTGGGGCGCATGGCCGACCACCGCAGCGACGGCGTCGCAGACCAGGGCGCTCCAGGGCCCGGGCGGGCAGAGGAAGGATTCGCCGGAGACGCGGATGGCCAGCTCGTAGCCGGCGCCGCGGCCGGTGTCGATGCTGCGGTCGAGCCGCTCGCGGATCCAGGACTCCACCGTGGCGCTGGAGTGCAGATCGTTGAAGCGCACGTTGAAGAGCGCCGTCGCCTTGGCCGGAATGACGTTGGTGGTGGCGTTGCCGACGTCGACCGAGGTGAGCTGCAGGCTGGACGGCGGGAAATGCGCGTTGCCGGCATCGAGCGGCTCGCTGACCAGGGCGTTCAGCATGCGCGCCAGGTGATGCAGCGGGTTGTCGGCGAGCTGCGGATAGGCGGTGTGGCCCTGGGTGCCGCTGACCGTGAGGCGGGCGTTCAGGCTGCCGCGGCGGCCGATCTTCACCATGTCGCCGAGCCGCGCATCGCTGGTCGGCTCGCCGACCAGGCAGCAGTCCAGGCGCTCGCCGCGCTGCTGCAGCCAGCGCAGCACCTTGCGGGTGCCGTTGACGGCGTCGCCCTCTTCGTCGCCGGTGATCAGCAGCGAGATCGAGCCGCCCTTGCTTCCCCGGGGCTGCCCCTCGGCCAGCAGATCGCTGACGGCGACGACGAAGGCGGCGATGGCGCCCTTCATGTCGACGGCGCCGCGGCCGTAAAGCGCGCCGTCGCGCAGCTCGCCGGCGAAGGGATCGACGCTCCAGGCGGCGGCGTCGCCGACCGGCACCACGTCGGTGTGCCCGGCGTAGCAGAGGTGCGGGCCGCCCTCTCCGAAGCGGGCATAGAGGTTGTCGACCCGCGGGCTGTCCTCCTCGGCGAAGGGCAGGCGGTGGCAGGTGAAGCCGAGGTCGCCGAGCACCGACTGCAGCAGGTCGAGCGCGCCGCCCTCCTCGGGCGTCACGCTGGGGCAGCGGATCAGCGCCTGTGCCAGTTCCAGGGTGTCGAGCCGTGCCGCCGCCATGCGCTACCCCTCTTCCCTGGGCCTCAGGTGCGCAGCAGGTCGTTGATCGAGGTCTTCGACCGCGTGCGCTCGTCGACGCGCTTGATGATGACGGCGCAGTAGAGGCTTGGCCCCGGGTTGCCGTCGGGCAGCGGCTTGCCGGGCAGGCTGCCCGGCACCACCACCGAATAGGCCGGCACCCGGCCCATGAAGAACTCGCCGGTCTCGCGGTCGACGATCTTGGTCGAGGCGCCGATGAAGACGCCCATCGAGAGCACCGAGCCCTCCTCGACCACGACGCCCTCGACCACCTCCGAGCGCGCGCCGATGAAGCAGTTGTCCTCGATAATGACCGGGCCGGCCTGCAGCGGCTCCAGCACGCCGCCGATGCCGGCGCCGCCCGAGAGGTGCACGTTCTTGCCGATCTGCGCGCAGGAGCCGACGGTGGCCCAGGTATCGACCATGGTGCCGCTGTCGACGCGGGCGCCGAGGTTCACGAAGGACGGCATCAGAACGACGCCCGGCGCAATGTAGGCGGAATGGCGCACGATGCAGTTGGGCACGGCGCGGAAGCCGGCGGCGCGGAAGCGGTTCTCGCCCCAGCCCTCGAACTTCGAGGGCACCTTGTCCCACCAGTGCGTGTTCTCGCCCGGCCCGCCGGCGATCGGCGCCATGTCGTTGAGGCGGAAGGACAGCAGCACCGCCTTCTTCAGCCACTGGTGGACCTGCCAGCCGTCCGGCCCCTTCTCGGCCACCCGATAGCTGCCGGCATCGAGGCCGGCGAGCGCGGCAGCGACCGCCTCGCGGACCTCGCCGCCGGTCTTCGGGCTGATGCTGTCGCGCGCTTCCCAGGCATCTTCGATGATGCCTTTCAGGTGTTCTGTCTGCATGGGGTCCTGTAGGGCTGGTTCGGGCGTCGGTTCGGCCCCCAAAAGGTCCGGGGGGCGCAGCGGAAGATGCGGGAGGGTCGGCGCGCTGTCAATGTTCGGCCGCCGGCCCCGGCGGGCGCGACGGGCCGCTTTGCCTGGGCCTTCAGGGTTAAGCGGCGGTAAAGGGCCCGCCGTCCGCAGCAGCGGTCCGCCGCGCTCGCCGAGCCTGCAAAATGACACGGCCACTTAAGCGCATCTTAACGGCGAAAGGCGCAGATTCCGGGGACTTCAGCGGAGCAGGCGCGTGAGCGAGAAGGCATCCCCATGGTAAGGTCGCCGGCGGCGAGCGGCGTCCCCAGCGCGAACGATCTGGTGGACAGCTATCGGCGGCTGGCCGACGAGGCTGCGCCCGGCGGCCTGCTGTCTGCCGGCGGCTCTTTGGCGCAGTTTCCCGGCGCCGTGCTGCTCGCCGGGCACAACGGCATCGTGCTCAATGCCAACGAGCTGGCCGAACCGATCGGCCAGGTGCTGCAGTCCGGCCAGCACGAGGAGCTGCACGCCGCGGTGCAGGCCGCGCTTGCCGGCAGCACCGCACAGGTCAACCCGCTGCTGGTGACGGCGACCGAGGCCGGCGCCGTGGTGGAGCGCGCCTTCGACGTGGTGGTGCTGCCCTGGGCCGGGGGCACCGTCGCCCTGCTGCTCGGCCGCGACGTCACCCTGGAGCGCAGCCTGCGCGCGGCCCTGGTCGAATCGCGCCAGCGCTACAAGGACCTGGTCGAGATATCCAACGACTTCGCCTGGGAGACCGATGCGGAAGGACGCTTCGTCTTCGTCTCGCCGCGCGGTGCCCTCGGCTATCCGGCGACCGCCCTGGTCGGCCGCCCGGCGAGCGACCTGCTGCTCGACCCTGCGCCCGGCAGCAGCGTGCTCTCCCCCTTCACCGCCAGGAGCACGGTCGAGGAGGCCGAGCTCTGGGTGCGCAGCGCCGGCGGCGCCGAGGTCTGCCTGCTGGCGACGGCGCTGCCGCTGGCGTCCGGCAGCGGCGCCTGGATCGGTGCCCGCGGGGTCTGCCGTGACATCACCCGCCTGCGCTGCCACGAGGCCGAGCTGGCCGAGGCGCGCAACCGGGAGCGGCTGTTCTCCTACATTGTGAACCTGGTGCGCCGCGAGCTGGATCCTGCGCGCATGCTGGACGCGACGGCCGAGGCGCTGATGCCGGCGCTGGCGCTGACCGGCCTCTCGATCCACGCCCTGGTCGAGGGTTCGCTCGGTCAGCCGCTGGCCGAGGCCGGCAAGCCGGCCCACACCGACCTGCTGGTGACGCTGGTGAAGCGGCTCGAGGGCGACCGCCAGTCGGTCGAGCTGCACGACGCCGCCGGCGACCTGCTGGTGCGCGCGACGCGCTACCGCGACAACACCAACGGCCTGCTCTGCGCCTGGCGGGCCAGTGGCAGCGCGGGCTGGACCGCCGAGGACCGCAGCCTGCTCGACAATATCGCCGGCCAGGTCGGCCTCGCCATCGAGCAGCTCGACCGCCAGACCGAGATGACGGCGCTCTCCATGAGCGACCCGCTCACCGGGCTGCACAATCGCCGCGGCTTCGTCGACAGCCTGGGGACGCTGATCGCCGAGGACGCGACCACGGCGAGGGGCGCGCTGTTCTACATCGACCTCGACAATTTCAAGCAGGTGAACGACACCCACGGCCACCAGACCGGCGACGAGGCGCTGCTCGAGGTGGCGGCGCTGCTGAAGGAGCAGATCCGCGGCGGCGACCTCGCCGCGCGCCTCGGCGGCGACGAGTTCGCGCTGTTCCTCTGCGGCATCGGCCGCGAAGCCGCCGAGCGCAAGGGCGCCCTGCTGCTGAAGGCGGCCGAGCGGCTGCGCGGCTTCTCCGGCGACGCCGACCACCCGCTCGGTCTCTCGCTCGGCGTGGCACTCTATGATCCGCGCACCGGCGAAGGCCTGGAGGCGCTGTTCCGCCGCGCCGACGGCGCGATGTACGAAGCCAAACGCGCGGGCAAGCACAGCCTCGTCCTGGCCGCCGACTACGAACGACGCGGAGGCGGCTGATGGTGCTCGGCATCGGACGTCCCAAGCTGCCGAAAACGCTGTCCTACGAGGAGAGCCGCGCGCTCGCCGAGACCGGCTCGGACCGGACTCGCGCCGATCTCGCCCAGCGCCTCGACCTGCGCCCGGAGGTGCTCTACTTCCTGGCCGAGGATCCCTCGACCGAGGTGCGCCGGCGCATCGCCGCCAACGCCAAGACGCCGCGCCAGGCCGACCTCGTTCTCGCGCGCGACGCCGACGAGGCGGTGCGCGCGGAGCTTGCCGCCAAGGTGGCGAAGCTGACGGCCTTGGAAGGCCGTGGCGCGCAGGAGAAGGCGCAGCGCTTCGTCGAGGAGACGCTGGAGGTGCTGGCGCGGGACCAGGCGACAAGGGTGCGCCAGATCCTCGCCGAGGCCCTGAAGTCGGTGGCCGGGGCGCCGCCGCAGGTGATCCGGCGCCTCGCGCGCGACGCCGAGGACGTGGTCGCCTGCCCGGTGCTGGAGTTCTCGCCGCTGCTCAGCGACGAGGACCTGCTGGAGATCATCGCCTCCTCCGGCCTCTCCAGCCGGCTCTGCGCGATCTCCCGCCGCAGCAACCTCGGCGAGACGATCTCCGACGCCATCGTGCAGCGCGACGACCGCCAGGCGGTGAGCGAGCTGCTGGCCAACGGCTCGGCGCAGATCCGCGAGGAGACGCTAGACAGCCTGATCGAGGCCTCGGTGAAGGTGACCGCCTGGCAGCCGGCGCTGGTGGCGCGCCCCACGCTGTCGCCCGGCGCGGTGAAGAAGCTGGCCGGCTTCGTCGCCGACAGCCTGCTGCAGCGGCTGCAGAGCCGCAGCGACCTCGACGAGCGCACCGCCAAGGCGGTGGCCGAGGTGGTGCGCCAGCGCATCGAGGAAGGCGGCCGCGCGGCGCCCGAGGCGAGCGCCGCCGGCGGCCCGGCGGCCGATCCCGCCGCGGAGGTGGCGCGGCTGAAGAAGGCCGGCAAGCTGAACAGCGAGGTGGTCGGCGACGCCGTCCTCTCCGGCCAGCGCGACTTCGTGCGCCATGCCCTGGCGGCGATGGCTGGCGTCGGCCTCGACTATGTCGACCGCGTGCTGCAGGGCCACTCGGCCAAGGGCATCACCGCGCTCGCCTGGAAGGCCGGCTGCTCCATGCGGGTGGCGCTGCAGCTGCAGACCAACATGGGCGGCATCCCGCCCAACAAGGCGCTGCACGCACGCGACGGCAGCGACTTCCCGCTGTCGCCCGAAGAGATGGAATGGCAGCTCGACTTCTT
>Ga0214471_10002565_pt1 | contig 14243 bp, 10 predicted proteins | sample RVTome_5_FD_207665 | JGI IMG/M metagenome (GOLD analysis project Ga0214471, IMG submission 207665) | Soil microbial communities from uranium-contaminated site in the Upper Colorado River Basin, Wyoming, United States - RVT142D155 | ecosystem: Environmental > Terrestrial > Soil > Contaminated >...
TTATCTAATATGTATCCCAATCCATCTCGAGTAATTTGTATCAATACATACCTACCTATTCGGTAGATCCTTTTTTTCTGTGCCAGGAACCAGATTTGAACTGGTGACACGAGGATTTTCAGTCCTCTGCTCTACCAACTGAGCTATCCTGACCCGGCACCGGCACTTGTGCATCATCCTAGTAGAGTACTTGTATCTATGTCAATTAAAGGGACTCAAAAAGAAAAAAGTATTCTAAATTAGTAAATGTCAGGATAATGATATGGATTGTTGTGAATGACTTACTTAATAATAGGGATTACTTGCCTATACTAGAATATGTTCATTTTTCAGAATGGGATAAGATCCACGCTTGAAGAAATGGTCAGTTCGGATCCGTTTGTGAAAAAGTAGAATAAGAAACATTTGGCATGTGTTACAGCTTTTAATATACTGTATAACATCTTCCTTTAGCTTGGGCTAATAAAACATCTGTTGGACAAATTCACTAAGAATGGATAGGTGACATCCATTCCAGAATGGCCACCAGAGGAAGAGTCATGTATTTCCTTCCTCCAATTGCCATTGTTACCAACACAGATTCTACCGTCTCTTCGCCTCCGGCCCTTGGTGTAAGGTGAGCTGCTTCTTATCAGGTGGAGCTTTCTTCAGCTTGAGGAGGAGTTCGATTGCTTTGATCTCCCTTGTAACTCAACTTTCTTTGATGTGATGCGCTATATTAAATTGCACCCCCTTAAAATATGCACTGCACCCACACATAAACCTTGGAATCAGCCCGGCGCTTCTATCTATGGAAAGCATTTCATTCTGCAGACAAAACAAAAGATTCTCCATTTGGAACTGCTTAGGAAAGAATCCCTCCACAGCAGCGGAACGGAAGAGCTGTGCGTCTTGCGGCACTTTTGATGCATCCGGATGCATTCCTTCTTCACCGGCAATCGCTGCGTACACACCTTCCCTAGAAATACTCCAGTAAAGGCCCACTCGGTCTAGTTTCATACGGAAAAGGATAGAATCTCCTTCTTCCATTATATACTCAGCACCCAATCCTAAATTTCGGTTGGCTATTTAGAGCGTTGGCTTTGATCTTTCTTCTCTTACGATATATTGACGATATATTCAGGTTCTGGCCCTTGTAACTAATATGATTATACCGCATCACTTTTTGCTTTTTAGTTTCTTAGGTGTGAGAGCCCAGCCCTATATTAAGACAAGCTCTAGAAAGTAAAATCCCATTGCTTTCGATTGCTAGCAGCCAACGACTTCGAACTTGTGTTCTTTCTGAAACTTGAACATTAGTTGAAGACGACTACTTCTGCACGTGTGAAAGTGGAAGAAAGTGGAAGTTGAACACTGGAATTTCCATTGTTTCAGACGTCTGCACCCCAATTAATATTCCTCTCACTTGCTCAGCAGTAAGGTATAAAGTGAGTAGTGCGTGTGAGAGTTGGATTAAGGCAACTTACTTTAACACATTCCAAGTATCAGAACATCAACAAAGTGAAAGTATCAGAACACAATCAGATGTACCATACTTTTTGATCAGATCACTTTCGAGCCTCTGTTTATCTTCCTTCAAAGGAGAAGGCGCTAGTACAAATTATTACGGGCTGCTTAACTTAAATATGGTGGTCCGTCCCACCACCCCAACTAACTGGCTGGTGCTTTACTTGCGAGAGCTCGAGGATGGATATGTCCTTCTGCTGCATAGTAACAAAGTGGGATGGGACTTGAAGAGATAGATTCTTCATGCTAGTCCAATCACGGCACTGAGATAAATAGGGGGGCCCACAGGAAGTCGGCTGTATATAAGTAAAGCCTCTATCGTGAAAGTATCTCTTCCAGTTCCTAGTATTCTGAACGAGAAGATTGACTTTCTCCACCTGCCAAAGCATAGTAAGATTCTTTCTCTATTCGTTGACCAGGCCGGTGCCTAAATATGAGCTTGTGTCTTGTTCTTGAAAAAGAAAGATTTTTCAGCTCGCATCAAGGATCTACGATTTAAAGTATGGAATGTAAAGCTAGCACTTGCTTAATATGCTTCCTCCACTTCACTTATAGAGTTTGTTTGGCTTAGTCATGAGGCTGATTGGGTAGTGAATCAAGAAATTGCAATCAGATCTATTATTGCTTTTTGTGGAGCACGCTCGTTACAAGGAAAACCAGAAAGCAGAAATGAAATTCAAGCATATGCAGCGCTTGATTTAACGAGGAGAAGGTCCCCATCCCATGGCCCACCTTTTTCATCCGTGAACGAGTACCGAATCAAAGTCAAGTGCTTTAGGCGCGCAGCGTTAGCATAACATTGACAGGAGAATAAGCTTGTTCACAGGGGAAGGTTCAAAAGGCGTGAAAGAAAGATGTGCTTGACCCGAGGAGATGAAAGGGGAAGTTTCACAAGCTAAGCTATAGGATTCGGACTTTAGTAAGCTAAGCGAGGAAGAGATATATAAGAAGAAAGTAAATTTCCTTAACTTCATTCTATCATACTCTAATCTTCCGGTACAAAGAAATATACCGCTGGATTCCTCCATTAAGATATCCCTCACCTTCAATGCTTGCTTTAGCTTTTGCTTCCCCAGCCCCCCCATTAGACTTGCGGGGCTTTGCTCGCTTGCTTCTATCTACGCAATGGCAGCCTTTCAAGATATATTGTATTTAAATGAAAGGCTACACTCCTTAGTAAGGCCTTCTAAGTAAAGAGTGCCCTTCAATATTAAAGAGGTGGATTCGCGAACTAGCTAGAAGCATATTACGCCTCTCTTAAATTTATACATCTTCCCCCGATAGGTGGATTCCCCATAAGCTGATTCAGTAGCCCTTACTTATTAATATCTATATTAGAATCACTCTAACTAATTCCTTTGGCAATTTGAATAAAAGCTTAAGAGTGCTAGTAAGCTCTTGTATATAGTAGCACACTCTATCTTTCTCTTGTAAAGTGTAGGCGTAAATAAGCTATAAAGTTTTAGGCCTAAAATTCTAGCCCTTCGTTGTAATTGATCCTCCCCTACCTTATATTCTTGCTCCTTATAGTCAAGCTGGAGGTGGAGGACTATAAATAGGAGGTAACCCTCATTTGTAAGGCATCATCCAAGAGTTTGAATAATTCTTGAGGCAATACAAGTAGACTTCCATAGTGCTTTCTCTCATTTGCGTCAAGTGTCTTTTTTTCGTAATTAGGCGTCTCCTTAGCTTATTGAGTAGGGAAGCAATAACATATTTAGGGCTTACTTAGTGTTAATAAAGGGGCAAGTTAGCCACCGATCAGTAGTGGGCGGGTAAACGAGTCAAGAAGTAAGCCCGCGACATTAAGCCCCCCTTCTTGCTTAACGTAAGGCTTTGCTCCTCAATTGCTTTCTTCGACTCCAGAATATTTGAATTGGGCAGAATAGCTTTTGAATTGGGTACTAAGCTTCCGGAAATGGGTTCTGGTTCAAGCATCTAGGTAATCAGGCAGCATATTTAGACAGCACTCAATATCTCGCATGATAAGTGTATTTTCATTTTCTTCTCTTCTCTTCTAATGAGTATTTGTATTTGCACTACCCTTCCCTTATTTGAGCATGTTAGCAATTTCATTGACAAGAAAATGATAATGTTTTATGCCCACAAAGACATAGTTATTTATCGGTGCGCTGCATATATTAAAGAAGTAGCTTGCTAATAAAGGGGCTTGTGTCTTGCTTTGCACTATTATGCTTGGATAGCTGCTTGTCCTTCCTTCGTCACATCACTTGCCTTGAAGTACTGCTAGAGCTATACGGACTTTGCTTTCTATGGCTACCTCTTATTATCCTTTTCTAAGGTTAGGAATGCCTTTCTCTAAGATGAGCCAACTATCGACTATAGACTATCGACAATGCCTTTTATTGGATAATTGTGTAGGGATCATCATATGAAGCGGATGGAATGGTGGCATATTTCAGTCTATACGAGGTGCTGATACGTGACTGTGCCTTTCAGTAGGAAGGGAAGGGTGGAGTTTCTCTCTCTGAGTAGCAGGAAAGCAACAGTTGCATTCCCGCCCCACCTTATGGATAAAAAAAGGCGGAATCCCTATCAGGAATCTAACTACTTGATTCACTTAAGCCTTTTCAATATGGCGCTTCTGGCATTCAAGTCGAAGAGGCACAGGACTAGTTTCAACCAACTAAGAGCACAGATCTATCACGAAGAATCAGTGAAAGGCCAGGTGAGGATAGAAAAGAGGGCGATAGCGATAGCCAACCACAGGGATAGACGGCTTTTCCACTTGATCGATTTCACACATGGATTTCGATTTCGCTAAGTTCAAATATGGCCCTTTAAGAAGAAAGAAAGATTGGGTTGCGCTAGGACGGAGGTTAAGAATAGCTTTCCACTTGACCATTATCTTAACGGTGATTAGTTAGAAGAAGAAAGGATAATAACTCTTGACTTAATGAATACGGTAGAATTAGATGCAAACCCACATTCGATATTGTGCCATATATAGCTTAGCGGACCTACATGAAAAGCACCACGAGATACCAGCTTTATTTAAAGCCTCTTAAGATGGCTGAAGGAGTGAGTGCTATTGGCCGGTTAAATATTTCGGGATCTGGAAATCTGATTGAGAGGGAATGGGAAGGAAATTGATAAGCTGGGGGGAATAGCGGTTTACGAAGACAAGTGCACAGATATGAATCATAGGTTGGTGCCATAGATGAGTAGCATTCCGGCTTTTCTAAAGTAAGGAATGAGAGGAAATATCAATTCATAGCACTATAGTAATATCAACAAGCAAAGAATAGAACTAAATGTGAAAGGCGGGCAATGTGAAAGGCGGGTGTATGGCTGTATTTCAATTCAATTGGTTCGGCCAATGTTTATTACTTAGGGAAGGATTTGCTGAATAGAAAGAAGGAAAGGAGAATGAGTTGCTAAGGACATAGATTCATCAGGGTAGTAATGTGACATAGGATGCCTGGAGCCCAGCTTGGAAGTGGACAGTAGAGGTGGTGAGATCCACGGTGTCTGGAAGCAAGCAGGGGACAAAGGGGAGTTGTCGGTTGAAGAAAATGGTCAAAAGAGTAATCATTTGGGATTGGGGGAGGCATATTGGCAATAGGGTTATTAGGGACAAGCCATGTAATGATGGTTCTCTGGCTGGGCTTTGTAAGCTGGACAAGGATTAGACTAGTTCTTCAAGCTTCTCCGTTGTGGCAGGTAAACTAATACTAATAGAACGTCAAAGCCAATATCCTTGACCGGATTCACCTACTTTACTTGATCCGAGACCACTACTCGATTCCTGAGTGCCTTCATCCGTTGATTAGCTTTCCATATTCCAGTTTCATAGATGATAATAGAATCCGAATAGAAGAAAGGAAGAGGAAGAGCTTCAGCTCTTCCGGTATGTCTGCGCTTTGAGAATGAATTGAGTGAGCCTGGATGTGAATTGTGTAACGAAGAGCTGGCGCAAGAATTGCTATAAAGAGAGTAGGAAAGGCAAAAGCTTCTCATGGAGATGAGTGAAAGTCTGGTGGGAAAAGCGCCATGCTTCCTTTCTTAATTGGCTATTTGTGAGTTAAGGTTTCGATTTCCGGCACTTCTTTAAGTTCCGTGAGAGTGATTCACGTTAGGAATATGAGTGTCTCCTGGCGCATTCGATAGTGAGCTCTGAACGTTTTTACATAGGAAATTTATGCCCCGATCCGATTTCCCAGTTTTTATGGCCAAGTGAATCTTCTTTGCAAATATATCACTACTTCTAATTGATGGGCATTACGATTTGGTTACTCAACCCATTAAGGAAAGTGGCTGTGTTGCATTTGCAGTTTTTCATTTCTTTCAAGGCTAGTGACTGGAATATTAGTCGGGGGTAAAAACTGAACCATCACCATCCAGGGCCAATTAATTAGTAAAGGCTGCCTTGTCCAATAATGCCAAGCAAAAATAGATAGAGGTACCAGAAAAGATGTGGTGGAATAGATTCTAAAGAAAAAGATACTTTTAGCATAGGCTAGGCTCATAGCTGCTCGGGGCCCTGCCAGGTAGCCACCTTGAATTTTTCGTAGTAAAAGAAGTGGGTCGTACCCCCGTGGGTACGGAAAGCCAATCTCGGGCTATTCTCGAGTTCCGCACCTTTCTAGAGTGTATTTGCTTACCCAAAAGCATCCTCTGGACGACAAGAATTTAATCTATGAATATTCCGGCGATTGGGGATCCCTGTTGTTGAAGAAAAGCAGTTCTTGCTAGAGGAAAGCCGCTATTCGGACTAGTCCTTAGACCGTTGGGCGCAGCTAGCCTTGGCACAAGCCAGGGAGAAGCAGCCAGGTTTTTTAGGACTCTCCAAAAGCAAAAGCGAGGTTCCCACAAGTCAAGGACTAGGTTATGCTGCTCGTATTGGATCTTGATCCGTACAGTCCACGGGATGAAGCGATCCTAGAGACTCTCTTTGGAATCTATTACCCTCTTTCTTCGAACGAATAACTACCTGTGCCACTAATGGTGACCCGGACTTCCCCGGTACCTTCTCATGTAAAATATATGGGGGTATCTCAAAAGCCCGGAATGAACTCATCTTCACCAGGGAGAAACCGGTACTTCCAAAGGGGCGGCCTTTAGTTCTCTTCTAAAATCTATGCACTTATCGCTTTCGGTGATAAACCTTTTCTTTAATCCTCTGGGAACTCTCCTATAGTTTCGGGATCGGGAGCCTGTCAAATCTAATCTGGAATATGACTCGGAAAAAGTATGAATATGAGATGGAAAAGATCGTCTCGTTTGTGCACATTGTAGCCGAGGCCTGGCTCCTGCTAATTGAAAAGAAAAAGGTAATTGGAAAAATCATGGATCTCCTGTTGAACTTTCTCGCTCGAAAAAAGAAAATACAAAAGATAAAAAAGGTAATCGCCTTACCCGGAAAAAGCCAAGGATAAAAAATCTGAGAGTTGCAAAAAAGCAATTGGAAAATACGGAGATGGAAGAAAGATTACAAAGTATTTGTTATATGGCTGCTGAATAAAAAAGTTTTTATTGGATTACGTATATAGTAAAGCCCGGCATTTACTCTCCGGCATATGAAACCGTATGATACTCCTTGGGCCTGCCCAGCCCATCATCTTATCTTCCTTTATCGCTTTAGAATCTACTACCATCAGACCTAGCGGCTGTCATAACTACTCTACGTCCCAGAAAGGGAAGAAGACTGACCTCAATCTTTCTACTTTTACTTGCCAGGGAATCGACCAAGAAAACTGACCCCAGCTATCAACGAGAGCATAATGGAGAGAATACCCTTTCTTTTTTTGTGAGTTTAACCTACCGAACTCTTCTTTTTTTCTTTCTTTACTTAAGTGATCTGACTTCTCCTCATTTGGGTTTGCCCCGGGCATATCTTCTATTCAATTATTCAATTGTTGAGTCCCAGTCCCAACCAATGGATGAGCCTGTTCGTACGAACCCTGTGCACATACCTTAGGGAGCGGAAACTCACGATCCTTTACTTCTCTCGGGCCAATGATAGGAAAGAGACCGCTTCCTCTCCACATTCAATGCCCATTTCCAGGATGTAGAGCACATTTTTTTAATCAAACCCACCCTCGTAGGACCCGGTATGCGGGAATCTACTATCTTTCTTAACACCGGCATACCCAATGGCCAGCTCTCCTAGACTTGACCCCCGGCCGCCTAGCTGCTTTAAGCCATGTGTATCTGCTGGGGCTATCAGCTTCTCTTCGGGAGGTGCTCGAGAATTCAAAGAAGGATCGCACGCAAGAGTTAGAATGAAAGGTGGGTAAGGATTTGGGAGATAGACCACTTCTTCAAGCTTGAGATCGATATAGTCTTTGCCTGCTTTTGCCAAAAGGAAGCACAATTCTTCAATCAAATGCTGAGCTTTCTACTAATAATATAGAACGAGCTATAGCACCTGTCATGGTACACTCGTGAGCTATAAACGTTGTTCACGGCCCGGAGAAGTACCGATACAGGTCGAATACGGAAAATGGTAGAGTACGAAACGAAACTTGTTCATTCCCCTACCAATTAGCAATCATGACCGTACCTTCCGAATGTACGACCTGACTCCTCACGACCTGCTGATTGTGATTGTCCGATTCCTATGACCGATGAAAAGTCGTGCACCTATAACTAGAAAAGTGGTACTTTCACTCAAGCACTGACTTCTGCTAGCTCCAATTACTCGGTTGATTGAGAAACAATGGCCCAATTGACGACAGAAAACGAAGATAGCTGGCACACCGCTAAATAGCCAATGTGGGACGTGATCAACGACAGAATGAATGAGAAAAGAACAATTGGATGACAGAAAAACTATAGTGTACGTATTTCCTACTCCTGTTGTTGAAGAGTGGCCTCTTTCCTACTTCTTAAAACCGAACAACTGTGGATGACGACTACTTTGTTCATCGTCCCTGAGTTGGTGACTCGGATTCTTAGATTAGTAGTCCACAACTGACATGTGCCGGGGTTTCCCTTCTTCTGATGAACAAACCAGAGAAAAGTTCCTATCTTTCGAACTTCACTAGCTTCTGGCCAACGACAAAACAAGAAGTGTGGAACCACTGATAAAGTTCATGGCCGACCTCTGACTTCTTTGTGACGATGATTCATGGTCAAACGAAATAGTTGATGAATACGGTACGAAATATGATATGAGTAGTGGTTTTGAGAATGGAACCTTGACGATTTAATAAGTGGGGGGGCTCCACTCAATCATTTAATGAGATTGATATGCCACGAGTTGAAGAATGCTACAGAATGGAATCCCTTATCACATGCATGTGTTTGTTTTTTTTCTCAAGTGCCGACCACTACCACTAATAACCACAAACAGAAAAACAATAGAAGAATTGAATTATTGGTTTGGTTTGGGTTTCCTACCCCACTAACTATATGAACAGCGGCTGCTTCTTTATGGCACTTTTAAACTGAACTGGTGATTCCTGTGGACGACGACTAACTATAAGTCTAATCGCCCGCCTCGCCTCTTCGGTTCGTAACAAACTGGCTTTTTCCAAACAAACACGGGCTTACTGATTTACTGATCGCCTGATTCCTATGATTGGAAAACTCATGCTCGTATAACTGGAAAAAAGTAGTGGACTGGGACATTTAATATATGGTGGCACCCCTCTCTTTTAAGACTGAGCTGGGGACCAATTATCCAAACCTTATGATCGAGAAATAGAATCTGCATATAGGTGGAAAAGTAGTAAAGCGGATTTTCCTTAATAGGTTGACTTCACTTTTGAAAAAAGTTAGTCACATATGACTGGAAAATGACAGAAGCGGATAACATTGTACTGTACCTACTGCACCAAAGCTTTCCTCTGCTCCTGCTAAATCAACAGGCCCTGTGTCGGGCATATATCGAGTGAGTTTCAGCAGAGTTCTTAATATTAGCTCTATAGGTTATTAGAACATGGCACTTTGTATATTATCTCTTGCGGTTCCAGCACCTTTAGATTAATACTGAAGTCAATGAGAAAAAGATTGACAAATGCTAATTTCTATACAATTAATTGAGATTGCTCCTCTAACGAAAGGAAGGAAATTGCACACATCTCAGAAAGGAAAGGGACGGAAACTCTGCATCTACTCTTTTCATTTCTCTAGATCGTCCCAAATATTGGATATCGACATCCTATTTCTTTAGAATAAGGCCTTGTTGGACGACGAGAATGTGTTATGGATGTGCATCTCTTGAACTTCTTGCTGAAAGAGAGTCTTCCTCCATACTTTACGGATTCTATACTGGACTTAACGGATCTGATCCGATCTTCGATTCTCCTAGGCTTATCTTATCATCTACAAAAGAAAGAAACCTGGCAAGGAATAGGCTATATCCGAAACGAATGAATCCGCATCATTACCACTGCTGGCTGGCTGATACCTCTATTAAAGAGGGAGATCTGCCCGTACTTGCCTCTACTTTCCGTTAGTTTTGTTTACATCTCTAGTGCTGAAGATAGCCATGATAGCAGTTTTCTTCCCTTTTCTCGAGGCTGCCATAAGTAAACTGATATTCCTTTAGTTTCTCAACAAGGCAAGCACCCGCTTTTCCCCTCTCAACTTTTCTCAAGCTGTCCGACAAACGCCTATGACTCTGACCAACCGCCATCTCATCTACGAAGGGACTCGTATTGTAACACAAAAGACTTTCTTTTCTTTTAAACGTCGTAACATGTAAAGTAGTGTCACAAATTTGATACTACTTTTTAGAAAGTAAAAACACAAAATAGAGACTAGTTTTCTTCATATGCATATTCTTCTTCGGAAAAAGAAGGAGCCTGGGCACATAGAAAAGAAATGCGAAATCCCAGGAGTGGGTTCCCCTCACCAAAGGGGGTTCCAGTACCGGTACGGGCCTTATTGGCGAGTCATCTGAAATAGATATGAGTAATATGATAAACCAAGGAAGACTCACTTTTCGTTAATGTTCGTCGCTATTGGCCCTGCTGAATTGTTGATAAGACTAAGCTAAGAAGTCCAAGAGATTCCCAAGCGTAATCGATTCATTTAGTTTACTTTTATTTTAGTAGTTCAGGAAATGGTTCAGGTGAATGTGCAGGTAGTTGTAAAGCTCCGTTCCTGGATGGGCAAACCAGAAGATAATCCTCTAAATTACTTTACTATTTACGAATGAGCATCCCGGCAATGAAGAGAATGGATTCTACTTCCTTTTGTCACATTTCGCTCCAAGGGAGATAGTCCACTAAAGCGCTGGGGCCCACCTGGGCGAGTGAACTGCTTTCCCAAACTGCCATAGGTTCATTGGGATCAGCGTTGCTTTCTTTCGATAATACCATGGATTTCGTACAACAGAAGTTGCCATAAAGGCAGCCACTAGTGATTCATTTGCATCTCGCTTATGGGAAGCAGCTTGCCCATGGTAAGGCTCAGTGTTCCTTGCAGTAAGTGGTTCTTCGCTTTTGAAAAGAAGCTAGGGATAGGGATTCGAGAAATCAATCAACTGGTAGAAGTACGAGTATAAGTTACCGGAAAGGCAGAGCGAGGGCCGGGCAAGTGAACTTCTTCTAGCTACTTTCCTCGAACCCCAGCCGAGTATTTCATTCTTCCCCTTTCTTTGCTAGAGGTAGCCCTTCCTGTTTAAATATGGCAGTGGCACTGATTCGTTCCGTTAGGCGCTGGTCACATCTAAAGATTCTTCCTCTGGCGCCGGGGGGTCGATGAAGAGATTAGTCAAGAAGCTGCTTTTGAAGCATATGGCCTTCTACAATTCAGGCAGAGGAGATTTATCCTGTTTTGCCTGCTATAGTAGTTAGGGGGCATGTATGTTTTATGGTGGATTCCTGCTTGCTATTTTGTATGGTATGGATTTCTTCTTTTAGTGGGTGGTGGTTTTTTCATTTCCAGGGAATAGACTTAGAGTTTCCCTTCTTTCTTGAGATGAGATAAATCTCAATTCGTTAGAGCATGCACAATCTCAATTTATCATGAAGTGGGGAAGGTTGAGAGTAGGGCAATTCAAAAGAGTGGTGAGAGACCCACCTCACATCTTACGAGATGTTGTTTCGAGCTGTTAGCTGTTAGAGTTCTTTGAGGAAACCGAGGCCACATAGGGCGAGCCTAACTTCTCTCTTATTTTGGGAATAATAATATATAGTAGGAGGGTGCCTAACCACAAACTATAGATAGAATCTCTTACCTACCCGAGAATCCATTCTTTGCATTAGAAAAAAGCTGGGAACCAGCGAGGATAGGAGAAATACCAAGGAAAAATCTACTCCAGTACGAAAGAACAATCCGGTGCAAGACCTTTAGTGCTCTTTACAGCTACTAAGCACAGGCCAAAACTCAATGACAAAGCATAGATGAATTAATTACTCAACTCGGATTGCCTAGTCTTCATTTCTCAACTCATGCTTCTTTCAAGAATTCTCTGGTGCCATCTCTATCGTCAGCTACAAAATATGTGCCAGGGAAGAAATCAAATCAATGACATTGTTATACACATTTCGAAACTAGGAAGCAATCGCACGGGAAACCTTTATCAATACTACTCTCTCTTATTTTGGGATAGCCACGCTTCTTCGGAGTCGAACAAGGCATATCCAGTCTGTACTAGTCTTGTCTTCACTTGACTTTGCTGCTCCATCTGGCACCACAGATAAATAGATACCCACATTTCAATTCTATTCCTTGGTCGAGTGGCGGGCGGCTCTAGTTGCTCTTCTTTAGGATTAGCAGAAGAGGAAGCAACCGTTCATCCGGCTCTTACAAGAGTCCTTTCCAGTCACTATAAGGCAAGGCGGTCAGATATTACTCGGCAAGCCCTGCAAGGCCATCTTCAAAAATCTTATTCTTAAACAAATTCTTACCTTGAACGAACATGTGCAACTTCCCTTTAAATCAATTCTCCGCTATTCAGGACGGAAGCCTGGGCAATACCACTTTAAGCGAAGGTTCCTATACATTTACAATTACAATAAGTCTGTATGATTTTGAAAAGATATCCTCTAGTGCCGCTCAAAGCACATTCTCTTAAGTTGGGTGTTCTACAAATAAAACCATGGGCTATTCTCCTCTAGCCGGTAGTTTTTTGAGAAAAGCAGGTTAAAACCAAGTCAACGACGCCAAAGTTGGAAACCTATGATCAATTACTTCTCTTGCTTCAAAGAAAGATAGGATGCTTTCAACTCTTGTCTTGGCAAGCGCTGGGCTGCTATACACTTAAAAATCTATATGCGCACTGTTAAGAGCTATTCCAAGCTTGGTCTCACTATATATCCTCAACATCCCGGCCCGGGCATTTGGGAGTTAGTTGCCAATGCCAAAGAAAGAATTTTAGAAATCGAGGCTAGTGAAGCAATGAAAAGATCCTCCATTTGGGATGGGAGTCCAAAACTCGTATTGAAAAAAAAGAAATAGGTTTGGCTAACCACCACTTAGACTACAATCGGGAAACATGGCCGGTTCCTTGCTAGAGAAAAAAGTACAAAGATAAAACTAAAACTAGAAAAAATATAATCGACCGAAAAAAGGCTGGAAAAGCACCGATCCGATGAGATTTACTATAGGAAAAGGAAAGTAATTGAATCAACGCGAGCACGAGTAAGCAGATACTATATAAATGGATAATACGCCCATCTCAACCCATCCCAAATAGAAATATATGGATGGGCTATGCTCCGGACCTTGCTCCTCCTACATGGCCAAAGGATGGGGTGTTTAGAGTAAATTTCTCTTTTTTTGTTTGTTTGAAACGACCCTGTATAGGCAACTGCCAAAGCGGATAGGATAGTGAAGTCTAGTGGAGAGCTGCCAAACGTTAGATATCCTCCATTCACATCTGAAAACGGCTACCCAACTCCTCCTTCATTCTCTCCAGCGCTTTATCCTTTTTCTCCCATTGCTTTGGTTTTACTATCATTGGTAAGTGCACTTTGCTAGGTTGGATTCATCAATAAGCATTGAACATATGTTATGTTGTTATGGTAGTAAGTACCCCACTGCAGGTTTGTCTTGTACTTGGATATCGTTTACCATTTTCACTACTCCTCTCTCTTGAAGCAAATTCAACATGAATGATGCTATGTCGTGGAACGTGCTTTAGACTCTGCTTTTACCTTCGCTACGCCCCTTTCTTAGGTTTTTCTACTTTAGCGTTACCCAGTGATACACTACTAATGTTACGAACATAAGAATCACTCTCCTTACCCATTCTTACCTTTCTTAGTTGATTTTCTTGAGAGAATCCTCTTTTCTACTTTAGATCCAGAAGATGGACAAGATACGTGTTCTGCGCTCCCAGCTCCAAAAAAACTCCTCTGCCTCTTTCTTCGCATCGGCTTTTCTGGGCAAAGGAAACTAGCGAGAAGGCCTAGTAGAAGGGGTGTTGATGATCCTATGCATGCCCCTCTGTTTATAGGTTCGTTGCAAGCTATAAATATTGGAATTCGTAGTACAGAACTAGATGTTGTGCCAGCCCACAATTCAGTGATCGCTGGACTCGGGCAGCAAGTGAAGTAATAAAGGCAGGAATTGATTAGTTTAGGTGGTCCTATTTATTCCTTTTGATGCTATGACCTGGTTAAATTCCATAGTGAAGAAGGCTTTTCCAAGCCTTTCCATTGAGTATAACATGTCCTACCAAACTCAATTTCTCTTTTGACCAGCATAAAGTCTGAGATGGCGGTTCCATTAGGCGCTGCGGAGAAGGCAGGAGGGCATAACCTTATCCTTTACTTGACCTTGACTCTGCTAAGTGAGTACATGGAATTCGTGGGACG
>Ga0214471_10002566_pt1 | contig 14239 bp, 12 predicted proteins | sample RVTome_5_FD_207665 | JGI IMG/M metagenome (GOLD analysis project Ga0214471, IMG submission 207665) | Soil microbial communities from uranium-contaminated site in the Upper Colorado River Basin, Wyoming, United States - RVT142D155 | ecosystem: Environmental > Terrestrial > Soil > Contaminated >...
ACAGACAAGTCTGTGCCTACAAATAAAAAGTTTGTAGGCACGAATTTATTCGTGCAATTTAATTTATGACGGTTTGAAGTATAATCTCCGGTGAAGGAAAATGGCTCAGATTCGGTGCCACGACGAACCCGGTAGTAAGGATTGAAGTGTTCAAAAACCGGTTCACACTAAGCCGTGAGTCTAATCGAAGGTTGGGAGTGCGGAAAGATACAAGGCTTAACATCCTCGACAGAGCTCAGGATGAACGGGTAGGTTATCCGGTGAATTGGTTGAAGAAAACTAGGTGAAAAATAGGGTGAAATCTTGACATGAAACTAGACTCGTTTTAACATTAGATTGATCAAAGATTTGCAGTATAACTTGCCATATAGGAAATTATGCTGCATTTTCGCAGGCTATTTAGTAGTCATACCGCATGTCAAGTAGTGCTTGGGGATAGCCGAGAAATTGGCGAGCGTGACGCCAATCGATCTCATCTGCTAACCCCTACAACCGAAGACGGGTTTTCGGCGCTACAGTCGGGCGCAAGTCATTTTCAACCAAGGAGAAACAGATATGGGTGATAAGGGAAAAAAAGATAAAGGCAAAAGGGAACAACAGAAAAAGGCCCAGCTTAATCCAAAGGAAAAACGAAAACTGAAAAAGGAAAAGAAGAATAAATAAATGCCCAGTGCTGTCCGGTGACCTTAAATCAACAAAGGAAGTTGTGTGCCAGTCACTAGAAAAGACAATTCAAACGGTCACAAGTGGTGGCATAACCAGTTGTTGCACCCGACCGGGATTGGCGGTCGGGATTTAGACCTGAAATCAACGTCGCTGGCCGCCATTCCCTGCGGGTGATTTCGGTAGTTATGCATACAAGTGAAGAAATTTACAATGTGTTTTTTTTAACTGGTATAACACCTTCTAGAATTCTATTATAAAACTCCGAATGCATTAACGCTGTACTCCGCCAGCTGTAGGATTTGGCAGTCCTCAGTCCATTTGTTGCTAGTTTTTCTCGAAGATCTTCGTCTTCCAAAACACTTATTATTTCTTGAGCCAGGGCCTCATGGTCCATGGGAGGAATAAGGATTGCGTTTTCACTATCTTTTAGATACTCGGTCAGCGGTGCAATATTGGAAGCGATGACTGGAACTCCTGAAGCCATGGCCTCAAGCACGACAAGTCCCCAACCTTCTTTCAGGGATGGAAATACAAAAATATCTCCCGCGCCGTAAAGGTCTGGCATATTCACTTCCGGTATATTCCCAAGAACCCTTATGTCTTGATCCATTTTGAGTCCTAGCCTCTCGACTTGAGAAAAGAATTCCTCGCGATATGCCCTGTAATCGAAGAGGGTTTCTCCGCCTCCAATTAACCATATCAAACGCTCACCCTTTTTCATAAAATGGGATTTTGCAATGTTAAACGCCCTGAGCGTAGTTAAGGTATTCTTTCGCGGTTCAATTCCACCTATACTCAAAATTACCCTGTAACCATTAACCGAAAACTTACCTTTTGCCGATTCTTTTGAATATTTGTCTCCTTTAAGTTGTGAAAACCTGCCCACATCCACGCCATTTTGAGTAAGTATAGGGTTTAAGGAATAAAGTGAACGGAGTTCCTTTTCCCAATATCTGCTAACAACCATCACATGATCGGGTTCCAATATACTGTTCGACTGGCACTCAATTAGGGAATGAGAAGTGAAATCATCTAGGTGATGGACCGTTCTTACGAACGACTTGATAACTCCATTATTACGCAATTCCAATAGTGCATTTGCTGAGATACAATCCTCTGCGTGGTAGATGTCGTAAAGTTCATTTATGGACGAGAGATATTCGTAATAGATTCGGATATAGCTTTCTATCTTTTCATCAATGCTTGGATAGTTGACCACCGGGCAAGGTATAAGGGTATGGGGAACGTCTACATTTCTGTAAAAGCCATTCCCGGTGGATAGGGTATAAACATGAACGTCATGTTTTAGACTTGTCAATTCCTCCGCCAATCTTAGAGTATGTACGACGCCTCCTCTTGGCTTGGTTGAATATGTAAATAGGGCGATCTTAAGCGGTTTCATCAAAGCTTTCTATACCTTCTAATCGCGAAATCAAATAACGAATTCCATAGTAAACTCCAATTGCGATATCGGCGCCCGTTGTTTCTCCGATCTTTAGCACCATCCGAGTACACTTTGCAACTTGATTTGCATCCTTTGTTAGCAGACTGAGCATTAAGTCCACAGCTGCATTAGGCCCTTCACCATAACAAGCACCTTCTAAATTATTTAGGCTGTATATAGTTGTTTTTGATTTTGCGGACCTGTAGATTTGGTTAGAAATCATCTTATAAAACTCCGTTTCCTGCTTAATATCTTTTAAGATAACTTTGCCCGCGAAGTTTAAACTCATTAGCAAACCTGCTAAAAAGTCATCACATGAAGGTGTTAGTCCCGGGCCTAATCCTAGAAGCAACTGGGCATTCGATAATACCATCTCGGAATCGCCCCAGTGGAGGCCCCACATTAGCCTTTCGATATAAGGCCTTGCTCTTTCTGAAAGGTTGATCTCTTGAGGTTTTAGAAAAAGGTTGAGCGGGCCCGTGGTTTCCACCTTTTCCAATACATCGACCAGACCGTCCCTGCTCCTGCATTTATATATTTCATCTCGAGCTACCCTGAGATTCAAACTTATCATAGCTAAACTTCCTAATGATTCCTTTTTTGGGACCGGGGGTTTTGAATATGTGGAGGACCCATCAAGTTTTATAGCTGCTAGCTTGTCTCCGATCACAATATGACGATCGTCTGCGCTAACTTGCATACCTTCTTTAATATTCAATAGTTTAAAACTCTTCATTCTTGTATTCTTTATCAGAACAGAGGTTGAACTCATGTACGATATAGTCGTTATGACATTAATCAATTTGTTTTCATTAACTTCTATATAAAAGGCGTGATCGAATACGCTATGTATCTTAGATTTTGTTCGGGAATTCTGTAGGGCCTTCTTGGCCTTATAACCTACGGATTCTGCAATTAATGGCATCGGAATTAAGTAAAACTCTTCCAGTGTGGGCGTTTTCCACCCGGGTATGCAGTAAGAAGGATAATCTTTTTACGTATGCTCCAGGGAATAGAAGTATAAAGTGGAACGAATACCTTCCTCCAAAAAAAGGGACCAGGCCCTTCATCGCGGTAAGGCTTTGCGCAAAGATCGGGATAGCGGGCTATTAGATCATCAGCCGCAGCCTCCAGCAGGTACTTTTCAGCATTTTTTCTTAACCATTGACTGAAAGATTTGTTGTCTGCCAATTTTGCTACCTCTATTCTATTTGCCGGCAAATTCTGGAGCTTCGTATCTTCTCTTTGCCAACTCTGCTAATCCAGCCTGAGCCGCCAGTGCAATCGGCTCCATCAGTGCCCCGATTGGGGGTGAATAAACATTTTCCATCCAGGCATAGTCATGCAGTGTGGCTCCACGTTTGATCGTAAATGCAAGGAAGTCTGCTCTTTCCTTGATTCCCTCACCGCCCGACATCTGCGCACCCATGACTCGAAGTGTTTTCGGATCAGCAATGAGCTTAACACGTATTCTGCTAACTCCTGGATAGTATCTGGCTCTGGATATTCCTTGAGCAAAGGCAACGAAGTGCGGAATTCCTAAAGCCTTATGAAGCGTTTCGCCAAGGGAAACACCCCCTAACTGGACGTGGCCCCCTACCATGCCCCAGGGTATGTAGACAGGATCATAAGCTCGGTCATCGCCCGCGGCGTTAGCGCCCGCAACCCTTCCCTGGGAATAGGCGTGGCTCCCGGAAAGGCCTTGTATTGGTAAATCAGTTACGCCATGAACAACTTCTATGCAGTCTCCTGCTGCATAAACATCTTTGACGGATGTGCGCATATGATCATCTACGAGTATTCCCCCGGTTGCTCCTATGTCTAAACCTGCAGCCTTAGCGAGTTTGTTGTTTGGCACTTTATGAGTGGCAACGATTACTACATCACAGTCGATCTCACCATTATTTGTAACTACCGAGGCCACCTTTCCATTAGAGCCTTTAAACTCTAAGACCTTAGTGCCAAAATGGATTTTTGCACCGAGTTCCTCAAGAGACTGCTGCACTGGTTCGACTATATCGGGATCAGCTACATCAGACATTATCCATGCCCCCTCGTCCACAAGGTGGGTCTCAAGACCCCTTTGGGCAAGGGCGCCAGTCATTTCAATACCTAGAGGAGTTGCAGACATGACTACAGCCTTCTTTATCTGATCAAGAATCTTGTCAAATTCCATTGCGCGACGAATGTTCTTAACGTAGTGAAGACCTTCGAGTTCTACACCCGGAATATCCGGCTTTTCATATTCAAAACCAGTTGCGAGAATCAGCCGATCCCACTCGAAGACATCTGAGCCAACATTAACGGTCTTATTTTTTACATCTAGTCCAGTAACAGTCGTTTGGAGCCTTAGATCTATTCCTATCCCAGCATAGTGCTCTGAGGTCTGGAGAAAGAGATTCTTGAAATCTGGAATTTCCTTTCCATGTACGAATGGGATACCGCAAGGACTGTAAGCTACATCTTCATATTCTGTGAAAAGAGTAACTTTGGAATCCGGCGCGATAACCTTGGAAGTCGAGGCGGAGGAAATCCCAGCAGCGCCTCCTCCGACAACAATGATACGTAGATTGTTTTGAGCCATGATATTTTTACCTCACTGAAATCGCAGATCCAAATATAATTTATTAACCAGGTAAAAGTTTAACAGGAAACTTGGAAACGCATATATGCGTTCCTCACTTTCTTCGAATCCTGTTTATTAATCAGCAGATTAAATCTTCAGGACACTTCAGCTAACCTTATTCTTTTTCATAAATCCTTTGAATTTGACTTCACTTTCCTTAAACATCTTTTCAAAGTCAGGAAGGGCTGAACACTCGCCACAGCTCACACAACCCGCACTGCTGCTCTTTGATCCCCCATCGTATTTTGCAAGAACCGTTGCGACTTCTGTATAAACGTAGTTCATAATTTCTGGCTCTGGGGGTTTTACATTTTCCATCGGTGTTCCAGCAATGGGTCGGAATGGTACTATAAAGGGATACACTCCTAATTCAGCGCATAATGATGCTCCTTCTATTATCGTTTCTAGTCTCTCTCCGAGCCCTACTAATACATATGTACTTACCTGCCACCTTCCGAATACATTCACCCCTTCCCTCCACGTCTCCAAATACTTATCGAATCCAATTCTCGCTTTACCAGGGGTAATTTTTTCAAATACATCGGGGTCAAACGTCTCTATATGAACCCCCAGGGCATCAACTCCTGCATTCTTTAGTCTTTTAAGCCAGGTTAGATCCTCAGGGGGTATAATTTGAAGCTGTATTGGAAGACCCGTGAATCTCTTCACTTCTGAACATATTTCGGCATACTTTCGTAATGCCTTTTCCTCATCTGGAGCAACTCCCGAGGTAAAAACAATATTCGAAATTCCATCGAGTTCCTTAGCAAGCAAAATAGTCTCAACAAGGCTTTTTGAATTTTTAAAACCAACAGTGCTCCTATCCTTAAGTGTAAGCTCGATACCGCAGAACTTACACCTCCGTTCATCTACCCAGAAATCGCAGGTCTGAAGAAGGGTAGTCGCAAATGTTGTCGGACAGTGAAGCAGCCCAATTTTCTGCATCGGAATTCCATTTGATGTTTTGTGCTCATAAAAATTAGCGTCCTTCATCAGCTCTACCTGAGCTAGAGCTACATCGTCTCGAAACACCCAGTATTCCCCATTAATTTGGTCGAGATAGTAGGGCGAGGAATCCAGGAAACCCCCAACCACGGGAATGTTAGCTTCACTGTCGGGAAGAATCTTTAGATGTATCCCGCCCGTAGGTCCCGCTCCACCCCTCCTTATATCTCTGGTATCAGGGATTCTCACGCCGTAACTCTGCAACTCCACTTTCAGGGATCTTGGATCCATTTATCACCCCCAGATAAGTTTAGCAATACTACCCAGTCAACCACTCTACGGCTTTAGCTTGCAGACCAAAGAATGATCGTTTTATAGTATCTCTGAAAAATAAATATTAAAAAAGATAACTGCTAATAAATTGTTCTCAAACAGTCCAAGTGCTGAATAACATTGCCCCAGCCCTATGGTGTTCGATTACAATGTCCAGGATGTCAGTTGGATGTATCCCCCTTACACCCTCCAGAAAGTCATCTTCTCTGAGACCGCAAAGCGAAGCAGCTGAAAAGCGACAAGCGTAGACCGTTATTCCTTCCTTAATCAATCGTGCAACAAGGTTTGGATATAACTGTATCCCAGCACCATAAGCGTCGTCTCCAACATTGGGCCAGCCCCTATATACTGGTATGCCGGAAGCCGGGCCGTAAAAGAGTACGCTCACATCATAACCCTTCTTTTTAGCTCTTATGGCCGTAAGCATATTTATACCAGCCACAGAACCTTCATAGGGCACCGAGTGGATAAGGAATAACGCCTTTTCCCCTGGTTTTGCTTTATGATCGGGGAATACCTTCTCCTCATAATCTACCAACGCCTTTCCTACTGTTGGTTTCTCTCCTTTTACTCGATCGACTGCCATTTTTACTACCTCCTTAATTTATTTAATTTTCTTCTATCAGCCACAAAGACACTAAGACACAAAGTTATAATTAGGATTTTTTCATTCAACTTCTGGATTACTCCTTTGTGCCTTTGTGATTTTGTGGCAACGGTTTTTTATTTAGAATAAAGTTTCTGGGCATTTTCCCAAAAAATCTTATTTTTTAATTCCTCAGAAATATCTGCGCCTTCGATCTTCCAGAACTCCGAAGGAAAGTCACTCCATGGAGTGTCGGATGCAAAAAGGACGTTATCGGAGCCAACACCAGTTCGTTCAATCTCACTGAGTAACCAACGCGATCCAAAGCCAACTGCCCATGTTGTATCCGTATAAACCTTAAAACCTTCTTTCACCAAATTAATAAACTTTGGTACCAGCTTTATATGTCCACTAACAAATCCACCCATATGTACCAGATGTATCTTGATTCTTTTCCCATACTTTTTTACTAACTCGAGTGCATTTGAAATGTCTGAACCTCCACCAGGGCTCGTATGAATATGTAAAGCAAGGTCATTTTGCTCAGCAGCATTAATTATGCTTTCCCATAATGCTCGCGCTTCATCATCCCATTCACCAGGATTGTATGTACCCCCAAGAAGGCATGTAGACTTCAGAGCAACTATCCCTTCTTCCTTAACATGTTTTAATGCTTCCGCTGTACGTTCTTTGTCTTTTGTAAGACCGGAAACCCAGATTGCTCCAACCAGTCGGTCTGCATGATGGACACCATCAAGCACAATTGGATTCAAAGTAAATGGCTGACCTGAGTCAGGCACTCCGTAATTAGAAATCACCATCGCGCGATCAACACCATACTCGTCCATATGTTTTAGATATTCTTTATAAGTGGGATACTCGATCACGGTGGGTTTTACTGGTTCTGTTAAATCATAGTATTTATACGCCGCTAGCTCTCCTATGTGTGAATGAGCATCAAAAACCTTTCTGTTCACTTTCAATTACATCACCTCCTATGTTCTCGCTTCAATAAATTTAATGTTTAATCGGTTAACTCACACCCCTTATTATCCCATCATATTACAAAAGTTCAATAAAAGCAATATCTCAACTTCCTACGTATAAAAGCCTTGGTGCTTAGATGTCATATATAGCAAATCGTTTCATAAATACCAAAATCGCAAATTCTAATAACTCTTTATGGAGTACGGAATTTATTTCAAAAAAAACGATTTTAAAGTATTTCTATAAATTAATCCCCTACAAGTTACTACTGGTCTACTGATATTATTTCATTGCGTTATCACCGTTCCGCCTTTGCCTTTTATCGCATCTTCCAAACCCTCTATAGAGGTGATAATCGTCCTCCGTCCGCCTGAGCTGATAAATTTCATAGCGGCCTCGACTTTAGGCCCCATGCTCCCGGGTGGGAAATGTCCTTCATCGTAGTAACCCCTCGCTTCTTCGAGCGATAATCTTCCAAGGTCTTTCTGTTTTGATGTTCCGTAGAATATTGATACCTTGTCGACGGGCGTTATTAAGATCAGTGAATCCGCACCTATGAGACTCGCGATCCTTTCAGCTGCATAATCTTTGTCAATCACAGCGGCAACGCCCTTTAGTTTCCCTTTTTTGTCTCTAAGCACTGGTATTCCTCCACCCCCACATGCTACTACGACTAAATCTCTGTTTGCCATGTCCGAGATTTCGTCTTTTTCTACTATATCTATTGGTCTTGGAGATGGAACAATACGTCTATAACCCCTTCCTGAATCCTCTTTTATGTTCCAGCCCTTCTCCTTTTCGAGTCTTTCAGTTTCCTCTTTACTGAAAAAAGGCCCGATGAACTTTGTTGGATTTTTAAACGCGGGATCGTTTTCTGAAACAACCACTTGCGTAACTAAAACTACAACGGATTTTTTGATCTTTTTTTCCTCGAAAATGTTTCTCAACCTCTGTTCTATCATATATCCTATCTGTCCCTGTGTCATTGCGTTACAAACGTCAAGTGGCATTGGTGGTAAAGAATCTATAAGACACTCCTGCTGCATCAGAATATTTCCCACCTGCGGACCGTTACCGTGGGTGATTACAATCCTATATCCCAATTCAAACAGGCTGAGTAGTTTTCTACATATTGTATCTGTTCTCCTCATCTGATCTGTATAATTGCTTTTACCCTCGTGACCCATGAGGGCGTTTCCACCAAAAGCTACTACAGCTACCTTCATTACATTCCCTCCGCTTATTTAGTTAGCTAAGTCTTCACACCTTTTGCTATTAATCCTGCCACTCTAGAGGCTAAAGCGTTTGTGGGAAGAACAATGACTCCAGCTTTTTCCAACTTTTTCTCCTGCGATTTTAGATCCTGAGGGTCTCGCTCAGTACCACAAACATGCGCCACAAAAGTGATAGAACGACCGTTAGTTTTCGCTATTTTTTTTGATTCATTTATAGCGGGAATTAGATCACCTGCAGGATCAGGGCTTGCGACGTATCCAAGTACCACGTCGAATAGAATCACGGCAACATCAGGATTGGATGCCTCTTGTAATAGCCGTTCACTTCGCTGTGTCGCATCAATCATCGGATGAGGGCGTCCCTTAGTAAATTCTTCCTCACCCAGATCAATACATGTATGCCGCTTGCTTACATTTGAATTTTTTAATTTGTTTTGCTTATAGAGTGGGGTATTGGAATATATTTTGCCGAGCATTGGTGTCAGGATTTGCTGGGCTTCATAACAAAGGGTTCCGCCAGAGAATAAGCCGCGAAGATAAAGCTGATCGGTATTTAAAAGGCTTTGACACTTCTGAGCGGCTTTTTTCCACTTGTTATCAGAAAGAACCTTGGGAGCGCGATTATTTGCTCCCACCAGCTTAATTGCTTTAAGCGCGGCTTGGTCCAAATTTGTGGCAAATTGCATTTTTGAATCTTTCGTTTTGATGTTTTCCATTCCGAGGAAACATATAACAGCTGGTAGGTCACCTTTACGAATTAAATTTATGACCCTTCTTGCTACCTTATCTGAAGGTGGCTTCGAAACCAGAAGAAGGGCTTTTGTTCCTTCATCGCCCAGAAGCATTCTTATTGCCTCTATCGTCATTATTCCGCCTACCTTGTCAGACAAGTCTCTGCCACCGACTCCGATCGCGTGTGAAATTCCTGATCCCCAATTGTTTATAAGGCTAGTAACTTCTTGCATTCCAGTGCCCGCTGCTGCTATAATCCCTATTGGACCTCGATTTACGACATTTGAAAATCCAAGTCCTACTCCATTTATGATTGCTGTTCCGCAACCAGGACCCATCATTAGTAAACCCTTCTCTTTTGCCCTAAGCTTGAGCTCAATCTCTTCATCGATTGATACGTTATCGCTAAACAGAAAGACATGGATACCCCTGTCAACAGCCTTCGCAACCTCCAACTTTGCATATTCTCCGGGAACGGAAATAACTACAATATTCGCCTGGGGCAAATTATTTAGAGCTGAATCAAGATCCTTATATTCAATTTTTGAAGTAACGTCAGCTGGATGAGGGGCAAGAAGAGAGTCCAACATCTTTAGAGCTTCATCTGCTGCTTTTCCAGACTCTGCTTCGATTGCCACTATAAGATCGTTAGGACTGGCTGAATCGGTTCCTTTCTTGAGTAATCCCGTCTCTTTCAGCATGGCTAGATTAGCTTCGGTTGCCATGATTGCTGCCGCCTTTTTAATTCCGCTAAGACTGCTTAGCTTTTGGCTAATCTGCATAAGCTTCATTGAATCCTGATAGAAGTTTTTCTTAACTGTGCTGACTACAGCCATAGTTTTCTCTTAACGATTCAAGATCCACGATGCACGATGCACGATACATGATCCAGGATTAACCTATATTTTCTTTTATTATCTTGCATCTTGCATCCTGCATCTTGCATCCTGCATCATGTGTATTTCCTGCCAAAAGCCTTGAGTGCCTTCGAAAAACATTCATATGGGGCCTTTACGATTCCCGCACCTATCTGACCGGCTCCCGAGCTTTTATGTAGTACGGCGCTATTAATACTTGGGCTAATTCCAATTTCAACGACCTTTCGTAAATCGATACCTGTGGGAGTTCCCTCGAAGTCCAATACCGGGATTCCGAACTTCTGATTCTTTACAAGAGTGATTCGACCCATCTCCTTTGTAATTCTTATAGACTCTTGAAAGCCTCCTCCGGCAAATGATGCCATTGCAGGCGCGGCTGCAATGGCGAACCCTCCAAGTCCCATTGTTTCTATGATTGAGCTGTCCCCTATATCTGGGGCTCCGTCATTGAAGTTGTATCCAGGGTTATATAGAGCATCCTTGAGATAAGGAGCAGGTGCTGTGCACCATTCATTCCCAAGTCCGCTTATTCGAATACCAAAATCAGTCCCATTTCGAGACATTGCGGTGACAACAGTTGATTCTCTTATACCCCGTGCCGCATCCATCGAGAGTTTACAGGCAGCCATGGTAATGTTTAGAAAGAAATGGCTATTTCCGGCAATAAAGTTATAGACCTGCAACAAAACTCTTTTTGAAAGATCGATCGAAACGAGTGGTTCGAGAATTCTTTTAAGAAAAAGATTTGATGATGCCGCGTGACGATTATGGCACTCATCTCCCATCTGAATTCCCTGGGCCAGGATGCTCCAGATGGGGATGCCTTGTGCTTTTTTGATAACCTTCTTCATTACAGGACCAAAAATGTCCCGAATCCACTTGAGACGATCAAGGGTCTCTTTTTCGAAAGACCCAAACCATAGGACTTTGCCTGCGCCTTCATTAAATGTGGAAAAAACTGTTTTTCCGAAGGTTGAGTCTTTTGTAACAATGACAGGCATTGAGGGCGAGATAATTCCCGTCATCGCTCCCGCTGCGTCATGGTGATGGTTTGGCGAGAGCTTTACTTTTTTTCTTTTTAGTAGTTGAATTGCGGCCTCGTCATTTTCTGCAAGGCCCTCGAACACTAAAGCTCCTCTAACTGCCCTCTTCATCGGATCGCACATTCTTTCCCATTCAATCGGAGGACCTGCATGGAGTATTGTATCGTGGGTCATACCGGGTATTACATTAAGTGCTGTATCAACATCAATGAAAACAGGTTCAACGGATAAGATTCTGTCTATCGCAAGTGTGTTGGCTTCATTAATTCGCTCACCGAGATACTTTAATGCCCCGGTCTCTGTTTTTTTCTGGTCTTTTATTTTAGCAACCATTGTATTAACAGAAGATGCATGATTCACGATGCATGATTCACGGTTCAGGATTAATCTTTTTTCTTTTCATCCTGCATCCTGTTTCCTGTATCCTGAATCATGAAGGTTCAACGGCTAGCACCCATATTAATTCTGCTTGAGCGTCGGCAGTATTTTTCCAACTATGATTGATATCAGTCCTGAAGTGAATACTGTCGCCGGGTCCTAGGGTATATGTTTGATCACCTATTCGAAGTTCCATTTTCCCTTTAAGGCAATATACCAACTCTTCTCCTCTATGTTTCATTGGATTTCTACCGCTTGCGGCCCCTACGTCAACCACTGCATAGGCGGCTGTCATCATGAAGTCTCCGTATTTCTTTGCAGAAATACCATGAAGCTTTAATCCCTTCTTAAATGTGAAAATACTTTCACGTCGTTGAACTTGTACAAAAAAGACATCCCTTTTTCCCCGTCTTTCTTCAATGAAATAGCTTACCTCTTTTCCCAATGCATCAGAGATCTTCATCATGGTCGTTATGGTTGGGATTATTCCATTAGACTCTATCTTGTGGATAGCTGCTGCGGAGATTCCGGATTTTACCGACAAGTCTTTAAGGGACAGACCCTTCTCTAATCGGATTCGCTTAATTTTCTCACCTAGTTTTGAAACTATAGTCTCTATCTGATTCTGTTCATTCGCCATTTTTCACCTTTTTTAATCTACCTTTTCCAATACCAATTAAAGGCTGAACTTCAATATCCCAAAATAGTCTTTTTTCAACCCCATTTTTTACGAATAAGACATTACTGCCGCCGATAATCTTACCGATCACTCGACACGTGAGCTTAATAGAATTGAATATCTTCTTAACTTCTGTGGTGTATTGTGGTCTTATCGATAAAATGAATCCGTAACTCGGGAAGGTAATCAACCACTCCCTTAATGGAATATCATAAGGCTTTGGAATCTTTTCTATGTGTATCTCTGCACCTTTTCCCGAAGACTCCAAAAGCATCAGGACTGATCCAATTAAACCTGCCATGCTAACGTCCTTCGCGCTGTCAACCTTTCCTTCCTCTGCAAGTCGCGGAAACACTTCCAATTGTCTCAGAGCGTCTTCACTACTCAATTGACTGGAGGAATCCCAAAAATTAAATCCTGAATAGAATTTCCCCTCTAAGTTACAAACGAAAACCAAGTCATCGCCTGTTTTGGCATTAAAACTGGAGAGTATCCTTGTAGCCCTACCTATTATAAAGACTGAGAGCGAAGAAAAATTGGTTTTCCGAGTTAAATGACCACCTACCAAAGGAACTTTATATCGTGATGCATTATCCTTTATTCCACGAAGCACCTCATTTACTTCATCGTAGTTGGGTGAAAATAGTACATCCAGGATCGCGATCGGTCTTCCACCCATAGCGTAAATATCACTCACATTTGTAAGGACAGAGGTGCGCCCTGCCAGGTAGGGATTTGATTTCAGAAGTTCGGGGTAAACTCCTTCAGCAGCGACCAACAAATAACCATCTTGCGTCTCTATAGCCGCTGCATCGTCACCAAGAATCACATTTCTACCATCGACTTCGCAAACACCCGGTATGATATCCCAGAGGTTTCTTAAATTTACTTTATCGGTTAAACGAGGGGAGCTGCGTAATGCACTTATTAGCTCATCCATAGTGAATTCCTATTCTTTTTTAATAACACGGCCTTGTCAAAATTTGCGGATGCACGATTCATGATGCACGATACACGATCCACGATGCATGATGTATGATTCACCATTCAGGACACACGTTCTTTTTTTCATACTTGCATCCTGCATCCTGCATCTTGCATCCTGCATCGTGATATTAATACGAATCCAAATTTGCTTCCATGAGTTGGTGCGGAATACCGTGATAGATAATCGGCTCCCCTATCTTTTCCCAATCAAGTCTCTGGAAGAATCTAACATTATTGGGCTGTATGTACGCCAGGAATTTTTTGCATCCCTTTGATTTGGCAGTATTCACAGCGAATCTCACAAGACGTGATCCAACTCTGCCATTACGGTAATCGGGTAAAGCTCCAAGTCTGCCGCCAAACCATGTGTTTCCATCCTTACTGTAGCATCTGACAACGCCTACTACGTTACTGCTTGAGCTTTCGACTGCGATTATGTGAATTGAATTCCGATCATATTCGTCGACATCTGTTTCGGGAAATATCCTTTGCTCCCTGACAAACACTTCATTGCGAATACGAAAATATTCTTTCAGTTCATCCTCAGATTCAGCGATTTTAATGATATATTTCGACATTCATTCCCCAATTCGACGTCAACTATATTCCACATTTTATTAACTTTAGGAAATAAAGTCAAATAGGTTTTCTTGGAGAACGGTACAGAATTATTCACTTTGACTAATGGTTGCTTAGCACGAAGAACACTATCTTAAATTA
>Ga0214471_10002567_pt1 | contig 14237 bp, 11 predicted proteins | sample RVTome_5_FD_207665 | JGI IMG/M metagenome (GOLD analysis project Ga0214471, IMG submission 207665) | Soil microbial communities from uranium-contaminated site in the Upper Colorado River Basin, Wyoming, United States - RVT142D155 | ecosystem: Environmental > Terrestrial > Soil > Contaminated >...
GGCCGGGCCGCCGCCGAGCGGTTCCTGGAGCGGGTCCAGGTCGCGATCCATGCCACCAGCCTGGCGGGGGTCGAGAGCCTGGTCAGCCATCCCGCGTCGTCCTCGCACCGCCAGTACGCCGACGCGGAGCTGGCGGCGGCCGGTCTGTCGCCGGGCATGCTGCGCGTCTCCATCGGCCTCGAGGATGCCGATGACCTCATCGCCGACCTCGCCGCAGCGGCGGCGGGCTGAGCGGCCCCGACCATGCCTCGACTGATCGACGTCTGGCGCGCCGTCGATCCGGAGGCACGCCTGGTGGCGGGCGATCCGTCGGCGACCGTGGCGTTGCTGCGCGGCGTGTCCCGCACCCGGGCAGCGCCGCCCCATCTGCCACCCCCCGAAACGGGCCACCTCTTGATCTTGGATGGCGCGCTCCTGTCCGGCCTGCCGGTTGAGCGGCTGATTGCCGAGATCGGAGCTTCGGGCAGCGAGCCGGCCGCCCTGCTGGTGGCAGCTCCGTCCGCGGATCGTGGCGCGGAGTGGCCTGACGCCCCGTTCCCGATCCTGACCAGCCACCGAACGCCGGCGACCTTGGCTGCCGCGGCCAGCGCCTACCTCGCCGATGAGGGCGGACTCGTGGCCCGGCTGCATGACGAGCTGCGACTGGCCGCGGCCGAGGCCGCCCTGGCTGATCCCACGGCCGCCGCCGCAGCCGGTGTGGTAGCCCAGCGGATGCGCCGGGGCGTGGCCGTCGTGGCCGACGGCGAGCTCGTCGCCCTCCATGCGCGACCGGCAGGACGGGCGCTGGCCGCGCGATTCGCGGCGGCGTTCTCCCGCCTGTTCGGCACGCCGAGCTCCCGTGCCGCGGCCACCCGCCGCCTTCGGGAGGGCCTGTGGATCCACGAGCACCGCATCCGTCCCGGTGCGGCGGTGTGGCTGTTCGATGATCTCCCCATGGCGCTCGTCGACGAGACCGCAGCCGACGCGCTCAGCAGCACCCTGCGCGCCCTGCTCCGCCGGGCGCCGGCTCGGACGGGGCGCCTTTCGGGGAGCATCCCCGCGGCGCCATCTGGCGCGGTGTCCGCGGCTGACCAGACCGATGAACCGCTGACCGCCACGCTGTTGGCGGTGGCCCGGGCCAACGGCCGGGTGGCTCCTGCGGCGCGCAGCCTGGGTGTGCACCGCAACACGGTCCTGTACCGGCTGCGCATTGCGCGCGAGCAGCGGGGAATCGACCCGCGCCGGCCTGAGGATGCCCTGCGCCTGCTCCGCGAGGTTGATCGGCCGGCCTGACGTCTTTGTGCAGAGTGCACAAAGGATCGGTCCCCAATCGCAGGCTGTGCGCCATTCCCGCGGACCGCGCCGCGGCCTAGCCTCGGCTCCTCATCGGTAATTGCCCACCCATGCCCAGAAGGAGCCCCGCACATGGTTCGGAAGGACCTCACCGCCGCCCTGAAGCTGGCCGAGGAGCGAAACCTCCGCTTCGTCAGCCTCCAGTTCACCGACATCGTCGGCCACGTCAAGTCGGTGCAGGTGCCGATGCACCAGCTCGAGGAGGCGGTCGAGCACGGGAAGTGGTTCGACGGCAGCAGCATCGAGGGCTTCGCCCGGATCGCGGAGTCGGACATGTTCCTCGTCCCCGACCTGACGACCTTCTCGCCCATCCCGTGGGAGCCGGGCCTGGACGCCGACGGGCGTGCGATCGAGACCGGCAGCGCACGGGTCATCTGCGACGTCTTCACCCCGCACGGTGAGCCGTTTCCCGGCGATCCGCGCCAGGTCCTGCGACGCCAGATCGAGAAGGCCAAGGCCCTGGGCTACACCTTCAACACCGGTCCGGAGCTCGAGTTCTTCCTGCTCCGACTGGGCGACGGCCTGATCGAGCCGCTGCCCCACGACGCGGCGGGCTACTTCGACCTGTCGGCGGACCTGGCCACCGACGTGCGCAAGGAGATGATGAACGACCTGGAGGAGATTGGAATCGAGGTCGAGACGGCGCATCACGAGGTCGCGATCGGCCAGCACGAGATCGACTTCAAGTATGCCGATGCGCTCCGCACCGCCGACAACGCGGTGACCTTCAAGACCACCCTCAAGGCGGTCGCCGCCCACCATGGCCTGCACGCGACCTTCATGCCCAAGCCGATCTTCGGCATCAACGGCTCCGGGATGCACACCCACCAGTCCCTGTGGGACGACAAACGCGGCCGCAATGCATTTGCCGATGCGAAGGACCCCTACGGGCTGTCCGCGATCGCCCGTCATTACATCGCCGGGACCCTGGAGCACGCCCGGGGCATGATCGCGGTCCTGGCCCCGCTGGTGAACAGCTACAAGCGCCTGGTGCCCGGCTACGAGGCGCCGGTCTACATCGGTTGGGCGCGGATCAACCGCTCGGCCCTCATTCGCATTCCGCAGATCAGCCGCGGGCAGCTCGACTCGACCCGCATCGAGCTGCGCTGCCCGGATCCGTCATCCAACCCGTACCTGGCCTTTGCGGCCATGCTCGCCGCCGGGCTGGACGGCGTCCAGCGAAAGCTCCCCGCCCCCGATCCGGTGGAGGAGAACCTGTACCACCTCGACGAGGCCAAGCTCCAGAGCCGGAAGATCCGCCAGCTGCCGGGCACCCTGAGCGAGGCGCTCGACGAGCTGGGGGCGGACGAGGTGATCCGGGAGGCGCTCGGCGACCACGTGTTCGAGCGCTTCGTGGAAGCCAAGCGCGAGGAGTGGGACGCGTACCGGATGCAGGTCACCGGCTGGGAGACAGCCCGATACCTGGAGGCCTTCTAGAGTCGAGCCGGCCATCCGTCAGGATCCCAGGATCGCGTCGGCCAACCCAGCGGACAGGACTCGCCAGTCGTATTGCTCGACGGCGCAACGTCGCGCGTTCTCGCCCAGCTCGCGCCGCAACGACTCCGAGCGGAGCAGTTTCAGGATCGCCTCCGCCAGGTCGTCCGGGCTGTCCGACGCGGCGACCAGGCCTGACCGGCAGGCCTCCACGATCTTCCGCGTCTCGAAACGCGGGGTGACGGCGAGAGGCCGTCCGGCCGCCATCGAGTCGAAGAGCTTCACCGGGGTGGACGCATCCATGTACGGGCCGGGGGGGTGGGGAATGACGAGCACCGAGGCGTCCCCCAGAAACGCGCTGAGTCGGCGATAGGGCACTTCGTTCAATGTGACCCAGGGGTCGCGTTCGCGCACCTGCGAGGCCAGCGTACGGAGGTATCGCGCGCTGGCCGGACCGGTTGCGGTCAGGGCCAACCGGAGAGTTGCCTCGGGGACCTCGGCGCGGACCCGCGCCATCGCACTCACGAGCAGCTCGATGCCGCGACCCGGAGCGGCTCCGGAGACCATTCCGACGACCGGGTCCGCTGGCTCCGGCCGAGGGACGACCCGCTCGGTGTCCGTCCCATTCGTCACCACGGTGATCCGCTCGGCGGGCAATCGGCAGAGCTCGGCAAACGAGGGAGAGGGGACGACCAGCCGCGAGAACGCCGCCACGTTGCGAGCGAACAGGCGTTCCAGGTCTTGGCGCTTGGCCTCCGCCAGAGGAATGCGTAAGCCGTCGGCCTGCAGTGCGGGGTGGTCGTGGAGGTCGAGGACCGCCGCCGTCACCGGCCCTCGGAGGATCGCGATGGCTGCCAGGGGCAGGAGCTCGGTGGACGCGATATGCAATGAGCGGCGCCACCCGGTCGAGGCCGACGCGACCGCGAGGGCCAGAGCCGGGATGCCCCGGCGACCGTAGGCGACGACGACCCGACCGCCGGTCCGCTCCGCCAGCGCGGTGAACACGTGCCGAGCACGGATGGCGCCCCCGCTCGAGCCCGACGCCGGAATACCGGCGATCACCCAGCCAGCCGGGGATCCGCCGCGGAGGTGGGTCAGCGCCAGACCCCCGGTTCGACCGTGGTCTGGCCGGCCCCGCCGGCGCTTACCGCCTGATCGATGATCCGCCACGCGTCGGCCCGGCCAAGCCAGCCGAAGACCTCAACCCGGCGTCCCTCGAGCCCCTTGTAGATCTGGAAGAAGTTCTCGATCTCGCGCAACCGGTGGGGCGACAGGTCCTCGAGCGCATGCGTCTCGTCCCAACGCGGATCGTCAGCGGCAACCGCCAGGACCTTGTAGTCGTGGCCCTTGTCGTCGCGCATGTCGAGCACCCCCACCGGGCGCGCCCGCACCACGCAGCCGGGAAACGTGGGCTCGCTGATCACGACCAGGACGTCGAGCGGGTCGCCGTCATCGGCCAGGCTGCCTTCCAGAAACCCGTAATCGCACGGGTAATGGACGCTGCTGTAGAGGATCCGGTCCAGCACGAACCGATGGCGCCGGTGGTCGTACTCGTACTTGTTTCGGCTCCCCGAGGGGATCTCGACCACGACCTCGATCAGGGGACGCTCCGCTCCCACGGTCCAAGTATGCGGGGTGCCGGTCATGGGTGACCTGTCCGCACGGCAGGCCCAAGTACACTCGGCTCAACTGAGGGCGCATGAAAGAGGTGCCGGCCCCGAATGTCTCGCTCTGGCCACCGGCGAGGATGAGCCGCCTCCCACGTCGGCTGCTGGTCACCGGCGGCGCCGGCTTCATCGGCTCCCATTTCGTGCGCCGCGTGCTGGCGCGACACCGGGACGTGCACGTGACCGTCCTCGACAAGCTCACGTACGCCGGTAACCTGGCGAACCTGGCCGATGTCGCCGGGGACCCGCGTTATCGGTTCGTGCACGGGGATATCAGTGACCCGATGGCGGTCGATCGCGTGGCCGGTGAGGTCGACGCGATCATCAACTTCGCCGCCGAGTCGCACGTCGACCGCAGCATTGAAGAGCCGGACGCCTTCATCCAGACCGATATCCACGGGACCTTCGTGCTCCTCGAGGCTGCCCTCCGACATGGCGGAGCCGGCTTTCTCCAGATCAGCACCGATGAGGTCTACGGAAACGTCCCGGACGGCTCATCGGGCGAGGACGATCCGCTCCGCCCCAGCAGCCCGTATTCGGCCAGCAAGGCGGGCGGTGATCTCCTGGTGCGTGCGTACCAGGCGACCTACCAGGTGCCCGCCATGATCACCCGGGCGACGAACAATTTCGGCCCCAACCAGTACACCGAGAAGGTGATCCCGCTCTTCGTAACGAACGCCATCGATGGCATGCCGTTGCCGATCTATGGAGACGGCGAGCAGACTCGCGAGTGGCTGTACGTGACCGATCACTGTGATGCGCTCGAGCTCGTCGTGGAGCGCGGTGAGCCGGGGGAGGTCTACAACATCGGCAGCGGCTATGAGCTCACCAACCTGGAGCTTGCGCACCGGATCCTGGCCTTGACCGGAAGGTCCGCTTCGTTGGTCCAGCACGTCGAAGACCGTCCCGGGCACGACCGGCGCTACTCGGTCGACTGGTCGAAGCTCCGGAAGCTGGGTTGGCAGCCGGCGCATCGCTTCGACGAGGCTCTCGAGGCAACCGTGGAGTGGTATCGGCGGCACGAGGCCTGGTGGCGACCGCTGAAGAGCGGTGAGTATCTCGACTCCTACCGACGTCAGCTCCGAATGAGAGCGCGTCGGACCGCCAACCGCAATCGCCAGTAGCGGGTCCGCAGGCGAGCCTCCACCCGACGGGCCAAGGCGCCGCGGGCCAGCGCGCGATCGACCTCCACCTGCCGCTGCCCGCCGGGGACGAAGATTCCGGCCCGTTCGAGCTCGTCGTCGAACCCGCGGACGAAGGCGGCGTAGCTGTACCGACCGGACTCGATCAGGTCCCGTCGGGCGTTGGCGACGATCCTGGACCGCAGGTCGCGATCCCGAAAGGACCGGATCACCTCGTCGAAATTCGCAAAGTCTTTCCGCAGCGGAATGTAATGAGTCCCCGCCTCGAGCAGGCCGGAGTACGACCCCTCGAACAGGATCTGGCAGGTGTTGAAGGCCGCCGCCTCGAAGTGGCGAGGGCTGATGGTTCGGTAGAAGACGTTGTCCTCCCACGTGTGCAGGATCCGCCGCGACACCTCCTCGAATGAAAGGTCCGGCTCACGAGCCAGCAGATCCTCGGTGGCAGCCCGAGCCTCGCCATCCAGATCGAAGATGGAGACGCCGGCCTCCACTCCGAGGACGGCCCGGCACGTTCCGAGGAAGCGGTACCACGCGGCGCCGTACAGCCGATCGGCCTCGTCGGTTGCGATGTCTAGGTGGAGCCCGAGACCATTGGCCAGCGCAGCAAACTGCCGGCCAATCTCACTCTTCTCCTGCGCCCCCCGCCCCATGGAGAAAGGGAGCGGCCGTGCCCGATAACCGATATCGATGCGCCGGTCCGACTCCGGGCGGGAGAAGCGCGACGCCTGCCGAAGGAGATCGTCGCCGACGAAGCCGGGGATGGTCGAAAACAGCGTGGGACCGTGGGTGCGCTCTCCGTAGACGAGCGCTGCGTCCCCCGGTTGCAGCAGCGTGTAGACCCAGTCGATCCGGTAGTCGTCGATGAACGTGAACCGCTGCTGGGTGTGGTAGTTCTCGTCCTGGAAAAACGCCACCCGGAGACTCCCGGGATTCTCACGCAGGAATTCCAGGAACGCTTCGTTCAGTTGGTACTCGGCCGATCCAAAGAGCGAGTAATGCAGCACGACGACGTGGAACCGCAATCCGCGAAGTGCCGCTGGAAAGCGCTCGCTTGTATTGAGACTCCAGACTGGGAACCTCGAGAACCGCTCGAAGGAAAGAGCGTGCTCGAGGACGGTCTCGGCATATGGGGCGATGAACTGATAGAGGACGAGGATGCCGTCGACATCGCGCGTCGGCCCGCCAGTCACCCGCCGCGCCCCGTTCCGGCGCCCCGGCCATGGCGCCCTATCGGCACGTTCGTGGGCGGCCTATTCGTCCAGCCCTCGCGACTCGGTTCGCCAGTCGAGCATCGGTCGCACCACGCCAGGCCACTCGTTGGTCGATTCGCCGCGGACCCCGTCGCCTTCGCTCCGATCGACGATCTGAAACGCGACGGCATCTCGCTCAATCGCGTGAGCGACCGCCGGGTTGAAGGTGCTCACGGCCACGGTCACGATGACCCGTCCCTCGGCGAGGAAGTTGCCGGGAATCCGACAGGTTGAGCGAACAATACGGAGACCATCGTTCGCGCGGTGCGCGCTTCGTCCCTGCCAGTCGTTCGAGATGAAGAGGCAGACGCCCTCGTCGTTGTAGAAGGCGAGGTTGGCCGAGGGCTCGAGTGAACCAATGGTCCCGGTCCAGTACTCGACTTCGATGTCGATTGGCTGCCGGATCTCGATCTCCTCTCCGGAACCCCCTCCCACGGGCAGGACCCGAATGCTCTTGAGCCTGGCCACCTCGTCGCCCGGCGCCTGAGCTGGATCGGTCCATCGTCGTTCGCTGCTCCGTCCCAGGTCGGACTCGAGATACATCCGAACGGCTTCATGTGACGGCCCATCGGTGATCACGCGTCCGTGATCCAGGAGGATCGCATGCGGACACAGCCGCAGAATGGCGGGCATGTTGTGAGACACGAAGATGACCGTCCGGCCGGTCTTCCCGATCTCTTCGATCTTTCCCATGCACTTTGCCTGGAACTTGGCGTCGCCGACCGCGAGGACCTCGTCGATCAACAGGATCTCGGGCTCCAGGTGCGCGGCGACGGCAAAGCCCAGCCGGACCTGCATGCCGCTCGAGTAGCGCTTGACGGGGGTATCGAGGAACTGCGACTCGATCCCGGAGAAGTCCACGATCTCGTCGAACTTGCGCCGGATCTCCTCGCGCCGCATCCCGAGCACGGCGCCGCTCAGGAAGATGTTCTCCACGCCACTCAATTCCGGGTGGAACCCGGTTCCGACCTCCAGGAGAGACGCCACTTTTCCGTGCAGCTCGGCGGTGCCGGCTGTTGGCTCGGTGATCCGAGAGAGGATCTTCAGCAGGGTTGACTTTCCGGCGCCGTTGCGACCGATGACGCCCACGGCCGCACCCGCGGGAACCTCGAACGAGACGTCCCGGAGCGCCCAGAATTCGGTTGGACCGTCGGAGGCTGCCCGACGACGAAGCGGCCTCCGGATGGCGCTCGAGAACAGCTCGGACAACAACAGCGCGTTGGAGGCTCCATGCTCCCCCAGCTGGTAGCGCTTGCCGAGACCCTCGGTGCGGATCGCAACATCAGCCATCAGATCACGTCGGCGAAGGTACGCTCGGCCCGCCGAAAGTAGGCGATCCCGGTGATCAGGATGACGGCGGTGGCAGCAGCCGATAGGAGGATGCTGACCTCGGGCAGCGGGCCGCCGATCAGCGCCCACCGGAAGCCTTCGACCACGCCGGCCATCGGGTTCAGGGCATAGACCCCCTGGAGCTCGCTGGGAATGAGGTCCGCGGAATAGGCCACCGGCGTGGCAAACAGCCAGATCTGGATCAGGAACGGGATGGCATACCCGAGATCCCGGAAGCGGACGTAGATCGCGGCCAGCCAGGTACCCACCGCCAGCGCGGCCACGACGGCGAACAACGCGAACACCGGCAGCCAGATGACCGTCGCGGTGGGGAAGAACCCGAACAGCGGCGTCACCAGGAGCATCACGATGAACGAGAAAAAGAAGTCAACGATGTGCGACCCAGTCCCCGCCAGGGGCAACAGCAGGCGCGGGAAGTAGACCTTCGAGATCAGGTTCTGGTTGCTAACCAGGCTGTTCGCAGCGCCGTTCAGGCTCCGCGAAAAGAGCGTCCACGGAACGAGTCCGGCTAGGGCGAATAGGGGATACGGCACCCCGGCGGGGGCGATTCCCTCGATCCGACCCAGGAATACCGAGAACACGAGCATCAGGAGGACCGGCTGCAGGACGGCCCAGGCGGCCCCGAACAGCGTCTGCTTGTAGCGGACCTTCACGTCCCGCCAAATGAGGAAATACCCGAGGTCGCGGTACTGCCACAGCTCTCTGGCGCCGAGCCCGATCCAGCCTCGGCTGGGGCGAATCAGGAGTGGCGTCGAATGGGATGGTTGCACCGGGCCGATGATAGCGGCCGCCGGCTCGAACCCTGCGACGGTGGCTCCGGGATGCCGATTTCATGCCAAGATCCGCTGGCTTCCGGCACGGATCCCGGCATCGAAACGAAGGAGCGAGCGCACTCATGGCACCCGTTGTTCGCTGGACCAGCGACCCCACCACGGAGGGCCGCGAGCCCGATCGTGAGCGGCGGCCCCGGCTCCTCCTGGTCTGCGACTATCGACCGTACGAAGCCGCCGCCGTCCTCGACCACATCGAGGCCATCCGGGCCTGGTCGCGGTACGAGGTCTTCCTCATGCCGGTCTTCGGGGATCTCCCGGACGACCTGGATCTCGATGCATTCGATGGCCTGGTGATCCATTACAACGTGGTCATGTCGAATGACGCCTACCTGTCTCCGTTGGCTCGGTGGCGAATCCGCCAGTTCCGGGGGGTCAAGGCCGCCTTCGTCCAAGACGAGTATCGCTTTGTGTACCGGACCATCAGCGTCATGCGCACGCTCGGCATCGGCGTGCTCTTCACCAACGTGCCGCAGGACCAAGTCGAGATGATGTACCCACCTGAGGCGCTTCCCGAGTTGAGACGGGTTGTCACGGTTCTGACCGGCTACGTGCCGGAGCCGCTCCTTCGTGTGCCCGTAAGGCCCTACCACGACCGAGTCATCGATGTTGCGTATCGAGGTCGTCGGTTGCCCGCGTGGCTGGGCAGGCTGGCCCGGGACAAGTCCGCGATCGCGGATCGCTTCGCCGCCGACGCTCCGACGTATGGCCTGGCGGTTGACATCTCCTGCCAAGAAGAGGACCGGCTCTACGGGCAGGCGTGGGTCGAATTCCTCAGCCATAGCAAGGCGATGCTGGGTGTCGAAAGTGGGGCAAACGTCATCGACTTCGACGGGTCGCTCGAGGAGGCCGTCCGCGAGTCCATCGCAGCCCAACCGGATATCAACTTTGAACAGCTCCACCGTTTGCATATGGTAGAGGTCGAAGATCGCATCCGCCTGAACCAGATCTCGCCGCGTTGCTTCGAGGCGGCTGCTCTCGGCACGCTCATGGTGCTCTACCCGGGCCACTACTCCGGCGTGCTTCAGCCATGGCGACATTACGTGCCGCTTCAGAAGGATCACTCGAACATGGACGAGGTCGTCCAGGCCATCCGTGACCGAGACACCTGGGACCGGATCACGAGTCAGGCGCGGCAAGAAGTCGCGCTCAACCCGAGGAATGCATACCGGGCCATGGTCGCGGCCGTCGACGACGGGCTCAGCCTGACGATCACCGCACAAAAGCCGCTCCTTGCCGGCACCTTCGGGAAGGTCGCGTCCAGGAATTTCGCCCGGATGCCGTTCACCGAGCTCCGCGCCTTCGGCCTTCCGCCGGCGATCAACCGCGTTCGGCTCTTCACGCGCCGGGTCGCGAGGGTGCTCAGGCCGAGCGCACTGGCGATGTCCGTGTCAGGTGCCCCGCCGGAGACAAGCAAGCAGCGCCTCCGCCAGATCGTCGGCTACGTGCGCGCGCTGGTCTACTGGGCGACCAGGCCGAGGGCCCTGCCGTGGAATCTGCTCCTGGCGTATCGAGGCGCGCTCCTGAGGGAGCTAACCGAAATCGGGCGTCTGCAGCAATTCGGCGCCCGAGCCTTGGCGTCGGGAACCGAGAGCCCCTTCACCTTGGTGCTTTCCGAGGGCACCCGCGATCTCCGCGTGGTGCTGCGCGCGGATGCGCCGGAGGGTGTCAGCCCGCAGCCCGGCGTCCCGGCTGACCTGTCATGGGCCTCCGCGATCACGCTTTCGCTCCAATTCACCGATCCGTGGCTAATCCCGCCAGGCATCGGTGACGACCCGACCAGGCCGCTTGGCGCGTTGTCAGCCGTCCTGCGCGCACGGCCCGACATCGGACGCAGGCTGGTTGCCGGGCGCGCGCCGTGGTGCGATGTCGTGCAGGTCAACCGAGAAGCGGCCCCGCGGGCCGGCCAGCATAGCCTCAGGCCGCCTCGAGCCGCCTCCGATGGCGCCTGATGGATGCCTCGATCATGGGCAGGTTGTACTGCGTCCAGTCCACCGTCCGGCGGATCCCCTCGGTCAGGTCGACCTTGGCCGTGAATCCCAGCCGCTTTCGCGCCTTGCTGGTACTGCCCAGGCGGTTGCCGGAATGGTCCCAGGTTCGGCGCGGCGCCAGCTCGATAGGCGCCGGTGTGGCCAGGCAGGCATTGATCGCGTCGGCCAGCTCGCGAATCGTGGTCTCGACCCCGCTGGCGAGGTTGTAGACCTCCCCAGCCTCGCCTCGGATGGCGCACCGCATCAGCCCATCCACGATGTCATCGACGTACACGAAGTCGCGCGACGAGCGCCCGCGGTTCTCGAGGATCAGCGGCAGCCCCACGATGGCCCGATACACGAAGGTCGGCGTCACATTGCGCCAGACCGTAGCCGGCGTGCCACGCCACCGCCCAGCCCCCAGGATCTCGCCGGGTCCATAGACGTTCTGAAACCGGGCATGGACCACGGGCAGGCCATGGCGGCTGTGGTAGTAGTTCCCATACATCTCGCCGACCACCTTCGAGATCTGGTACGGCGAGTCGAGGTCGAGCGAGATCGGGTCATCTTCGCGCGTCGGCTTTGCCGTCCCATACACCTTCCGCGCGACCGTGCACCCGGCTGAGGCGTAGACCACGCGCCGCAGGCGCTGGAAGTCAGCCAGGTGCTCGTACAGGCTCACCGTCGTCAGCAGATTGTTCCGGTGATCGGCGAGTGGATCGTGCATCGAGTTCTGGTTCCCGTGGAAGGTGGCCAGGTGAAACGCGTAGTCGAAGTCGTCGGACAGGCCGGCGAGCACGGCCCGATCGGCGATCGATCCGCGGATGAAGCGAATCGCACGCAGGTCGAGGACCGGCGTCCGATTCGACGACAACAGGTTGTCGACCACCACGACCGCGGCCGCACCCCCCTCAGCCAGGGCCTGGACCAGGTTTCCACCGACGAATCCCGCCCCTCCAACCACCAGGACTCGGGCGCCCCGGAAGTCGTCCGGCGCTCTCATGCCCGAAGCTGTTCCAGCTTGAGGTGCGTGTAGGTGTCGGTGATCCCGAAGCGCTTGTAGTACTCGATCGCCTCCTGCACGCCCTGGCCCAGGGGAATGCCCGCCTGCCATCCGAAGTCCCCCTCGGTTCGGCTGGGGTCCAGGAGAATCGTGTAGGCATCGTCAGCTCCCCGGGGGCGGACCTCGACCGGCTGGTCGAGGTCGATGCCAAGGGCCGCAACCGTTGCCTCGAACAGCTCCTGGATGGCGTAGTCCCCGCCGGACGAGACGTGGTAGGCCCCGGTTCCACCTTCGCCGTCGATCGCCTTCACGAGCAGGTCGATGAGGTCGGTCACGAAGACGAAGTCGCGCCGGGTATCCATGACGAAACACGGCTTGCCGGCGGTCAGGCGCGAGTAGAACGTCGGCAATGGGCCGCTGAGGTTCCGCGGCCCGTAGGCGTTGGCCAGGCGGAACGACAGCCACTCCAGGCTGCTGAGCGCGACGTACTGCTCACCGGCGGTCTTGCTGATGGCGTAGCTGCTGGCTCCGGGCAAGATTGGGTGATCGAGTGTGATCGGCTGCTCGAGCGGGTGCAGCCCGTAGCACAGCGCCGTCTGGAGGTAGATGAACCGACGTACGTTTGCCGCCTCTGACGCGCGAACCACGAGCGCGCTGCCGACCACGTTGGTGGCGGCATCGGTGGCCCAGTCCTCCGGGTCCTTGTACGAGGCCGCGGCGTGAACCACCACCTCGGGCTTGAAGCGCTCAAAGGTCTCGGTGATCAGGTGACCGTCCGCTACGTCGCCTTCCACGACCGTCAAGCCGGCCGCCGATTCCGGCAGGTTGTCGCGCCGGCCGGTCGCGTAGTTGTCGATGACCAGCACGTCGTCCGACCGGCCCAACAGCCGGTCGGTGAGGTGTGAACCGATGAATCCGGCTCCGCCGGTCACGAGCACGCGCACCCTAGACAGCCCTCCGTAGCTCCGTTTGGATGGTCTGGAATCGGTACGCCTGGTCGTGGTACTCCTGCTGCCAGATCTCTAGCGAGAACAGGCCCCAAAAGCCGCGCCCGAATGCGGACTCCGTATCCAGCGAGGCGAGGACCTGTCGGTTGTCGACGAACTCCCTTCCGAGAGCCGCTCGTGACGAGAGCACGTCGACCACGTAGTCCCGCGCCGGCCCCTTGGCCCACTCGTTGAGTGGGGTGGGGAAGCCCATCTTGTCGGTCCGCCGCGCGATCCGCGAAGGAAGCATGTCTCCGAACGCGGCCACCAGCACGCGCTTTAGCCTTCCCCCCTCGAACTTGATGTCGGCCGGGATGGTCGCGGCCAGCTCGACCAGCGGGTGGTCGAGGAACGGGAGGCGCGACTCCAATCCGTGCGCCATGCTCATCCGATCCTCGACCTGGAGCAGGGCAGGCAGCAGCGTCTTGAAATCGAAGTGCGTCATGCGGTCGAAATACGACTCGCCCTCGATGTTGTCCGCGTAGTAGATCGACCGGAAGGTCTCGAACGGCGAGTACGTGCCAAGCCGATCCCACCGGACCTCGCTTTGGTGCGCTTCCCCACGGCTCACGAGGCGGAAGTAGCGCCGGTCCATCGGCTCGAACATGCCGTCCCGCCAGAACTCCTGGAGCATCGGCTTGTACTGGCGCAGAGTCGCGAGGTTGGGCAGGATCGACTCGTAGCTGACGACGAAGTTCCCGTTGTTCAGGGTGCCGTCGATCGCCGCCTTCAGGCATTGCTCGAAATACGCGACCAGGTACCGGGCGTACCCCCCGAACATCTCGTCGCCGCCCTGACCGCCGAGTACGACCTTGCGGTGCTGCCGTGCGGCCTGGGAGACCATGAACTGCGGAAAGGCGCCGGGGCCGGCGACCGGGTAGTCGAGGTGGTAGATGACCCGATGGATCTCCCGGACGAAGTCATCGACCGTGATGTCCGAAACGTGGAGGTCGAGCCCCCGATCCTCTGCCAGCTCACGGGCGTAGTCACTCTCGTCGTAGGCCGCCCCGATCGGGAAGCGCCCGTTGAACGCCATCATCCCGGTCTGCCCGCTCTCCGCGGCCAGGGCCGCAACGATGCTCGAGTCGAAACCCCCCGAGAGGTACGCCCCGACTGGAACGTCGGCGCGGAGGTGGACCCGCACCGAATCCGCGAGGCGGTCCCGGAGCTCGGCCTCAAAATGAGCGGAGTCGTGCGAGAAGTCGGGTGCGAACTGCACGTCCCAGTAGCGCGTGATCCGCACCGAGCCGCCGGCCACCTCCAGGGAGTGCCC
>Ga0214471_10002568_pt1 | contig 14237 bp, 15 predicted proteins | sample RVTome_5_FD_207665 | JGI IMG/M metagenome (GOLD analysis project Ga0214471, IMG submission 207665) | Soil microbial communities from uranium-contaminated site in the Upper Colorado River Basin, Wyoming, United States - RVT142D155 | ecosystem: Environmental > Terrestrial > Soil > Contaminated >...
GGGACCGCGAGCTCTCGATCCAGCGGCTGGAGGATCTGCTCCGGCCGGACGTGAAGCGGATCGCCCTCGCGAATCCGGAACACGCGCCCTACGGTCGAGCCGCCCAGCAGGCGCTGCAGTCGGCCCGCGTGTGGGATGCGCTCAAGCCCCGGCTCGTCTACGGCGAGAACATCCGGCACGCGCTGCAGTTCATCGAGACGGGGGCGGTGGACGCGGGCATCGTCGCGCGGTCGGTCGCCGACACACCCGCGGTTCGCCACGTGCCGATCGATCCGGCCCTGCACGCGCCCCTCAACCAGATCGCGGCGGTCGTCAAGCGCAGCGCGCGGCCCGAGCTGGCGCTCGCGTTCCTCCAGTTCGTGAATGGACCGGAGGGCCGGCCGATCATGAAGCGCTACGGGTTCCGGCTCCCCGGCGATTTCTGACGTGGACGCGTTCCCGATCCTGCTCTCATTCCAGGTTTCGCTCGTCGCCACGGTCCTGACGCTCGCGCTCGGCCTGCCGCTGGCCTGGGTCCTCGCGCGCCGCCGCTTCCCCGGGCATGATCTCGTCGAGGCGGCGGTGGTGCTCCCCCTCGTGCTGCCGCCGACCGTGCTGGGCTACTACCTGCTCGTGGTCATCGGCGCGCGCGGCCCGGTGGGCCGGCTCCTGGGCGGCCTCGGGATCGAGCTGGCCTTCACGTGGCGCGCGGCGGTGCTGGCGGCCTGCATCGGCTCGATCGCGCTGCTCGTGAAGGCCGCGCAGGCCGGGTTCGAAGCGGTCGATCGCCGCCTCGAACAGGCCGCGCGCACGCTCGGACGCTCGGAGTGGAACATCTTCTGGTCGGTCACGCTGCCTCTGTCGTGGCGCGCGGTCTTCGCCGGGACCGTGCTGGCGTTCTGCCGGGCGCTCGGGGACTTCGGGATCACCCTGATGGTGGCGGGCAGCATCCCGGGCCTGACCCAGACCATGCCGCTCGCCATCTACGACTACGTCCAGGCCAACCAGATGCGCGAAGCGAACCTCCTGTCCCTCGTTGCCGTCATGACGGCCCTGCTCTTCCTGCTGGGGCTCGGTCGTCTGGCGCGCCTGCGCTTCTGACCCGTTGCTTCAGCTGGCGGTCCGCAAGCAGCTCCCCGGGTTCACGCTGGACGTCGCCTGGGAGGCGGGCGACGAGGTGGTCGCCCTCTTCGGGGCCTCGGGCGCCGGCAAGACCTTGACCCTGCAGTGCCTGGCGGGGCTGGCGCGACCCGATCGGGGTCGGATCGTCGTCAACGACACGGTCTTCTTCGACGGCGGGACCGGCACGAACCTCCCGTCTCGGCGTCGCCGCCTCGGGTACGTGTTCCAGGGGTACGCGCTCTTCCCCCACCTGTCGGTGACCGACAACGTGGGCTACGGGCTGCACGACCGCTCCCGGGCGGAGCGGCAGCGCCGGACCGCGGAGATGCTGGAGCGGCTCGGACTGACCGCACTGGCCGATCGGCGCCCGCGCGAGCTCTCGGGCGGCCAGCAGCAGCGCGTCGCGCTGGGGCGCGCGCTCGCGGTCGACCCGGAGCTGCTGCTGCTCGACGAGCCCTTGTCGGCGCTGGACGTCCCGCTCCGCCGGCAGCTTCGCACCGAGCTCATGGGCGTCCTGCGCGAGTGGGGGAAGGCCACCGTGCTCGTGACCCACGATCTCGCGGAAGCGTTCCAGCTCGCCGACCGTATCGTGATCTACGACGACGGCCGCATCGTGCAGGCGGCGCCCAAGAGCGAGCTCCTCTCGCGGCCCGCCTCCGAGCAGGTGGCGCGGCTGCTGGGGGTCCGGAACATCCTGCGCGGGACGGTGCTGAAGGCGACGCCCGAGATCATCGAGCTGTCCTGGCGCGGCTACGTGCTCGAGGCCATCAATTCCCCGACCCGCACGTACCTTCCTCCGCCCGGCACCGAGGTGGCGTTCTTCATCCGACCCGAGTACGTCCGCCTGATCCGAAAGGACCGGCCCGTTGATCCGGGGCATCACATGAACCGGATGGAAGGCGCGGTGGTGCACGAGGTGGATCAGGGAACGAACTGGACACTGCTCGTGAGATTGGACCACGCCGGCGCGCCCGCCCAGGGCGATCACGATCTGGAGATCGAGGTCCCCAAGCTGGTCTACGAGATGCTGGAGATCGCGCGCGATCGGCGCTGGGCGGTCTCCATGCATCGAGGCTCCATCCAGGTCCTGCCCGCGGCATGACGCCGCCGGTCCTCGCGCTCCTCGGCATCCAGGTCGCGCGCGCCGGGCGAACCGTCCTGGAGATCCCCGAGCTGGCGGTGGACGCGGGGCAGGTCCTCGCGGTCATCGGTCCCAACGGCGCGGGCAAGTCCACCCTGCTCCGGGTGATGGGACTGCTCGAGCCCGCCACGGCGGGCAGCGTGCGGTTCCAGGGCGAGCGCGTGAGCCCGGCCCACGGCCTTGCGGTGCGGCGGCGCATGGCCAGCGTCTTCCAGGAGCCCCTCCTCGCCGATACCACGGTGCGGGACAACGTGGCCCTCGGCCTCCGCTTCCGCGGGGTGCACGACGGGCGCGCCGCGCCGCGGGTGGACGCGTGGCTCTCGCGGCTCGGCATCGCGCATCTGGCCTCCCGCCAGGCGCGGACGCTCTCGGGCGGTGAGGCCCAGCGGACCGCGCTGGCCCGCGCGCTCGTGCTCGATCCCGAGCTGCTGCTGCTCGACGAGCCGTTCTCGGCGCTGGACCAGCCTACCCGCGAGGCCCTCCTCGACGATTTCGCCCGGATCCTGCGCCAGGAGCGCACCACCACCGTGCTGGTGACGCACGATCGCGCCGAAGCCATGACCCTGGGGGACCGGGTCGGCGTCCTCATGGGTGGCCGTCTCGTCCAGCTCGATGACGCGGCCCAGGTGTTCCGGGCCCCCGCCTCCGAGGAGGTCGCGCGATTCGTGGGGGTGGAGACCATCCTCGACGGGCAGGTCGTCGAGTGGCACCACGATCTTGCGGTGGTCGACGTCGCAGGGCAGATGGTCGAGGTCGCCCAGCGGGCCGAGCCGGGCGAGCGCGTGCGTCTCTGCGTGAGACCGGAGGACGTGACGCTCTTTCCGGGTGCCCCGAAGGCGGGCGGGACGCGGGAGTTCAACCGGCTGGGTGGCACGGTGCAGCGCCTGGTGCCGAGTGGGCCCCATGTGCGTGTCGTGATTGACTGCGGGTTCCCCCTGGTGGCCCTCGTGACGCAGCGCTCCGTGGAGGAATTGGGCTTCGTCACCGGTAGCCCGGTCACCGCGCATTTCAAGGCGAGCGCCCCCCATCTCCTGCGCCACGCCAAGTCTTGACAGTCCGAAGAAGCGGGGAGTATAACGCGGGTACCGACGCTGCTCGGGGCAGGGTCAACCGCCTCGCAAGGAGGTCCGCATGCCCGACACGGAAGCGTTCATCGAGCGACTCACCGCCGAGAACCACGATTTCCGCACCCTCCGCGAAGAGCACCACCGCTACGAGCAGGAGCTGGCCGCGCTGACCACGCGCGGATTCCTGGCTCCCGATCAGCAGTGGCGCGTGAGCGAGCTGAAGAAGCTCAAGCTCATCGCGAAGGACCGGATGGAGACCTTGCTCCGGCACGCGCGCGCCGCGACCCACGCCTGAGTCGGGTTCCCACCCGACCGATGTCCCCGTCCCGGGAGATGCCGGGCTTTCGTGGCCTCTCCCACCTGACTCCTGCCGGTGAAGCCCGCATGGTGGACGTCTCCGCCAAGGCGGAGACCGTCCGGGAGGCGGCCGCCCGCGTCACGCTCAAGATGAAGGCGGCCACCCTGGCCGCGGTGCGCGCCGGCCAGCTCGCGAAGGGCGACGTGCTCGGGGTGGCCCGCACCGCGGGCATCATGGCGGCCAAGCGCACGCCCGACCTGATTCCCCTCTGCCATCCGCTGCGCATCACCGGGGTGGACGTGGAGTTCGCGCTCGACTCGCGCCGCTCCACGATCACGGTGCACGCGCGGGTGCGCACGGTGGACAAGACCGGCGTGGAGATGGAAGCGCTGACCGCGGCGGCGGTGGCCGGCCTCACCGTGTACGACATGGTGAAGGCAGTGGACAAAGGGGTCGTCCTCACCGACCTCTGCCTCGCCCAGAAATCCGGCGGCAAATCCGGTCCCTGGGCTCGCAGTGGCTTGGCGAGGCGCAGCCCGCCTGGCGAGGCGCAGCCGAAGGCGAGCCGAGCGCATACCAAGAATCGAGCCGAGCGGATACAAAAATGACAGCGGGACCAAGCTACCGCAACGGATCCTGACCGCATGACGACCGCGATCATCTATTCCGACGAGTGGCGGCAGTTCGACTACGGGCCGGAGCATCCGCTCCGCATGGAGCGGCTCGGGCTCACGTGGCGACTCATGGAGGCCTACGGCCTCACCGCGCTGCCGCGCGCCAAGGTGTGGGCCCCCGAGCGCGCCGAGCTCGACGAGATCGCCCGCTTCCACTCGCGCGAGTACATCGAGATCCTCCGCGCGGTGAGCGCGGGCGACTGGGTGCCGCAGGCCGCCCGCTACGGGCTCGGTCCCGGCGACAACCCGATCTTCCCGGGGCTTTGGGAGGCCGCCCAGCTCGGCGCGGGCGGCTCCCTGCTCGCGGCCCAGCTGGTGGCCGACGGGGAGGCCACGCGGGCCTTCCACTTCGCGGGCGGTCTGCACCATGCCATGCCCGGGCGCGCCTCCGGCTTCTGCTACGTCAACGACGCGGTGCTGGCCATCATGCGCCTGCGCGAGCGGGGCTTCCGGGTGGCCTACGTGGACATCGACGCCCATCACGGCGACGGGGTCCAGTTCGCGTTCTACGACGATCCCAACGTGCTCACCGTGTCCACCCATGAGCGCGGGGACCGGCTCTTCCCGGGCACGGGCTTCGTGGTCGAGATGGGGGAGGGCGCTGGCCTGGGATACTCGGTCAACGTGCCGCTCCAGCCGCTCACCGACGACGCGGTCTACCACGAGGCCTTCGAGGCGGTGGTCCCGCCCCTGGTGACCGCCTTCAAGCCGGACGCCCTGGTCATCCAGCTCGGCATCGATTCGCACCGGACCGACCCGCTCACCCACCTGAGCCTCACCGTGCAGGGCTTCACCCGCGCGGTGAAGCGACTCCTGCCCCTGGCGCCCCGGATCGTCGCGCTGGGGGGCGGCGGCTACGACCTGACCAACGTGGCGCGGGCCTGGACGGCGGCCTGGGCGGCCATGAACGACGTGGACTTGCCGCTGGACTTGCCGCGCGAGAGCCACCGGGACATGCAGCGGCTCGGGCTGGGGACCCTCTCCCTGGCCGATCCGGACGAGGCCCTGCCCCCCGACACCCGCCGCTGGGCCGAGGAGTACGCGCGCCGGCAGGTGGGGGAGATCCAGGATCGAATTTTCCCGCTGCACGGGCTGTAGAATCGGGGGGTGGACACCTCTCCCGTCTCGGTCGTGTCTCCGTCCGCCTCGCTGGATGCCGCGGGCCCCGAGGCCGCCCCGCGGGCCGCGATCCGGGTTCCGCTCAAGGTCAAGCTCAGCCTCCTGATCACCGCGCTCGTGGTGCTGACCGTCGCCCTGGTCGGCCTCTTCCTCCTCCGCCAGCAGCAGCAGAGCCTGACCGCGGAGATGACCAAGCGCGGGCTCACCATGGCCGAGAACTTCGCGGCCGGAGCCAAGACCCCGCTGCTCACCAACGACGAGCTGACCCTCGGGGTGCTGGTGACCGACGCCATGAAGGATCCGGACGTGGCCTACGTGATCGTGTCCGATCACCTGGGCAACGTGCTCGCCCACTCCGACGCGCGAGCGGTGAAGACCGCGGTGGTCCGGCCCAAGGAGCTCGAGCCGCTCAAGAACCGGATCCTGGTCCAGACCTACAAGACGCCGCAGGGCCGGATCATCGACTTCGCGGTGCCGCTGGTGTACAGCGGCGTGCCGGTCGGCGCGCTCTACCTGGGCTTCAGCGAGGAGGCCATCACCGCCGCGCTCGCGAGCGCGCGCGACCAGGCCCTGCTGATCACCCTGCTGATGGTCCTGGCCGGGCTCGGCGGCGCGGTGGGCCTGGCCGCGCTGCTCTCGCGCCCGATCTTCCGGCTGGTGCAGGCCACCGGAGCGATCGCCGCGGGCAACTTCAACATCACGCTGCCGGTCGCCTCCCGTGACGAGCTGGGCGTGCTGACCGACTCCTTCAACCGGATGGCGCGCAGCCTGCGCGAGAAGGAGATGATCAAGCGCGCGTTCACGCGCTACGTGGCGCGCGAGGTGGTGGAGGAGATCCTGAAGGACCCGGAGAACCTGGTGCTCTCCGGCGAGCGGCGCCAGGTCACCGTGCTCTTCTGCGACGTCCGGGGGTTCACGCCGATGTCGGAGCGGCTCGCCCCGGAGGAGGTCGTGCTGCTCCTCAACGACTTCTACACCCTGATGATCGAGACCACCTTCAAGCACGACGGCACCCTCGACAAGTTCCTGGGCGACGCGGTGATGGCGGTCTTCGGGGCGCCCCTGGCCCATCCCGACCACTCCGCGCGCGCCATCCGCACCGCGCTCGCCATGCAGGAAGGGATTACCGTCCTCAACGAGCGCCGGGCGCGCGACGGCAAGGAGCCCATCTCGGTCGGCATCGGGGTCAGCGCCGGCGAGGCGGTGGCGGGCACGGTGGGCACCGAGGACCGGATGGAGTACACCGTGATCGGCGACAGCGTGAACCTCGCGGCCCGGCTCGAATCCAATGCCAAGCCCGGCCAGATCCTCATCAGCTACAACACCTACGAGCGGGTGCGCGACCTCGTGGAGGCGCGCCCGCTCGGCCGCATCCGGGTCAAGGGCAAGGAAGAGGAGGTCGAGGTCTACGAGGTGCTCGGCCTGACACCGGTAGTGTGAGCGCGTTCGCGTCACGGTCGCGTAGGATATGGGAATGACGACGCGACGGGTGCGTGGATCGGGCCTACTGATGAGCGCCGCCGCGCTGTGGCTCGCCGCCTGCGCCACCGCGAGCGCGCCCGGGCCCGGCCCGGCGCCCGCCGCCGCACCCGCCCGGCCGCAGCCGCGTCCCGCCGCGTATCAGTCGGAGGACTTCATCGTCACCTTCGCCCAGCCGGGCGACACGCCCGAGACGCTGGCCGAGCGTTATCTGGGCGGCGCCGACAAGGGCTGGATGATCGAGGACTACACGGGGCTCCGCGCCTTCGCGCCCGGCCAGGAGGTCGTGATCCCGCGCCGACCGTGGAACCCGGCGGGGGTCACGCCGGGCGGCTACCAGATCGTGCCGATCCTGACCTATCACAACCTGGGCGAGCGGGCGAGGGGCCGGCTGGTACTGGCCGCCCCGAGCTTCCGCGAGCAGATGCGGTACCTGAAGACGAACGGCTACCGTGTGGTGAGCCTCGCCGACTTCGTCGAGTTCGCCCGCCTCGATCGCCAGCTCCCGCAGCGCGCCGTCGTGCTCACCTTCGACGACGGCTACCGCGCGTTCAAGGACCACGCGTATCCGGTCCTCAAGGAGCTGGGGTTCACCGCCACCCTCTTCATCTACACGGACTGGGTGGGCGCGGGCCGCGGCGCGCTCTCCTGGGCCGACCTGCGCGAGCTGGCCGCCGCCGGCATGGACATCCAGGCCCACAGCAAGACCCACGGGGATCTGCGCCGCGCCCAGGGCGAGACGGAGGCCCAGTACGCGCGCCGGATGCAGGTCGAGCTCGAGCAGCCGCAGGAGATCTTCAATCGCCACCTCGGCCGCCGCCGCCCGATCCTGGCCTACCCCTACGGGCGCTGGGAAGAAGGCCTGCTGCCGAAGCTGAAGGAGTACGGGTACGTCGCCGCCTTCTCGGTGCGCCGGCAGGGCAACGCCTCGTTCGTGCGGCCGCTCGCGGGCCACCGGAGCCAGATCTATTCCGAGATGACGCTCGACGACTTCGCCAAGAACCTGAACGTCTTCCAGGAAGAGAATCTGCGGTGATGGCCGCGGGGCGCGGATGGCTCGCCGCGGCGGCGCTCGGCCTGGCGCTCGGAGGCTGCGCGTTCCTGACCTCGACCACCCCGAGCGAGCCCGGAGCGGGGCCCGCGCCGGGGCCCGCCCCGGTCGCGCGCGATCCGCTCGCGGCGCGGCACCGGCAGCAGGCGGAGGCGCTCCAGCGAGACGGCCAGCTCCGCCGCGCGGCCGAGGAATGGAAGATCGCCCTCGCGATCGCGCCCGCCGACGCGCAGGCACGCGAGTCCCTGCGCGCGCTCCGGGCCCGCATCGACCAGGCGGTGGCCGAGCATCTCGACGAGGGACGCAAGGCGCTCGCCCGCGGCGTGCACGTCGAGGCGCGGCGCAAGTTCCTGGCCGCGCTCGCGCTCGACCCGTCCAACCGCGCCGCCTTCGATGCGCTCCAGAGCGACACGCGCGAGGTGGAGTTCATCGCCCACACCGTGCGGGCGGGAGACACACTGAGCGCGCTGGCCCAGCGCTACTACGGCGACCGCTCGCGGGGCGAGGTGATCTGGGAAACCAACCAGCTCCCGCCCAATCCGCGCCTGGCCCCGGGCACCACGCTCAAGATTCCCGAGATCCCCGGCGTCCCGTTCGTGCACCCGGAAGCGCGCCGGCCCGCGCCCGTGGTGGCGGCCATCCCCACACCGGACGTGCCGCGCCCGGGGCCGACCCCGGCGCCCGCGACGCCCCCGACCAAGGAGGAGTTCACCTCCGAGATCAACCCGCTGCTGGTGGAGGCCCGCGAGGCCCTCGAGCGCAGCGACTATCCGGACGCCATCGAGACCGTGGACAAGTTCCTGTCCGGCAAGCCGGGCGATCGCGAGGGGCTGACCCTCAAGAAGCAGGCGCTCTACGGCCAGGCGAAGAGCCAGATGGACGCGCGGCAATACCCGGAATCCATCCAGAGCTTGACCCAGCTCGCGCGCCTGCAGCCCGACTACGAGGACGCGCCCAGCCTGCTCCGCCAGGCCCGCACGCGCATCATCGAGCAGCACTACACCCAGGGCGTACGCTTCTACCGCGAGGAGAAGCTCAAGGAAGCGATTGCGGAGTGGCGCGTGGTGCTCGAGATGGACCCGGGCAATGCCAACGCCCGCCGCAACATCGACCAGGCGGAGAGGCTGCTGCGCGGGCTCGAGCAGCGCATGAAGAAGTAACCGACACCGACACCACATCGACTATCAGGGGGACTGGACCATGAATAGACACGTCCGCACGGTCGCCACGCTGCTGCCGATCCTCGCGCTCACCCTGCTCCTCGCGGGCTGTCCCAAGCGCCCCGCGATGACCGCCGCGACGGCTCCCCCGCCGGTGCCGCCCGCCGCCGCGGCGCCCCCCACGCCGGCCCCGCCGGCCCCGGCGCCCGCGCCCGTCGCGCCGGCTCCGGTGGCTCCGCCCACCGCGGCCCCGGCGCCCGCGCCCGCGCCGCCGGCCCCGCCGAAGGAGTACCGGAGCAACACGGCGCTCAAGCAGATCTTCTTCGCCTTCGACAAGGCGGACATCCGGCCCGGTGACGCCCAGACGCTCGCGGCCAGCGCGGCATACCTCAAGGCCAATCCCAGCCAGCTCGTGCTCATCGAAGGGCACTGCGACGAGCGGGGGACCGCCGAGTACAACCTGGCCCTGGGCGAGCGGCGGGCCAAGGCGGCGATGAACTTCCTCGTGGCCAACGGGATCGAGGCCTCCCGGATCACCACGATCTCCTACGGGAAGGAGCGCCCCGGCTGCACCGAGAAGAACGAGGCCTGCTGGTCGAAGAATCGGAACGACACGTTTTTAACCAAGGATCGCTGATACTTAGGAGTTCTTGACAATACCGATCAAGTCTATGTAGTATTCGCGGTATGACGAAGGCCGCCGCCGGTCGCGCGATCGCGCATCGCTGTTGTTGTCCAGGTGCCGCCTGAGGCCTTCGAGCCGCCGAACGTCGTAGCACCGAGACGCAAAGCCGAGTGGAGGCCGTGAAGAGGCGGCCGCCGCTCGGCTTTCGTGTTTTCAGGGGGGAACGCCAGTGAGCGAGGCAGCGAACGAGACGAAGGCGCAGCGTGTGGAGCGGCTCAAGCGGGAGCTGAACCCGTGGGCCGCGTACTCGGCGATCGTCCGCTTCGCGCGGGAAGGCTTCGAGGCGATTCCCCCGGAGTGGCTCGGCACGTACTTCCGCTGGTGGGGCATCTATACCCAGGGCGACGGCGTCGGCGCGGTGGGGGGCAAGGGCGGCGAGGGGAAGGCCGTCCCCTACTTCATGCTGCGCATCCGCATCCCCAATGGCATCCTGTCGGCCGCGCAGCTCCTCGTGCTCGCCGACCTGGCCGAGCGCCGCGCCCGGGGCGTGGCGGATCTCACCGTCCGCCAGAACGTCCAGCTCCACTGGGTGCGGATCGAGGATCTGCCCACGATCTTCTCCGCGCTCGGCGACTGCGGGCTCAGCAGCCTCGGCACCTGCGGCGACGTCACGCGCAATATCACCGGCTGCGCGCTGGCCGGACTCGACGCCGACGAGATCGTGGACGCCTCGCCGCTCGTGCACGCGGCGACCGCGATGGTCAACGGCAGCCCCGAATTCTACAACCTCCCGCGCAAGTACAAGATCTCGATCACCGGCTGCCGCGTCTGGTGCAGCTATCCCGAGATCAACGACGTGGGGCTCACCGCAGTCCGCGACGGCTACACCGGGCACGTGGGCTACTCGCTGCGGGTGGGCGGCGGGCTCTCCACCCGGCCGCACCTGGCGCCCCGGCTCAACGCCTTCGTGCGGCCGGATCAGGTGCTCGCGGTGGTCAAGGCGGTGACCGAGATCTTCCGCGACGGCGACGCCCTCCGCCAGAATCGGGAGAAGGCGCGGCTGAAGTTCCTCTTCCTCGATCACGGCTGGACCCCGGACCGGTTCCTGAACGCGCTCCACGCGCGGCTAGGATTTTCCCTCGATCCAGCAGTTCCCGAGACCCTGCCCGAAGAGTCCTATCGCGATCACGTGGGGATCCATCCGCAGAAGCAGGCCGAGCTCGTCTACGCGGGCCTGCCGATCCTGCGGGGCCGGCTCAGCCCGGACGAGATGCGGGCCCTCGCCGGGCTCGCCGAGCGCTTCGGCACGGGCGAGCTGCGAACCACCACCATGCAGAACCTCGTCATCGTCAACGTGCCGCGGGCGCGCGCGGGCGAGCTCGAGCGCGCGATCGATCGCACCGGCTTCCGGCTGGACGCCTCCCCCTTCCGCCGCGGCACCGTGGCCTGCACGGGGAGCGAGTTCTGCAAGCTCGCGCTGACCGAGACCAAGGGCTTCGCCCGCTGGCTCGTGGAAGACCTGGAGGCGCGGCTGCCCGGCTTCGAGGAGCACGTCCGCATCAACGTCACCGGCTGCCCCAATAGCTGCGGCCAGCACTGGATCGCCGACATCGGCATCGAGGGCAAGAAGATCAAGATGGAAGGCCGCCTGGTGGATGCCTACTACTTCTGCGTGGGCGGCGCGGTCGGCCGGCACCAGGCGGTGGCCCGGCCCGTCGGCTACCGGGTTCCCGCCAGCGCGGTGCCCGAGGCGGTGGAGCGCCTGCTGCGCGTCTACCTCGCCGAGCGGCGCCCGGGCCAGACCTTCCGCGCGTTCTGCGCCGCGCGCACCGACGAGGAGCTGCGGACCTTCCTGGCCGGCGCCCCCGTCGCGGAGGTGACCCGCGACGCCTCGCCCGGCCCCGTTCCCCATGGACTGGAAGGCTGAGATCAACGCCCCGAACCGACAAGGAGACCCGATCATGACCCTGCGACTGGGCGACACCGCTCCCGATTTCCAGGCCGAGACGACGTCCGGCCCCATCAGCTTCCACGACTGGCTCGGCGAGAGCTGGGCGGTCCTCTTCTCTCACCCGCGCGACTTCACGCCGGTGTGCACGACCGAGCTCGGTTACGTGGCGCGCCTCACGCCCGAGTTCGACAAGCGCGGGGTCAAGGTGATCGGTCTCTCGATCGATCCGCTGACGTCGCACCAGGGCTGGGTCGCCGACATCAAGGAGACGCAGGGCTACGCGGTGGACTTCCCGATCATCGCCGACCCGGACCGGAAGGTGGCCAACCTCTACGGCATGATCCATCCTGCCCACGACGAGGTCTACACCGTCCGCACCGTGTTCGCGATCGATCCCAAGAAGAAGATCCGCCTGTTCATCACCTATCCCCAGACCACCGGCCGCAACTTCGACGAGGTCCTGCGCGTGATCGACTCGCTGCAGCTCACCGACGGGCACCGGGTCGCGACGCCGGTGAACTGGAAGCCGGGCGAGGACGTGATCATCGTGCCCGCGGTCACCGACGAGGAGGCTCGGGCGAAGTTCCCGCGCGGCTGGCGCGCGCCCAAGCCGTATCTGCGCCTGACGCCCCAGCCCGAGTCGGCCAAGCGCTGACATGAGCGCGTACTACCCGGTCTTCCTCGACCTCACGGATGGCCCCGTGCTCGTGGTCGGGGGCGGTCCGGTGGCCGAGGGGAAGGTCGAGGGCCTGCTGGCCGCGGGCGCGAACGTCACGGTGGTGAGCCCCACCGTGACGCCGCGCCTCGCGGGCTGGGTCGCCGCCGGCCGGATCGAGCACCTCGCGCGGGCGTACCAGCCGGGGGACTTCGCGGGGCGCCGGCTGGCCCTCGTCGCGACCGGCGACCCGACGGTCAGCGGCGCGGTGGCGGCGGAGGGGCGGGAGCGCGGCATCTGGGTCAATGCCGCCGACGAGCCCGCGCGCTGCGACTTCATCCTGCCCGCGGTGATCCGGCGGGGCCGGCTGGTGGTCGCGGTGTCCACCGGCGGAGCGAGCCCGGCGGCGGCGCGGGCGATCCGGGAGGAGCTCGAGGGCTACCTGACCGAGGACCACGCGATGCTGGTCGAGGTGGCGGCCGACGCGCGAGAGGACCTGCGGCGGCGGGCGGTGTCGGCGGGCCCGGCCCGCTGGCGCGGCGCCCTCGACCGCGGCCTGCGCCGGCTCATCGCCGACAAGCGCTACCGGCAGGCGCGGGCCCGGCTGGCGCGAAATCTCGAGTCGGCCTGATGGACGCCTGATGGACAGGGGGCGCGTCTACCTCGTCGGCGCGGGCCCGGGCGATCCCGGGCTCATGACGGTGCGCGGGCTCGAGGTTCTGCGGCGGGCCGACGTGGTCGTCTACGATCGCCTCGTCAACCCGGCCCTGCTCGACGAGGCGCCGCCCGGCGCGCTCCGCCTCTTCGCGGGCAAGCGCGCCGGCAGCCACCGCCTGCCCCAGGAGGAGATCAACGCGCGGCTGATCGAGCAGGCGCGCCGGGGGCGCTCGGTGGTCCGGCTCAAGGGCGGTGATCCCTTCGTGTTCGGGCGTGGCGGTGAGGAAGCCGCCGCGCTGGCGGAGGCAGGCGTCGCCTTCGAGGTGGTGCCCGGCGTGAGCGCCGCGGTCGCGGTGCCCGCCTACGCCGGCATCCCGGTGACCCACCGGGGCTTGAGCTCGTCGTTCGCGGTGGTGACCGGGCACGAGGACCCCGCAAAGGAGCGCGTCGATGTCGACTGGGGGCGGCTCGCCACCGCGGTGGATACGCTCGTCGTGCTCATGGGCGCGCAGAGTCTGCCGCGCATCGCCGCGGAGCTGGTCGGCCACGGTCGCTCCCCGGACACACCGGTCGCGCTGATCCGCTGGGGCACGACCGAGGCGCAGGAGGTCTCCGTCAGCACGCTCGGCGCCATCGTGACCCGCGCGCGCGAGGTCCGGGTCGCGCCGCCGATGCTGGCGATCATCGGCGAGGTCGTACGGCTGAGAGATCGGCTCGCGTGGTTCGAGGCGCGGGGACACGATCTGGAAGCCCTGGTGGCGGAGGGGGTCTTCGGGGCCTAGCCCCGGCGCAGCGCGGCAAAATTTGACTCGGCGGCCCCGCGGCGCCTAGGCTCAGGCAACGGAGGGAGCCATGAAGACGCTGCCGCTGGCCGTGCTGATGCTGCTCGCGAGCGCGGGAATCGCGCCGGCCCAGACGAAGTCCACGGGCCCGCTCGACCTGGAGTACAAGCAGCGGGCGCCCGCCCTCCGGCCGGTGCCGCGGCTGAAGGTCGAGGAGGACACGTCGCAGGCGGTGCGCGAGCTCGATCGCCAGCGGACCGACCGCATGCTGCGCAATGTCCAGCCGGGACCCTCCAGGCGGCCCGACCTCGACCGCGACGTCACGCAGGGGATTCAAAGCCGCGGCCTGGGCCGCTAGTCTGCGGCGGCCGGCGATAAGGGCCCATCTGCTTCGTTGGCGCCCTCGGTCTGGGCGCTCAACGTACAGGAGTACGCCTCGCGCCCGACCTTCGGGCGCCTCCTCGCAGCTGGACCCTT
>Ga0214471_10002569_pt1 | contig 14234 bp, 14 predicted proteins | sample RVTome_5_FD_207665 | JGI IMG/M metagenome (GOLD analysis project Ga0214471, IMG submission 207665) | Soil microbial communities from uranium-contaminated site in the Upper Colorado River Basin, Wyoming, United States - RVT142D155 | ecosystem: Environmental > Terrestrial > Soil > Contaminated >...
GCCGGCCGTTCCTCCGGTTTGTCCCGTGGAACGACAGGCTGCCATAGCTCCGGCGGCGGCGACAAGCCGCGTGCAGGACCGGAGACAGTTCAGGCGAGAAGTGGGGAGAGAGGCGGGGGCGGGGCGCGCATGGCCGGATGCGCTGTGGCATCCGGCCAAGGACCCCCCGCGATAGAACGTTGGATCGGCTTTACTTCAGCCCGAGGATGGCCTTGGCCTTGGCCAAGGTCGCCACCGATTCGGCGTGCTGACCGCCCGCATGCTGGGCCTCACCCTCGGCCCGCAGCTTGGTGACTTCCGCCATCTGCTCGGCGGTGAGCGTGGGGCTGGCGGCCAGGGCGGCATCGATTTCCGCCATGATCTTCGGGCATTGACTGGCCGCGGCGGTGCCGGCCATGGCCATGGTCAGGGCGGCGGCGAGAAGCAGGCGTTTCATTCCATCCTCCTTTGTTTTTCGCTTGGCAGAAGACCGCGCCAAGCGCGCATTGACCATTGCCCAGCCGTGTGACCTTGTCCTGTAACAAATAAATGGTAAGTGCAGGTGGCTCGCCGGTCGCCTCCGGCGGGTTTTCGCCTGCAAACGGGAGGAGTCCGAAAAAATCGTGCGCTGGGCGGAGAAATATGTCAGATACGTGACAGGTTTGTTACAGTCCACAGGTTGCACATGGCGTGGCGACACGCGCCATTCGACCGATAAAAGGCGGGCACAAACGCCCTGTCGACAAATAGGGAGAGCCACTATGTCAGAACGGAAACTGTTTTTCGCTGCCCCCTTCGCGGCCTTGATCGCCGGGACGCTGCTGTTCGCGGCGCCGTCGGCGAACGCCGAGGATTGCCCGCGCGGGGACCTGGACGAGCGGTTCTGCGACCGCGACGGCGATCTGCTCGCCGATGCGCCAACCGATCCCGCGCAGCAGGTCGATCCGGATACCCTCATCTTCGCCTATACGCCGGTCGAGGATCCGGCCGTCTACCGCGAAGCCTGGATCGATTTCCTGACCCATATGGAAAAGGTGACCGGCAAGAAGGTGCAGTTCTTCCCGGTGCAGTCGAATGCCGCGCAGATCGAAGCGATGCGTTCGGGCCGCTTGCACGTGGGTGGCTTCAACACCGGCTCCAACCCATTGGCGGTCAACTGCGCCGGCTTCGTGCCGTTCACCATCATGGCGGCGCTGGATGGCAGCTTCGGCTACGAAATGGAGATCATCACCCATCCGGGCAGCGGCATCGAGAAGGTCGAGGACATCAAGGGCCGCACACTGGCCTTCACCTCGCCCACCTCCAATTCCGGCTTCAAGGCCCCCTCGGCCCTGCTGAAGGCGGAGTTCGGGATGATCGCGGAACGTGACTTCACGCCCGCTTTCTCCGGAAAGCATGACAATTCGATCCTCGGTGTTGCCAACAAGGACTACGATGCGGCCTCGATTGCCAACAGCGTCAAGTTCCGCATGATCGAGCGTAAGGTGGTGAAGGATAGCGATCTGAAAGTCATTTATACGTCGCAGACGTTTCCAACCACCGGCTATGGCTACGCCAACAATTTGAAGCCGGAACTGGCGGCGAAAATCAAGGAGTCGTTCTCCAGCTTTGTTTGGGACGGCACCAGCCTGAAGAACGAGTTCGAGAAGAATGGCGAGGGCCAGTTCATCCCGATCACCTACAAGGGGCATTGGGAGGTTATCCGCAAGATCGACGCCGCCAACGATGTTTCCTACGCCTGTAAGTAACCGGTAGGAACGCACGGCACATCGTCATCATCGATGCGGAGTGAGGCTCGGATGCTGCGCATAGAAGGTCTTTCCAAGCAGTACCGGACCGGTGACAAGGCGCTCGCCGGCGTTACGCTCGAGGTGCCGCAAGGCCAGGTCATGGCCTTGATCGGTCCCTCGGGCGCCGGCAAGAGCACGCTGATCCGCTGCATCAATCGTTTGGTGGAACCGACCGCCGGCCGGGTGATTCTGGGAGATCTGGATATCACCCGGCTGGGGTCTCGGGGATTGCGCCGGGCGCGCCGGCGCATGGGCATGATCTTCCAGGAATACGCGCTGGTCGAACGGCTCACGGTCATGGAGAACGTGCTTTCCGGCCAGCTCGGCTATGTCGGGTTCTGGCAAAGCTATTTCCGCCGCTTCCCGCAAGAGGCGGTGACCGAGGGCTTCCGCTTGCTCGAGCGGGTCGGCCTCGAAGCCTACTACGACAAGCGTGCCGACGAGCTGTCCGGCGGTCAGCGCCAGCGTGTCGGCATCGCCCGGGCCTTGATCCAGAATCCGGACATCCTGCTGGTGGACGAGCCGACGGCCAGCCTGGATCCGAAAACCTCGCGCCAGATCATGCGCCTCATCTGCGAGCTGTGCGAGGAGCGCCGCCTGGCGGCAATCATCAACATTCACGACGTGGCCCTGGCGCAGATGTTCGTCGGCCGGATCGTCGGCCTGCGCCTGGGCGCGGTCGTCTATGACGGCCCGCCGGACGGCCTGACGCCGGGCGTGCTCACGGAAATCTACGGCGAAGAGGATTGGACGGCGGTTCGGCGCAAAGGCAAGGCCGAGGCCGAGGATCATGCGCACGGCGTGCTGACCGACGAAGAACGCATGGCGGCGATGTAGGCCGATGTCCACCGCGACCTTCGATGCCCGCCGCTGGCGGCCGCCACCGCTGATCAAAAACGCCCGCCTGCGCTGGGCGCTCGGCATTGGCGCGGCCATTTATTTTGCCATCGCCATCGGCAGCCTGCAGGTCAATTGGCTGCGCGTCTACGAGGGCCTGGATCGCGGCTGGGCCTTTGTGCTGGCGTTCACGGAACCGGATTTCGTCAGCCGCTGGGTCGATATCCGCGACGGCATGGTCGAAAGCCTGATCATGACCGTCACCTCGACGGTCATCGGCATCATCATTTCCGTGCCCATCGGCCTGGGGGCCGCGCGCAATATCGCGCCCCTGCCGATCTATCTGCTGTGCCGCGGCATCATCGCCCTGTCGCGCAGTTTCCAGGAAGTGATCATCGCCATCTTTTTCGTCGCCATCTTCGGTTTCGGTCCCTTGGCCGGCGTGCTGACGCTCTCGTTTGCCACCATCGGCTTTCTCTCCAAGTTGCTGGCCGAGGATATCGAGGCCCTCGATCCGGCCCAGGCCGAGGCCATTCGCGCCACCGGCGCCCGCTGGTCGCAGCTCATGAACTATGGGATTCAGCCCCAGGTGATGCCGCGGCTGATCGGCTTGTCGCTGTATCGCCTGGATATCAATTTCCGCGAATCGGCGGTGGTCGGCCTGGTCGGCGCCGGCGGCATCGGGGCGACGTTGAATACCTCGTTCGACCGCTATGAGTTCGATACCTCGGCGGCGATTCTGATTTCCATCATCGTCATCGTCATGATCGCGGAGTACAGCTCCGGCATGATCCGCGCGCGGGTGCAGTAATGCCGGTCGTGGAGCGCGCCGGATTGAAGGTGTGGCAGAGGCGCGAGCGCACCAAGCAGCTCGCCATCTGGTTCGGCTGGCTAGCCGGAACGGCGCTGTTCGTCTACTGCTGGCAGGTGGTCTCGGATGCCACCACCTGGGCCTTCTTCTGGGATGCGCCGCGCATTGCCGGCGACATCGGCGGCCGCATGGTGCCGCCACGCTGGTCCTATGTTTCGCGCATCTGGCAGCCGCTATGGGATACCATCAATATTGCCACCGTGGGCACGGCCGTCGCCCTGGTCCTGGCGGTGCCGGTGGCCTTCCTGGCGGCGAGTAACACGACGCCAAGCAAGACCATCGTGCGGCCCATCGCGCTGCTCGTCATCGTCTCGTCGCGCTCGATCAATTCCCTGATCTGGGCCTTGCTGCTGGTCTCGATCATCGGTCCGGGCGTGCTCGCCGGGACCATCGCCATCGCCCTGCGCTCCATCGGTTTTGTCGCCAAGCTGCTCTATGAGGCGATCGAGGAGATCGACCACAACCAGGTCGAGGCCATCGCCGCCACCGGTGCCCGAAAAAGTCAGGTCATCGCCTATGGCATCGTGCCGCAAATCCTGCCCGCCTTCGCCGGAATCTCGGTCTTCCGCTGGGACATCAACATCCGCGAGTCGACGGTCCTCGGCCTGGTCGGCGCCGGCGGCATCGGCCTGCAACTGGAGGGCTCGCTCAATACCTTGGCCTGGCCGCAGGTCTCGATCATTCTGATCGCCATCCTGCTCGCCGTCCTGGCGAGCGAGTGGGTCTCCGCCAAGGTTCGCCACGCAATCATCTGAATCGCGCCGGACGGCCGCAGGTGCGCGGATACATCTATCGGCGGATCGCCAGAAACTCGACGCTGGGAAGTATCATGCGTTGATTGGTCACATCCAGCGCCGCATGCATCAGGCGCTTGAGAGGCGCAGAGACTTTCCGCTCGATACAGAAATGGATGGCAAAAGACAGGGCCAGTACGATCAACAGCGTGCCCCAGAACACGACATGGGCATTGAACGCCGGATAGGCGATTTCAATCAGCATATAGCCGATTTTCTGGTGAATGAGGTAAAGGGGATATGTGATCGCGCCGGCCATGGCCCAACGCCACTGAGCGAACCTTCCGGTCTTGCGCAGGGATATCAAGAGAACGGTCAACAAAAACACGGAAACGATGCCGCTCACGACAAAGATGTTCAGGCTCTCGCCATAGTGAGTCTCAAAGCCCGAAAGTCCGCTCAGCGATTGTTTCAGCGCGACCAGCCAGGCAGCGGCGAAAGCGCTGATCCGCGTGAGCGACAAACCCCTTGACCAAATCAGATATGATATCGCGCCGGCGATGAAATAGACGGCGTAGTCCGTGATCAGGACATACCGCACAATCGATATCGGGTAGACTTCAAGGGCAATGGTGAGCAGCAACCAAGCGACGAGAAGTTTCTCCGCTTGGTGGGTTCTTCCGGCGAGAAGGACCAAAAACACCAGGGCGTAAAACTTCAGCTCAACGAACAGCGACCAATAGACGCCGTCGATCGGCCGCACTCTGACGAATTCACTGAGCATCGTCATGTTGACCAGGTATTGCGGGATCGTGGCGCGGAAATGCTCGCCGCCCAGGGTCAGAATGGCCAGGAACGTCAACGTGCAACTGATCCAGAAAGCCGGATAGAGCCTGACGATTCTCGAAACGAAGAAATTTCTCAGGCTGCCGGATGCCGCCGTCATGAGTATGACGAAGCCGCTGATGATGAAAAACAGCTGGACACCGAGATAGCCGTACTTGGCGAACGGTGCCAGCAGCGGGTATGGCATCGGCGAATAACCATCCGCCGCGTAGCCGCGGAACGCAAAATGAAACAAGACCACCATCAGGACGGCCAAGAACCTTAGCAAATCAATTTCGTTGATCCTGGTCTTGGCCATGCTTTATTTCCAAATAACAATAAACATGCAGCTTTGTTGAAACCATATGGTTAAATTAAAAATAATATATACCAAGACCGTTACAGTATTATGTAACCAGTGCGGCCGTTTTATTTCTGAATCGGCGCGGCGGGCCTGTCGCGATGTGCCGATGATCCGTGGCCCGGTCTGCCCGGTCTGCCCGGCCCGCCCTGGCTGCGGGGCTTTTCCCGGTTGCCGGGCGTGGTCTATGCTCGGGTCCGAGCGGGCGCCCGCAGGACGCGGCGCCTGGGGATAAAAATTCGCATATCGGGGAGCCCTTATGACCGAGGTCATCAGCCATTTCGTCAACGGCCGCCGCGTCGACGGCAAGAGCGGCCGCTTCGGCGACGTTTACAACCCGGCCATCGGCGAGGTGGTCCGCCGGGTCGCCTTTGCCAGTGCCGGCGAGGTGCGCCAGGCGGTGGCGGCGGCGCGCGAGGCGTTCCCGGCCTGGGCGGCGATACCGCCGATCCGCCGGGCGCGGGTCATGTTCCGTCTGAAGCAGCTGCTCGAGGACAACCTCGACTCCCTGGCGGTGCTGCTGACCGAGGAACACGGCAAGACCGTGGCCGATTCCAAGGGCTCGATCAGCCGCGGCATCGAGGTGGTGGAGTTTGCCTGCGGCATTCCGCATCTGCTCAAGGGCGACTATAGCGAGGAGGTGGGGACCAGCGTCGATTCCTATTCCATCCGCCAGCCCCTGGGGGTGTGCGCCGGCATCACGCCGTTCAATTTTCCGGCCATGATTCCGCTGTGGATGTCGCCCATGGCCATTGCCTGCGGCAACACGTTCATTCTCAAGCCGTCGGAGAAGGACCCGTCGTTCTCCTTGCGCCTGGCCGAGCTGTACAAGGAAGCCGGGCTGCCCGATGGGGTGTTCAACGTCATCCAGGGGGACAAGGAGGCGGTGAATGCCATCCTGACCGATCCGGAGATCGCCGCCGTCAGCTTCGTCGGCGCCACCAAGACCGCCGAATACATCTACCACACGGGCTGTGCCCATAATAAGCGGGTGCAGGCGCTGGGCGGGGCGAAAAACCACATGGTGATCATGCCCGATGCCGACATGGCGCAGGCGACCGATGCCTTGATGGGTGCCGGCTACGGCTCCGCCGGCGAGCGCTGCATGGCCATCTCGGTGGCGGTGGCGGTGGGCGACAAGGTGGCTGACGATCTGATCAAGCGCCTGATGCCGCGGGTGCAGGCCCTGAAGGTCGGCCCGGGCACCGATCCGGATTCGGAGATGGGCCCGCTGGTCACCAAGGAGCACTTCGACAAGGTCACCGGCTATATCGACCAGGGCGTCAAGGAAGGCGCCAAGCTGGTCCTCGACGGCCGAGGCTTGAAGCTGCAAGGCTATGAGAACGGCTATTTCATGGGCGGCTCGATCTTCGACCATGTGAAGCCGGAGATGTCGATCTACACCGACGAGATCTTCGGCCCGGTGCTGTCGGTGGTGCGGGCGCCCAACTATGAAACCGCCGTCGATCTGATCAACGCCCACGAGTATGGCAACGGCACGGCGATCTTTACCCGCGACGGCGATTCGGCCCGGCATTTCGCCAGCACCATCAAGGTCGGCATGGTCGGCATCAACGTGCCCATTCCGGTGCCCGTGGCCTATCACAGCTTCGGCGGCTGGAAGCGCTCCCTGTTCGGCGACCACCACATGCATGGCATGGAGGGGGTGCGCTTCTATACCAAGATGAAGGCGATCACCGCCCGCTGGCCCACCGGCATCCGCGCCGGCGCCGATTTCGTCATCCCGCAGCTCGGCTAAGCCGGGGCGGGCAAGATACCTGGCGGCGGCGGGAATATTTCCACCACCGCGGTGTCCTTCTCAGGAACGGGCCTGGAATCGGGCCTGGCATTTGGTGCCAACCAAACACTGAGGAGGAGGCCTTTCATGATTCGATATTCCCTCGCGGCCGCGGCCCTGGCCATCGGCGTGCTGACGGCGGGCAGCGCCATGGCGGCGCACTGCCCCAAAGACATGGCCAGTATTGACGCAGCCCTCGCTCAGTCACCGAAGATCACCGCCGAGCAGATGGCCGAGGTGACGAAACTGCGCGCCGAGGGTGAAATGTTGCACAAGGCCGGCAAGCACCAGGAATCGGTGGATACGCTCGCCAAGGCGATGGCGATCCTCGGCATCCAGTAAGCCGGGCAAGCTACGCCTGAGCGCCGGCCGCCCGTTCACTCCCGATCCCCCCACGGGCGGCCGGACTTGCCCGCTGCCAACGGCCGGTGCATCCTGGCGTCATGAGCGATTTTTCCCGGAAGTTGGAGGCGGAGATTCCGGCTCTGCGCCGCTATGCGCGATATCTGACCCGCGATGCGGACCGGGCCGACGATCTGGTGCAGGACAGCCTCGAGCGCGCCATTGCCAAGCGCCGCCTGTGGCACAACCCGGAACGGCTGCGGCCCTGGCTGTTCGCCCTACAGCGCAACGTGTATCTCAATCAGCTCCGCCGGCAGACCCGGCGGCCGGCCGAGGTGCCCATGGATCAGGTGTTTGCCGAAAGCGGCCAGGGCGAGGCGCAAACCGGCCAGATCATGGCGCGCGAGGTATTGGTGGCGCTCGATGCGCTGGAGCCGGATCAACGCGAGGTCCTGGTCTTGGTCGCCGTTGAAGGCCTGCTTTACCGGGAGGTGGCCACGGTCCTCGGCCTGCCCGCGGGGACCGTCATGTCGCGCCTGTCGCGCGGCCGCGCGCAGTTGCGCAAGGCTCTGGCCGGCGACTCGCCGCCGGCCACGTCGACCTTGTGGAGGGTCAAATGAACGGCCAGCGCCCGCCGAGCGAGCAGGATCTGCAGGCCTATGTGGACGGCTGGCTGGCGCCGACCCGCCAGGCGGCCGTCGAGGCGTATCTGGCCGAACATCCCGAAGAAGCCGCCCGCATTCAGGACTACCGGATGCAAAGCGCTGCCGTGCGCACGGCCATGCGCGGAGCCGAATCGGCGGCCGTGCCCGAGCGCTTGCTGCGCGCCACGCACAGCGGTGCGGCAACCGGCCGGGCGACGTGGCTGACCCGTGCCGCGGCGGCGGTGCTGCTGCTCGCGGTCGGATTTGGCGGTGGCTGGTCGTTGAACGAGATATTGAACGAGTTCGGGGGAGAGCGGGTCGCGGGTCAGGCCGCCGAAGGCGACTTGCCACGCCTGGCGGCGGCGGCACACCGGGTTTACAGCGCCGAGGTCCGCCATGCCGTCGAGGTCCGCGCCGAGGAGGCGCATTTGCTCGGCTGGCTGTCGAAGCGGCTGGGCCAGACATTGATCGCACCCAATTTGGATCCCTATGGCTACCGCCTCATGGGCGGGCGGTTGCTGCCGGCGGCCAGCGGCGCGGCCGCGCAGCTCATGTACGAAGATGGCACCGGCCGCCGCCTCACCATCTATGTGCAAGACGATCCGGAGGGCACGGAAACCGCCTTCCGGTTCGCCGAGGAAGGCGGCTTGGGGGCGTTCTATTGGCGTGACAACGACATGGGCTACGCCCTGGTGGGCCCGCTGCAGCGGGCTGAGCTGCTCGACATCGCCGAAGCTGTCTACCGGCAAAGTGAAAAATAGCCGGCCCGGTTGTCCCTTGCCGTCCCTCAGGCCGTGCGTTATGTCAGCGGGCCAATCGGTTAGCGGCGGGGTTCCGAGACAACGCGGCGGCTTACGGTCGCACGGGATGGGGTTGAACGGCTGCGCGTGCGCCGCGGCGGCCGCCTAGAATCAATAAGGTCAACGACGGACGATGGCCAAATTCAAAACCTTGGATGATCTGGACGTGACCGGCCGGCGGGTGCTGGTGCGGGTCGACTATAACGTGCCGATGCGCGACGGCCGGGTCACCGATGCCACGCGCATCGAGCGCAGCCTGCCGACCATTCGGGATCTGACCGGGCGCGGCGCCCGGGTGATTCTGCTCTCCCATTTCGGCCGGCCGAAAGGCAAGAGGGTGGCGGAGATGTCCCTGCGCCCGGCCGCCGCTTCCTTGCAGGCGGTCCTCGAAGGCGGTGCCGTGTTCTTTGCCGACGACTGTATCGGCGCGGTGGCCGAAACAGCGGTGGCGGCGTTGCCGCAAGGCGGCGTGCTGTTGCTCGAAAACCTGCGCTTTCATGGCGGCGAAGAGGCCAACGATGCGGATTTTGCCGCCGCACTGGCCCGGCTGGGCGATCTCTATGTGGACGATGCCTTCTCGGCGGCGCACCGGGCGCACGCCTCGGTCGAGGCCCTGGCCCGCCGGCTGCCGGCGGCGGCCGGGCGCCTGATGCAGGCGGAGCTGGAACATCTTACCGCGGCCCTGGACTCGCCGCGCCATCCGGTGGCAGCCGTGGTCGGCGGCGCCAAGGTCTCCTCGAAGCTGGATCTGCTCGGCAACCTGGTGCGCAAGGTCGATCTGCTGATCATCGGCGGCGGCATGGCCAATACGTTCCTGCACGCCCAGGGCACGGAGATTGGCCGGTCATTGTGCGAGCACGACTTGGCGCCGACGGCGCGGGCCATCCTCAAGACCGCCGCGGATGCCGGTTGCGAGATTTACCTGCCCCGCGACGCGGTGGTGGCGGAGGCCTTGCAAGTGGGCGCCGCCACGAAAACCGTTTCCATCGGTGATGTGCCTTCGGTCCAGATGATTCTGGATATCGGCCCGGCGACGGCCAAGGACATCGCCGGCCGCTTGGCCGAGTGCCGCACCTTGGTGTGGAACGGACCGCTCGGCTGCTTCGAAGTGCCGCCCTTCGATGCGGGTACCAACGCGGTGGCCCAGGAGGCGGCGCGCCTGACCCGTACCGGTGGACTGCTCAGCGTGGCCGGCGGCGGCGATACGGTGGCGGCGTTGTCCCATGCCGGGGCGATCAACGACTTCTCCTACGTGTCGGCCGCCGGCGGGGCGTTTCTGGAGTGGCTTGAGGGCAAGACCTTGCCGGGGATCGCCGCTCTCGAAGCATCGGCTGCCCTTTAGAGCCACACCGTGCGCGCGTAGGTGGCCAGGACCAGTCCGCCCGCGCCGACGCCGACCCCTAGCAGCATGCTGCGGCGGCTGGCCATGAACACGGCGAAGGCGAGACTGGCCATGCCGACCCGGTCGGTCATCGGCGTCTGCGCCAGCGGTCCGGTCGGCAGAACGATCATGCGCACCACCAGCGCCGCCAAAAGCGCATAGGCAACGCACGCCACCCACTGGAACACCGCGCCTTCCGGGTCGATGCGGCCGGAGAGCGCCACCCCCAAGGCCCGCCAGACATAGGTCGCGGCGGCACCGGCCAGGATGATCAGCACCGGCCACCACGGTCCGGCCCCGGACCACGTCGCGCTAGACACCGGCGGGACTCCGCCGGCCGATCAGAAATCCCAAGGTGCCGGCGATCACCCCGGCCAGCAGCAGACTCCAATCGGGCACGAGCAGATACAGCACCGGTCCGCCGATGGCGCCAAAGACCGCCGCCAGGACGCGGGTGCGGTCGCGTACATCGGCGCTGATCACCAGCATGAAGTAGATCGGATTGATGAACACCAGGCCCAGGGTCACATAGGCGGGCACCGAGCCGGCCAAGGCGAAGCCAATCCAGGTGGCCAGCAGGCTGATCATCCACAGCATGCCGGCGAACCCGGCGTAGTAGGGCAGGCGGTGGTGCGCGACCATGGCCGGGCAATCGCGCATGGCGGCGACCCATCCGGTCACGGCGATGAAATGGCTGATTGCGTAGTACCGCCACCGCGGCATGCCCGGCGTCCGCAACAGCGGGATCAAGGTTACCGTCATGGGCAACAGACGGGCGTTGGTCAGCCCGACGGCCACCGCGATCACCAGGACCGAGGCGCCGACCGCATACAGCTCCACAAGGGCGATCTGTCCGGGCAGGGCCCAGCCGGTGGCGGTCGAGAGCAAGGCGTGCCACAGGCTCAAGCCGACCTGATGCACCAGGGCACCGAAGCCGACAAAGCTGCCGCCCAGCACGATCGACGGAACGCCAAAGGCGCGCCAGGCGCCGGCCGCCATGGCTTGGCCGGCCGAGCCATAGTCATGCAAAGGTCTTTGAGTGGACATCCCGCCCCCGAAGCGAAAAAGGCTATCCGCCGGAGCGTGGCGACGAAAGGAGTTTCTTAAGCGGGCAGGCTCCGCTCGCCGGGCAGGCGGATGGTCACGCGGGTACCCACATCGGGCTCGCTGGTCAGCTCGAATGCGCCGCCGTGCAGCTCGGTCAGGGATTTGGCCAAGGGCAAGCCCAGCCCGGTGCCCTCGAAGCGTCGGCTCATGCGCGCATCGACCTGCCCGAAGGGCGCCAGGGCACGGGCGATATCCTTGGCGGCGATGCCGATACCGGTATCGCTTACCTCGAGAATGAAGGCATCATCCTCGCCAATGCGGGCGAACACGTCGACGCGGCCGCCGGGCAAGGTGAACTTCACCGCATTGGAAACCAGATTGATCAGAATCTGTTTCAGCTTCGTCTTGTCGGCGCGCAGGCGCGGCAAATTCGGCGCGGCATGGACGGTGACGGTCACCCCGGCGCGCTCCGCCCGCGGGGCCATCAACCGGGCCACCGATTGGGCCAGCGCTTCTGCATCGATCGCCTCCTCGCTCAACGTCATCTGTCCGGATTCGATCTTGGCCGAATCCAGAATGTCGTTGATGAGAACCAGCAAGTGCCGGGCGCTGTCGGTGATGTCCTTGCAATAGCCCTTGTATTGCTCATTGTCGAGCGGGCCGAGAATCTCGTTCGCCATGACCTCGGAAAAGCCGATGATGGCGTTGAGCGGCGTGCGCAGCTCGTGACTCATGTTGGCGAGAAATTCGCCCTTGGTCCGATTGGCCAGCTCCGCCGCTTCCTTGGTGCGCACCAGGGCCTCTTCGCGCCAACGCAACTCGGTGATGTCATTGGCCGTGCCCCGGTAGCCGAGGAAACGGCCGCTGACCGGACAATAGATCGGCAGGCCGCTGAGCAGGAAATGACGCGGGTTCCCTTGCCGGTCCGGGATCACCACCTCGATATCGCGAAACGGCACCCGGCCCTCTTCCGTCGCCAGGGCCTCCAGGTCCGCATGGGGGCGCGCCGGCAATTGCGTCAGCCGGCGGCCGGTCAGCTCAACCTGATGAAATCCGAGAGCTCCGTTAACCCGCGGCGAAACGAAGGTCAGCACCAGATTGCGGTCGGTTTCCCACACCCAGTCCGAAACAAGTCGGGTGACATCCTCCAGGCGTTCGATGGCCATGGTCAGGGCATCACCGGCCGCGGCGTGGCCGCTGACCGGCACGTAGACCGTGGCGATCACCGGGGCCCGGCCATCTTCGCCCAGCAACGCCTTGCGGCGGATTCGATAGTATTCGATCCGGTCGTCGATTGTGATGGCACAGGCCTCGTCGGCGCCAGCGTCGTGATCCGACGGCGATGCCGTCTCGCCGGTGCCGCGAGTTGGCTGTTGGAACGGCCAGGAGGGTTGCGTGCTGTCGCCGTCGGCACTGGTGGCCAAGGCGGCGGCGATCCGTTCGTAGGGTTTATTGGCAAACAGGCGCCGGCCGCTTGCATCATTGACGCAGATCGCCGGTCCTTCCTCGAGCAAGGCCATGGCCAGCGGACCAAACAGGCGTTCGGCGCCGTCCGAATGAGCCGTTGCTGGTGGCCGTGCCTGAGCCGAGGCTGTGCGATCGCCGCGCTTCGAATTCATGGCCAGGCCGTCAGGTATCGGTAGCCGGTTTTGCTTCGTCGGCGATCTGCTCGACCGCATCCAGGAAGTCGGCATCGCGCGACCACATCTTGATCACCTCTTTGGCGTCCTGCGGTTTGGCGCGGTCATAGAGCTGAAGGGCGCGCGCCAGATCGCGGGGATTGACGACCGTTTGCCCGGGCGACCGCTTGCGGCTGAGTAGGAAGATGGTGGCGAAGGTGGACTTGGGAATATCCAGCGCCCGGCAGGCGAGGGCCAGGCCATCGCCGCCGGAATCGTAGAGGACCCGCTGCAAACGCGGCGCCGGTAAGCCGCTCAGTGCGCCGAACATGGCCTCGAACAAGGCGATCTCGCCTTGGCGCAGGACCTGGATCAAAAAATCCGGTGTGATTTGCTTTTTCTTCGCCAGTTTGTTGGCCAGTGCGGTCGCGGACTGGGTGGCCGACACGGGTGCGGGATGCTGCTCCGGGTTTTGCGAAATGGCTTCGGCCACGCCTTCGAGATGATCGTCAAGCTGGCCGGGATGAACCTCGAAGTGTTCGAGGATATGCTGGCGCAGCGCCGCCGAGACCCAAAGATACATGCGCTTGGCCAACTCCGGATTGAGATCGTGCCGATTGATCAGCGGCTCCTGATAGCTGTCCACGCGCTGCGATTCTTCGGCCAGGTACTCCATGGTCGCCTCGGAAATGTGGGCGTCCTGATTCTCCAACAGGGTCTTGATCACATCCACATTGCCCGTCTCGACCAAGGCATCGGAGACGTACTCGCTGACCGACCGGCGCATGGCGATGGCCAGCTGGTGCTGATGGGTGCGGTGGCGGATGATCTGGATCAGCTCGATATCGCGCAGCACCTGGCTATCCGTGAGAATCGGCTGGGCCACCTCGATCTCGTCGTTGGCCAGGGCCAGGATCAGATCGTGCGGCGGGTTGCCGGCCTTCGCCAGGCGCTCGCTCAAATCGCGGCGCACCGCCATTTCGCAATCGCGGATCAATTTGCGCAGGATGTCGGCCATCAGCGCGCGCTCGCGGTCGGACAGGGTGGTCCCGCCCTCCGAGAAGAGATCGCCGATGGAATGGGTCAGGGCACGCCGCCCTTCGACCGATCGGTCCAACGCCAGGTCGAGCAAAAAGTGCAGTTCTCGGCCTGAGGCGCTCACGGATGAGTTCCCTGCATTCTGTCCCCTCGGTGAACAGCGGGGGG
>Ga0214471_10002570_pt1 | contig 14233 bp, 13 predicted proteins | sample RVTome_5_FD_207665 | JGI IMG/M metagenome (GOLD analysis project Ga0214471, IMG submission 207665) | Soil microbial communities from uranium-contaminated site in the Upper Colorado River Basin, Wyoming, United States - RVT142D155 | ecosystem: Environmental > Terrestrial > Soil > Contaminated >...
CCCGTTCCCGCCGCCCGTCACCGTGCGCCCCGCAGCCTGATGGAGCCCAGCCGTGGCGGGTGCGAGGCGGACTCCAGCCTCGTGGTACCGCGAACCCGCCCCACGGGCACCTCGCCCACGTCGCTCCGGGCACTAGCGGGCGAGCGACTCCCACAGCACCTCGGCCGGGTGCTTGGCGCGGCGCCCGGCCAGATGCTGGATCTGCTGGCGGCAGGAGATGCCGGAGGCCACCACCTCGGTGGTGCCCGGCGCCGCCTTCACGGCGGGAGCCAGGCGGCGGTTGCCGAGGACGACGGAGACGTCGTAGTGCTCGCGCTCGAAGCCGAACGAGCCGGCCATGCCGCAGCAGCCGGAATCGACCTCACTGACCGTGTAACCCGCCCACTGCAGGACGGCCACCGTGGGCGCGGTGCCGACCATCGCCCTCTGGTGGCAGTGGCCGTGCAACAGCGCCTGGCGCGCGCCCGGCTTGAACGCCAGCGCGAGTCCGCGTTCGCGCTCGCGGAGCAGGAACTGCTCGAGCAGCGCGCTCTGCTTCGCCACCGCGCGCGCCTCGTCGGTGCGGAGCAGGTCGACGTACTCGTCGCGCAGCGTGAGCAGGCACGAGGGCTCCAGCCCGACGATGGCCACGCCGCGGGCGGCGTAGGGGTGCAGCCGCGCGACGTTCCAGGCCGCGTGCTCTCCGGCCTCGGCCAGCATCCCCTTGGAGATCAGCGGCCGACCGCAGCACTTGCGGTCCACCAGCACCACCCGATAGCCGGCGGTTTCCAGCAGCTGGACGGCGGCGTGGCCGATCTCCGGCGTGTTGTGGGTCACGAAGGTGTCGTGGAAGAGCACGACCTCGCCGCGCGGCGCCGCGGCCGGAACGGGACGGCGGGCGAACCAGTCGGTGAACGTCTGCGGCGCGAAGGCCGGCAGCGGGCGGCGGCGGTCGATTCCGAGCACTTTCTCCATCAGCCAGCGGTTGAACGGCACCTGCACCATCCAGTTGGAGATCGTCGGCAGCCGGGCGGCGAAGCGGCTCAGCCGCTCGATCCGGCCGAAGACCCGGTTGCGCAGGGGCAGCCCGTTGGCCCGGTAATAGTGGTACAGGAACTCGTACTTCATCTTGGCCATGTCCACGTTGGCCGGGCACTCGGCCTTGCAGCCCTTGCACTCCAGGCAGAGATCCATCACCTCGTGGAGCCGCTTGCCGGTGAACTCGGCGGGCGCCAGGCGCCCCGACAGCACGGCCCGCAGCGCGTTGGCCCGGCCGCGGGTGGAGTGCTCCTCGTCACGGGTGGCCATGTAGGAGGGACACATCGTGCCCTCCAGCTTCTTGCGGCAGGCCCCGACGCCGTTGCACATCTCGACGGAGGCCGCGAAGCCGCCCGCCTCGGAGAAGTCGAGCAGCGTCGTCGGCTCCCAGGTCTTGTAGTCCACGCCGTAGCGGAGGTTCTCGGTGATGCCGGGCGCGTCGACGATGTTGCCGGGGTTCATCCGGTGGTCGGGATCGAACGCCCGCTTGAGACGGCGAAACGCCTCCATGATCCCCGGGCCGTACATGCGCTCGAGGAGCGGGCTGCGGGCGCGGCCGTCGCCGTGCTCGCTGGAGATCGTGCCGCCGAACTCCACCACCAGGTCGGTGATCTCGTCGGCGATCGCGTGAACCTGATCGAGGCCCCGCGGCGTCTTGAGGTCGATCACCGGGCGGATGTGCAGGCAGCCCACCGAGCAGTGGCCGTAGTAGGCGCCGACGGTGTCGTGCCGGGCGAAGATCTCCTTGAAGCGCGGCACGAACTTCGCCAGGTTCCGGGGATCCACGCAGGTGTCCTCGACGAAGGCGATCGGCTTCTTGTCGCCCTTCATGCCGAGCAGCAGGCCGAGCCCGGCCTTGCGCAGGTTCCAGATGGTCCGCTGCTCGGCGGCGTCGTAAGCGGCGTGGGCGGCGTAGCCGAAGCGGTCGCGCGCCCGGCGCGCCTCCAGCGCCTCGACCTTGGCCCGGGCCTCGGCCTCGTTCTCGCCGGTGTACTCCACGATCATGATGGCGGCGGGGTCGCCCTGCACCCAGCCCATGCGCCGCGACTGCTCGATGTTGTTGCGGGCGAGGTCGAGGATCAGCTTGTCGGTCACCTCGACCGCATACGGGCCCGTCTCCAGAATGGCCTGGGAGGATTCCAGCGCCTCCTGCATGTCGCGATAGTGGATGACGTCGACCGCGGTGGCCCGGGGCCGGCGCACCAGGCGCACGCGGGCCTCGAGGATCGTGAGGAGCGTCCCCTCGGAGCCGACCACGAGGCGCGCCATGCTCAGCGGGCGGGGCGTCCCGTTGCCGCCGCCGGCGTAGGAGCGCGGGCGCACGCCGAGGCCGAGCAGCTCGTTGAGGTTGTAGCCGGCCACCCGGCGCCAGTGCTTCGGATAGCGGGCGCGAATCTCGTCCGCGTACGCCTCCCGGATGCCCGCCACCTCGCGGTAGATCTGCCCCTCCAGCCCGGGCACGCGGCACTTCGCCTCGAACTCGGACGGCGTCAGCTCGCCGAACACCACCTCGGTGCCGTCCACCAGCAGCGCCCGGATCTCGAGGACGTGATCGACCGTCAGGCCGTAGGCGATCGAGTGCGAGCCGCCCGAGTTGTTGCCCATCATGCCACCGAGCGTCGCGCGGTTCGAGGTCGAGGTGTCCGGCCCGAACAGCAGTCCCAGCGACCCGACGTGATGATTCAGCTCGTCCTGCACGAGCCCCGGCTGCACGCGCGCCCACTGCTCGTCGCGGTTCACCTCCACCACCTGGTTCATGTGCTGGGTGAAGTCGACCACGAGCGCGCGGTTGACCGTCTGGCCGGTCAGCGAGGTGCCGCCGCCCCGCGGCAGCAGCGCGACGTTCTGCTCCCGCGCCACCTGCACCGCGGCGCGGACGTCGTCGGCGTCGCGCGGGATGACCACGCCGATCGGCTCGACCTGGTACATCGAGGCGTCGGTGGAATACAGGAGGCGCGAGCCGTGGTCGAAGCGGACAGGGCCCCGGACGACGCGGCGCAGGGCGTGTTCGAGGTCGTTCACCGCGCCATTATACCCGCCGCTCTCAGCGCACCGTGGATGGCGGCGCCACGTGAGGGTTCAGGTACGGGCTCACCGGCCCCCGGTAGGGAAAGTAGCGGGCGGTGCCGGGCAGCCAGGTCGACGGCGGCACCACGCAGGAGCAGAAGCCACCCGGCGTGACGACCGTCTGGACCGGGCACCAGCCCCATTCGGTACTGCAGATCGTGGCCGGGGGCGCTGCCATTCCCCGTGGCGGGGGCGGCGCCGGGGCGGGCGCGAAGTTCTGCGCGACCGTGGACGTCGCGGTCGCGAGCACCAGGATGGCGGCAGTCAGCAGGCGGAGCATGAGCTACTATAGCCCCATGCTCCGCTGGCTCCTGGTGGGGGCGGTGCTGCTCGGCGGGGCCGGCGTCGCGCCCGCCGCGCCCGCCGCGCCCGGCTTCCGGGTGAAGACGCTCGACGGTCAGGCGATCGATTCCCTCGAGCTGATCGGCAAGAAGGTCGTGGTGCTCCGGTTCCAGGCCTCCTACTGCAAGCCGTGCGCGCGCGAGTCGGCCGCGCTGGCGCGGGTGGCCGAACGCTATCGCGCCCGCGACGTCCAGGTCATCGCCGTCCACGTGCAGGACACCGTCACCGATACGCGCCGCTTCGTCCGCGCGAACAAGGCCACCTACGCGGTCACGCTCGATCCCAAGCTCAGCCTCGGCAACCGCTTCGGGTTCAAGGGCACCCCCTACACGGTGGTGATCGACAAGAAGGGCGAGATGGTCGTGCGCCTGCACGGCCAGAGCGCGGTCAGCCGGCTGCCGCGCATTCTCGACGGGCTCCTCGCGGCCGCGTCGCGAGATGCACCATTGCGTTCAGGATTTGCCGCGCCAGTATCCCGAGTCGGACGTCCGCGCGCGGTGCCGACGTGGGCGAGGTGTCCAGGGGGTGGGTCCGCGGACCCGTTCCCGCCGCCCGTCACCATGCGCCCCGCAGCCTGATGGAGCCCAGCCGCGGCGGGTGCGACGCCAGCCTCGTGGTGCCGCGGACCCACCCCCTGGGCACCTCGCCCACGTCGCTCCGGCGGTCGGCGAACTTCTGACTCGGGCACTAGCCCGGCTTCAGCATCACCTTGATCGCCCGGTCCTGCTTGGCGTCGAAGATCGCGTAACCGCGCGGGGCGTCCTCGAGCGGGATCGTGTGGGTGATGATCCGCGCCGGCTGGAGCTTCTTCCGCTGGACCAGCGGCATCAGCGGCGTCATGTAGTTGCGCGCGTTGCAGATGCCCATCTTGAGCGTGAGATCCTTGAAGAATGCCTCGCGGGCCGGGAAGCCCATCGACGGCTCGACGTACACGCCGACCGACGACACCGTGCCGCCCGGGCGCACCGACTGGATCGCCTGCGTGAACGGCGCCTCGTGGCCGACGCACTCCAGCACCACGTCGGGGCCGTGGCCGTCGGTGAGCGCGCGGAGCTGCTCGGCCGGATCGCCCTTGTCCAGATCGACCGGCTCGGCGCCGAACTCCCTGGCCAGGTCGAGCCGATAGCCCACGCGGTCCACGGCGAACACGCGCGCCGGGCCGAAGAGCTGGGCCGACTGCATCGCCAGCAGGCCCACCGGCCCCGCCCCGAACACCGCCACGCTGTCGCCGGGACGGATGCCGCCGTTCTCGGCGCAGACGTAGCCGGTGGAAAGGATATCGCCCAGGAAGAGGGCGTCGTCGTCACCGAGATCGGCCGGGACCTTCTCGCACAGGTGGTCGGCGAACGGCACGCGGATCCGCTCGGCCTGGCCGCCGCCCCACACGTGGCCGAAGCGCCCGCCGAAGACGGCCCGGCCGGTGGTCGCGCACTGGGTCGGCAGGCGCCGGCGGCACCACTCGCAGCTCCCGCACGACACGGAGAACGGCACGATGACCCGGTCGCCCCGTCGCACCGTGCGCACGGCCGCGCCGGCCTCCTCGACCACGCCCATGAACTCGTGGCCCATGATGGCGCCCGTCTGCACCAGCGCGCCGCCGCCGCGGCCGTGGTACTGGTGCAGGTCGGAGCCGCACACCGCGCTCGTGGTGATGCGCAGCAGCACGTCGGTCGCATCCACCAGCTTGGGATCCGCCACGTCGGTGACCCGCACGTCGCTCACGCCGTGGAACGTGATCGCCTTCATCGCGCCTCCTCCTTGCCCTCCGTCTCGTAGAGCACCAGGGCGGCGGCGCCCCGCATGGTCACCCGCTTGTCGCCCGGCACGATCGCCACCCGTGTCGCCGCCAGCGCCGGGGCAAACGCGTACTCGCCAGCCGCCTTCATGAGGCGCGCCTCCAGCGGCGCCAGCGAGGTCGCGACGCCGCCGGTAACGACGACGACCTCCGGATTCAGGCCGTTGACCACGGTGCCGATCATCGCCGCCAGTGCCCGGCAGGCCTCGTCTACCACACCCGCGGCCACCGTGTCACCCGCGGCGGCGGCGGCGAAGACCATCCGCGCCGTGATTGCGCGCGGGTCGTCCCCGGCGGCCCGGAGCAGCGTGGACCTCGCGCTCCCCGTCGCCCGCGCGCGGGCCGCCTCGGCGATGCCGCGCCCGCTGGCAAACACCACCAGGCAGCCGCGTCCGCCGCACCAGCACGGAGGCCCGTCGAAGTCCACCGGCACGTGCCCCAGCTCGCCGCCGAACCCGGCGGCGCCGCGGACGAGCCGCCCGTCGAGGACGATGCCGGCGCCGATCCCGGTGCCGACGGCCAGCGCCACCAGCGAGCGCGCGCCGCGCCCGTGCCCGAACCGCCACTCGGCCAGCGCCAGCGCGTTGACGTCGTTGTCGACGAAGACCGGCAGCGCGAAGCGCTCGGCCAGCTCGGCCGCCAGCGGCCGGCCGGCGAGGTCGGGGATGTGGTGCACGGGCTCGCCGACCCGGCCGGCGGCGACGTCCACCGGGCCGGGAATGCCGAGGCCGATTCCGCCGATCGTGTGGCCCAGGCGCCCGGCGCGCTCGCGCACCGTCGCGATCAGCCCGGCGATCGTGTCGAGCGCGCGACCGGGACCGTGGCGATGGGTGGCAACGCTCTCCTCGACCACGACCTCGCCCTGGGAGGTCACGGCGCCGGCGGCCGTGGTGGTGCCGCCGACGTCCACCCCGAGCAGCAGCGGGGACGGCGGCATCGCCGGCGGCTCCTAGAGCTGACCGAAGTGGCGGAGCGTGATCCCGAGGGCGCCGGCGGCGGCGCGGGCCGCTCCGGTGCCGAGTCCGGCCATCTCGATCTCGCGCTGGCGGCCGTAGCGGCTGTAGGCCAGCTCGGCGTCGAACCAGCCCGGATGGCACATGAACTCCGACACGCCGGGCGGCAGCGCGCGCAGGTGGCCGAGGGTGCGGGCGGGCGACCAGTACGCGTCGGGTCCCGACTCGCCGAAGAAGTGATCGGGCGTGCGCAGGCCGGCGCTGCGCGCGCGTGACCGGGCCGCCGCGTCCTGGCTGCGCACGGCCAGGCCGCGCCGCCGGGCGACGTCGAGCACCACCCCCCGCACCGGCGGGTGCAGCCCCACGTGGTGGTGGGTGTCCAGGTGCGTCGGTGGGCGGCCGAGCAGCCGCTCGAAGCGCTCGAGCTGCGCCTCGATCTCCACCCGGACCTCCCGCGCGTCGGCGCCGGCAGCGGCGCGCCCGGGGTCGCGCACGAAGCGCCCGCGGCCGTCCACCAGCGTGCGCGCGCGCGTGAGGGGCGTGCCGAGCGTGAGGTTCACGTGCAGCCCGAGGCCCAGCGCCGAGTCGCGCGCGGCGGCGAGCTGCTCGCGGTCGAGGTCGGCGGTGACCAGCACGGTGGTGCTGCTGACGATGCCGTGGCGATGGGCGGCCAGGATGCCCGCGCTCACACCGGGCGTGAGCCCGAAATCGTCGGCGTTCACGATGAGCGCCCTCACGTCAGGCGCCCCTCGATCACGAAGCGCTCCACGCGCTCCGGCATCCCCGGCGGCAGCGTGCCCTCGGCGTCGAGCGCGCGGAGGTGCTCGAGCCGCTCGTAGCCGATGCGCGGGAAGCCCTGTGTCTCGCTGCCGATCAGGCGAGGCGTGAGCCCGGCCGCCTCCAGCTTCGCGAAGGCGGCCTCGCGCCCGAGGAAGGCGAAGATCGTGGTCACGAACCGGCCGCCGGGCGCCAGGTGCGCGGCGGCGCCGGCGATGAGGCGGTCCAGCATCTCCCAGCCGTCGTGGCCGCCGTTGTCGGCGGCGGCGGCGGCGTCCCGCCGCTCACGCCCCGGCGGGGTGGGCATCTGCGGCGGGTTGCTGCACACGAGGTCGAAGCGCTCGCCCGTCACCGGCGTATAGCCGTCGCCGAGGCGCGCGTCGATCGTGACGCCGTTGAGCGCGGCATTGGCGCGGATGGTCTCGACCGCGGCGGGGACGACGTCCGTCGCCACCACGCGCGCGCCGCCCCGGGCGGCCAGCACCGCGGCCAGCCCGAAACCGGCGCCGATCTCGACCATCCGCTCGCCCGGCCGCACGGCAAGATGGCGGCAGAAGAGGAGCGAGCCGGCCTTGGGCGGCTGCACCCCGTCGGGCACGCGGAACACGCAGTCCCCGTAGAGGTAGAGCAGCACGCCGGCGCCGGTCACTTCCCCTGCACCTTCCGGAAGTAGAGCCGGATCGCCTCCTTGAGCTGGGCGCGGGCCCCGGCCGAGGTCTGGGCGTCCTCCAGCGTGTCCAGCTCGATCGCCAGCGGCACGCCTTCCTTCTTCACGCCGTCCAGCTCGGCCGTGAGCCCGCACCGCTCGTCCGATTCGGTGAACACGAGCTTGGCCTTCTGAAAGGTGCCGTCGTCGCGCGCGATCTGCGCCACCGTCTCGACCAGCAGCCGCTTGATCGCCTCGGCGTCGCCGGCCGGGATGGTGGAGAACGCCGCCGTCAGGTCAACGTCCGCCATCGGTATACACCTTCAGGATGTCCGCGTGCGCCCGGGCGGCGTTGGCGCGGATCGCGAACGAGATGGCCTCGCGCACTTCGTCCTCGCTGGCGCCGCTGGCCCTGGCACCTGCCAGGTCCCGCTTCGCTCAGTGGGTGTTGCCGACGGCGAGGTTGGCCGCCAGGTAGCAGAGATACGCGGTCTTGGGATCGAGCGCCCCTTTCGTGTACTTCCACGACGCGATCACCTTGTCTTCGAGCGGCATTCGTCGTCTCCTTTACTTGCCCATCAGGATCCTGGCCAGCTCGCCCGGCGCGGTCACCATCGCGTCGTGGCCAGTCTTCAACTCGTGGAACGCCCACTTGCGGTCCTCGCGGAGGCGCTCGGCGAACTGGTCGAACGCGCCCATCGCGGGCTTCGAGCAATAGATGTAGGTGCGCTTGAGCCGCTCGCCGCCGGCGGCCGGCAGCGGCTGCTCGAACGTCCGGATCGGCTGCGGCACCAGGTGCTTGTTGAGCCACTCGGTGTCGCGCTGGCTGGTGACGCCGAAGCGTTCGGGCGAAAAGGACGGCAGCTTCCAGCCGTCGCCGTGTGCCTGGACCGCCTCGCGCATCGCCGCCGCCCGCTCGCCGAGGTAGTCGAGCAACGACTTGCCGGCCTCCGGCACGAACGCGTCGAGATAGACGAGGTGGCCGATGCGGGCGGCCGCGCGCGCCGCCACGCCGGTGATCACCATGCCGCCGTAGGAGTGACCCACCAGCGTGACCTGGCGCAGCTCCTCGCGCTCCAGCACGGCCACGACGTCCTGGATGTGCGTCTCCAGGTCGACGTCCGGCCGCGCCAGGTGCGCCCGCTCGCCGAGACCGGTGAGCGTGGGGGTGTACACCTCGTGGGCGGCGTCGCGAAGCAGCCGCGCGACCTTGGCCCAGCACCAGCCGCCGTGCCAGGCGCCGTGAACGAGCACGTATGTCCCAATCGCCATCCGGGGTTCCTCAGTGGCCGGCGGCGGCCGCCGCGCTGTACTGCTCCAGGCCGGCCTCCAGGCCCCTGGCCGTCACGCGGATCGCCACCGGGCGCGCGAAATTGAGAGCCGAGTACGACTCGTCCTTGGATGCGACCTTGTGCCCGCGCCGGGCCAGCCCGGCCAGCGCCTTGTCGCCGACGCGCGTGCTGACCAGCACGTCGCCGCCCTCGGCGTGCACCCGCGGGGCCTCCACCGCCGCCTGGGGCGAGGCCTTGAGATCGACCAGGTTGCTGATGACCTGCGGCAGGGCCGAGATGATCCCGCGCCCGCCCGGCGCGCCGGCCGTGAACGCCGGGGCGCCGCGCTTGAAACCGAGCACGGGCACCATGTTGACGAGCCCCCGCTTGCCGGGCCCGACCGAGTTGGCCTTGCCAGGCTCGGGGTCGAACCAGATCATGCCGTTGTTGAGCAGGATGCCGGTGCCGGGGACGACGACCCGCGAGCCCCACAGCGAGACCGCCGTGTGCGTGAGTGACACCATGTTCTTGTGCCTGTCGATCACGCTCACGTGCGTCGTGCACTCGTCGGTCGCCCGCGGGCGGCGGCCCGGGCCCGGCGTGCCGCGACGGATCTCGGCCGCGGCGGCCCGCGCGTACTCCCTGGACACGAGCCGCTCCCAGGGGACCTTGACGACCGCGGGATCGGCAAGATGCTCGAAGCGGTCGCGGAAGCCCCGGGCGATGGCGCTGGCGCGCAGGTGCAGGCCCTCGACCGTCTGCCAGCCCACGCGCGCCGAGGGGAACTCCCCGAGGACGTTGAGGATTTCGAGCGCCGTCGGGCCGCCGGTGGCCCCCGGCGAGAACGCCAGGTCGGTGTCACGATAGCGGCCGTGCAGGGCCGGCTCCACGATCACCCGGTAGGCCTCGAGATCCTCGCGCCGGATCAGCCCGCCGTTGGCCGCCATGTCGTCCACGAGCGCCTGGCCGATGGCGCCGCGATAGAAGGCGTCGGGGCCGTCCCTGGCGATCAGCTCGAGGCTGCGGGCCAGGTCGGGGTAGAGCGAGCGGTCGCCGGGCTGCATGCCGGCCGGCCGAGGACTCCAGCGGCCGTCGCGCAGGTACGCGTGGGCCGTCGCCGGGAACGCCGACAGCTCCTGCTCGAACTTCGCGTGATTGAGCGCCAGGTACCAGTCCGTCTCGAACCCGTCACGGGCCAGCCCGATCGCCGGCGCCAGGACGTCGCGCCAGTCCATCGTCCCGTAGCGCTCCAGCGCCTGCGCCAGGCCGGCCACCGAGCCGGGCACCGCGACCGAGCGATGGCCGTACTCGTTGGCGGCGTTCTCGGTGCGAGGCCAGGCGAACAGCCCCTCCGACACGCCGTCGACGAGGGTGTACATCGACTCGTGCGCCGCCAGCGGCGCCACGCCGTTGAAGTTGAGACAGACCGTCTCCCCCCGCCTGGCCAGGTGCACGAGCATCGTGCCGGAGCCGGCGATGGTCGACATGAACGGCTCGACCACCGTCATGGCGAAGGCGGTGGCCACGGCGGCGTCGACGGCGTTGCCGCCGCGGGCCAGGACGGCGGCGCCCACCTCGGCGCCGCGCCGGTGCTCGGCGGCGACCATCCCGCGCGGAGCGAGCGGCGTCTGCTTGGTGACGACGAGGCGTGAGCAAAGCATGAGGCCCTCCAGGGTCAGCTGGGCGGTACGAACTGCGTGATGTCGATCAGGCGCTGTCCGGCGAAGAACAGGTTCCAGCCGAGGGGATAGACCCACACCTCGGTGGCGTTGCCCTGAATCTGCGGCCAGTAGCGGCGGGCGATCTTCTCCATCCGGGCCTGATCGTCGCTGATCGACGCCGGGGCCCCGAGCAGGATCAGCACCTGCTCCTTGTCCATGCCGACCGCCACCTGGCGCAGGAAGCGGAACGTCGAGACGTCGAGCGCGTTGACCTTCTCGGGGTGCGCGCGCAGGTAGGCGGCGATGCGCTGCTCGATCTGCTCGTCCCACTGCCGCCGCTCTTCGAAGGTCGGCTCCCGCCCGCTCTCCTCGAGCACGCGCAGGTTCAACATCTGCTGCGCCGTCGGCCCCTGCGTCGTCCGCTGCTCCACCTCCCCCCGCGTCGCACACCCGCCGATCACCGCGGCCAGCACAGCCGACGCGATCAGGAGTGCCGCGGACGTCCAGGCCGCTTCCGGGATCGAACGCAAAGCGGAACATCGCATCACGCGCGTCAGCATAGCAGACGGACGGCCAGGACGGAGTCTACCTCGGTCCGGCATTGGGGGACATCGGGGGGAGCATGGCTCCCCCCGATGTTGCTCCCCCCGATGTCAAATGAGCGCACTCTCCAGCACGATCCCCCGATCGATCACTCTTCCCGCCTGCGCCAGCAGGCGGGCGACCGCCACCGGCACCTCCGGGCTGTCCGCCAGCTGCCGCAGGAGATCGATCAGCCGCCGCATCGCCCGGATCAGGTCGCCCTCGTGGCCGCCGAACGCTCCCTGCACGATGCCCGACCAGTCGTCGTCGCCCGAGGCCCAGCGGTAGACGGCCGGCATGAACCCCGGCTGCACGCTGATCGGCATGGCCAGGTGGCGGGCCCGCTGGGCCTGGAAGACCGCGTCGGCGACCGCGATGAGCTGGTCGATCTTGCGCTTGAGCTTGCCGTGCTTGCGCAAGAACGTCCGGGCGATCATGGGCTCGCCCGAGCGCGACTCCTCGAGCAGGGCCGAGACCAGCGCGGCCGCCTCGGCCAGGGTGGTATCGTCGAAGAGCCGGCGCCAGACGGCCTCCGCCACGAGCAGTTCGTTGTCGTGGCGGAGGCTGGCGATGAGCCGGCCCTTGGGCTCCAGGGCCCGGTCGCGCACGGCGCCGAACTGCTCGAGCACCTCGACCACGCGCAGGAACTCCTGCCAGTAGGCGCCCCGGAATGCCTCCAGCCCTTCCTTCCGCTGGCGCAGCCGCTCCTCCAGCCGCTCGATCTCGCGCCAGGCGCGGTCGCAGTTCGCCGTGGCGCCCCACGGGCAGCGATGGCACTCGACCGCCGCCAGCGTGGCCTCCGGCCCCTGGGTGCGCTCGCGCTCCATCAGCTCGGGCACCGAGAGCCGGCTCAGCTGCTCGGCCAGGATGCGCATGCCTCGGCCGTCGTGGCGGCCGTCGCGGTGCAGGTCGCGCGGAACGTGCAGCGGGGGCGTGGCCCAGAAGACGCGCTTGACCAACCCGCTCTTGAGCCGGACGACCGCGCCGGGCGGGAGCAGCGCGTCGAACAGCACGCGGTGGCCGCGGATGGCGTGCGTCTTCAAGATGAGCGCCAGGCTCGGCGCCCCCTTGCGGCGCACGAGCGCCAGCCGGCCCGGCTCGGCCTCGACGGCGGTGCGCTCGCCGCGCCGTCCTCCGCGCCCGGTCGCCTGCCGCCGCGCCTCCACCTCCTGCCGCGCGCGGCGGTAGCGGCCGATGCGCGGGAAGTCGCCGCACGGCGCCGCGTACTGCCGGGCCTCGGCCAGAAGCTGCTCCAGCGAGCGGACCTCCGTCTCCATCTCGCGGATGCGCTTGAGGTTCTGGTACTGGCCGAACGAGGACTCGATGCGCCGGCGGATGACCTCCGGCTCGGCGCCGGTGCCGATCATCGCGGTGGCCGAGCCGTAGCCCAGCTTGAAGCGGCTCTCGATCGGCTCCGGCGAGCCGTCGACCACGCGGACGACGTCCTCGAGCCCGTCGCGCGCGTCCAGGGCGATGATGCACTGACCCTCGGGATCGATGCCGCGCCGCCCCGCCCGGCCGGCCATCTGGGTCAGCTCGTTGTGGGTGAGCGAGCGGAAGCCGCGGTCGGTGCGCTTGGTGAGTCCTTGCAGCACCACCGCCCGCGCCGGCATGTGGATGCCGAGCGACATCGTCTCGGTGGCGAAGACCACCTTGCAGAGGCCGCGCTCGAACAGCGACTCGATCAGCCGCTTGAGCCCGGGCAGGATGCCGGCGTGGTGCAGCGCCACCCCGATGCGCAGCCCCCGGAACACCGACTGGCTCAGGGTGGACTCGCCCAGCGCCGGCTGGTCGGCCAGCGCCTGGGCGATGGCCTCGTCCACCTCCCGGCGCTGCTCGCGGGTGATGAGCGGCTGGCCCTCCGAGAGCACGTCCTCCGTCGCCCGCTCGCAGCCGGCCCGGCTGAAGATGAAGTAGATGGCCGGCAGCCAGCGCCGCTGCTCCAGCGCCTCGATCATCACGGTCGGGTCCACCACCCGCCGCGTGTACCAGCGCGTCCGGTCGTCGGGGCCCCGCGGCTCCGCGCCGACGACCTGCGCCCGCCCGCGCCGCACCTCGCCGAAGTCGTGGACGTCGCCGGCGAGATCGGCCACCGAGTAGTGCAGCGGCACCGGGCGCTGGGGATGGTAGATCGGCACGATCGGCCGGTGCACGAGCGAGATCCAGTCGGCGATCTCCTTGACGTTGGCGACGGTGGCCGAGAGCCCCACCAGCCGCACGCCGGGCGGCGCCGCCACGATGATCTCCTCCCAGACGGTGCCGCGCCCTTCGTCGCCCATGTAGTGGCACTCGTCGAGGACGATGTACTCGAGGTGCTCGAAGCCGCTGCCGTAGAGCGCGTTGCGGAGGATCTCGGTCGTCATGACGACGATCGGCGCGTGCGGGTTCACCTTGACGTCGCCGGTGAGGATGCCGACCCTGTCCTCGCCGTAGGCGCGCACGAAGTCGCCGAACTTCTGGTTGCTGAGCGCCTTGAGCGGTGTCGTGTAGGCCAGGCGGGTGCCGCGCTCCAGCGCCGCCTGGATCGCGAACTCGGCGACCAGCGTCTTGCCGGCGCCGGTCGGCGCCGACACGATCACCGATTGCTCCGCCGCGATCGCCCGGATCGCCTCCACCTGGAAGTCGTCCAGCGGGAAGGGGTAGCGGGCGCGGAAACGCTCGACCACGTCCATCCATCCCACGGTATCACGCGGCCGACAACGGAGTAGAATCGGGCCATGATCGTCTACCAGATCGCCGTCACGCCGGTGGACGACTACGTCGCCAAGCGCGAGCCGCACCGGCGCGCCCACATCGAGCGGCTGCAGGGCCTGCGGGCCGCCGGCATCCTGCTGGCCGGCGGGCCGGCTCCCGACGGCACCGCGGTCGATCTCGTCTATCGCCTGCAGCGGCCCGACCAGATCAAGCACGCGATGGAGGAGGACCCCTACTGGCTGGGCGGGGCCTGGACGCGCTACGAGCCGCGCTCGTTCACCCAGTTCGTGGAGCCGTGGGAGCTGGTACCGGTGGTGCTCGACGGCTCCCGCGCGGTCACGATCGTCGAGGGCCCGGTGGCCCAGCACGACATGGCGCAGTTCGCGCTCATCGAGCTGCGCGGCGCGGGCCGCCTGCACCTGGGTGGC
>Ga0214471_10002571_pt1 | contig 14230 bp, 15 predicted proteins | sample RVTome_5_FD_207665 | JGI IMG/M metagenome (GOLD analysis project Ga0214471, IMG submission 207665) | Soil microbial communities from uranium-contaminated site in the Upper Colorado River Basin, Wyoming, United States - RVT142D155 | ecosystem: Environmental > Terrestrial > Soil > Contaminated >...
GTCCTTCCTCCGGGAAGGAGAGCCAGGCCGCCAGCCCGTGACGATGTCTCTGGAAGCCTCCGTGGAAGAGGCCGGGACATCGTCTGAGCAACGGCTAAGACGTATCGAACCCCGGTCTCGCGAGGCCGGGGCTTTTGTTTGCGCGCCGACGCGGGCTTCCAGAGGCGCATTGGGTCGCCTCGGGTGGAAGGAGCCTGTGTTGCGTTCTCGATTTCTGATCCCGCCATTGCTGTCGCTGTTGCTGCTGGTCGCCGCGTGCTCGGACGACGACGACCCGCCGCCCACGCCCACGTCCGCCGCGGCGTTGGAGGCGACGGCGACGACTGAAGCAGCGCCGCTATCCGAGGCAAAGTCGTTCACCGGCAGCGATGGCGAGACGGTGATCCTGGAGGCGCCGCCGCAGCGCATCGTTTCGCTGGCGTCACATGCGACGGAGATCTTCTGCGCCATCGGCGCGGGCGAGCAGCTGGTGGCCGTGGACCAGTTCGCCAACTGCCCGGCGGGGAGCGACGAGAAGCCGGCGGTCGACGCGTTCCAACCGAGCGTCGAGGCGATCGTGACGTACGACCCCGACCTCGTGTACGCGTGGTACGACCCGGGCGACCTGGTGCAATCGCTGCGCAACGCGGGCATCACGGTCTTCTTCCTGGCGGTGCCTTCGGACATCGAAGGCCTGTTCGACAACATCCGGTTGATCGGTGGGATAGCGGGTCGCGAGGATGCGTCGGAGACGCTGATCGAGGACATGGAGGCGGAGCGTGACGCCATCGTCGCTACTCTCGACGGCATTGACGCGGGGCCGCGCATCTTCCATGAGTCGGACGCGTCGTTATACACGGCGCGAAGCGATACGTTCGTCGGGGAGCTGTACACGCTGCTCAAGGCGCAGAACATCGCCGACGAGGCCGGCAGCCCTTATCCGCAGCTGTCATCCGAGGCGGTGGTGGCGGCGGACCCGGAAGTGATCGTGCTGGCCGACTTCGCGGACCCGGCGGAGGTGGCGGCGCGTCCAGGCTGGTCGGCGATCAGCGCGGTGGCGAACGACCGCATCTGCCCCGTGAACCCGGATCTGACGGACCGGCCGGGGCCTAACATCATGCAAGGCCTGCGGGCGCTGGCCGACTGCCTCTACCCGGAGCGCTGATGGCTGAGGCGATTCGGGCAACGGCGGCAGGCGGGACGCATCGGAGCATTGCGATGAGGCTGCGCCCCGCGACAGCGGCGATCGCGCTGGCGGCGCTGGTGTGTTGCATGGTGGCCGGGACGCTGATCGGCCCGGCGGGCATTGGGCCGGGCGATACGGCGCGGGTGGTCCTGAACCACGTTGCGGGGGCGAGCTTCGACGTGCCGCGGCAGGCGGACGCGATCATCTGGGAGATCAGGTTGCCGCGCGTGCTGCTGGCGGGCGTCGTGGGGGCGACGCTGGCGTTCAGCGGCGCGGCGTACCAGGGCGTGTTCCGCAACCCGTTGGCCGACCCTTATCTGCTAGGCGTCGCGGCGGGGGCGGGGCTGGCGGGCGCCATCGCGATCGTGCTGGACGCGCCGTTGAGGCAGGGCGGGTTCAGCCTGCTGCCGCTGGTGTCGTTTGGCGGGGCGATGACGGCGGTGCTGCTGGCCTACAACATCGCGCACGCGGGCGGGCAGACGCCGAACACGACGCTGATCCTGGCGGGCGTGACGCTGTCGTCGATATCTGTGGCGGCGATCTCCTACATCCTGATCGTCGATCACCAGAGCTCGAACGCGGTGCTGTCGTGGCTGCTGGGGTCGTTCAACGGCAGCGGCTGGCGCGACCTGTCTTACGTGCTGCCCTACGCGGTGCCGGCGGGGATCGTCGTGTTCCTGCACGGACGCGTGCTCAACGTACTTCAGCTCGAGGAGAGCGAGGCGTCGTATGTCGGGTTGGACGTGCAGCGGACGAAGGCGATCATCCTGCTCGCGGCGTCGTTGGCGGCGGCAGCGGCGGTGTCGGTGGTTGGGATCATCGGGTTCGTGGGGCTGGTGTCGCCGCATTTTGTCAGGCTGCTGCTGGGTCCGGACTACCGGAGACTGCTGCCGGTGGTCGTGCTGGTCGGGGCGAGCTTCTTGATCCTGGCCGACATCGGCGCGCGGTCGCTGGTCAGCCCCGGGGAGCTGCCGGTGAGCATCCTGACGTCGTTCGTCGGGGCGCCGTTTTTCCTGTTCCTGCTGCGGCGTCAGCGCCGGGTGTACTTCTGATGCTCGAGATCCGCGGATTGCGCGTGGCGTACGGCGAGCGTGAAGCGCTGCGCGGCGTCGACCTGGACGTGGCCGCGGGCGAGGTGGTGGGCCTGGTGGGGCCGAACGGCGGCGGCAAGTCGACGCTGCTGAAGGCGGTCACGCGTGGCGTGGCCCTGAAGGCGGGCGAAGTACTCCTGGGCGGCGAGGACGTGACGCGGTTGAGCGCGCGTGAGATTGCGCGTCAGGTGGCGGTGGTGCCGCAGAGCCCAGCGCTGCCGGTGGGCTTCCTGGCGCGCGAGATTGTAGTCATGGGGCGGACGCCGTACCTGCGCTTCCTGGAGCAGGAGGGCCTGGCAGATTACGAGAAGGCGGACGCGTCGCTGGCGTCGCTGGGCGCGGAGGCACTGGGCCTTCGCCGCGTAGAGGAGCTGTCGGGCGGGGAGCGTCAGAACGTGGTCCTGGCGCGGGCGTTGGCGCAGGAGACGCCGCTGCTGTTGCTGGACGAACCGACTGCGAACCTGGACATCGGACACCAGGTTGTGATCGCGAAGCTGCTGCGCCGGCTGGCCGCGGAGCACGGCGTTGGTGTACTCGCGGCGCTGCACGACCTGACGCTGGCGTCTTTGTACTGCGACCGGCTGGTGCTGCTGGCGGCCGGCAGTGTTGTTGCGGAGGGCGCGGCGGTCGACGTGCTGACGCGCGACAACCTGCGGCTCGCCTACGGCGCGGACGTTGCGGTGCTGCGTCCGGAAGGGCTGGCCGGTCCCGTGGTCCTACCGCTGGAGCCGGACTAGACGGGCCGGTGGGGCACCTTCATCGGGTAGACGCGGGTGCGGAAGCTGGTGGTGGAGTATTCGGGGTCGGTCGGCTCAAGGGTGACCACGGAGTCGGGAAGGTCCCGGCCTTCGACGGTGACGACGGCCTTGACGTCGCGGCCGAAGATGCCGCGGCGGAACCACTGGAACTTGACCTGGCCTTCGGCGTTGGTCTCACGGACTAATTGCTTGGCGTTATGGGAGTACTGCAGGCTGCCGTCGCCTTCGCAGGTGATGACGACGTCTTTGCCGACAAGGACCTGACCCTCGGCGTCGCGCAGGGTGAGCAGGTAATCGAACCGGGCCTTCGGCTCCTGCGCCTCGATGAAGATTTCAGCGCTTGCGCTCAATTCTCGCTTCTCCTGTAAATAAAGTTTAGCCGTAGTTTAGCAACACAGCGCGTCGTGAGTCAGGTCGTGCCTCGAAGCCTCAGGCGGGGATGGGGACGGCCGTGGCTGCTTCGGCACGGTCGACGCGGCGTTCCCAGATGGACATAACGAGCAGAATCGCGAGGAGGGTGACCCCGGCGCCGGTCAGCACGCTGCGTTCGCCGACGGCGTCGGCGATGAATCCGGTGGGCAGGCTGAAGAGGTTGATCAGGCCCCAGGCGATCTGCATCAGACCCATGACACGGCCGTAGAAGGCCGGGTCGGCGTGCCGCAGCGCGACGGAGTTGTTGAGCGTCTGGAAGGCGGAGATGCCGGCGCCCATGAATGCCATGACCAGCATGAGGACGAGCAGGCTAGGCGCGAAGCCGGCCATCGCCAGCATGGACGCGGCGAGGAGGCTGCTGACCTTGAGGTAGAGGCTGGCGCGGGGCGAGTCGGCGAGGGATGCTACGAGGATACTGCCCACCAAACCGCCGCCGGCTGTGACGCCGAGGACGGCGCCGAGGCTGGCCGTGCTGCCGCCGAGATCGCCTTTGACAAGGCCCGGCATGACGACCCAGAAGGAGTAGCCGAGCGCCGTGATCGCGTAGTAGCCGATCAAAGCGTGCATAAGCCTGGCGTTGCGGCGGGCATAAGCCAGACCCTGTCGTGCGTCGGCGAATACCGAGGTCCCGCGACGGTCACGGGGTGGACTGGACGGGATGTGGGACATCGTCAGGAGGACGACGACGAACATGGAGGCGATGATGAAGTAGGTCCCCGTCGCACCGATGATGGCGATGCTAAGCAGCGCACCGGCGAGGAAGGGCGCGCAGATGCGGCCGAAATTGCCGCCTACCTGTAGCAACGCCATCGCATTGCCGATGCGCGCGCTGGAGACGACGTCGGCGAGAAGGGCCGTGCGCGAAGGGCCGAGGATGGCGAACATCGCGCCGGTGGCGAACGAACCGGCGGCGAGCCAGAAGATGCTGATGTGGCCGGTGAGGAGGAGCAGTGCCATCGCGAGGATGACGCCGCCGATGACGGTCTGGGTTGAGATGATGAGGAAGCGCTTGTTGAAGCGGTCGGCGATGGCGCCGCCGAAGGGATTGAGCATGAGCATCGCGACACCTTGACCGAACATGACGGTGCCGACGGCGCGGTTGTTGCCGGTGAGGTCGTAGGCGATGACGCCCTGGGCAACACCAGACATGTTGAAGGCGAGGAAGCCGATGAAGCTTCCGAGCCAGACGATGCGGTAGACCGGGAACTGGAACGCGGCGAGGGTTGTGGCGGCCCAGACGCGGCTCCGACCAGGCGGCCTCGCGTCAAGAGGAGATAGGGGCGGCGCTGAGACGGCGGGCTGCGCCATCAGTCCGCGAGTGGGGATGAAGAGGGGCGGTTCATTTACGTCCCCAAGTATATTACATGAGACGTAATTCCCTTTAGACGGGCTCGGGCGGGTCCTGCGGCGTGCCGCCTTCACCGAGGTCGCCGAGACGGCGGCGGATTTCGTGCTCGATATCTTTCATCTGTTCCGGCGTGATTCCGAGCTTCTGCAGCGTGTCTTGAAGAAGGCGCTGCACCTCTTCCATATCGTGCTGAATCAGGGCGTCGGCAAGCTCCATTTGGGTCTCGACGGCGACGAAGGCGTCGCGGCGCTCGCTCTGGCTCCCCATCGACAGGATGGTCGACATGAGGCGGGCGAAGAGGTTGCTGGTGCGCGCGATGCGGATGCGGTCCTGCGGGTCGTCCGGAAATTCGCCGGTGATGGCGACCTCGAGGCCGGTGCGCTTGTCGGTGGCTACGTACTGCTCGCGGGCCATGGGGTCATTGTAAGGGTGGGATGTGGGTGAATGCTCGGGGCATAGGGGCATACGGGCATACGGGCAATCGACTATGGCCAGGCGACCCAGCTGTGAACGGTAAGCTTGATGATTGGCGCGTCATTCAACGGCATTGCAGCGTACTGGGCGTACCGATCGCGCAGAGAGGCGAGCGCGGCTTCGTGTTCCGGGCCGGCGTGGAGCAGCTCTGCCGTGCCGCGAAGCTGGACGTAAGCGAGGCGGGTCCAGTCCTCGTCGTAGCGGTCGATGAGGAGCTGGACGTTGGGGTTGGCGAGCAGGTTGCGAACCCGACGCAACTCGGTGACGGCGACGCGTTTGGGTTTCGCGTCGAGGACGGAGTATGCGACGCCGTTAACGTAAGCGAAGCAAACGGGCACAACGTGCGGGCGCTGCCGGGTGTCGACCGTGGCGAGGCGGGCGACGCGGGCTTCATCGTGCCTAGAATACGGCGTGAGGGAGAAGCGATGGCGCGCGGGTGAGGTGGTCGTCCTGCGCTACGTCGAAACGACGACCAGCGCGCGGATGGTGCACGCGATCATGGGCGATCCAGCCTTAATCCGAGGTGTGCCGTTCCTCGAGAACGGTCAGTACGTCACGGTCGGGGCCCGGCCGTACCGCGTGATCGAAGACTCGGACGACATTGTCGTGCTGTTCCAGCCAGAGGGCACGGCGATCGCGCGCTGGGACCTTACGGAGGGCCGGTTGATGGCGGGGCCGCAGGCGAGCCAGGGCGATTCGCTACGTTTGCTGTACCCGGGACGGCCTTACGACGTGACGCTGTTCTTCGAGGCGCAGGGAGAGCCGCCGTGGATGTTCGACGGGCTCTTCGAGGGTGAGGGGTTGGTCGCGGGGTGGCGTGAGCGACGCCGGGCGTTGGGTGAGGACGCGTTTCGCGGGCCGCCGAGGTCCCCGGAGCCGGGCCGATTTCGGGGCTGGTACGTCAACATCGAGACGCCGTTCAAGCGCACTTCCTACGGCTTCGAGGTCGCGGATATGACGCTGGATATCGCGGTGCGTCCGGACCGCAGCTTCTATCTCAAGGACGAGGACGAGCTCGAAGTGGCGCTCGCGGCGGGCGCTTGTAGTGAGTCTGAAGCCGCCGCAATCCGTAGCGCTGCGGAGGGCGTTACGCAGCTAATCGTTTCGGGGATTGCGCCATTCGACGAGAGCTGGCGGCGCTGGCTACCGTTTCCGAGGGAAGCGATCGGCGAAATTCCGGACGGATGGCAGGCGACACCGGAGCTGACCAATGGCTGGCCGGACGTTTAGCTGAGTGCGGCGGTGAGCTGAGCTTGCAGCTGGGCGGGGTCTGTGGTGGGCGCCTGGCAGACGTAGCGCTCGCAGAGGTAGGCGGTGGGCAGGCCGTTCAGGGCCTCTCGGTCGTCGAGCAGGGGCGTCGGGTTGTCGGTCTGGCCGGAGGGGCCTCCGACGATGAGGAGGTTGGGGGCGTAGAGGGCGCGCACCTGGTCGAGGAGCGCCACAAGTCTGCTTGCAGGCGCGGCGATGGGGTTTACCTCTCCCCCCTGCCCCCTCTCCTTGCGAGGAGAGGGGGAGATACTTGTCTCAGACGGCAGGACGATGGCGAGCTCTTGCGGCGTCGAAAGGTGAAAGTCGAGGGCGGCGAGGAGGCGGCCGAAGGCGGTGGGGGCGTTCTCGATGTAGGGCGCCAGCGTGCGAAGGCAGGTCGAGGCGCGGCGCTCGTAGTCGGCGTTGTCAGTGAGCAGGGCGAGCTTGAGCAGGACATCGACGGCGACCGAGGTGCCGGAGGGCGTGGCGTTGTCGAAGAAGTCGCGCGGGCGTGTGATCAACGTCTCGTGGTCGCGACCGGTGTCGAAGAAACCGTCGATGTCGTCGTCCCAGAAGAGGTCGATCATCTCGGCTGCCAGTTGCGAGGCGGAGCGCAGGTAACGCTCGTCGAAGGTCGCGGCGTGTGTGGCAATGAGGCCGTCGATGAGGCAGGCGTAGTCCTCGAGGTAGCCGTTGAGGCGGGCGATGCCATCTTTCCAGGTGCGCAGCAGGCGGGTTGCAGGCCGCATCTCGCGCAGCAGGAAGCCGGCGTTGGCGGCGGCGGCGTCGCGGTAGGGCTGCGAGTCGAAGGCGATGGCAGCCTCGGCGAAGGCGCGGAGCATGAGACCGTTCCAGGCGGTGAGGACCTTTTCGTCTCGGCCGGGATGGACGCGGTGCTCGCGGGCCGCGTAGAGCCTGGACTTTGCTGCCTTGATGAAGGTTTCGAAGGCCGCTTCGCTCGATGCGTTGGTTGCCCTCTCCCTAACCCTCTCCCAGAGGGCGAGGGGATCGCCTGGGGCGGTGGTTGCCGCGCCATCGACAAAACGCTCTGGTGGAACGCGGACGTGGAGGATGTTGGAGTCCTCAAAGTTGCCTTCTGCGGTGACGCCGAAGTAGGCGCCGACGAGCGCGCCGTCTTCGCCGAGGACGGCTTCGAGCTCGGCGGGGGTCCAGAGGAAGAACTTGCCCTCCTCGCCCTCGGAGTCGGCGTCCTGGGTGGAGTAGAAGGCGCCGGAGGCATCGGTCATTTCGCGCAGGACGTAGTCGAGGGTCTCCTCGGTGATGCGGCGGTAGAAGGGATCGCCGGTGAGCTTCCAGGCGTCGAGGTAGAGGCGGGCGAGCAGGGCGTTGTCGTAGAGCATCTTCTCGAAGTGGGGCACGAGCCAGACCGCGTCGGTGGAGTAGCGGTGGAAGCCGCCGCCGACCTGGTCGTACATGCCGCCTTGCGCCATGGCGCGCAGTGTCTTGTGCAGCGCTTCGAGCGCGGAGGGGGACTTCGAGCGGCGATACCAGCGCATGAGGAAGTCGAGCGACATCGCCTGGGGAAACTTGGGCGCGCTGCCGAAGCCGCCGAAGTCGTCGTCATGCGCCTGGAGCGTGGCCTGCGCGGCGTCGTCCAGAAGCTCAGGGGTGAGGAGGGTGTCGCCGGACTGGAGCCGGGCCGGAGAGGCGATGGCCTGCACGAGCTGTGCCCCGGCCTGGAGGACGTCCTGGCGTTTCGATTTGTACGCGTCGGCGACAGCTTCGAGGAGTCGGGGGAAGCCGGGCATGCCCTGGCGGTCGGCGGGCGGGAAGTAGGTACCGCCGTAAAATGGCAGGCCTTCCGGCGTCAGGAAAACGGTCATGGGCCAACCGCCGCGGCCGGTCAGCGACTGGACGGCCTGCATATAGATGTTGTCGACGTCGGGGCGCTCTTCGCGGTCGACCTTGATGTTGACGAAGAGACGGTTCATCTGGGCCGCGATGGCCTCGTCCTCGAAGGACTCGTGGGCCATGACGTGGCACCAGTGGCAGGCGGAGTAGCCGACCGAGAGGAGGATCGGCCTGTCAGCCTCCCGTGCCGCGGCGAAGGCTTCCTCTCCCCAGGCGTACCAGTCGACCGGGTTGTCTTTGTGCTGCAAGAGGTAGGGGCTGGTTTCGTTCGCCAGGCGGTTGGGCATGAGCCCAGTTTAGACCCCCGGTTACGCTGGAGGCTCCGGGTCCGGGTCGCCGTAAAGGTAATGGGGGCCGGAGCCGCGCCCGGCCGCCACGTCGTCGCGGTTGAAGAGCTGGCAGATTTCGAGTGAGAGGCAACCGCAGCCGATGCAGCCATCGAGACGGTCGCGGAGACGCTCGAGGAGGCGGATCTGGGCATCGAGCCGGGGGCGCCAGGAGGCCGAAAGCATCTTCCAGTCGCGGTGGTCCGGCGTGCGGCTGCCGGGCAGGGAGGCGAGCGCGTCGCGGATCTCGTCGAGGCGAAGGCCGACCTGCTGGGCAACGCGAATGAAGCTGACGCGCCGCAGCGTCTCGCGAGCGTAGCGGCGCTGACCGCCGCCTGAGCGGTCGGATTGGATGAGGCCTTCGGACTCATAGAAGCGCAGGGCGGAGGCGGCGACGCCGGTGCGCTGGCTGAGCGCGCCGATGGTGATGGCTGGTTCCACGGACAGATTCTACACGAGAATGCTTGACTTAAAGTGAACTTGAGGTTGTAAGGTCCGCAGCGAGACCGGCCGGTAGTCGGTTTGACGCCGGCGGGGCTTGCTGAGTATTATATCTGCGTCATGCAGATAATAACGAACGACTAATAGACGGGTTGTGAAACACTGCTGACATCATGCTGTCAGTACGTGTGTTCTATAATGGGTTCGTCACATCACTACGGGATTACGAGCACTGAGGGTTTGAACATTGCACGCGATTGAAACAGAACGACTCCGCAAGGAGTACGACGGAGAGATAGTGGCCGTCGCCGGCATCGATCTCGAGGTGGAGGAGGGGCAGGTGTTTGCCTTCCTGGGCCCGAACGGCGCCGGCAAGACGACGACCGTCCGGATGCTGACGACGTTGCTGCGTCCCACGTCGGGGCGCGCCAGCGTGGCGGGGCTGGACGTGTATCGGCAGCAGCACGAGATCCGGCGGTCGATCGGTGTGGCGTTGCAGGAAGCGGGCCTCGACGCGCTGGCGACGGGCCGAGAGCTGCTGGAGCTGCAGGGCAAGCTGTGCGGGTTGAGCTCTGAGACCTCGCGACGGCGCGCCGGCGAGATGCTGGACCTCGTTGGCCTTACGGATGCGGCGGAGCGTCAGGTGAAGACGTACTCGGGCGGCATGAAGCGCCGCCTCGACCTGGCCAGCGCGCTGGTGCATGAGCCGCGCATCCTGTTCCTGGACGAGCCGACCGAGGGTCTGGACCCGGCAAGCCGGCAGTCGGTGTGGCAGGAGGTGCAGCGGCTGAACCAGCAGATGGGGATGACCGTGTTCTTGACGACGCACTACCTTGAAGAGGCGGATCGGCTGGCAGATCGGGTCGCGATCATCGATCACGGCAACATCGTGGCGGAGGGGACGCCGGCGGAGCTAAAGGCGACGATCGGGACGGACGTGGTCACGGTGGCGTTCCATGACTCGGGCGTCGAGGCCGCGAAGCCGTTGTTGGCGGAGATGCCGGGGCTGCGCGAGATGCGGCCGGAAGCAAGCAGCGTGACGCTGTTCGTCGATAACGGGACGCAGGCGGTGGCGCAGGTGATCCGTATCCTGGACGGCGCCGGGATCGAGATGGCGCAGGTCGCCGTGGCGCATCCGAGCCTGGACGAGGTGTTCTTGAAGGCAACCGGCTCGCGCCTGGAAGGCGCCGAGACCGCGAGGGAGGAGAAAACCGATGGCAATCGCTGAGACCGTGGGCGGGGTTGAGCCTGTGGCGCTGCCGGCGTGGAACTCCGCGCGTCAGACGCTAAGGGCGACGGCGCTACTGGCATCGCGCGAGATCCGGCTGGCCGTGCGCACGCCGATGTACCTGCTGCCGAACCTGGTGGTGCCGATCTTTTTCTACTTCATCATGCTCGGGTCGCTGAAGGGCTTCGCGAATGCGGCGGGGCTGGAGAACTGGGAAGGCTTCTTGCTGCCGATGTCGCTGATCTTCGCGGTGCAAGGAGGCAGCGCCGGACTCAACATGGTCGCAGACATAGAAAGCGGCTACTTCGACAAGCTGCTGCTGACGCCGGCGAACCGCCTGTCGCTGCTGGTCGGCGCGATGATGGCGGACTTCTTCCGGATCATGGCGCAGGCGTTCATCGTGCTGCTGGTCGCGGTAGCGGCGGGCTTGCACTTCGAAACGGGCGTGCCTGGCGCAATCGTCATGGTGGCGCTGGCGAGCTGCTTCGGGCTGGCGTATTCCGGCATCGGCTTCACGATGGCGCTGCGAACGGGGAACGCGCAGGCGACGCAGAGCATGTGGTTCCTGTTCATGCCCTTCATGTTCCTGACGACGATGTTCGCGCCGAAGGAGGCGCTGTCCGGCTGGCTGAGCACGGCGGCGACGGTGAACCCGATGACCTACGTGCTGCAGGGCCTGCGGTCGCTTTCGATGGAGGGCTGGGACGCGGGCGACATCGGCGTCTCGATACTGACGATCACGGTGTGGTCCGGCGTCAGCATCGGCGCGGCGTTCCTTGCGCTCAGGGGGCGCGTGCGCTAAACAGAACAGGCGCATGACAAACGGTACCAACGCAAGCGACGGCGCGGTACGCGAGGTCGCCGACGGCTACGAGCTACGCTTCGATCGCGTTTACAGCGCGCCGATCGAGGACGTGTGGGCGTTGCTGACGGAGCCCGACCGCATCGAAGAGTGGCTGGGCGTTGCGGATGTCGAGTTGCGCGTAGGCGGTCGCTACCGGCTACTCGAGGTCGGTGGCCAGGGCATCGCGGGGGTGATCCTGACGCTGGAAGAGCCAAACGCCATCGAGTACACATGGGACTCGGCGGAGTGGACCGGCGGCACGGTGCGGTACGAGCTGTCGGAATCGGCGGGCGGGACACGGCTTGTGTTCAGGCACGTCCACCCGGCGAAGAGCTGGGGCGAATTTCGCTACAAATCGCTGGCGGGCTGGCACACGCTGCTGGACCTGCTGGAGCTGGCGGTCGACGGCAGGCCGGAGTCGTGGCACATGGGGCGCTGGCAGACGCATCATGATCGTTACGTGGCGGCGGGAGGGCTGGACTAGGTCGTCTCAGTTGACACACTCGCGCCGAATCTGTAGTGTCTATTTTTGGCACCCCCTGTGACCACAGGTCGTTAGGTCGTTTGACCTGAAAGTGACCACGGTCGATCGCTCCTTCCCAAGAGAAGGACTCCGCCTTGGAGAGGTCGACTGGCTCAGCAATAGGGCAACCGGCCTATGCGCTTGCCTGCGGGCGGCGATGGGTGTGGTCAAAACAGGGAATTTAGAGAAGAAAGGGAGCACGGGCTTGCCGACGATTAATCAGCTTGTGTCCAAGGGACGCAAGGTCCCGACTCGGAAAACCAAGGCGCCCGCGCTGCGCTGGCGCTACAACGCGCTGCACAACACCACGCAGTGGACCAAAGGTTCGCCGCAGAAGCGTGGTGTCTGCGTGCAGGTGCGCACGATGACTCCCAAGAAGCCGAACTCCGCGCTGCGCAAGATCGCGCGCGTCCGTTTGACCAACGGCATGGAGGTCACGGCCTACATCCCGGGCGAGGGCCACAGCCTGCAGGAGCACTCCGTGGTGCTGATCCGGGGCGGCCGGGTCAAGGACCTGCCCGGCGTGCGCTACCACATCATCCGCGGTGCGCTCGACTCGTCGGGCGTGGCGGGCCGGCGGCGTGGCCGTAGCAAGTACGGCGCCAGGAAGGACGCGTAGTCATGGCCCGGCGTGGCAAGGCTGATCGGCGCGACATCCCGGCGGATGGCAAGTACAACTCCCGGATGCTCCAGATGTTCATCAACAAGGTGATGCTCGACGGTAAGAAGAGCACCGCTGAGCGTATCGTCTACCAGGCGCTGGGGACGATGGAGGAGCAGAGCGGCCGCCCGGCGATCGACGTGTTCGACCAGGCGCTGCGCAACGCGACGCCGGCGGTTGAGGTGAAGCCTCGCCGCGTTGGTGGCGCGACGTACCAGGTACCCGTCGACATTCGAGCCGAGCGCCGCATCTCACTGGCGATGCGCTGGCTGGTCCGATCGGCGCGAGCCCGCCGCGGACGTTCGATGGCCGAAAAGCTGGCGGGTGAATTGATGGACGCTTCTTCCGGTCAGGGCGCTACCGTAAAGCGTCGCGAGGACACACACCGTATGGCCGAAGCGAACCGCGCTTTCGTCCATTACCGTTGGTAACTAGCTATGCCCCGTCCCTCGAACATCGAAAACGTACGCAACATCGGCATCATCGCTCACATCGATGCCGGGAAGACCACCGTGACCGAGCGCGTGCTCTACTACACGGGCCGAACCTACAAGATCGGTGAGGTGCACGACGGCACCGCCGTGATGGACTGGATGGCCCAGGAGCGCGAGCGCGGTATCACCATCACGTCCGCCGCAACCACTGCGGAGTGGAAGGGTCACCAGATCAACATCATCGACACGCCCGGCCATGTTGACTTCACGGTCGAGGTGGAGCGCAGTTTGCGCGTGCTGGACGGCGGCGTCGTGGTGTTCGACGCGGTCGCCGGCGTCGAGCCGCAGTCCGAGACGGTATGGCGTCAGGCCGACCGCTACAGCGTGCCGCGCATCTGCTTCGTCAACAAGATGGACCGCACGGGCGCAGACTTCTGGCGCACCGTCGACATGATCGCGGAGCGCCTGGATGCGAGGCCCGTGCCGATCCAGATACCGTGGGGCGCCGAGGCCGACTTCGTCGGCGTGATCGACCTGGTGGAGCAGAAAGCGGTCTTCTTCACGGGCGAACGTGACGACCCGCCCGAGTCCCGCGAGATCCCGCCCGAGATGCAGGAGGCGTACGAGCGCGCCCGCGACCGATTGCTGGAAAAGGTGGGCGAGGTCGACGAGCAACTCATGATCTCGTACATCGAAGGTCATGAGGTGACCGCGCTGGAGCTGAAAAAGGCGTTGCGACGCGCCACGCTGGAAGGTCAAATCACGCCTGTCCTGTGTGGCACGGCGCTACGTAACCGTGGCACGCGCCTGATGCTGGACGCGGTTATCGACTACCTGCCCTCGCCGATCGACGTCCCGGCTATCTCCGGTACGGACCCGAAGACGGGCGAGCCGGTCGAGCGCATGACAGACGCGGACGAGCCGCTGAGCGCGTTGGTGTTCAAGATCGTGACGGATCAGTACATCGGCCGTCTGGCATATCTACGCATCTACTCGGGCAAGGCCACGAGCGGCATGCAGGTGCTGAACACGAGCCGCGACCAGATGGAGCGCTTCGGGCGCCTGGTGCGCATGCACGCCAACAAGCAAGAAGAGGTCACGGAGGTGTTCGCGGGCGACATCGTCGCGGCGGTAGGCCTGAAGAGCACGCTGACCGGCGACACGCTGTCCGACCCGGCGAAGCCGATGCTGCTGGAGCCGATCAAATTCCCGGAGCCGGTGATCTCGATCGCCATCGAGCCCAAGTCGAAGAACGACCAGGACAAGATGGGCGAGGCTTTGAACAAGTTGGCGGAAGAGGACCCGACGTTCCGGATTCGCTTTGACGAAGAGACGGGACAGACGTTGATCTCCGGCATGGGCGAGCTGCACCTTGAGGTGCTGGT
>Ga0214471_10002572_pt1 | contig 14225 bp, 12 predicted proteins | sample RVTome_5_FD_207665 | JGI IMG/M metagenome (GOLD analysis project Ga0214471, IMG submission 207665) | Soil microbial communities from uranium-contaminated site in the Upper Colorado River Basin, Wyoming, United States - RVT142D155 | ecosystem: Environmental > Terrestrial > Soil > Contaminated >...
GAAGATCGCAGTTTGGCGATGCCACAAACCGCGCCTCCTCGATCAGCCCGGTGACAGAGTCATAATGCAGCGTGCCAGGAAGGTGCCTGGAAGTCCGTACTGTGGTCATAAGGAAAATTGTAGCCGACTCTCCCCGGGAGATGGTGCCGGTGGCCGGAGTCGAACCGACGACCTACTGATTACGAATCAGTTGCTCTACCAACTGAGCTACACCGGCCTCGTCAAATAGCTGCGGGCCGGAAGTATAAGCCGGTCCCGAGAGCGAACCAACAGATCGATCAATCGCGTCGTTAACAATTACTTTTCGGGACTCAGCCGCACGATAACATCGATTCCTTCAAGTTTGGAACCTGTGGGCAGCGGAGGAAGGCCGGATACACGAATCTGATCGGCGCTGATGTCCGTCAGCGCGCCGGAAGCGACATCGTAGAAATGGTGATGCGGCTGCGTATTCGGATCGTAGAAAATCCGCGCCGGATCGGCGATTACCTCCCTGATCACCCTTTTTGCCGCAAACAGTCCCAGGGTGTTGTAAACCGTGGCTTTGGACACATGGCGATTTTCCGCGTTCACCAAACGAAAAACGTCCTCCGCTGAAAGATGCGCGCAGTGCTTGAACATCGTGCGCGCGATCAATACCCGCTGGGTTGTCGGCAGGATGTCATGCTGTCGCAGGAGTGCGGCCAAATCGGCGTCAGATGCGATTTTCAGCTCTGTCTTCATTTAGAATCATTTTAAATTAGTTGCCGAATATTATCTAATTTTGAGGATTTATCTGATGTTTAAGGTTAAATAGGGGAATATTATGTAACCGCAATGAAACTACATAAAATTAATGTCAATTGCGCATATCTTTCATCAATTTCACCATACCGCTCGTCTGCCGGTTAATGCCTTTCGGACCTCAATCTCACACGCTGCAACAAATATTCTTTCCATGGTGATGCCCAATTCCCCTGACAATTCGCGGCAATTGCGGACTTTGGATCTGCGATTAAACTTAAGTGAGCAGGGAAGGCTCAATTACCAAAATCCCTTGGTTTTGAGGCTGAAATGCAAGGTACCATGTATTACTGCCAGCAAACATCAGTGAATGAATCCACAAAGGCATGTCCTTTTATCTGCCAAATATCGCCGTTCGTCTGTCCGTATATGGCGGGCATCATTCCGTTCGTCAGATACAAACGACCGTTTGTCGGTATCAGAGGTTTTACACTGGTTGAATTGATAGTGGTCCTCACGATTGCCGGAATTCTGGTGGCCATTGCTGGCCCTGCCATGCAGAGATTTGTTACCAGTAACCGGCTGACCTCGCAGGTTAACGATGTGATGGCCGACATTAACCTTACTCGAAGTGAGGCTATAAAGCGTGCCACTAAGGATGACACCGGAACAACGATCTGCGTGTCCACAAACGGGACCAGTTGTGCCGTCGGCGGAAACTGGACCAACGGTTGGATCATCTTTTTTGTCTGCCCTACCCCCTCCACGGACCCGGATTGTCCTGCCGGCACCAACCGAGTGATCAAAACACATGAAGCACTCACAAGCGGTAATCGGCTAACAGTGGAGCAAATTGTTGCCGCCACCAATACGCCTTCGGCCACGGACACGGTCACATACACCCGAAGCGGATCATTCTCTATGGCAACCTTAAGGTATCGCTTCACAGTGTGCGATCCAGCCCGAAAAAACTCCCGAATCATCGATGTTTCGGTTCTCGGCCAAACAGCTATATCCAGTGGAACATGCGTATGACACATAAAGAAAAATTCAATATCGCCTTCCAACATCGGGGTTTCTCGCTCATCGAGGTTCTGGTGGCGCTGCTGGTTTTGTCAATTGGATTGCTGGGTCTGGCGGCGTTACAAACCACTTCTCTGCAGTACAACACGGGTTCGTACTTCCGTACTCAGGCTACTTTTCTGGCCTACGACATCATCGATCGCATGCGCGCGAACACCGATGCCGTGGTCGACAATGACAACATCGGCTATGACCAACCGACCACGACCGACGTAAGTCCACCCGTCAACTGCGACACAACGAATTGCACGAGCGCCGAGCTGGCGCTCTACGATGTCAGAAAATGGTACGACAGAATCGTCATCGCGCTTCCCGACGCCGCAACCAACCCGCCGACGATTCAGATAAGTTCGACCAAAAGAGTGTTCATCAGAATTAACTGGCAAGAACGGGATTTGACCAAGAGACAAGATTGGGAAATACAGTTATGAAGCCATTCCAACACAGCGCGGAAACGAACCGTGGCTTCAGCCTGGTAGAGTTGATGGTGGCGCTCACCCTGGGGCTGATCATCCTCTCGGCCGTATCCATGTTGTTCGTGAGCAGCAAGAAAACCTACACCAGTCAGGATCGGCAGGCGCGGCTGCAGGAAAATTCACGCTTTGCGATGCATTTCATTATCAAGGATCTGCGACTGGCGGGCTATTACGGCTGCGTGGACGAAATCAATCCGGACACGGTCAACGTCACATTGAATAGCCCAACGGGTTTCGTGAACAACGCCCAGATTCCGCTTGAAGGGCTGAACAACGCCACGGGTACCTGGTATCCCTCCGGCGATACTACGCTCCCGCCCGGAATCCTGCCGGGTACCGATGCCGTTGCCGTTCGTTCCGCGGATGCCTCCAGTTCAATATATATCGACGACGAAATGCCGAATTCCTCTGCTGAACTTAAAGTCAATTCCGTCGCCGGCTTGAGTGTCGGTGACATTATTATGCTTTCGGATTGCGCCAGCACCGACATCATGCAAGTCACCACTTTCCAGTCATCCTCATCCATGATTCAACACAACGCCAGCGGAGGCGTTACACCGGGAAATTCCACCCAAAAACTGAGCAAGGCTTACAGCCCCTCCACCGACGGGCAGGGCACACGGGTAATGAAATTTACGACCAAGCAATATTTCATCGCCACGGGAGCCAGCGGCAATCCAGCCTTGTTTCGCAAGGATAACAATGCCGCGGCGGTCGAGTTGGTTGATGGCGTTGAAAACATGCAAATCCTGTACGGCAAGGATACCGATGGCGACAAGGTCCCCAACATTTATCTCGAGGCCGGCGCCGCCGGCCTGCAATCAACGGCGGATTGGTCGGGTGTCGTCAGCGTCCGTGTCGGGGTGCTCGCGCGCACGGTCAGCGACAAGGACACCGACGTCGATACTGCCAGTTACGATATCGATGGAACCGGACTCAATAACTTCACTGCACCGGGAGATCACCACAAGCGCCGCGTATTCCAGGCCGTGGTCCAGTTGAGAAACCTATAATGAGCAGGCATTCCATATTATTCAATAATATTCCGGCGCCGCGTCAAGCCGGAGGCAACCTTGCCATTGCGGCGAGCCGGTACCAGCGCGGCACCGCGCTCATCATGAGCATGGTTATCCTGCTGATCCTCACCCTTCTGGGAATAACCGCCATGGGCACGGCATCGCTCGAAGAAAAAATGTCCGGAAACACGCAGGAAATAACCCGCGCCTTCGAGGCCGCGGAATCGGGCCTGATCGAATGGTCGAACACGCCGGGCAGCATCGTCCTCCAAGGCGTGACAACCAGCCCGAAGTACGCATATGGAAATTACGGCAGCGCCGTCGTTACCGGCAAATTTATTGAAATGACCCCGCCAAAACGGGGTTCCGGCTACGGCAGCAATTTCGAGGCCGCCAATTTTGAGCAGGCAAGCACCGGCACCACTGCGGTGGGCGCCAAAGCGGTAATCCATCAGGGCCTGGCCCAGATCGTACCCAAGGCTAATTAGGTTCATTACGCAACAGGCAGGTAAGTGATATGACTACAGATCTCCATTACATCAAACGTATTTTCCGCGCCGTGTTGGTTGGCGCACTGATTGCTTTATCGGGCGTTCAGCCCGTCAATGCCAAGGATACGGATATCTATCTGCTGGCACCAACGACCAGCACGGATGACAAACCGAACATCATGATCATCCTCGACAACTCGGGGAGCATGGACACGACCATCAGCAGCAGGCCACCCTACGATCCATCGATCGATTACTGCACCGGCGATCTCGACACCCTCACGGGTGTCGCTGGCGCGAATAGCGGCAAACCCAGCAGTTGCTCAAGCATCGGGGGCCGGATCTTCTGGTCGTTCAACGCCAACCCGCCGGGCATGTCCTCCAGCCAGTGGTTCACGGATACCAAGAATGAATGCCTGGCCTCACTCGATCCCGCATCGGGACTCGCCACCTCCGGCAGATTCGCCGGGACAAAAATCGCGCGCTGGCATGGCACCGGCAGCAGCGCCAACCGCAACTGGAAAACGCTCTCGGGCAAAACCAACAACAACATCACTTTTGTGGATTGCCAGGCCGACGGAACGACGGATGGACAAACCGCGGGGGATAACACGTTTCCACGCAACTCTACCAGCATTGCCTATACCTCCACTTCGAGCCAGGCTTTCAACTGGAACGGATTTACTAGTTCCGCTTCGCCGACGCTGTTTACGGCCAACTACATGAACTACTGGTATAACTCCGCGCTGCTGGTAACGCTCACGCGCATGGACGTGGCCAAAGCCGCGGTCAAAAACCTGATTGACGCCAATACCTCCGTGCGCTTCGGTTTGATGGCTTTCAATCCTAACAATTCGACCCCGCATGGCGGGCGGGTGCTGATGCGTATCGACAACATGGACAACACCCGGCGTACCGCGATGAAGAACATCGTGGACAGCCTGACGCCCGATGCAAATACACCCTTGGCGGAAACCTTATGGGAGGCCTATCGCTACTTCGCGGGCCTGTCCGTCACCTACGGGAACCCGTTACCGGAGCAGACTCCACACCAGGATTCCTGTGCCCAGAACACCTTGGACCCCGCGTGCAATAACGGTGGTTATTACGACGCCATCGCCGCGGGTTTACCGGCGTACAACGACGGCACCTACATATCTCCTTACAAATTCGGCTGCCAGGCGGCATACATCATCTATGTGACCGACGGTGGCCCGACCAACGACACGGACGCCAATGGAAGCAGCCGCATCACCGGCCTGGCGGGGCTCAGCGCCTGCGACGGTTCCAGCTGCCTGGATGACCTCGCCGGATGGATGCACAATAACGATGTCTACAGCGGCCTGCCCAGTCCTCAAATCGTCAAAACCTATACCATCGGTTTCGGCACGGGCATTTCCGCCGCCGGCCTGGCGCTGTTGCAGGACACCGCGACGGAAGGCGGTGGCACGTATTTTCCCGCGGAAGATTCCGACAAGCTCTCGACGGCGCTCCAGAGCGCGATCAACGAGATCACGGAAGTGGCTACCTCCTTCTCCGCGCCCAGCCTGTCGGTCAACGCGTTCAACCGGCTGTTCAACCGCGACGATATCTACTTCGCGCTGTTCAATCCTTCCAGTACCCAAGCCTGGGACGGCAATCTCAAGAAGTTCAGACTGTGCAATACTTCCGACGTAACCGCTTTCGGTTGTGTTTTCGGCGAAGTTATTGACGTGAATAATGTCGCCGCCATCGATACGTCGATTGACCCAGCGACAGGCAAACCGAGGAACAAGATCAAAGATACCTCCGTGAGCCACTGGGGCAGCATTGCTGACGGTTCGGATGTCACCAAGGGCGGAGCCGGCGCTAAAATCACGGATAACACCAAGGTGCCCCGCACGCTGCATACCTATCGAGGAAGCCCTGCGCCTGGGCCTTTGCCTGGGGATTATAGCGGCTTGTCCGCCTCGACTCCGGCTACCCCGGTGACGATTGTCGCCACCTCGGGCAACTCCGTGTACGACGCGGCTGTCGCGAACCCAACGATCCTGGGTCTACCCTCAACCGCCACGAGCACGGATGTAACCGCGCTGATCAAATGGATGCGTGGTCAGGATGCGTACGATGACGACGCCGACGGCGACACGGATGAAAGCCGAGTGTGGAACTTTGCCGACCCACTGCACAGCCGGCCGGTGGCGTTCAGCTTCGGCGCCGAATTAGCAGCCGGGGTACCGGATCCGAACAAACCGGTCATCAAACTGATCGTGGGTACCAACGACGGGATGGTGCGCATCATCAATAACAGCACCGGGGTGGAAGAATGGGCGTTCATACCGAACGAGCTGCTGAAATTCCAGCGCGATTTGTCGCAAAACAACAGTGGCAACCATATCTACGGAATGGACGATTCGCCGGCGTTCCTGGTCATCGATATTGACCGCGATGGCATGATCGAGCCGGCCGATGGCGACAGGGTGTATATGTTCATCGGCATGCGCCGTGGCGTGGTCGATCCGGCTACGAATCGCGGCAATATCTACGCCTTCGATCTCACGCCCACGGCCACGATGACCCTGCAAACCGACACGGTCACACCCAAGCTGATCTGGGTCATCCAGGGAGGCGACGTGAACTATGCGCAACTTGGCCAGACCTGGTCGCGTCCGGTGGTCGCGCGCATCCGCGCCAAGTGCAGCCCACCCAGCGCTTGCGATGATGGCGACCCGGCCACGCTTGACAGCGAGTCGAGAATGGCGCTGATCTTCGGCGGAGGCTATGACATCAACCAGGACAACAACATCCCGGCCGGTACCGATCTCATGGGCAACGCCATCTATATCGCCGATCCGTTCACGGGTCAGCGGTTATGGTGGGCCAGCAGTGACACCGGGGCCGCGCTGGTGCTTCCCAAGATGCAATTCAGTATTCCGTCGGAGGTAACCGCCCTGGATACCAACGGTGACAAGTCGGTCGACCGCCTGTACGTCGGTGACACCGGCGGGCAGCTGTGGCGCATCGATCTGGGAGACCAGATCGGCGCCACCATTGACGGTTCATCGGGCTATATGTTCGCCGACGTCGGTTGCGACAGCACCGGCACCACGCAGCGGGTGCATGACGCCGCCGGCGCCTGTCCGGGCGGAGCCACCGTCCAAGGCATGCGGAAATTCTTCTATCCACCGGACGTGGCGCAGGTCAAGGACGGTCTCTACTCAAGCAATGAGAACTACGACCTGGTGGCCATCGGTTCGGGTGACCGCGAGGATCCGCTGGATCTGCTGACTTCGCAGCCTATCGCGGATTTCCCCGTCCATAACCGTATCTACGCCTTCCGGGACTACGACTACAGGTCGGGCGCCCCGACGACCACGCCGACGACGCCCATCACGGAATTCGTTATGTACGACGCGACGGCGGATAAACTGCGTACGGAAACTGATCCAACGCTGCGACAAGCCGAAATCGATGCCATCAAAGTCAGTAAAGGATGGTACATCGATCTCGTGGAACCGAGCAACGTCACCCTGCTGAACGGACTGAGCTCGACCTGGGCGGGTGAAAAAGTGCTGGCGAAACCCATCATCTTCGACGGCGTGCTGTTCGTCACCACGTTCTTTCCCGCCAACCAGAACACGGTAACGTCCGCTTGTTTGCCGAATGAAGGCGAAGCGCGTACCTACGCCCTTCAATACCTGACCGGTGAGGGCATATACGATCTGAACAATGATGGTTCGATCGAGCGGTTTGCCGTGGTGGGTGGCGGTATCCCGTCCGAAGTCGTCATTGTCATTCGTGACGGTGGCGTAACCGGCCTGGTGGGTACCAGCGGTGGCGCGGGAGCCGTCTCTGTCGGCGGTTCGCCACCCCGGTACAAGACATTCTGGTGGGATGAATAGTCTAGAATAGTATCAATGATGTTCGCTGCAGCCATCTCCTCCGCGCGCGGAGGAGATGGCTTTTTGAGCGCAAGCCTTTGTCCGGAGAGCTACAGAATGAAACGCGCATCCTCTAACGGTTTCACGCTCATCGAAATGATGATTGTGGTGGTGATTATCGGCGTGCTCGCCAGCATCGCCTATCCCGCCTATAACCGATATTCCACGCAGACACGCCGCTCCGACGCCAAGATTGCCCTGACTCAGGTTGCGAGCGAGCAAGAAAGATTTTATTCGGATTGCAACTGGTATGCCACCAATATAACCGGTGCGCCGCGCGCCTGCGGGGCCACTCCAGCAGATGCCAATGCGCGACTCAATCTTCCGGCCACCTCGCCCGATGGGCATTACACTTTTTTACCCATCGCTGCCGGCAACATTGCCGGCGGTTGTGCCACGTTCTCCTGCGGTTATACCATCACCGCCACGCCAACCGCCGGTGGCCGGCAAGTCGGAGATGGGGCGTTCCGAATCGATGCCCTCGGGAGGAAAGAGTGGGATCGCAATAACAGCGGCGCCTTCGATGCCAATGAAAACACCTGGGGGAAATAAGATAATATTTTGCGGGAGCTAGCCGCGTGCCGCTGTAACCAACAAAGTCAAATCCGGATACGCAACTCCCTGGGCACGGGAAACACGACCGACTCGATCCGCGCCCCCTCCTCCTCGATAATTTCCGCCCCCCATTCGCGCAAACGCGCAATGACCTGCTGCACCAACTGCTCCGGTGCCGAAGCACCGGCGGTCAATCCCACTTTTTTAGCGTCTGTGAGCCATTCGCGCTGAATATCCTCGGGGCCGTCAATCATGTAGGCGTGCACCCCGAGCACTTCCGCCACTTCACGCAGACGGTTGGAATTAGAGCTGTTGGGCGAGCCCACGACCAGCACCACGTTGACCTTTCTGGCGAGTGTTTTGACGGCATCCTGACGGTTTTGCGTGGCGTAACAGATATCGTCTTTCTTTGGACCCTTGATGTAGGGGAAACGCGCGCGCAGCGCCGTGACGATTCGCGCCGTGTCGTCCATGGACAGCGTGGTCTGGGTTACGTAAGACAGATTTGATTCATCCTGCACGCGTAATTTGGCGACGTCTTCCACCGATTCGACGAGGTGCATGCCGCCGTAAGCCTGCCCCATCGTGCCCTCCACTTCAGGATGTCCCGCGTGGCCGATCAGAATACACTCCGTCCTGTTGCTGCGGTGACGGATCACTTCCATGTGCACCTTGGTGACCAACGGGCAGGTAGCATCGAATATGCGCAACCCCCGCTTTGCGGCTTCGTCCCGCACCGCGCGGGAAACACCGTGGGCACTGAAGATGACCGTCGCGCCGGAGGGAATCTGCTCGAGCTCATCGACAAACACCGCCCCTTTCGTGCGCAGATCGTCTACCACGAAGCGGTTGTGCACCACTTCGTGACGCACGTAGATCGGCGCGCCGAACATGTCAAGCGCGCGCTCGACGATTTCAATGGCGCGATCCACACCGGCACAGAATCCGCGGGGGTTGGCTAAATAGACTTGCATGCGGCAATGATACCCTGTTTCCCCGCCGGAATCAGCGGGGAAATTACCTGAGGTTGAATTAAACCGCGGAATGCTATCTGCTGGCCGTAAAAAAATACGCCCGGCATTGCCAAGCGTATGTTGGATAAAGAACAGTTTACTTTTTCTTGGCGGGAACGATCGGGAGCGCCGGATTGCTGGTTTTATGGTCGTCCCGACACTTCAGCATACAATTTTCATAGGCCAGATTATCCTGATGTACCTTGCAACCACTCTGACAAATCCTGACTGGATCCTCAGCTTTGTATTTGGAAGAATCCGCCGCCCCAGCCTGTACGGAAACCAACAACAATCCGGCAACGGCCACTGAAAAACTGGACTGAACAAATTTACGCATTTTCAGAAACTCCTTCACGAATCAACTATCAGATTTGTGGTTCTAAAAGTGGACATCCCATCCCTATATCAGTCTAGCTCCGGAAAGACCTTTTTCCACAGTCAGGCGACCGGCGGTTTATTGATTTGATTTAGGATTTCTTGCGAGGAAAGATCCCGATTGCATCCAACACCAATAATACCGCGCCCACGGTAATCGCCGAGTCCGCGACGTTAAACGCCGGCCAGTGCCAAGCCCGGTAGTACACATCAATGAAATCAATTACATAACCATGAATCAGGCGATCGGTAAGATTGCCCAAAGCGCCGCCCAGTATCAGCATTAGTCCCAAGGCAAGCAGCAATTCCCTGCGATGCAATCGCGAGATCATCCACAGAATAAAAATACAGGCAACCACGGCAACAAGTATGAAAAAAGCATTCTGCCAGCCGTCGGCGCCACTCAGGAAACCGAACGCCGCACCGGTGTTGTGGACGAGCACCAAATTCAGGAACGGGGCGACTTTAACCTCACCCTGTCGCAGCAGGTAATCCGTGGCAGCGTATTTCGTTAACTGATCGAAGACGAAGACAACGACGGCAATCCATAGGTAGCGCCACATAAGAGTCAACCAAGTTTATCGCGACAGTTAAGCATGATCTCAATGCCGACGATGCCCCCCTCACCCCATCCCTCTCCCGCAAGGAGAGAGGGGGAGCAGGAGAGAATCCCTTGTTTGATCGGCCACATCAAGCGTAACTCCGCGCTTCACCGGCGCCGACGACATTCTGCACGCATCGTCCGCATATTTGGGGATGATCCTTGTCGACACCCACGTCCTCGCGGTGGTGCCAGCAGCGGATACACTTGGGGTAAGTGGATGGCGCGACCCGAAGCGTCATTTCTTTTATTTCCGTTTCGACAGCATTGGATTTATTCTCCGGCAAAGGATGTAACCGTACATAAGAGGTGATGAACACAAAACGCAGTTCGTCACCCAGCCGCCGCAAGCGTTCCTGCCAGGATTCATCGCAATAAATATCCACTTCCGCATCGAGGCCGGAACCGATGTCACCGGCCACACGCAACTTTTCCAGTTCCCTGGCCACCGCCTGACGCACGGTCATGACGTCGTTCCAATAGGAACGATCGACGGCGGTGTCATCGATAACCGGAAACGAATGCCAAGTTTCCAGGAACACCGAGGCGTTTTTCCTTCCCGGAATGTGGTGCCAGATTTCTTCCGCCGTGAACGACAGCACCGGCGCAAGCCAGCGAACCAAGGCCTCGAGGATATGAAACATGGCCGTTTGCGCCGATCGCCTTCCGCGGCTGTTGGTCGGCATGGTGTACATCCGGTCCTTGAGGATATCGAGATAAAATCCGCCCATGTCGACGACGCAGAAGTGATGCACCTTTTGGTAAATCAGATGAAACTGAAACTTTTCGTAGGCCCCGAGAATTTCGTTCTGCAAATCGTGCGCGCGCTGCAGCGCCCACTGATCAAGAGCAAGCATGTCATTGACAGGCAATTGCCGCGTCTCGTCAAAGCCGGAAAGATTCGCCAACAGATAACGCGCGGTATTGCGGATGCGCCGGTAAGAATCGGCCATGCGTGTCAGGATCTCGTCGGAAATGTTCATTTCGGCGCTGTAATCCGTCGCCGCCACCCACAGGCGCAATATATCCGCGCCCATGACTTTAATAACCTTCTGCGGAACAATGACGTTGCCCAGCGACTTGGACATTTTTCTGCCCCGGGCGTCGACGGTGAAACCATGCGTCAGCACCCCCTTGTACGGCGCGCGCCCGTGCATGGCTACCGAAGTCAGCAGCGATGACTGAAACCAGCCGCGGTGCTGATCCGAACCTTCGAGATACAGATCGGCGGGAAACTGCAATTCCGGACGGCGCTCCAGCACACTGGCATGCGTCACGCCGGAATCGAACCAGACATCGAGCGTATCCCCGGTTTTGATGTAATTCGCCGAATCCGCGCCGAGGAGGTCCTCCGGTTTCAGGTCAAACCAGGCATCAATGCCGCGTTTTTCCACGCGCAAGGCCACCTCCTCGATCAACCGGCTGGTATCCGGGTGGATCTTGCCTGTCAGCCGATGAACGAAGAGTGGGATCGGTACACCCCACGCCCGCTGGCGGGAAATACACCAATCGGGGCGGTTTTCCACCATGCCCTGAATACGCGCCTGGCCCCATTCAGGAACCCAATGGGTGGCGGCGATGGCGCGCAAGGCCGGCTCGCGCAACCGCTCCATGCTGATAAACCATTGCGATGTCGCGCGAAAAATGATGGGGGTCTTGTGGCGCCAGCAATGCGGATAGCTGTGGTTCACGGCCGTCACGTGCAGCAACGCCCGCCGCGCCTTGAGCACCTCGATGACATGATCGTTGGCCTTGAGCACATGTTCGCCGGCAAAAATGTCGGTGCCGGGAAGAAACTTGCCGTCATCGCCGACCGGGTTGTCCACCGCGAGCCCGTAGCGCTCGCCGACAACGTAGTCCTCCAGGCCGTGTCCCGGGGCGGTATGCACCGCGCCGGTACCGGCGTCGGTTGTCACGTGATCGCCGAGAATGATCGGAACCTCGCGCGTGTAAAACGGATGTTTCAGCTTTACGCCTTCCAGGTCCTTGCCGCGGCAGTTGGCGATCACGCGGTAATTTTCGATCCCGTACCGCCCCATCACATCCTTGACCAGGGGTTCAACGATGATCAGCCGCTCGTGGCCTTGCGGTCCGTTGCATTGCAGTATCACGTACTCCAGGTCCGGATGCAGGGCTACCGCCTGGTTGGCGGGAAGTGTCCACGGGGTGGTGGTCCAGATGACGACGCTCAAGGGACCCTCGCCGCTGTGTCCCGGCACATGCTCACAACGCGCGAGCAGCGACGCCGGATCGACCACGGTGAATCGCACGTCAATCGCCGGCGAGATTTTGTCGATGTATTCCACTTCCGCCTCGGCCAGCGCGGAACCGCAGTCACTGCACCAATGCACCGGCTTGTGACCGCGCACCACGTGACCGTTGGCGATGATGCGCCCGAGCGCACGGATGATGTCGGCCTCAACGGCAAATTCCATCGTCAGATAAGAATGATCCCAATCGCCGACCACGCCCAGCCGGATAAAGTCCTCGCGCTGGCGAGCTATCTGTGACCGGGCGTATTCGCGGCAGGCCTGGCGAAATTTGGCAGGCTCCACGACGACCCCCGCCTTGCCGATTTTTTTCTCAACGGCATGTTCGATGGGCAGCCCATGACAATCCCAACCCGGCAGATAAGGGGAATCGAATCCGCTCAGGATCCTGGATTTAACGATGATGTCCTTGAGCACTTTGTTGACCGCATGCCCGATGTGAATATCGCCGTTGGCATACGGCGGACCGTCGTGCAGGACAAATTTCGGACGGCCCCGACCCTGCTCGCGCAATTTTTTGTAGAGATCGATTTCCTGCCAGCGCTTGAGCACTTCCGGCTCACGCGTGGCAAGATTGGCCTTCATGGGAAAACCGGTCTGCGGGAGATTTAGCGTGTGCTTGTAGTCATTCACCAAAACACCTTGGGAATATCAGGCGGTTTTCTCGCGGAAGTCGTCATTCTGTCGTCGAGGATGATAATCCCGGAAAAAACGGCGCACATCCATTACATCCTTTTCAATCCACCGGCGCAATTCATCGAGCGAGTCAAATTTCTTCTCATCGCGAAACTTGTGCAGGAAATTGACATGCACGTATTCGCCATATATTTCTTCATTGAAATCCAGCAGAAACACCTCGAGTAACGTGCGCGTGCCGCCCACCGTCGGCCGCGTGCCGATGTCAGCGGCGCCGGCAACCGGTTCGGTTTTCAGGCCGAAAACCTCCACGGCGAATATGCCCTTGATCGGAGTTACCTGGCGATGCAGGTGAATGTTCGCGGTCGGAAAACCAAGCGTGCGTCCAAACTTGTCGCCGTGCGCCACGCGCCCGCACATGCGGTATGGGCGCCCCAGCAGTTTCTCCGCCTTGGCCAGGTCGCCGTTCGCCAGCGCGGCGCGGATGCGCGTGCTCGAGACGCGTTCCCCGTCAATCGTCACGGTGTGCATGTTGACGATCTGGAAACCGTACTGCCGGCCAGCCACCGCCAGCATGTCAAAGTCCCCGCGGCGTTTGTGGCCGAAACGAAAATCATCCCCCACGACGAGATAGCGGACGCCCAGTCCGTCGACCAGCAGGCGCCGGACGAATTCATCCGGCTGCATGGCGGAAAAGTCAGCGGTGAAACGCAGACACAACACTCGATCCACGGAAAAACGCCGCAGCGCCTGCAGTTTTTCACGCAGGCGCGTCAGCCGCGGAATGGCGTCATCCGGCTGAAAAAACTCCTGGGGTTGCGGTTCAAACAGGATAACCTGGGTGGGAAGGCCGAGCTCCTCGCCTTTTTCCGCCAGTTGGCCGATCACCGCCTGATGGCCGAGATGGACACCGTCGAAATTTCCGATCGTGGCGACACATCCGCGATGTCGCGGCCTGAGGTTATGCCACCCGCGTATGAACTCCATGGGATCGTTCAGGTTATTACTTTGGACAAACGGGGAAGGTTACCGTCTCGGGAACGCCAGAACAAGCGGCCGGGCGGTG
>Ga0214471_10002573_pt1 | contig 14225 bp, 18 predicted proteins | sample RVTome_5_FD_207665 | JGI IMG/M metagenome (GOLD analysis project Ga0214471, IMG submission 207665) | Soil microbial communities from uranium-contaminated site in the Upper Colorado River Basin, Wyoming, United States - RVT142D155 | ecosystem: Environmental > Terrestrial > Soil > Contaminated >...
GATCGAGCGACGGCTCATCGCGCTGGGGTTCGAGCGTTCACCCGGCGAGCCGCTGGGACGCTGGCTCGAGGCCGTGACGGGCGCGGCGCCGCCCGGGCTGGCGACGGCGCCGCTACGGACGCTGCTGGCCCTGCACTATCGCTACCGGTTCGATCCGGCCGGGCTCGCCGACGCCGAGCGGCGGCGGCTGCGCGCGGATGCCGAGGCGTGGCTGGCCGCGCATCCGCCAGCACCAGCTTCAGCGCGCGCGGGAGCGCCTTGACGGCGGCCTCACGCCGGCTGGCGGCGGCGCGGTCGCGACAGGACTCGGCCCACACCAGCCGCACCGGCCGCCGCGCCCGCGTATACTTCGACGCCGAGCCGGCGTTGTGGGCGGTCAGCCGGCGGTCGAGCGCCGTCGTGATCCCCGTGTACAGCGAGCCGTCGGCGCAGGCGAGGAGGTAGCAGAACCATCGCGCGGAGCTCGTCGCGGCCATCCGGCGCCGATCCTAGCACCCGGCCACCCGCCGCCGCCGCGCTGCAAGCGCGCCGGGCGCGGACCTTCGGCCACCATCCGGCCCGGCGCGTGCGCAGCGCCGCGGGCGCGCTGGCTTTCGTGAACGCCGTGGGCTTCTGCTCGACGTTCTTCCGCTTCCCCGAGGGCGTGGCGTGCCTGTGGGAGGCGGTGGTGGGGCGCGCCCGGCCGCGCTGGCCAAAGCGCTCGCACCACGACGACGGAGTGGGGTTGACCTGGCGGCTCAAGGACGACCTGCCGGCCGCCCGCCGGGTCTACTACGGCAAGCTCCTGCGCGGCCGTCCGCTGCTGGTCGCGCTCGAGCTCTTTCCCGCCTTCTATGCGCTGGTGCGCGGCCGCCAGCGCGCCCGCGACTATCTCGCGGAGTACGAGGCCGGGCGGCTGTCGCTCACCGCCAGGCGGGTCATGGACGCGCTCGCGCGCGAGCATCCGCAGTACACGCGCGAGCTGCGTGCCAACGCCTTCCTGCTCGAGCCCTCCCGCACCCGCGAGTTCGAGCGCGCGATGGCCGAGCTGCAACAGGGCCTCTGGGTGGTCAAGAGCGAGGAGCGCTACGAGCCCTCGTTCTCCTACCGCTGGGAGCTGGTCGACGCGTGGCTGCCCGACCTGGTGGCGGAGGGCCGGACGCTGAGCCGCGCCGGCGCGCTCGACCGGCTGATCGCCCGCTACGCCGCCGGCGCCGTGTTCACGACCGCGGCACGCCTGGGCCGGCTCTTCGGCGTGCCGGCGGCCGAGGTGGAGGCGTCGGTGGCGCGCCTCGTTCAGCGCCGCGCGCTCGAGGACGTGGTCGTCGACGGCTGGCCGGGGCGCTGGCTCGTCGCGCCGCCGGCGGGGGCGAGCCAGCGACGGAGCAGCGCGTCCAGGCTGATCCGGCCGGGGCCGGTGAAGACCAGCCACAGGAACACCAGCGCGTAGAGCGGCTCGCTCAGCTCCACGAAGTCGTCGAGGCTGCTCACCCGCTTGATGTTCACGGTCGCGATCGCCACGACCATGTTGACGAACAGCGGGACGGAGGCCAGCCGGGTAAGCAGGCCGAGCACGATCAGGGCTCCCCCGACCAGCTCCGTGTAGCCCGACAGCGCGGCGCTGAACGCCGGAAACGGGATGCCCCACTCGGCGAAGCGCTCGGCCATGGCGTCGAGGTTGTCGATCTTGGCCCACCCGGTCACGAAGAAGAAGTACCCGACTCCCAGACTGGGACGATCCAGCTCAAGGCCACGTTCGCCAACGACGACGCCTCGCTGTGGCCGGGGCAGTTCGTCACGTTACGGTCGGTGACGAGCGAGAGGAGGTTCTCATGCACACCGCACCCGGTCCGCGCCGATCCCGCTCGATCGGCTGCTCGACGGGTTGCACGTCGAGGTGGAGCCGCTCGCCGTGCCCGGCGCCTCCCGCCCGATCTGCTCCGGCGCCAACGGGGACGCGGGCCGCATCGAGCTCGCGTGCGGCACCACGGTGCGGCTGTCCCCGCGCGCCATCACCATCACCCCGCCGCCGCGCACCGCCCGGGCCGGTCCGAGCGGCGGGTCACGGGCGGGCGAGCCGCGCTCCGGCGACCTGCCGTGCATGACGTCGGGCGTTCGCATCCGCGCCCGCTACCAGGGTACGGTCAACGTCTTCGACCAGCTCGGCGAGCCGCTCGTGGAGCCGCTGCGCGCCGACGATCCCATTCGCCGCTGCTTCACGGACCTCGTCGACGAGATCGCCGGACTGCGTCCCGGACGCTGCGCGATGGCGGAGGCGCTGCTGCGGCGGATCCTCGTCCTGGTGCTGCGCCGGTGCTTCGAGCGTGCCGGCGGCAGCCTGGCCTGGGCCGCCGGCCTCGACGACACGCGGCTCGGCCGCGCCGTCGGCGCCATGCGCGAGCACCCCGAGCACGCGTTCACGCTCACCGAGCTGGCCGAGATCGCGGGCATGAGCCGGACAGTGTTCGCCGCCCGCTTCATGGAGGCGCTGGCGCAGCCGCCCATCGAGTTCCTGAAGACGCTCCGGCTCTCGCGCGCCGCCAGGCTGCTGACACGAACCGACCTGCCGATCAAGGCGATCGCCGGGAAGGTCGGATACTCCAGCCGCAGCTCCTTCACGCGGGCGTTCGTCGCCTGTCACGGCGCCGCGCCGCAGGCGTTCCGGGCCGCTCCGCGGCCGAGCGGCGAGCGCGGGGACAGCTGATGTCGGGCAGCACGGGCCGCCTTCGGTGATGCCGTCCGGATCATCGCCCTGACGGCATACGGCGGCGCCGAGGATCTGCGGCAGTGTCAGGCCGCCGGGTTCGACGCCCACGTCCTGAAGCCGGCCACCGTGGAGGACCTCGTCTCCGTCCTCGCGCGGCCCGCCGGGGCGTGAAGGGCGACCCGCCTCGCTGGCGCATTCTACGATTTACACGATGCGCTGACTGGCACGCGATTCGCTCCACTGTCCGTGCGCGATGGCCAACCGCAAGAAGCCCCGAAAGTCCCGGAGAGCCCGCCTGCCCGACGTCGGAGAGCAGCGCGAGGGTCCGCTGGCGGGCGCGCGCCCCGAGCAAACGGAGACGAGTCCCGCCCTGGCCGGCGGCGACGTGGGCGCCGATTGGCGCCGCGCGGCCAGCGTCGGCGAGGAGGCGCCCGGGGGGACGGTGGCCACACCGGACCAGGACGTGGTGGACGATCTTGGTGACGCCCTGGGCGTTCCTCGCGCGCCAGACGAAGAGTTCCGGACATCCACCGAGATCCTCGAGGGCCGCGACCGTTATCGCCGCGAAGAGGAGGAGTGACAGAGATGGCCAGTGTGATGACGTTGCTGAGCGGCGCCGCGCTGGGCGCGGGCACGATGTACCTGCTGGATCCCGACCGCGGGCAGCGCCGCCGCGCCGACCTGCGCGAGACCCTGGCCGAGGTGGGCGACAGCGACCTGGTCGACCGGGCGCGGCGGCTGGCGCCGCTGGCGGCCGCGCGCGATCTCGGCGCCGATATCTGGCAGTCGCGGTGGCCCATGCCCGGCGAGTCACGGTGGCCCATGCTCGGCGCCTTCACGGCGCGCGGGCGGCGGACGATGCCGTTCGGCCGCCGGCGGGCGCCCGCGCTGCAGTCGCGCGACTGGGCGCTGCTCGGCGGCTTCGCGGCCGCCATCGCCGCCGGCCTCTGGCTGCTCCGCCGCTCGAAGACCTCCGGCCGGGGCATCGAGGTCGTGCGCACGATGACGGTGGAGGCCCCGGTCGAGCGCGTCTACGAGTTCTGGAACGACTTCGAGAACTTCCCTCGCTTCATGTCTCACGTGCGCGAGGTCCGGCGCACCGGCCCCGACCGCACCCACTGGGTCGTGAACGGCCCGGGCGGCGCGCCGGTCGAGTGGGACGCCACCGTCACCCACCGCGTGCCCAACCAGGAGATCGGCTGGCGCACGGTCGAGGGCGCCCTGGTCGAGCACGAGGGCACCGTGCGGTTCCGCCCCGCCGGCACCAACGCCACCCGGATCGAGGTCCACATGAGCTACCGCCCCGTGGGCGGGGCGCTCGGGCACGGCCTGGCCGCGCTGTTCGGCGACGATCCCGAGCACGTCATCGGTGAGGACCTGGCCCGGGTGGCCGCGCAGCTGCGCGGCACGCGGCCGGCGGTGGGCGAGACAGGCCAGCGGCGTTGAACGGCGACGTCGTCCGGGTGGCGGCGGTGGGAGACCTGCACTGCCGGAAGGACTCGCAGGGCCACATCCTCCGGGCCTGCGCCGCCGGGCTGGACTGGCCGCGCCTGCTCGCCCGCTTCGGCGACCACTGGCGCGTGCTCCTGCAGCACCTCGTCGGCTTCGGCTTCGTCTACCCGTGCGAGCGGGCCCGCGTGCCGGCCGCCGTCATGCGCGAGCTGATGGGACGGCTGGACCGCGAGCTGACGCGCCCGGCCCCCGAGCGGGTGTGCCGGGGGACGCTGATCTCCCGCGCCCAGTACCTCGTGGACGTCGAGCACTGGGGCTACGGCGACCCGCGACTGGCCCCCGCCGGCAACCTGACGTCCGAGGAGCGCGAGCGCTGGACCGCCGGCATCGCCGCCGACGGGAACCTCGGCGGCAACCTCGGCGGGGGGCTTCGCTCATTGGAGGGGGCCTCGGCGGCCCCCTCCGAAACCTCCCCCACGAAAGCGGCCTGCGGCGCGCCAGCTGAGCACGATCCTTCACGGCCTGCGACAGGTTCGCGACCTGCTACACTTCGCGCGCATCGCCAGCACGGCCCCGTCCGGGGGGGAGGAGAGCGAACATGGCGAAGATCGAGAAGTATTGCGCGCCGGGGGTGTTCGATCCGCCGACGTACAGTCAGGCGATCAAGGTGACGGAGGCGAATACGATCCTGTTCCTGGCCGGGCAGGTCGCCTACGACAAGGACGGGGGACCGCTGCACCGCGGGGATTTCAAGGGCCAGGCCCGCGAGGCGCTCAAGTCGATCAAGGCGCTGGTGGAGGCGCAGGGCGGCACGCTGGCCAACGTCGTCAAGATCAACACCTACGTGACCGACATCCGCTACCGCGCCGACCTGGTGCCCGTGCGCGAGGAGTTCTTCGGCAAGAAAGGCCCGGCCTCGACGCTGGTGGCCGTCCCCGCCCTCGCCCACCCGGACTGGATGATCGAGGTCGAAGCGATCGCCATCGTGTAGGGGCGCAGCCCCCCTCCGAGCTATCGGGCCAGGCGCGCCAGGTCGAAGCGGCCCCGGGCGGCGTTGAGGGGCGCCCAGAGATCGCCGAGGCGCTGGACGCGGGCGGGGACGTTGTCGAGGCGGAAGTCCTCGATCGACACGCCCCCGGCCACCTCGTCCCAGGTCACCGGCGTCGAGACGGTGGCCCGGGGCCGTGGCCGCACCGAGTACACGGACGCCAGCGTGCGCCCCCACGCGTTCTGGTTGTAGTCGACCAGCACGCGGCCGGCCGGGCGCGCGGACTTCTTGTAGACGGCGGTCAGCAGCCGGGGATGGCGCCGGGCCACGTCCACCGCGATCGTCTTGCTCACCTCCCACACCTGCTTCTGGGTGGGCCCGCGCACGATGGGGACGTAGACGTGCAGACCGCGGGAGCCGGTGGTCTTGACGTAGGTCGGCATGCCGAGCGCCGCCAGCGTCTCGTTCACGACCATCGCCGCCTCCCCCACGGTGTCGAACGGCACCTCGCCGACCGGATCGAGGTCGAAGTGCAGGTAGTCCGGCCGGTCGACGTCGTCGCAGCGGGCGTACCACTGATTCAGGTCGATGCAGCCCAGGTTGACGACCCACAGCAGGGCGGCGAGGTCGTTGATGACCGGGAAGTCGATCACGTTGCCGGAGGCGTGCTCGATGGCGCAGGTGGCGATCCAGTCCGGCCGCGGCGACGGCGCCCGCTTCATGAAGAAGAACTCGCCGGCGGCGCCGTTGGGGTAGCGCTTCATCACCATCGCCCGGTCGCGCACGTGCGGCAGCAGCACGGGGGCGACGTCGGCGTAGTACTGCAGCAGGTCACGCTTGGTGGCGCCGATCTCCGGGAAGAAGACCTTGTCGAGGTTGGTGAGCCGCACCCGCCGCCCGCCGGCGTCCAGCTCGATGTCGCCCCGCACGCGCGGGATCGTGATCGGGCCGGCGCGGCCGGCGGCGCGCGGGGGCCGGCGCACGGTGGCGGGATGATAGTCCCGCGTCGGCGCCCGCTTCGCCCGGGCCATCACGGCACCCGCGTGAGCCGGGGCGGCCGGGGGCCGTGGCGGGCGGCGCCGGCCACGGGCAGGTAGTCCAGCTCGACGCCGGCCCGGACGCACCGCAGCAGCAGCCCGCCGCGGCTCATGTCGCCCCGGCCCACGAACGCGGCGGGGAAGGTGAGGCGCTCGCCGAAGACGTCGAGCAGCGCGCCGACGTACTTGTCCGACGCGATCGAGCCGAGCAGCGTGACGCCGGTGTCGGGGCCCAGCGTCCGGGCCACCGCCCGCGCCGACGCCAGCAGCGGCCGGCGATACCGTGGATTCCCGGCGTGGATGTCCACCCGCGCCGCGGCGCGGAGCGCCGCCCGCGTGACCCGGTCGTCGGCCGGCCGCAGCCCGGCGTGGGGCGTGATCACCAGCGGCACGCCGAACCGCTCGGCGTAGGCCAGCTTGCCGCGGAAGTAGAGACCGGACAGGAAGGTGAAGACCTCGCCCAGCGTCACGCCGTCCGTGCGCAGGCGGCGGGCGAGGTCGAACGCCGCCCGCGGCGAGCAGAGCAGCGCCGCGCGCTCACCGCCGCAGTGGGCGGGAGAGAGCAGGAAGACGCGCGGGGTCACGGGTCGCTGCAGTCGTCGTAGGCGCCGCAGTTCGTGCACATCACCTTGCACTTCCGCTCTTCCATGCGCGCACCGCAGCGCGCGCAGATCCGCCCCGGCTCCGGCCTGGCCGCCGTCCACCGCTCGTCGCGCGGTTCGTTCATGATCCCCAGCCTGCCGCCGGCGCGCCACCGAAGTCAAATGCCCTCCGGGAGGCGGCAGGCCGTACACTCTGACCCATGGAGACGGAGTGGTCGGATCCCGAGTTCCTGCGCGCGATCTTCTCGGAGACCGAGATCGTGCGCAAGCCGATGACCGGCATCATCACCGGCTATCACGTGCTGCCGTTCGTCCTGGTCGCTCCGGAAAGCCGCGAGGGGCCGGCCCGGTCGGTCGAGGTGCGGGGACGCATCAAGGTCTCTCCCCGGCTGGTCATCACACCCGGCCGCGACGGGCCGACGTACGGCGAGCTGTTCGGCGAGCGCGAGCTGATGGACCACCGGCTGGTGGCCCGCGTGTTCAGCTTCCGCTACGCGTCGAAGGTCGCCCTCGAGAGCGAGGATCTGGCGATCCGCCGCCACGAGCACGACCCCGCCCGCCACCTGGAGCGGGTGCTCGACGAGATGGCCCGGCGCGAGGTCATCGACACCGGCGTGATCGTCTCCCCCGACGCGCGCTTCTACCCGGTCTCGCTCGACCGCTTCATCCGCGAGATCCTCGACCAGGAATTTCGAGAGTAGTCAGCAGGCTGCTCAGGGTGCCCGGGTCCACCGGCTTCACCAGCAGCCCGTCGAAGCCGGCCTCGGTCGCCCGGCGGCGGTCCTCCGGCTGGCCGTAGCCGGTCAGCGCGATGAGCACCGGGCGGCGCGGGTCGAGGGCGCGCAGGCGGCGGGCGATCTCGAAGCCGTCCATGCCGGGCAAGCCGATGTCCACCAGGGCCACGTCGGGGTCCTTGGCGCGGGCGAGGTCGAGGGCGGCGTGGCCGTCGCCGGCCGCCTCGACCGCGTGGCCGTCAAGCTCGAGCAGCACGCGGAGCGCATCCCGCGCGTCGGCGTTGTCCTCGACGATGAGGATGGAGCGGCCCGCGGCGGGCGAATCCGATGCCGGCATGCAGACTCCCTGTGTCGATGGGCCAACGGCGGCGACCTACGGTGTCCTCAGCCTATCATCGCCAACAAGGCGGCTTCACGCCGGCGCCGGTCGCCTTGACACGTTTGCAGAACGGATGCTATTAGTCATGCGCATTTATCGCCGCCGGCCGGCCCACAGAAGGAGGGACTCCATGCTGAAGTCACCATCGGGTCACAGGTTCTGGGCATCCGCGGCGCTCGTGGCCGCCGTCCTCGCCGTCTCGGCGGTGTCGCCGATCCAGGCGCAGGAGCGCAAGTCGCTCCGCTGGGCGACGTCGCCGGTGGGGTCCTACGGGTACCAGATCGCCGCCCAGATGACCAGGATCATCGAGGAGGCGCTCGGCGGCGAGTACACCATCACCGTCCAGCCCTACACGTCCCCCACCGTCGCCATGAAGGCCGTGATGGACGGCAACGGCGAGGTCGCCTACACGGCCGACATCGCATGACCCAGTTCAGCCAGCGCATCGGCGGGTTCAAGGGCTACCAGCCCAAGATGCCCGAGATCGTGCACACCTGGTACGCCTACCCGATGGAATCGATGATGGCCGTCCCGGCCGCGACGGCCGGCAAGTTCAATTGCTGGCGCGACTTCAGCGGCAAGCCGGTCTTCTACACCAACGCCGGCTTCATGAACTGGAACAACTGGCGGCGCATCTACGACGTGCTGGGCTACGACTTCAAGCACGTCCAGATCGACCTCGGGGCGAACGCCGACGCCATGCAGGCCGGCACGATCGTCGGCTCCGCCACCTACACCACCGCCGGCCGCTCGCTGGCGGCCTACTGGAAGGAGACCGAGCTGCGCATGGACTTCCGGGTGGTCAACCCCTGCCCGGACGAGGTCGCGAAGCTCAAGGCGGCCGGCCTGGCCGTCGTCGAGGTCGACCCGAAGAACGCGTTCAGCAAGGACGTTGGCGCCAGGACGCTCCAGGGCGTCCCGATCCTGTTCGGCTACAACGTGGGCACGAACATCTCGGCGGACGTCGCCTACAAGATGATCAACGCGTTCTACAAGAACCGGGACGCGCTGGCCAAGAACGAGCCGGGCTTCACGCCGATGGCGCAGGACTTCGTCGATATGCAGGCGGCGGGCATCAGCGCCAATCCGCAGGTCGCCGTGCATCCCGGCCTGGCCCGGTTCCTGAAAGAGCACAAGGCCTGGAACGACAAGTGGAAGATCGCCGCCGGCAAGTGACGGCGCCGGTCACAGCCTAGGGCCGCAGGGCGCCTGATGCCGGGCGGGAGGCCACCGTGCTGATCGACCGGCTCAGGCGCCACGTCGGTCTCCGGACCCCGACCTTCGTCCTCTCGCTCGTCCTCTTCGCCTGGCTCATCTGGTACTTCTACACCGGTCTCGGGGGCCCGCTCGAACTGGTCGCGCGCCTGCTGTCGATCGCGCTCATCGTACAGATCCTGTTCATGTACCAGCAGGACTATCTGTACAGGCGGCTGCCGCCGGCCCTCAACCACGCGCTCGTCACGCTCTACGTCGGCATCGCCGCCTACGCGTTCTGGTACTTCTGGGGCGAGTACGAGCGGATCGCGATCTACGCCCAGGGCACCTACACCCAGCACGATTACGTCGTCGGGCTGCTCATGTTCCTGCTGGTGATGGAGCTGACGCGGCTGGCCCACCCGATCCTGTTCTGGGTCAACCTCGTGATGGTCGTCTACACGCTCTACGGCTACCTGTTTCCGCGCTGGCTCGACTTCTTCTGGCATCCGGGGACGACGTTCCACCGGGTGGTGACGTCGAGCACGGTGGAGTACTCCACGGGCATCTACGGACCCTATGCCCAGCTCGCCCTGACCCTGGTCGCGGCGTTCCTGCTGCTGGCGGCGGCCGCGCGCGGCTTCGACGCGCAGAACGCCATGGTCGGGGTGATGCGGCGGCTCGCCGGCCGCTCGCGGCACATGGTGCCGCAGACCGCGGTGCTCGCCTCGGTGTCGGTCGGCATGATCAGCGGCAGCGGCTCGGCCAACACGGCCGTCACGGGCAGCTTCACCATCCCGTTTCGCCATCTTCGTCCGCTCCGACATGGTGGTGAAGACGGGCTGGGCGCAGATCGCCGACACGCTGCTGGTGGCGATCGCGATCTGCGGCATCACCTGCGCCATCTTCGCGCGGTTCACCGAGACCGTAGGCGCCAACGTCCTCCTGCGGGCGGTGCTGGCGCTGGCCTCGTTCGTGGTGATGCTGCACCCGGACGGCACCATCGCGACGGCGGCCGCCGCGCTGGTGCTGCCGGCCGCCGTCTACGGCGTGGCGCGCCACCGGCGCATCGCGCCGCCCAAGCGCGTCATCCTACAGTCGCAGCCGGCGGGCTGACCATCGTGACCGACGCCGGATCCTCACCGAGGCCACCCCGGGGGTGGCCCAGGACGCCGGCGCCCTCGTGAACCCGGCCCAGCGCGAGTCCGCCGGCGAGGCCGGCGCTCGAACGCGGCCCGTCGATCGCGCCGCCGCGTGGATCGCCGCCGCCGGCTGCTCGCTTCCCGTCGCCTGGCTGGCCTGGAGGTCGCTGGGCTGGCCGCTGGTGCACGACGCGCCGCTCCTGCATTACGTGGCGTGGCGGATCGGGGAGGGGGCGGTGCCGTACCGGGACCTGTTCGACATGAACTTCCCGGGGGTGTACGTGCTCCACCTGCTCGTGGTCCGCCTGCTCGGGACCGGCGATCTCGCGTGGCGGCTGTTCGATCTCGGGTGGCTGGCGGCCGCGGCCGCCGCGGTCGCGGCGCTGGCGTGGCCGTGGGGGCGGAGCGCCGCGGCCACGGGGGCGCTCGTGTTCGCGCTCTACCACTTGGCCGGCGGGGCGTGGCAGGCGGGCCAGCGCGATTTCCTGCTGTGCCCGCTCCTGCTGGGCGGTGCCCTCGGCGTGGCGCGGTGGACGGAGTCGCGGCGGCGCGGCGCGCTGGCGTGGGGCGGCCTGGCGATGGGAGCCTCGATGACGCTCAAGCCGCACACGGTGCTGCTCGCCGCGGCGCTCGGCGTGATGGTGGTGGTGGCGGCCTGGCGGGCGGGCGGCGGCGCGCCGGGGGCGGTGGCGGCCTTCGCGGCGGGCGTCGTCGTCGCGCCGCTCGCGGTCGTCGGGTGGCTGGCGGTGGCCGGCGCGCTGCCGGCGTGGCGGGCGATCGTGGTCGACTACCTGGTGCCGCTGTACGCGCGGCTCGGGCGCACGACGGAGTGGAACGTGTATCGCGGCTGGCTCTGGATCCCGCTCAGTGCCGGGGCGTTGCTGTCCGCCGGGCCTCTCATGGCCCGCGGGCGGTTTGGCGCGCGCCACGCCGCCGCCGGGCTGGGGGCGGTCTATGGCGTCGTGCATTTCGCAGGACAGGGCAAGGGCTGGGAATATCACCTGTACCCGCTGGCCGCCTTCACGGTGGTCCTTCTCGTCGCCGGGATCCCGCCGGCGCTGGCGCGGCTGCGCCATCCGGTTGCGGCGGCGCTGCTGCTGAGCGTCGTCCTGACGGTCGGGCTGCTGGCCGACAAGGCAGCGGCCGTCGGCGGGGCCGGCTGGGAGCGCGCCAAGGCCGCGCGCGCCGCCCGGCTCGCCGCCGAGCTGGCCGCGCGGCTGCGCCCGGGCGACACGGTGCAGGTCCTGGACACGACGGGCGGCGGCATTCACGCGCTGCTGCGCCTGGGCGTGCGCCAGCCCACGCGCTTCCTCTACGACTTCCACTTCTTCCACGATCCCGGCCACCCGACGATCCAGGCCCTGCGAGCCGAGCTGCTGCGCGATCTCGACGCGCGCCCGCCGGCGCTCATCGTGGTCTTCGAGGAAGGGTGGCCGGCCGGCGGCTACGAGCGCCTCGACGCCTTCCCCGAGCTGGCCGCGCGCCTGGCGCGGTACGATCTGGTCCAGGCCGGGCCGGGGTACCGGATCCATGCACAGCGACACCGTTCGTAGGATCATCCGCGCGTACGACGACCCCGTGGTGCGCGCCTACTGCTGGGTGCGGTTCGGCATCCTGCGGCAGCGGTTCCTCGACGAGATCGGCCAGTACCTGCCCGAGGAGGGGCCGGTGCTCGACATCGGCTGCGGCTTCGGCCTGTTCTCGCTCTACTACGCGGCCACCGGGCGGCGGCGCTTCGTGCGCGGCCTCGACGTCAACCGCCGCCGCATCGCCCTGGCGCGGCGGGCGGCCGGGCGGCTGGGCCTCGACAACGTCATCTACGAGGTGGGTGACGCCCGCGACTTCAAGGGCGACGGCGAGGTGAGCGCGGCCTACATGCTCGACATCGTCCATCACGTGCCAGCGGCCAGCGTGCCGCCGCTGCTGCGGGCGCTGCACCGGTGCCTGCCGGCTGGCGGCCGGCTGCTGGTCAAGGACGTGGACACGCGGCCAGCCCCCAAGCGCTGGTTCACCTGGCTGCTCGACCGGGCGATGGCGCCGGCCACACCCGTGCGGTACTGGAGCGCCGAGGAGCTGACCCGGGCGCTGACGGACGCGGGATTCGGCGTGCACCGCCACCTGATGGTGGACCTGCTCCCGTACCCGCACGTGCTGTACGTCTGCGAGGCGCGCCGGTAACGCTCAGGGCGATCCGTCGCGCGTCGTCCCGCCCCCGCCGCGGCGCCGCCGCTCGGCCTCCCAGAGGCCGTAACAGCCGATGTGGAAGCGATAGGTGGCGTCACCATCCTCGAACTCGTACTCGGCCTGGGCGGCGAGGATCGGCAGCTCGCACGCGCTGCACGGCTGGCCCCGCCCGTAACCCGCCCACGTCTTCACGGGCTCCCGGACGGGCAAGCGGCCATCGGCCACCTTCTCGCGGATGATCTGGCCCAGCGTCGGCATTCGCTTCCCCGGCCGCGGCGGCGGCGCCGGCACTCTACCACTGCGGGCTCGGCCCGGATAGTTGGTAGATCTACTCAGTGCGACCGGCGAGGCGTGAGCCAGTCGGCGAGCCGCTCGCGCACGCTGCGCACGTCGGCCGGCAGGCGGCGCTTCCACTTGACGGCGAAGCGGGCCAGGGCGGCGCGGCGCTGGGCGAGGTCGTCGGAGGCGCGGACCGGCGCCGACGCGCCGGCGCGGGTGCCGCCTCCGCGGTGGATGAAGGGAGCGTTGACCACGACGCAGCGATGACCGGCGTCGCGGACGGCGAAGGAGAGATCGCGGTCGTAGCCGTGGAAGAACCCGTACTCCTCGTCGAAGCCGCCGACCGCCTCCAGCACCGAGCGACGCACCGTCAGGCAGACACCGTCGAGCGCGGCCGCTTCGAGCGAGTCACGCCGCAGATTTCCGGTCCCCTCCAGGGCGTGCACGAGCGTGCGGCCGACGTAGCGCCCGTCACGGCGCAGCCGGCGGGCGCCGTAGAGGCCGGCCAGCCCCACGCCGGGCTCCTCCAGGGCCGCCCGTAGCCGGGCCAGCCAGCGCACGTCCCGCATCTCGGTGTCGTTGTGCAGGAAGCACAGGACGTCGCCGCCGGCCAGCGCCGCGCCCTGGTTCAGCGCGCGGATGAGACCGACGTTCTCGGGGTTGCGCCGGTAGCGCCGGGGAAACGGCAGCCGCCAGTCGCGGAAGAACGCCTCGGTGCCGTCGGTGGAGGCGTTGTCGACGACCGCCAGCTCGAAGGGCTCGCTCGTGCCGCGCAGGCTGTCCAGGCAGGCGCGTGTGAGCGCCAGCTGGTTGTAGACGGGCATGACCACGCTGATCACGGGCGCCATGCACTCTAGCACGCGGCTCGGGGAGGCTCGCCGGGCTGGCGCGCCCCCTCGGGGCGTGATCGCGTGACGCCACCTCCCCCACTTCGGGCGCCGTGCCTCGGCGCGGTTCAGCGGACATGGGGGCGAGTCTTGTCGGCGGCGGTCAGGGTCGGCGGCAGCGCGCCTCCTGCGACCGCTGGCACAGCTCGATCGCGTGCCGGCGCGTCTCGCCGAGATCGACGGTGCGAGAGCCCGCCCGGCGGTCGACCGACGCGCGGCGCGCCGGTCGTCGCCCGATCGGAATGACGCGCGCCGGAGCTTTACGGACGCCACGGCCGGGTGACCCCGGGGGCACCGGCACCGGGCACGACGGCGCCAGCACGGGCGCGCCCGGGTCGTCCTGTAAGACTTCCATCATCACGAATTCCACGATCTCCGACGGGCTGACGCCGGCCAGCCGGGCCAGGTGCTGAAACGTAGACGAAAACCTGCGTGTTTAGGCGGACGACGTTGGTGGCGAGCCGGCGGACCTTGGCGGCCATGGGGCGGAAGTTCTACATACCAAGTGCCAGCGACTACTGGACTTTGGAACGGGGTAAGAAATGGTGGAGCTGAGGGGAGTCGAACCCCTGACCCCAAGACTGCCAGCCTTGTGCTCTCCCAACTGAGCTACAGCCCCACGCGAGGGGTCACGTTACCGGGGGGGGGAGGGGGTTGTAAA
>Ga0214471_10002574_pt1 | contig 14216 bp, 11 predicted proteins | sample RVTome_5_FD_207665 | JGI IMG/M metagenome (GOLD analysis project Ga0214471, IMG submission 207665) | Soil microbial communities from uranium-contaminated site in the Upper Colorado River Basin, Wyoming, United States - RVT142D155 | ecosystem: Environmental > Terrestrial > Soil > Contaminated >...
GCACAGATTGAGATTGACGAACTCCGAAAGAAGATTGCTCAGATGAACAGTGGCAGCAGTTTTTCTGCAGGCAGGATGAGTATCTTCGTTCCCTTCAGCAAAATCCCCGATCTTGGCACGGAATATATCCGGCGCTTCCGTGATGTTGAGATCCAGTACAAGATTCTTCAATTTATCACACCTTTGTATGAACAGGCGAAAGTAGAAGAGCGACGTCAAACGCCGTCGGTATTGGTGCTTGACAAAGCGTATCCGGCAGAACGAAAATCGAAACCGAAAGTGGCATTGTATGCGTTGATTGCGCTTGTGGCGTCTCTTCTCATATCATTCTTTGTAGTCTTCGCGATGGAATTGATCGAAAAACTCAAAGTGGGCTATCCGGAGCGATTTGCTTCCATTGTCTCTACGCTACGTTCAGATTGGCTGGGTCTTCGAGTTCGCCGCAAATAGTCAAAGTTTTTCCGCCCTCGGGGTCGTTGATTGCGAGGTTATGCAGGCCACACCGTTGATGTACTCGATTAGCAGCAGGTTCTTAGGTGTAAGGAAGAGTCGTGGTCTGTACTCAAAATAGATATTCCTTAAGGTGGCGTTCGCGATGAGCTGGGTATCTGTTGTTTGTTTTGGAATCTGCAGTGGGATAATCCTTACGACGTTGAACCGAGGCGCAGACCCATTGTCTCCAACAAGAATATTTGCATTCATGTGGAGCATCGCCATTGCACTTACAGAACTTAAGTATAGTGCTTTCCAGCATGAGTGGAATGCCCAGAGCTGGATTTTGTTGCTTATCCCAATAGGATCTTTTCTTCTGGGAACTTTCGTTGCTTATGTTGTAAACCTCGAAAAGGATTTGGTCCCGATACATAAGATGCGAGTGCGGTTGAATGCGGAAAGAGTTCGAGAGAAGCAACTTTTTTGGTTAATCTGCCTTGTGACTACGGTGTACGCCATCTCATACCTTGCAAATTTCTTGATCAAAGGTTGGCTCCCAATTGAGGCGGCGGAAAAGCATGTTTCGAGGGTGGACTTCAACGTTACCGGCTTGTCCTTTTTGACGTACTTGGTCCCATCAATCATGTTCTTTGTTGTCTTGTATTTTCTCAAGGTTCAGGCGAAGAAAGGTAAAAAAGTGGTCCTTGCCATCCTTTTCCTGGTTGTTTTGGGGTCGTTCCTGCTTTTTGTCTCAAGATTTCAAATTATTATGATCATAATTATCTGCGTTACACTATTCTATTATTCAACTCAATACATCAGATTTCGGACTGGACTGACATTATTCCTGTTTGTAACCGGGTTTTTTTACTGGGTTTCATCCATTCGTCTAAGTCATCTTGTGGCGACATATTTGCACACGGCTTCAAGAATGAGATTTTCAAAGGATTATGCACTTTTCACCGAACCCTATATGTATTTCGTGATGAATCTCGAGAATTTTGGCCGATCAGTGAATTTGCTGGAAAGCCATACTTATGGATACTACACCTTTGACTTCATCACCGCAATGTCGGGGCTGAAGTATTGGGTTTATGACTATTTTCGCATGGAACGTCATCCATTTTTAATCAGTAGCTACAACACGTACACATCGTTTTGGCCTTTCTATTCCGATTTTGGTGTCGTAGGTTTGGCTCTAATTCCACTAGTGCTCGGTTTGGGGATTGGTATGCTCTATTACCAAATGCGTATCAGGCCATCTACAAAAAACGTGACTGCTTATGGAGTCATGGTTTTTGTAATGTTCCTTTCCTTCTTCATTTTTCCTCTTTCGTGGCTTTGGTTTGAATTGAACATGCTGGTAATATACCTAGGCTTGAGATGGACAATGATTCCTTGGAAGGAGCACGTCTTATCCAGCTCTCTCTAATGATATCCACTCTTAAATTGCAACCTACTTTTTGCGAGTTCCACCCCTTTGTAAACCCACAAGGGTATGAATGAGTATTGCGACAGGAAAGAATCTGACAAGAAACTTCACCGTAATGTTTATGGGAAATGTTCTTGGTCAACTATTCTTCTTTTTCGCTCTGGCTCGACTTGCACGAGTTTTAGGTCTAGCAGAGTTTGGAGCGTGGAATTTTGCACAAGTTTGCATGTTGTACCTTTTTCGGGCAAGCGAGTTTGGATTGGAGACTGTCGCAATACGAGAGACGTCGAAAGAACCAGCCTCGACTGGAATGTGGATCGCAACCGTTATCTCGTTAAGGTTTGTTCTCGGCACAATTTGTTTCGGCGTCTTGGTTATTGTGGCAGCTGCCGACTTGCTTCCGATCGGGACATCCACCTTGACCTTAATTTCTTCGCTAACGGTCTTTTCGATGGCGTTTATGTTGGAATGGATATTTGAAGCGCAACAAAAAGCAGGGCTTATCAGCGTTGCGCGGACATTAAAGGGTGTTCTCTTTTTCTTGGGGGTAATAATGTTGGTGTCGGCCAGTGGAGATGCTGAGGTGGCAATGTATCTCTATGTTGGGAGTCTTACGATACCAGTGGTTATCGTTGCTGCGATTGTTTTCAAGCTTTTTGGATTTGAATGGTCTTCCTTATCTATGAGCAGATTAATGGCGACTCTTAAGAAAGCAGGTCCGATTGGAATCGCAAGCATGCTCTCACAGTATTCGATGTTTGCATCGACGATGGTTGTGGCGTACCTGCTGACAAATACAGAGTTGGGGTATTTCACAGCTGCACACAGGATTGTTATCTTCCTCTGGGCATACGTTATCCTGAATTTGAACAGAACTCTCTTGCCCCAACTTTCGACAAGTTTTCACCAATCCCACTCGGAATACCGGCGATTTGTGCTGAAGACATTTCGATTGGCGGCTCTTGTAGTTGTTCCAATCGGACTTGCGGGTACTTTGAGTTCAAAAGAAATTATTACTTTTCTCTATTCTGATCGATACGAAGCATCTGGGATTGTTTTTGGGATTCTTTTGTGGGGTTTTGTTTTTGCAACGATTCGTTCCATTCTTGAAATAGCCCTGGTTGCATCGGATGGGCAACGACAATATTTGAGAGGAATGGTCTTTTTGTCGATTCTTTATACTGTTTTGGCACCGACTCTTACCCTTCAATTTGGAATTGTAGGTGCTGCTTGTGCCGTGTTGGTTTCCGAGTTCAGTTACTTTACTTTTTTGATACTTAGTTGCCCTTTTACGAAGCCCGAGTTTCTGCTAAAGAGCTCGTGGAAACCTCTGCTGGCTGGAATAGTTGCTCTGGTTTCATTGATTCCATTTCCAGAACTCCACTTTGTGTTTCGCGTATTGATAAGTATGGTTGTTTTTGTCGGTTTTGTTACTGGATTTAAAGGGGTAACTGTCAACGATTTTGAGTTGCTCAGGTCGACCTTTCGACGAGATAGCATTAGACCAACCATCTGATCAAACGGGTTTTGAGACCTGGACACACGGGACATTGAAAGTCGTTGCTCTTAAAGAATGCAAGAGCGTTTAGGGTAATGATCTCAAGAACAAAGATAATTCATATTACATCAAAGATTGGTAAAAACTCGACAGGTTTGGGTGCATTGACCCTTGATCTGACTCAATCCCAGCTTGCTCTTGGGCTTAATGCAGAGATCTGGTGTCCGGGAAATAAGATTGACCTTCGATGGGCATCCGAGTCTTCGGGTATTCGGCCTGAGAAGATCAGAGTTTTTCCTGAAGCACGGATTGGGCTACCCGGCTTCAGTTTCAGAATGGAGAGAGATGCAGCATTTGTCGATGGCCCCAAAAAGGCAATCGTCCATCAACACGGGGTGTGGAGTGGAGTGTCACGAGTTACTAACATACTGCGAAGAGTACACAATTCATTTACAGTCATTGGAGTGCAAGGATCATTGAGTCACTGGGCTTTGGGGAAGTCACAATGGAAGAAGAGGATTGCACTTGCCTTGTACGAGCGTCACAACCTCCATAGTGCGTCCTGTTTGCATGCCGTGGGCGAAAACGAAATAAGCGACTACCGTGACTTTGGATTATCCAATCCAATCGCAATGATTCCAAATGGTGTTTCATCTGATTGGCTGAATAGCGATGGGGATGGCGGAGCATTCCGAACCAGATTTGGAATTCAGCCTGATAAACGAGTTTTGCTATTCTTGTCGCGTGTCACTCCTAAGAAGGGGCTGTTGATGTTGCTAGAGGTGATGGACAAGATTCGCAAGCAAATGCAAGATTGGCAGTTGGTTATTGCGGGAGCCGATGAGTTTGGACACCAGGCTGAGCTCGAAAGCTTGATTGTGGAAAAAGGATTAACAGAGTTGGTTATCTTCGTAGGACCTCTGTTCAACAAAGAAAAACGCGACGCCTACGCAGCAGCGGATTGTTTTATCCTTCCTTCCTACAGTGAAGGGGCGCCACTTGTCATTCTCGAGGCACTTGCCTCGGGCGTCCCTGTCGTTACAACAAAAGCATCGCCTTGGCAGGAGTTGGAAACCTACAGATGTGGTTGGTGGACTGGCGTTTCTGACGTAGCTTTAGCAGAGGCACTCAAGGAAGCAGTTAGCTGTTCTAGGTTGGATCTGGAACAAATGGGCAGGCGAGGGAAAGAGCTAGTCTGTGCTAAATACACGTGGGAAAAATCTGCGCGCATGACCAAAAAGCTCTACGAGTGGTTGCTGGGACGGGCCGACAAGCCGGAATTCATGATAATAGACTAACAGGAATGTTAACTCTTAGTTTAGTCCCTCAAACAAAAAAGAATGTCAAATGAGAAGGTAAACAACGTGAATCCAATTGTATACATAGACCGATTAGATCTGAAGCCTGATGGGCGGCAATTTGACGCCGCCGCACATGCTATTGAGCTTGGGCCGGCAGTACACGCTGCTCGAGCGGTATTCATCAAGCCAAACCTCACATATCCTTACTACAAAAAGGGAGTGACGACGCGCGCTGAGTCTGTAGAGGAAATTGTGAAGATGCTGCTAAGAATAAATCGCAAACTAAAAATCTTTGTAGGAGAAGGTGAGGGGGGATATAACAGCTTCTCAATGTCAAAAGCAATGTCGGATATGGGCTTCGACGATATTGCCGTGCGACATTCGAACGTCGAAATTGTAAACCTCTCATCAATTCCGACAAAGTCTATTGAGATCAAAACACAAAAAGGGCCTTATAGACTTGACCTTCCTGAAATGTTCTTCAAAGAGGTTGACTTTTCGATCAGCGTACCGTTGCCGAAAATTCACTGTATAACTAAGGTAACGCTTTCTTATAAGAACCAATGGGGATGCCTGCCCGATGTGATGCGTCTAAAAAATCACTATATGTTCTCACATCTCATCTCGAACATTGCCTCCTTACTGAAATTTAAGTACGCATTCCTTGATGGCAAATATGGGCTGGATGTCAATGGACCGATGGATGGAGACCCGGTTGAAGTGAACTGGTTTGTGGCCTCCAATTCTCTGGGTGCCTTTGACATGGTTGTTTCTGAGATGATGGGTTTTGACTGGAAACAGGTTCGCCACTTGAAAACTTCTGCTAAGTATGGAGATATGCCAAACCGCGAAACAGTGCAGATAATTGGCGACATCAATTTGCTCAAAAGGAAGTTCACATTGAGAAGGAGCATTTGGAATTATCCGGCTCTGGCGGGGTTTCAGTCCAAAAACCTGACGCAGCTGTTCTATTTCTCGAGGTGGGCGAAGTTTCTTCACGATGTGATGTATACGTTTAGAGAAAGACCAATCCAGTAGGACGAGTCTTGGAGTTCTGCTCACGGGGGGGATCAGTAATCAAAAACCACAAATAAGGAACCGCTACAAAATGGTAGATCAAAACGAACTCGAACGTGAGGAGAAATTCTGGGATGAAATTGGGGTGCAGTGGATCCGTAATCTGAAGAAAGAAGACCTCATAGTCCAAGGTCCTAGAGAGTTCCTTTCCGGCTCAGCTGTCGCGTTTGACGATCTTCTGGAACAGATGGGTGATATTCAAGGAAAACAGGTTCTGGACTACGGGTGTGGTTCTGGATGGCTGTCGACTTTCCTGGCACAAAAGGGTGCACACGTCAAAGGATTTGATATATCCTCGAAGCTTGTTCAGTTAGGAATGAAGCGCGCTTCAATAAATGGAGTTGCAGACAGAGTTGCTCTTCACAAGATGATCGCAGAGAAATTGGATTACCCTGATGGCTTTTTTGACTTGGTTGTCGGAATCTCCATTCTTCATCATATTAGCTTGGAAGAGGGGGGAAAGGAACTACATCGTGTTATGAAACCGGGAGGAAGTGCCTTTTTTATCGAACCGCTCGGTGAAAGCAGATTACTCAATTGGGTCAGGAGCCGGTTGTTTAGGGTACATCATGGTCATGTTCGCACGGTTGACGCTGAGCATCCTCTTACGTATTCAGATATCAATTCAATAGGGTCACTGTTTAGCCAGACGAAATTCAGAGAATTCCAGCTTTTGGAGATGATTGCGCGCGTTACAGGTGATGGCATTACGCGAGCACTCCGGCTCGACAAGATCGATCGAGCAATCGTATCTACCTTTCCAGTTTTTCGTAAGTACTGTCGGCTCGTTGTGATCCGATATATAAAGTCGGGCATATGAAGCAAGTTGTCGAAAACATGAAAACTGGCCTAGTCTCCGTCAAAGAAATAGCTGTTCCCGCTTCCGGCCCGAACGATGTGTTGGTCCGCAATGCGGCGTCTCTTATTAGCGCAGGCACTGAGAGGTTACTAATTGAAATGGGGAAGAAGAATCTCCTAGGAAAGGCTCGTGCGCGGCCCGACCTGGTTCGGCAAGCGTATGACAAGGGAAAGCGTGAAGGATTTCTGAATGTGTTCAGAGAAGCAATGGCTAGGTTAGACGAGCCATTGCCGCTTGGTTACAGCAGTGCTGGTGTTGTTATCGCAGCGGGTGAGCTGGTTCAGAATTTTCGTGTTGGAGATTCAGTTGCGTGTGCCGGGTTTGGTTATGCAAGCCATTCAGAGATAATTTCCGTTCCACAGGATTCATGCGTGAAATTGCAAAAAGGCGGAGAGGAACCGATTCCATTTGAGCATGCCTCATTTGTCATGCTAGGAGGAATAGCCATGCATGGAATCAGAACATCTCAAATATTACCGGGTGAACGGGTTGTTGTGGTTGGCTTGGGGTTAATTGGTTTGTTAACCGTGCAAATCGCCAGATCATATGGATGCACAACCATCGGGATAGACGTTGACGAAGAGAGAGTTAGGTTGGCACAGACTCTTGGTTGTCAATATGGCCTGGTAATAAACAAAGATGATGTTGAAGACTCGGTAGAGAACATTACTGGAGGTGATCTTGTCGATGCAGTTCTCGTTACAGCCGCGAGCAAAGACAATAGCCCCCTCCAACTTGCGGAGAGAGTCGTAAGAAAACGCGGCCGAATAGTTCTCGTTGGAGTTGCCGACATTTCTCTAACACGCAAAGCATTTTGGGACAAGGAAATAACATTCTCTGTATCGAAAGCTGCCGGCCAACACATGGAAGATGGTGCCTCCCCCCGAGATTTGCCAGTTGATGTTAGCCGATGGTCAGAAAGACGGAATCTCGAGGAGTTTGTTCGCCTTCAAACGGAGGGGTTGGTAGATGTTTCTAATCTCATTACTCACCGTTTCTCCATCGCTGACGCAGAACATGCTTATGAGATGATCCTCACGGGAAAAGAAAAGTTCATTGGGGTCGTTCTTACTTACCCTAAAGACACGGCACTGAACAGAAGTGTTGAAATAAGTGCATCAACTTCACATTCGAAACAAACCCCGAAGGAGAACCGACTTGCGATTGGATTGATTGGTGCTGGCATGTTCACCAAGAACTTCCTTTTGCCGGCTTTGAAGCAGGTGAAAGATGTAGAGTTCATTGGAGTGGCAGCAAGAACAGGAGTGAATTCACAGCATGTTGGCGAACGGTTTGGCTTCAAGTATGCAACCACGGATATTGACGAGATAATGCTTGATGACCGGATTGGGAGTGTAGTTATTACGACAAGACACGATTCACACGCCAGCTTGGTTGTCCAGGCAATTCAAGCCGGGAAGAATGTTTTCGTCGAAAAACCGATGGCCATTACAGCAGAAGGGGTCGGCAGCATTTTGGAGGCATATCATGCAAGTCCCGTCAAACCTATAGTCTTTACCGGTTTCAACAGACGGTACTCACCGCTAGCAAAGACCCTGCGAGATTGGTATGAGGAGCGGACTTCACCCATGGTCATACAATTCAGGATAAATGCGGGGTTCATCCCCCCCGACCATTGGACCCAGGATAGACAGGTTGGGGGCGGACGAATCATTGGAGAGGTTTGTCATTTTGTGGACTTTCTGCAATTTGTGATTGGTAGCGATCCGCTCGACGTTTTTTCTCGATCAATAAATGGTGACTCAGGCAAGTACTTGAAAGACGACAACGTTGTGATGTCAATCCAATTTGCCGACGGATCTGTTGGATCAATACTCTATTCTGCTTTGGGTTCAAAGTCGTTCTCGCGTGAGCGGGTGGAAGTTTTCTGCAATGATTCGGTAGCAGTCCTGGACGATTTCAGGGAGTTGCAATTGATAAGAGGTACGAAAAGAAAGAGAATACGCCTAAGAAACCAAGATCTGGGTTACGTGCATGAGTTGAACGCCTTCTTTTCCAGTAAGTCAACGCAAAAGCAGCTTGTCTGTGATGCCTTGACAACGTTTACGACTTTCAGCCTCGTGGAGTCGCTCAAGGGCTCTGTACCAGTGGCTGTTCCCCGGATTGGTCTATGAACATTCTTCTTCTTTCAGCATATTTTCCACCAGAAGTTGGCTCCGCTGCTCATTTGTTTGCTGACATAGGCGCGGAATTAGCTACTCGAGGTCACTCAGTCTCAGTTATAACAAGTTATCCTACGTATAACGTTACGATAAGAGATCTTCCTGAGAAATATAGCAAGGGTTTCAGACTGAGAGAATCATATCGAGGCATGGAGGTCTTAAGGGTTAAGTCCCTTAGGATGCCTAGGCACGTACCCATTCTGCGAGGCGTTGATCAGATTTCAACAGCTTTTCTCTTCCTTCTCACCGGACTCTTCCTTAGAAAGAGGTTTGATGTTATTCTTGTCTATTCCCCGCCATTGTTTCTGGGTCTTACAGCTTGGTTTATGTCCACATTACAGAAATCACAGGTTGTTCTTAATGTCCAGGACCTATTTCCCCAAAGTGCGGTTGATCTTGGTTTATTGAAAAGCAGAGTTTTAATTAAAGTGTTTGAATGGGTGGAGAGATTTCTCTATAACCGAGTTGACGAAGTTACAGTTCATTCTGCCGGGAATCGCGAGCACGTAATTCGTCATGGCGGGAAGCCAGGTTCAACCTGCATAGTTCCAAATGTTGTCGATGTGGATCACCTTCGGCCCGGGTCGAGGAACGGTGTCTTCAGGGAAAACAATAATATACCGTCGTCATCATTTGTTGTTTCTTTTGCAGGAGTCCTTGGATATTCCCAAGATCTTGACACGGTCATTGAGGCAGCCCGATTGTTGGACTCCAGGGCTAATCTGGTCTTTTATATTGTAGGTGACGGTGTTGAGAAGAAACGACTGGAAGCAAAAGCAAAAGGAATGAAGAACGTACGATTCCTTGCGATGCTTCAGAAGAACGAATATGCCGAGCTTCTTCATGCCTCTGATGCATGCTTGGTCACCCTACGGAAAATTGTACAGACACCAGTTGTCCCGTCAAAAATCCTGAGTATAATGGCAGCGGGTAAACCTGTTATTGCCGGCCTGCCGCTGGCTGGAGATGCCCCTAAGTTGATTGAAGAGGCACGATGCGGAATTTGTGTTGAGCCAGAAAATGCGGCTGCGCTTGTTGAGGCTGTGCTCGGGCTAATGAGTGACAACGAGTTGGCGCTCGCGTTTGGTAATAATGGTAGAGCATACGCCGAGACGCATCTTTCCATCAAGTCTTGTGTTGCACTTTACGAGAGCATATTTCGAAAGTTGCTTGATAAAGAAACCAAATGAGGAATTACGATGTCAGAATATCTTTCAAGTTATCGGGGAAAACGAGTATTGGTGACGGGTGGTGCCGGAGCAATTGGTTCTCGGTTGGTTCGAAAACTCTGTGAAGCTGATGCAGGGCTTGTGATGGTTCTCGATGATCTTTCATCAGGGTATCGCTGGAACTTGCCGAATCAGAAAAATATGCTCTTCGTTCAGGGGGATGTGTGCGACGAGATAAAATTGAAAAGAGTCTTTTTTGAAAAACCTCAAGTCATTTTTCACTTGGCCGCGTTTTTCGCAAATCAGAACAGCGTTGATCACCCGGAGAGCGACTTGAGAACAAACGGAATTGGGACACTTCGATTGCTCGAATATTCGCTTCTCTCCCGGATAGAACGGTTTGTGTATGCTTCCTCCGGATGTTCGATTTATGGGAGTTCCGCGCCGTTGCCTCTTAAGGAGGAATTTATGTCGATGAACCTCACAACTCCTTATCAAATTACTAAGATGTTGGGAGAGCTGTACTGCAATTTTTTTCTAAACCATCACGAGTTACCTGTCGTAAAGACTAGATTCTTCAATTCATACGGACCGGGTGAGGTTCCGGGTCAGTACAGAAATGTGATCCCGAATTTTATTTACTGGGGATTGCAAGGACGCCAATTGCCTATTACTGGCACTGGAGAGGAAACTCGCGACTTCACTTATGTAGAGGATATAGTCGATGGCCTCTTGAGGGGTGGATACTTCAAGGACGCAATTGGTCAAGAAATGAACCTCGCATCCGGTACAGAAACGCAAATCAAGAATCTTGCGGAGACGATCAACTCAATCACTGGAAACGCCAAGGGAATACATTATACCCCACGACGGAAATGGGATACGAAGAGTAGACTTCTAGCATCTATTGATCGCGCACGTGATCTCATCGGTTACGATCCGAAAACCAGGTTTGATGATGGCCTTAAGAACACGATAACGTGGTTTAAAGAAAACTGGGATAATATCGAAGCATCTGCGAGCTTCATGCCCGGTATGTCGTCTGCTGTGCGTGTGGATCAATCAGAATCCAAGAAAACCTAGATAGCCGTTCCCAATTCAAGCTTCTTAGAAATAGATGACCACTATTCTTCTCATCGCCGGCACCCGCCCCGAAATAATTAAGGTAGCTCCCGTGGTATTGAAAGCCCGGGAACTCGGTAAAGTCAAGGTAAGGCTGTGTCTTACCGGGCAGCATATGACGATGGCGCAAGAGGCGCTCTCGATTTTTGGCATCGAACCGGATGCGAATCTCAAGATCATGAAGCCGGATCAAACACTCAATGACATTTGTCAGGCGGTGTTCGAGCGACTGCCGGCGGTGCTGCAGAAATTCAAACCGGATGTCGTGATGGTGCAGGGCGATACGACAACGGCGGCGATGGCCGCCTTGTGTGCTTTTAATATGAAGATCCCCGTTGCACACATCGAGGCTGGGCTGCGGAGTTTCAATCTCGAAGCCCCATATCCCGAGGAAGCGAACCGCCGTGTGATCAGCTCATTCGCGCGATACAATTTCTGTCCGACAGAAGAGGCGAAGCAAAACCTTGTAAATGAACGGGTGCCGAACGATCGAATATATGTAACCGGCAATACTGTTGTTGATGCCCTTCAATACATTGCGCGAAGTCATCCACTTGACGGCGTAGCAAACGTGGAGGAGGATTTGAAGACTCCGTTTGTTCTCATCACAGCACATCGGCGTGAGAGCTTTGGCGGAGGTTTTGAAGACATCTGCAAAGCGATCCGTATCTGCTCGGAGAATTTTCCCGAAGTATCGTTTGTTTATCCAGTCCATCTGAATCCAAATGTGCAAAAGCCGGTGCACTCACTTCTTGGCGGACAGAAGAATGTGTTTCTTATTCCTCCCGTTCCTTATCTACCGCTGCTGACTCTCCTGAAGAACTGTTCAGTTGTTCTCACCGACTCAGGGGGTATTCAAGAGGAGGCTCCCTCATTCGGGAAGTATTGTATCGTGATGCGTGAAGTGACAGAGAGAATGGAAAGCGTCCGAATGGGAGTGTCGGAGCTTGTCGGAACAAACGCGGAGAAGATTGTTGGTGCCGTGTCAAGAGAACTCTCCGAGAAAAGAACAATAGTGGGGACCAAGAATCCGTATGGCGATGGAAAAGCGGCGAGTAGAATCTTAGAGGCATTGCGGATTGTGGATTGATGATTTCGGATTGGAGAGTATAGCATTGCGGAATGCTGATTGTCGATTGCGGAGTAGGATTCTCGGGTTGTCTTCGGTGGAGGACACTGGGATTCGGATGAATTGAAGAAGCGGACGAAGGCATTTGCTCTTGCAATCACAAAGGTTGGACAATCATTGCCAAAAAATGTCGGTAGTGACGTGTTGTGCAAGCAGCTTCTTCGTTCTGCAACCTCAGCAGGTGCCAACTATAGATCAGCCTGTGGATCGAGGTCAAAGGCAGATTTTATCTCCAAGATCACCATTGTTGAAGAAGAGGCAGATGAAGCTGCATATTGGCTTGAGTTGCTGATGGAATCGGGAATTCAGGATAATAATGAATCGCGGAGGCTCAGAATAGAAGCGGAGGAATTAACACGGATCTTTGTTGCTTCAGGAAAGACAGCCAAGAGAAATAAGAACAATCCGCAATCCCAAATCCGCAATCCGAGATGATAGACCTTGGGCGCTAGAAAAGAAATAACGACCCTCCTGCTGGTTGACGCACTGGCCATCGGGATGGCTTGGTACAGCTACTACCTCATCCGCGTGAGTAGTGGATGGCTCGGTATTGCCGTCTCACCCGACTTTTGGCTCCCCCTCATTGCGGTTTGCCTTTTCTGGATGCTCGTGTTTTTTGTTGTTGGATTGTATCGTGCCTGGTACGCGGCCTCACGCTTCGATGAACTCACCCTGGTATTCAAGACGATTACGATGGGATGCCTCTTTCTTTTCTTTGCCGTCTTTTTCGATGATCAGGGAAGCAACGTCGCTGTCAGCTCGCGGATACTGATTGCAATGTATTGGGGAGTAATGCTCGCGTGGGTATCGGCCGGGCGAATGGTGATACGCACTGTACAACGACGGATGTTGATCGCAGGCATCGGCGTCCACCCCACGATTATTGTGGGGAGTGCCGCGAAGTCCCGGGAATTGTATGATGAAGTTGCGCGCTTCCCTGCGCTTGGCTACAAAGTCCTTGGGTTCGCCGGACTCGACAAACGACGATCGGGACAAGACTACAAAGGAATTCCGGTACTCGGAAGTCTCGATGATCTTCATGATATCATCGCGGAGAAAAAAATACAGGAAGTGCTCATAGCCCTCGATTCATCAGATCATGATCGACTTCTGGATATCATCGGGCGATGCAATTCACATAAGGTCAACCTGAAGATCATTCCCGACCTGTACGATATCATCAGCGGTCAGGCGAGGACGAACCAGATCTATGCCTTCCCGTTGATCGAGATCATGCCGCAAATCATGACTCCCTGGGAGGAAGCAGTAAAGCGTATTATAGATTTCTCGGTTGCAGTAATCGTTCTTATTGGTGGGCTTCCGGTGTGGATTCTTGTAGCGTTCCTCATCAAATTGGAATCGCGAGGGCCAGTCCTTTATAAGCAGGAACGGGTGGGGAAAAAAGGCGAAGTGTTTTCCATCGTAAAATTTCGATCGATGCGCCAGGATGCGGAGAAAGCAGGTCCACAATGGGCAGGCAAAAAGGATCCTCGCGTAACGCGCGTAGGAAAATGGATTCGGAAGTTGCATATCGATGAGGTACCGCAAACGGTGAACGTTCTCAAGGGAGAAATGAGTCTTGTTGGACCGCGACCCGAAAGACCTGTTTTTGTTGAGGAGTTGTCAAAGGAAATTCCTCTCTACAAGCGAAGGCTCAACGTCAGACCGGGCGTTACCGGTTGGGCACAAGTGAAACTCAGGTATGATGAAACCATTGAAGATGTGAGAAAAAAGGTCGAGTACGATCTCTATTATATCGAGAACATGTCTCTTCGCATGGATTTCAAGATCATGGTCAGCACCGTGTCTCACATGCTCATGTGGAAGGGCAGGTAATATATCTCATGAAGCTGCACATGGTTGACGTTGCAGGACAGTATCAGAAAATAAAAAAAGAAGTGGATGCCGCGGTTCACTCCGTTCTCGAAAAAGGAAACTTCATTCTCGGACAGGAGGTGGGAGAGTTTGAATGTGCCATTGCAGGATATCTCAATGTCCGCTACGCAGTGGGTTG
>Ga0214471_10002575_pt1 | contig 14215 bp, 14 predicted proteins | sample RVTome_5_FD_207665 | JGI IMG/M metagenome (GOLD analysis project Ga0214471, IMG submission 207665) | Soil microbial communities from uranium-contaminated site in the Upper Colorado River Basin, Wyoming, United States - RVT142D155 | ecosystem: Environmental > Terrestrial > Soil > Contaminated >...
TTTCCTTCTATCGCGAGCCTGAATGGCGATGTGATCCATTACATTGGACCAGGTGCAAGCAAAAGGGTGGTATTTTCCGGTAACGGCAGGCGCCTGATGCTGGAATATGGCGGCGAATGGCGTTACCTTGACCCTGGCAGCGGATCGCCAAGGTTTGTCAATGACGAGAGAGGATCATATCTGCGCAGTTCGACATCGTCCGCCATTTTATCTGAAGATGGCGAGAAGATTATGATCGCAAAATTCACTTCGCAGTCTTACGGCCAACAGGGAACGCAATACTCTGTCTTCTACCCTGAAACGCACACGAACCGGGAGATCGATTACCAGGAGATCTATTTATCCGATCTGGACCTTGAGAAAATAAATGCCGTAACGGGCCACAACAATTACCTGATGGACCTGTCGGACGATGGCACTCGCGCTGCATATATCGGAAGGGACAGCCTGTATGGGGACTTCAGGATATTCGTGTCCGACCTGGAGTCAGGCGAAACCGCAGGCATAGAAGGAAAGAATTATTACCAGGACCATTCTCCGCTCTTTGCAGGCAACGACCAATTTGTATTCTTTCTTCGCTCGTATGAAAATGATCTTATTGATGACTTGTATACAGGTTATCCATGCTATTACGATATTGCCAATAATAAAGTTGTTGAATTTGATGATTTGGATTCCACTTATAATCAGAATAGATTTCTGCCATGGCTTAGTTTGTATGAGGAGAATGAAATTGCCGGCACCATAACACTCCTTTCTGTTAATGGCTACAATCAATATTCGACCCTTGTCGATCTGCTGGAATTCAATACAGCGTCCGGAGAATTAACAAATATTTACCATCACAGGATTGAAAACCTTGAGTTTAAAGATACGTTTGGAAAAGGCCTGATTTTGCATCAGACAGCGACGGGACCCTATAAGGATTATTTCTTGATTCGCGATGCCGCAATCTGCGGAAATATAGACAACCTCGAGTTACAGAATTATGATTTCACTTACATCGGCTCATTGCCGTGACAATAAAGGAGCGTGGGAAGCCATAAAAGCGGTAATGACAATGATTTACGTGCTTCCTGCCGATACTAATCCAAGATGTCCGGTCTGATCAAAAGTATGCGTCCACGTCAGAGCACCAAGAATTTACTGGTGTTCGGCGCGCTGATATTTATTCCCGGAGCGATTTTTGAGCCGGAAGCGTGGTTCAGAACCGTCCTCGCGTTCTTTCTTTTTTCTTTTGCCGCGTCTGCCGGATATATCTTCAACGACATCCGGGACATAAATTACGACCGCGGCCATCCGGTAAAAAGGAACCGCCCGATTGCGTCGGGACAGGTCGCGATTCCCGCCGCTATAATTCTTGCGTTGATTTTACTCGCGCTGTCTTTTGCCGGTTCAATTTTTCTGGACACTTCCGGGTTCGCACTTGGAAGGGGTTCACAACCTTTGAACGGATTGCCTTTTCCCTTCACCCTGACAATACTGGGTTACCTGCTGATCACGGTTTTATATTCATTTTTTTTGAAAACGGAACCTGTCCTGGATGTCATTGTGCTATCAATTGGATTTGTCCTGCGTGCTGTAGCAGGGGCTGTAGCGCTTAAAGTGCATATTTCGCCATGGCTTCTCTTGTGTACCGGGTTGCTCGCGTTGTTCCTGGGCTTCGGCAAACGGAGGCAGGAAATTGTAAGGCTTCAGAATACGCATGGCACGGATGCGAAAGATATGGGGAGGGAGTCATTGTCGGGCTACTCGATCCCGCTCCTCGACAATTTCCTCATGATGGCTGGCGCGGCGAACATCATGAGTTATTCCTTTTACACCTTCGATTCACAGGGGCATTCGGATTACCGCCTGATGCTTACGATACCTTTCGTGATCTACGGATTCTGGAGATATATTTACCTGATACACAAATTCGATTCCGGTGAGTCGCCGGAAGAGGTGCTGATCAAGGACATGCCCCTGAAATTATGCCTCCTTACATGGATCGGCTCCGTTATTGTATTATTCCTTGTCTGAAAGGAATACGGCAAAAGCCCTGATGCGTCGAGCCTACCTAATTTCCCTCCTGTTAATTCTTGTCCTCACAGGATTGCTGTCGAGGAGAACTGCCGACACGGCTCCTGAATTTCTGCCACTCGCAAGCGCGATAGGATTTGTCGAGGGATATGGCCGCGCTATCGAGCCTGAAACTCTCGCCGCGGGTGTGAGACCGTCACATTCGGTAAGGATAGGAACTTCGATTGTTCCAAGAACTCCACCGGCGATGTTTCTGCATATTGCCCTCGTTACAAGGATTTACAGGACTGTCACGGGACATCCGATCGACGACTCCGGACTTCCTGAATTAATCTGGTTAATAAATTTTTCTGTTACTTCCCTGTGGACACTGATACTTTTCGGGGCGATACACAGGCTGGCACTTTTCTGGAAACCGGACAGTGTGTCTGATTTTTTCGCGGTAGAAGTGTCGTGGGCAGCGATAGCAGGCAGTCTCGCCCTTGGATGGTTCGGGGTTGAATCGGTTTACCTTGCGATGGCGGCATTGTGCGTGTGGAACTTTGTCCTGATACTGGAATCATTTGAAAAGCCTTCCACCGGAAAATTGCTGCTGGCTGGATTGTGCGGTGGATTCGCCGGAGCGGCTCATCCTGCCGGATGGGTTTTCCCCATCGTTGGATTGCTGGCGATGTTCATCGGGGGGGAAAGCGAAGAAGATAATTCAAAAGGACCGGGAAGCGGGCTCGCTGCATATATTTCAATGCTTGTCCTGGGAATGCTGATCGCTCTCGCCGGGAATTTCCAGTTCTTTGGAACATTTGCTCCGGTGCAGGCGATCGATCGCGCTCCGTTGAATTTTGAAGGAGGATTTTTACCTGGGGCTATTTACCAGGATATCCTGGGCTTCAACGGAATTATCTGGTTATGCCCTTTGATCCTGCCCGGGATAGTTGCCCTGGCAAAAGGCGCTGCTCCGAAACATAATATTTCATCGATTCGACTCGCGTTGATGCTCGCTCTTGTCGCGACTCTCTCATGGGGAATCGCGGAAGACATGATAGTACAGACTGAAAATGAGATGGTCCCGGGAGATTTCAGGGTCCTGTTTGTCGAAATTAACAATGGCCATTTTTCTCTTGTTGATATCGGTGGACAGGTTACGACTCCCGAAGAAGTCCAGGCTTATTATGAGCGGCTTCATGCACGAACCGATATTTTTGTTTACCAGCTCGGACGCGCTTCGGGAATTCCGATAATGCTTCCGATCCTTCTGATCCTGGGAATTTACGGTGTGAGTTGCTTCAGGGAGAATAAGTTCTGGAATTCGTGGATATGGGTAGGCGTAAGAATCGGAGCATTGCTCGGGCTCGTTATGAGCCAGGCTCCGTATGGATCCGTGACCGGACTGGTACAATATACCGGGCAGGCGATCGTGGATTCGTCAATTCCAATTCTGGAATCTCTTCTGGCATTATGCATCCGGGTCGCGGAGTTATTGCAGTCCGGGGTGGTCAGTTTCTGAGGAATCAGGGTCGAATAAGAGAATATTTGGGAAATTTTGTCATGGATTTTTTTGAACCCTGTTTAATTCCGGTTTGTAGCAATTTGCAACAGGTTTATAATTTGGAGAAAGCGCAGCAAATTTTTTTAAATAAATAATTGTTTAGTCAGCGGGAAAGGCAAAAATCTGCGATTTTTAACTGCAGAAGTGATTGAATCACCCATTATGGCGTTAAATTAAGGGAAACGGGGAAAAATAAATGCACCTATTATTATAATAAAGTTAAAATTTTGTCTGGAAATGCTAGATATATAACTATATAATAGAGAGATTAGGCTACGCCTTAGTCGCTGTCGGTCGTTTGCGTATACCAATGGCATAGGAATTGCACCTTTTAAGAAGGACGATAGGGCCTGTCCATCCATAGCGTGTAACCAGTCAGATTCTGGACGCGGAGGCAAATTTTATATGCGAGCCCATATGTTTCCCGGAAGGTTATATAGAGAACGCGGTGTCGTTCTTATTGTGGTATTGCTTATCGCATTCGCTTTCGCGATCCTTGGCTTCACCGTACTTCGCTCGTCCATTAATTCTCTTGAAGCGTCGGAACAGTTCGAATATACATACCAGGCGGACCTGACCGCGGAAGGCGGGATCAACCGCGCGGCGCTTGCTGTCCGTGACAGGGAAGAGCCTCATGGCGGCTATCTCGATCCCGCGTTCGCGTTGTCGTCTACCGAGGACGATCTCAGGGTAGCTTTGCTGGAGGCAGGTTTCACTCAAGATGTGCAGCTTAACTCCTTCCCGATCACCTTCGAGAGTACCGCTTATACTTTCGACACTCAGGTTAGCACATACTCGCCGGACACAAATGTAATCCCAGGCGATAGAGATAACTCGGAAATCAGGTATCTTGACGATCAGACATTCACCGAGGATTACCCGGCATACGAATACGCGCCGGTACAGTCAACGGGAAATCTGAGGATCTATGGTGTCGGAGAAGTTCAGGACATCAATTCCGATATGTCCGCTTTGAGTTTCCTCCAGGGGAAATTCCCTACCGTTCAGTGGAATTTCGACGTCAGGGAAGATGGTGTACGTGAGCCTTCAAGGCTGGGACCGTATCCGTATATTGAAACTCAACACCCATACCAGCAGGACAAAAGCAAAGCATGGGTCGTGTCTTACCTGAACGATCCGAACCATCCTAACAGGGACATCACCGGAATCAGATTAATGGCGAACCCTAACGAGGTTGAAATTACCGCCGGAGATCTGCTTCACCTGGCACCGTGGGATGAAGCCGCAGGCAGGTTCGATCCCCCCGCTCAGACACTGGGACCCTATTTCAACGGACCTGCCACAGTCTTCAGCAATAACTTCGGATCCAAAACCATCGGACTTTTACTCCAGTCGGATATCAACGGTCCTAACGGATTCGGTTTCCGGGTATCCGGAGTAAGGTACGATTTCACTTCAGACTTTTTTGAAGGCTATTACGAAACCCCGCATCCTTACGATAAGCTGGTACAGCCCGCAGATCCGGTTAACTGGAATATTCAGACGGTCTATGCACCGTACCAGGACCAGCCCGGATTTGCTCCAGGTTTGCAGCAGATGAGGATCCGGTTCGATGAGAATTTCTCACTTGATCCGCTGGACCACCTGTACCTGTTCAATACGACTATCAGCAACCCGCTTCTTCCGGTCGAAGATTACTGGGCTGGAAACCCACTTCCGGCGGATGGCTGGTCCCCGATAATTTCAAGAAATAATCTCATAATTGATCCGGCGCGCGATCAGCCGCTTGGATTTATAATCATTCTCGGACGCCCACTTGGAGCCGGAGACACGGACGGAAATCCTGACTATGGCTACAAGGTCGTCGAAATGGAATATACCGACGAGTACAACCAGTGGCTTGGCGAAGACGATGTGGTGATGGAAACATCGCATCATGTATTCAATGGACGGACCGATGAGCCGATAATCATGCCGATAGGACTTCTGGGAGTGCCTCCAAATCTGACATTCCTTCCTGAGCCATTGGCTGGATACCAGACGATTTACCGTCCGGCGGTTCCCGATACCGATAACATATCGGGGCAGGGAACAATTTCCAGATGGTGGGCTGTATTCGAAGAAGGTTCGGACCTGTTTGTCGATCCGGCAACCGGACCTGCAAACGATGATTTCATCAGCCTGTACACTCCCGGTAATTTCCTCGTTCCTGGCTTCAATCTAATTTACTTTGTCAATGAGTTGTCGTCGAATGGCGGACTGATCGGTAACGGCCAGTATTTCAATGTTCTGGATCTAAGCGGATTTGTAGCTAATTGCGGAACCGCTCCTTACCTGCAGATCCATTATTTTGCCGATCCTGACGACTGGCATGCTCCCGAGCCTGAAAACTGGGGATTCACGGTTGCTGAAGTGGGTTATGAAACTCCCGACGGGTCGGATGACGATACCTCTCGTCCTACGATCAGGTCTGAAGCAAATTATCCCGCAAATACATCATACCCTTCGTATGGTCCGCTTCCGGTTCAGAACGCCGAATGGTGGTACTCGAATCCGAATGCTATTGCGATAGGAATGCATTTTGATCGTGTGGCATTCGACATGGATCCCGGTGACAGAATAGAAATATACGACGAAATGGGAATTCTTCGGGCGACCGTGCTTTCAACCAGCGTAAGGTCACGTCCGGAAGCGGGCGGACCGCAGAATCCGGACGATCCGAATCCTGGAACTGAAAATCCCGGAGGGCCGGGAGCGGGCGGTCCGTTCATTCCCGATTCCCTTGTGGCGCGAACCGTGGTCGATCTTGACCAGACCTATGGCTGGGTAGTTATCAAGGGTACCACCGCCAGGCTGAAGTTGATCGGCGACGGTGACGATAACGAAGGATACGCGGGATTCGAAGTCAATTACTGCGGATATGTGAACGGCGATATTACGGAAATTCAGAATTACGTGACAGAGTTCGAACAACTCCAGCACGGCGAACTTTATGACAGATTCTCCGAGCCGATGTCGGGATTCGGCCCGATTGGCACAGAATAAAAATTTAAGTGAAAAAAATTGTTATTGCGAAAGCTGAAATACGGAATTAGCGACGAGCGCGGAGTCACCCTCCTTGAGGTATTGATCTCCACCGTGGTGCTCGGAATTGCCCTTACAGGATTTCTGTGGGCGCTTTCGATATCCACAAAGACATCGCAGATCGCCACTGATGAAAATCAGCTGGTTTATCTTGCGCAGCTCGAGTTCGAGCAATTGCGGGCAGCGTCATTCGACAAGATTCCATTCGCACAGACAAGCGAACCGGGGCATCTGGAAAGCGTTCCGGATTATTTTCTGGATATCGCACTCTCGCCCGCAGTCGGCGGCGATATACAGGTCAGGTCATCCGGATACCTCTCAGCCTTGACGACTGTAACTACTGATGTTGGCCCTAATTTCGCATTTGACGGGAAAAGAGCAAATCAAAATACCAAATGGATGGGATTGGAGAACGCTCTAGCGTACAGGTCTATTGGCGGAGGCCCCGGTGCGGGCGGACCGGGCGGAGGCGGACCCGGCGGCGGAGGTCCGGGAGCTGGGGGACCGGGTGGAGATCCGGGTGGCGGCGGTGGATTCGCTCCTAAGGAATATCAGTATATTTACGCTGCATTCCCGGAACTTACCAGTATCTCCAGAATCCTTTACGACAATAGATTCAATGTGACGGAAGAGCCCGGAACACAGCCTGGAGATTTCGATTATTTGCCGCATGATAAAGATATCTGGCAGAGGAATTTTGAGTTCTTCTATTCTCAGGATGTCCTTCCGCTAGGCAGCCCTTGGGATCCCTGGAGACAGGACCCCGACAGGCTGGCCATTGTTCAGGACCAGAGGTATGGGTCCGGCGGAATCTATGTGATCTTTGACGATTTCGAAAACCCGTTGGAGGCTGGAATTATTGGTGTCCATAACATCGACACAGTCTCCGACTTCGATAAGGATTTCCATTACCCTTATGCAAGCGAGATCGAGGTCTATGGCTTCAGTGACGCTACATATTACCTCGAAGAATACCAGCGGGACCTTGATGAACCGGTCCAGTATGACAATGTGATCATGTACTTCCCGAATTATCGTGGCTCCGGTTTCGATATGGGAAGGCGCTCGTATGTGGAAATTACGGATTCGCAGGCGCAGAATTCCGATCTGCGAATCGACCGTCGCGATCTCATACATGTGATTGTGGAGTTTTATCCTTCGGGACCTGCGAACGATGAGGACGCGTGGCAGAAAGTTACATGGTGGCAGCTTGACACCAATGAGCTCGCCCGGTTTGAGACGTCGTTCTACCGCGATGGCAACAAGAGAATAGACAGGCTTCCGAACCTGAACGATTTCCCGAAACACACGGTTTATGAAGACAATGAGAGCCTCGATTTTTATTACACAGTACCAGGCGCGGGGCTGATACGTGGAAGATTCAAGACCCTTGACCTCGAGTCGTCGCCGGGCAGCGACGAGATAACCATAATGGACAAGGATATGAATCCGGTCATTGGGCCGTTCAATGGAAACACGGTGCCGTCCACAAGTAATCCATGGACACCGTGGATCCCCGGAGACACGATAGTGATCCATTTCGAGTCGGATGGCTCGGGTAACACTAGCGATGGCGGCGGATGGGGCGGATTTGAGATTGATGCCGTTGAAGTGAAAGATTTCGATTTCTGATAAAGATGTCGAATAAAAAACATACATGTCGGTAATGAAGAAAATATTGAAATTGAGAACCGAGAGAGGATTCACCCTTCTTGAATCGCTGCTGGTTGTCGGTTTGTCGACCCTTGTGGCGGCAGGAGTGGTAATCGGATTGATGGAAGGGATGGATGTCCTGAACGAGATCACCGACCAGTGGTCTGTCGATCACGGCCACCAGCGTGTAAGTATGGAGTTCATGGACGATATCCATAACGCCGTGTGGATGTACAACGGAACGGTGCACGATGATGGAGGCGGGCTTGTGTTCAGGCAGACCGCCAGTCCGAATGTGCTGATCCTCGGTTATCCGACAAACGACGGCGACGAGATATGGATCAGGTGGAGCGTCCGTCCGGGAGCATTTTCCAGGGAGGATTACCTGGTCCGGACAGTGATGACCTCATCCTCGAGCAACCAGGGTACATCTATACTTTCAAGCGGTATGGCGAACTTCCAGTTGAGTTATTTTGATGTGGATGGAACCGCTACTGACCAGATACCTGAAATTTCATTGGTCGAGATGACCGCGAGCATAAATATTAACGGCGCGACTGTGCAGAGAGCGTACACAGCTGCATTAAGGAACGGAGAACTGGGCATCAAGGAACCCCCCGGAGATTTCGACGATATCGAAACCCAGCTGTCGTTTAAGTAAAAAGGGTTCCGGGCAATTTAACCAGATGCGTACTGATTCCGAAAAACTACGAGAGACAGATACCCTTTCAAAACAGGAAGGATACACTCTTATAGAAATGCTTGGGGTCGCGGCTCTGATGATCATACTGGTGCTTGCGACTCAGGGTATGACGAAGAATTTCAAGAGATATTCGATCGAGGAGACAGCGTCGCAGAGATTGAAATCGATCGCTCAGGCGCAGACAATGTACCGGTACTCAAACGATCCGGTTATCAATCCGAGCAACAGCTACGGGACTTTTCTCGATCTGCAGAACGCCGACCTGATACCTGATTTTTACGAGCAGGACGATGAAAAACGACACACGGTCAACGCGTACATCCCGAATTACCGCCTTGAATTTCTACGGGCGGAAGGGGAGTTTGAGTCGGAGCCGGACCAGTTCAGGTATTTCATCCGGGCACTGCCGCTTTACAATTCACTTAAGCTGAAGACGTTTTATATGTCCGAGGACGGTGAAGTATACTGGCGCTGGAATGAAGAGAACGCAGACCGGTTATTTCCTTACGTAAGATAGCCGCCAGAGATACTGTTATGAAAAAATTTATTAGAAAACAACATGGATATACGCTGATGGAAGTTTTGATCGTGGCGACGATAGTTGGAATACTCGTCACGGTCGGTACGGTCCAGTATCTCGAAGTTAAGCGCCGTGCGAAAGAGCATTACTGCGCACAGCGTCTCGGGCAGCTTGCGGTTTACGAAAACATGTATTTCAAGGAGTTTGGCGAATACACGGATAAATGGAATGCGGGAAGCTCGGGTGACTCGTTCAGCTCCCTGACCGAAGAGGGGTACATTGACGAGCAGTATCTGTACCAGAGCGACGAGTTGCAGCATTACAAGCGCCCGGCATATATCCAGGAGTACCTGCTTGAATTTGTCATCGATGAGAACCAGAACGGATTTCAGATTATCGCGACACCGGTCGTGAATGAAGTTCATCTCTGGTACCCGCGTTGGACCCCGCTTGGCGGAATCGACGATCTCAGAAGCATGTTTGTCGAGCAGGACGGTGTTGTACGCTACCTCGATTCGGGACGTCCGGTTTTTTAAGTATTAAGAAAATACGAAATTTTAATATGCGGAATTTGCTTGAAAATAAAGAGGAAGGATGGACGTTGATAGAGGTCCTGACAGTGTGCGTGCTTATCGGCCTGATCGCGTCATTCGCGATACCGTCGTACATGCAGGCGCGTCGTGTCGTCTTTGAAGACAACGCGATAAGCAGGCTCGAGAGGATCTCACTTGCGGAAAGTCGATTTTACAAGGAATTTGGAAGGTTTGGGGATTTTGTCGAGCTCCAGTCGGCGAGTTTTCTGCCCTTTGGATATTCGACGTCGTTTAATTACTTGAGCCCGACGAGCAACTCCAGTGTGCTTCCTTTCATTGACAGGTATTCGCTTGCGTTCTATGTGCCTAACACGGAAAATTCTCTTTATTTCAAGGTCGATGCGATCCCGGCTGGAAATAACCAGATGGGATTGAGAACTTTCAACATCAACCTGTTCATTACCAGCGAGCCGGATTCTGCTAACATCCTGCAGGTTCCGCCGGTACGGGAAGGTCTTGAAACGGATGGTCTTCCCGTTACACTGTATTAAACGAAGCAAAAATGTTCGGACTGAAAATAAAAATGGCGAATAAACCGAAAAACGAAACTCCTGATCGCGACGCGGAGAAATCCAAATCATCCGGTTACACGATGGTCGAGATCATGCTCGCGGTAGGTATGATCGCAGTTCTCGCGACCATCGCGATTCCAAGCATGCAGGTAGCGAGAAGGACAGCCCTTGAGACCAACGCGGTAACGGGGCTCAAGCAGATCGCCGAAGCTGAAGAATTGTATTACGATGCATTTGGATACTACACATCCGGACGTGACCAGTGGCACGATTTCAGGAAGGTCGACGCGATCGACGCGAAAGGATGGGACAGGTTATCGGGGCGCCGCGGCGAGTTCATCAAGGGGTATTCGATCCAATTGATTAACCTCGGGACCTATCCGCAGAATTACTCGATTGTCGCGTGGCCGATCGAGCGAGGCATGGATTTGAAAACGTTTTTCATAATCGGCGATGGTATCGTGCGCGATACGCAGTATTTCGAACCGATTAATATTTATTAATATTTATTAATATTTATTGATTTTTACTGATTTTGTCTGATCCGCATACGTCGCACGAATTGAACAGGAAACAATGATGAATGGCATAAATAAAAAACAGAAGGGATTCACGCTGCTCGAAGTTCTCGCTGTCGTGGGAATAATCGGGATCCTGACCGTACTCGCTATTCCTGCGACGAGGAAGGTCGAGAAGGTCGTGTATGAAGCCGGAGCGGTCAAGGGATTGAAAGTGATTCAGGAAGCCTTTGAGCTATATTACCGCGAAATGGGATTTTATCCCGTTCATACCGAGGAGCCGTCGCGGCTGTTCTTCCGTGAGATCGACAGGTTTCTCCCGGAGCCGTATTACATTCGCCATGCCGAGAACCATTTCTGCAGGGGATACAGATTGTTCGCTTACGGAATTCCCCCGACAGGATTCGGTGGGGGCGGAGATTCCGGGCTTGGTGGACTAGGTGGCGGAACGGATGAACCAGAGCGATGGGGAAGCCATACCTATGTCCTTATGGCAGTCCCGATACAGAATAATCTGGGGCTATCGACTTTTTACCTGGATCCAGGCGGCGTGATCATGAAGGATGACATATTGCAGCCGTTCTGACAGAATGGATGAATAAAATCGAATCGCTGTTTTTGCCCGTGCGGGCGGAGCATGAAAATGACTGAAGACAAAATAAAAGAAATCGAGAAAACGGAGAATTCTGTTCCGGAAAACGAGCGTGGATTCACGCTGCTGGAAATACTTCTGGTCGTGTCGATCATCACTGTGATCGTCTCGATGGGAATTATCCAGCTTAACGGAGCCAAGCGCGGAGCCTACGAACTCAGCGCGATCAAGGCGCTGAACACACTCGGGTCGGCGGAGATCGCCTACAGGAATGTACACAGGCATTTCACGAACTTCGAAGGATTAAGGCAGCGTGAATATGTCAACGAGAACTGGCGTAAGTATGGACGCACCGACCGCGAAAGGCTCGCCAAGCATTATTCGATCGATTTCTTTGTTCGGGATACGTTCAAGGATCGCACCTACGGATTCGCGTGGGTCGCATATCCCGATCCTGGAAATTCGCTCAACCTGCATACATTCAGGATGTTCGAGGACGGGATAGTGGAGCAGTCGCGTGACGGAGTCAACTGGTTACCAAGGTAAGGAAACGGATCGTCAGAAATGAGTAATTCACATATAACAGAAGGGCAGGCTGAACACATGATCGACTTGCCTGAAAAGAAAAAACCTGAGAAGAAACCTGAGAGAGGATACACGCTGGCGGAGATCCTTACGGTTGCGCTTATTATTGCGCTCCTGTCAACCTTCGCATTTTCCTCGTACAGGAAAGCGCGCCAGCGCGCGATTGAAACCCAGGGAATTCATCAGATGAAAGAACTGGCAGCTGCAATGGAGGCTCATTACAACGATAACGGGATTTATGCCCTGTCGTTCGAGGGATTGCAGCCTACATATATAAACGAGGGTTATGTTCTTTCGGATTCTCCGAACAAGTCGAGGTCGATCGCGTTTGTCCAGGGATTTACCTGCTTCTGGACAGTGAATCCAATCAATCCTCAGAGGTACTCGATTCGTGCCAAGGGAATTTACCGTCACCGCTATGACATAAGCGACTGGCTCGAATTGAGGATTACCGACAGGGGAACGGTCGAGGGACGCAGGTACTCAAATGGGGTTTCCCAGTGGCGTCCCATATAAAATTTAACGGGCGGAAACAGGAAAAGAAAATGAACGATAAACCGTGCGATAAACGGAAAGAACAAAAAAGGAACAGGGATGAGAAGGGATTCACTCTTATTGAGATGGTCCTGGTGGCGACCCTGATCGCCATTCTCTCCACGCTCGCTGTGGCCAGCCTGGCCCAGGCCAGGTTGAAGACGTTCGAAACCGGTGCCGCTAAGGGATTGAAGGCTATCTCCGAAGCCGAGGAAATGTATTTCATGGATAACGGGAGGTACGCATTCGGTTTCAGCGCTCTGGCGACAACATACCTGCCACGGTCCTACTCGGCGGATGCGTTCGCGGGCACCTTTATCAAGCAGTATTCACTGCAGTTTGTCCAGGGAGGCGGTGGCGGCCCGCGTCCTCCTATCGAGAATTTCTCGGTATTTAATTACACCGTCTACGCTTTGCCGCTCGACGGCAGGCTCAAGACGTTTGTCATAACCGACGCCGGTGTGGTTAATATCGCTCAGACCTTATTCGAATGGGCCCCGTATTGATGAATGACTAAAAAGGATTTCGGATAATGCCCGAAGTTAAAAATAAAAATAAAAACAAGAACAGGAAAGAAAAGGGCTTCACGCTGATTGAAGTTCTTACAGTAGCCGCCATCATCGGGATCCTGGCGACTATGGCTGTCGCGAGCACACGCGGCGGCCGCAGGATCGCGTATGAGACTCGCGCAATAGCGGCGATGAAAAATATTGGCGAAGGCGAGGCTATGTATTTTCACAGGTACCGTGAATTCGGGACGTGGAACGACATGCTTGCCGAAGGCGATCTGATCGATCCTGGTTATGACAAGATAGACGATCTCAATAATCCGATCGACACGCCGATGGCGTACCTGTATTCAATCGATATTGCCGTGTATTCGAACGGCAACAGGTTTTCAGCCGTCGCTTATCCAAGAGAGTTTTCACTCTGGAACTTGAGAACGTACGCAACGACCGACGAAGGCGGAGTGATGAACTCGGTAGAACATGCATGGTTCTTCAACGGTTTGTAGATTAAGAAAAAAAGAACAGGAAAGAGAATAAGCTGCCGTAGAGCCGGTCAAACCGGCCAAAGCGGAGGTCAAAAAGAAAATGTTCAAGCAATTCAGAAAGATAGAAAAACAATACAGGGGCTTCACTCTGCTGGAGGTGCTTGTGGTCGCGAGCATCATCGGAATACTCGCGGCGATCGCGGTTCCATCGTTATCGGGAGCGCGGAGAAGTGCCTACGAATCCTCGTGTGTCAAGGCTCTGAGGAGCATCACCGATGCGCAGGAGATGCATTACAGGGACAATTTCGCGTATACCGGCGACTGGGCGCAGCTCGATGATTATCTGCCGTCAGCTTATTCAGGCTGGACCAGGAAGCACTTCTTTGTAGACAATTATT
>Ga0214471_10002577_pt1 | contig 14211 bp, 11 predicted proteins | sample RVTome_5_FD_207665 | JGI IMG/M metagenome (GOLD analysis project Ga0214471, IMG submission 207665) | Soil microbial communities from uranium-contaminated site in the Upper Colorado River Basin, Wyoming, United States - RVT142D155 | ecosystem: Environmental > Terrestrial > Soil > Contaminated >...
CGCCGAGCATTGCGATCGTGGCGGGAATCCCCCAGGATTCGACCACGAAGCGGCCCGCAGCGAAGCCGGTGAGGCTCCCGAGCACGCTGGCGTTGATGATCCAGGCACCGGCGGTGGCTCGCAGATCCGTCGGGAAGAGCTCGGAGCGATGGGCGGCGAAGGCCGGGCTGAAGGCGAACCCACCCAGGGTCGAGAGGAAGATCCCGATGGCCAGGAGCGAGCCGCTGTCGACGAAGTAGAAAGCGACCCCGCCTCCCACTCCGACGGCGATCGAGACCGCCTCGGTCGGGCGCCGCCCGACCATGTCAGCCATCCGGCCTCCGGCGAGCAGGCCGATCGCCACCCCCGGAGCGCTGGCGAGGGCGAGCAGGAGCGAGGCCGACCCGGTGGACCAACCGAGCGAGTTCTCCAGGCGCACCAGCGCCAGGTTTGCTGCAGGGGCGGTGAACGCCGAGAGAGCGAAAGAGAGAACCGCCATCGGCCAGAAGCGCCCGGCGTGCCCCCGGCGGAACACCGCGGCCAGAGGTGGGCGGTCCGGGCCCCTCTGGAACGCCCGCGACTCGCGGAGTCGCTCGATGAGGAAGGGGGCGGCGAGCAAGGGCAGGGCGCTGAGGCCGAAGAGGACCCTCCAGCGATCCCCGGCGCCGAGCGGCCGGAGCAGAAGCCCGAATCCGGTGCCGAGTGACCCGAACAAGGCGAACAGCCCGATGGCGTAGCCGCGGATGCGGGGACCGATCTCCTCGGCGAGGACGACCAGGGCGAGGGATCCGATGGCGACGGTGCCGATTCGGGCAATCGACTGACCGGTTGCGAACGCCGCGGTGCCGGGAACGAGTGCCGTGGCCAGGTTTGCGGAGGTGAGCAGGGCAAAGGCGAGGAGAAGCGGACGCCGTCTTCCCCTGTGGTCGCCCCACCACGAGAGCCCGAGGGCGAGGAGCGAGGCCGCCCGGATCAGAGCCAACAGGTCGAAGATCTCGGCGTCGCTCAGGCCGAGGTCCTCTTGAACAAAGGGGAGCGCGTGGGTGACGACGGTCCCGGTCCAACCCTGCGTGAAGGCGACCACCGCAAACAGTCCCAAGATGGCGACCTCGCGGTGGCTGATCCGATCCGGCGGACGCAGCGCCCGAAGGAACGCCACCGTCAGGCGATCTCGCTGCCCGGGGGCACCGCCCGATCGGGTCGCAGGAGGACGACGCCGTGTTCGGTCATCACGCCGAGGACGAGGACATCGGAGCGAAACCCGGCAACGCGCATCGGCTCGAAACCGGTGACGGCGATCACCTGGGTGCCGGGAAGTTCCTGGGCGTCATACAGGTCGGTGATCTTCGCCGATGACTGCAGCTGCCCCAACTCTCCGAAGTCGATCCAGAGGCGAAAGGCGGGGTGGCGCGCCGTCTCGTTGAGCTCGGCGCGCACGACGGTCCCGGAGCGGACTGCGAGATCGTGCCAGTCCCCGATGGTGGGCACCGGCGGCAGGTTACCGGGAACAGTCGTTGGGCCGGTACCGTTTCAGGTCGGACGGGCCGAGAGGAAGCCGTGGACGTCGGAAACGTCAACATCATCGCAGCGTTCTTGTTCGGGACGCTGTCGTTCCTCTCCCCATGCGTGCTCCCGCTGCTGCCCGGCTACATGTCGATGATGTCGGGTTACTCGGCCGCCGACCTGTCCGGCGGGAGGGTGTCCACCGCCCGGATGCTCCGGGTCACGCTGCTCTTCGTCGGCGGGTTCACCCTGGTGTTCGTCGCACTCGGGGCGACCGCCACCTCCTTGCGGGGCCTGCTGGTTCGCAACGAGAGTTCCATCTTGAGCGTGGCCGGATGGATCGTGGTGTTGATGGGGGTGTTCATCGCCTCATCGGCGCTCTGGAACCCCAAGCTCCTCTTTCCGTTCATGCGCGAGCGCCGTGTCGAAGTCCGACCCTCCAGGCTGGGTGTGTGGGCGGCTCCCGTGATGGGAGCCGCATTCGGCTTCGGATGGACCCCGTGCATCGGCCCGACTCTGGGGGCGATCCTCACGGTGGCGGCGACCGAGGAGACCGTCCCCCAGGGGATGTTCCTCCTCTTCATCTACTCGATGGGGCTCGGGGTGCCCTTCGTGTTCGCCGGCCTGGGCATCAACAAGGCATATGGGGCATTTGGCTGGTTCAAGCGGCATTTCACGCCGATCACCGTCGCCTCGGGCGTGCTGCTGGCGTTCTTCGGAGTGCTGATGATCAGCGGGCAGCTCATCGAGCTGAACGGCTGGTTCCAGAGGGTTCTGCCCAGCTGGCTGTGGAGTGTGTGAGGAACAATGTCCCGGGAACGTCCGGCCACCTACGGCGACACCGCCGGCGAGTACCTGGCGGCGCGGCGGGGTGCCGGGCTCGTCGAGGGGTCGCACGACCTGGTCTGGGTCGACGGGCGCGACGCCATCTCGTTTCTCGATGGCCAGCTCAGCCAGGAGATCGCGGCCATGGAGCCGGGCGAGGTGGCCCGCTCCTTCCTCCTCGAGCCGAGGGGAAAGTTGCGCGCCGTGCTCTGGGTTCTCCGCGGGGCGGATCGCGTCGGGCTCGTCGCCGACCGCGGCGTTGGGGCCGTCGTGGTGGAGCAACTCACCCGCTTCCGGTTCAGGGTCGAGGCCGCGATCGAGCCGGATGAGCGGCCTGTCGCCATGCTCTGGGGGGCGGAGTCACCCGCGGTGCTGTCAGCGGCCGGTCTGCCGGCTCCGGCCGGATGGGCGGAGGCAGAGGGGGCCATCGTCGCTTCGGTGGCGGTGGGTGTAGCGCGCTTTGCCGTGGCCGGTGTGAATGCCGATCGTCTCGTCGAATCGGGGGCGCGTCGCGTGGGGGCGCTCGCCGAGACCGCGGTGCGCATCGAGGCCGGGGAACCCGTGATGGGCGTCGATGTCGACGACTCCTCGATCCCTCAGGAGACCGGCCTGGTGCCGCAGGCGGTCTCCTTCACCAAGGGCTGCTACCTGGGCCAGGAGCTGGTCGCTCGGATCGACTCGAGAGGCCATGTCAACCGGATGCTGCGCGGCATCGTGATTCGGGACACCGTCATCCCTCCCGTGGGCGCAGAGGTGGTCTCTGGCGACGCCGTTGTCGGCTCGGTTTCGTCAGTGGGTGAGTCACTCACCCTGCGAGCTCCGGTCGCGCTCGGCACCGTCCGGCGTGAGGCGGAGCCGGGAGCGGATGTCCAGGTGCGCTGGCCCGGCGGCTCGGCCCGGGGAGAAGTGAGGGCTTTGCCTCTCGACGACTTCTCCGGGTGAGGGCGCATGCCGAGATGGTTCACAGATGTCGAACATTCGGCTCCGAAAGTCGTCCCATGGACAGACCGATGGTGAACCGATGACCACGAGCCGGGGCACGGTGCTGCTGATCGAAGACGAGGAGGCGATTGCCGACCTCGTACGAATGTATTTCGAGCAGGAGGGATACCGGCTCGTGCACGCTGCGGATGGCGAGCGTGGCCTCGAGGCGGTACGCGACAGGGATCCCCGGGTCGTGCTGCTCGACCTTGGACTGCCCGGGATTGATGGCATCGAGGTGTGCCGTCGGATCCGTGCATCGTCCGACGTCCCGGTGATCATGCTCACGGCTCGCGATGGCGAGGTCGACAAGGTCGTCGGCCTCGAGATCGGCGCCGACGACTACGTCACGAAGCCGTTCTCCCCACGCGAGCTGGTCGCCCGAGTGCGCGCCGTGCTCCGCAGGTCGGAAGAGCCTGCCCGGGTACCGTCGACCCTCGAAGTCGCCGGGTTCGAGATCGACTCGGGCAGACGCGAGGTGCGCCTTCCGTCGGGTGAGGTCGTGCGGCCCACGGCACGGGAATTCGATCTCCTCTGGTATCTGGCGGAGAACCAGGGCCTCGTGCTGTCGCGCCCCCAGATCCTCGAGGCGGTGTGGGGTTACGACTACTTCGGCGAGACTCGCACGGTCGACGTCCACATCAGGCAGCTGCGCAAGAAGCTCGACGGACTCCCGATCGAGACGGCGTGGGGGGTGGGATACCGCATGGGGGACGGATGAAGGCAGCCCCCAACACCAAGCCCCCAGCCCCCGGCCAGAGGGTCCTCGGGTTCGACTGCTCAAAGGGCCTCGCTCGGCAGTCCGTGTCGACGGGGTCTGAAGGCTGGAGGGTCGGGGTCGGCGTCCGTTGGCGGCCCGGCGTGGCGAGGTCGGCACGGCAGACGGAGGACGGTTGCGCCGTCGTGGATGCCGACGCTTCAACCCGCTGGAGGCTGGTGGCTGGTGGCTGGAGGCTCTCCTGACGCGCCGCTTCTTTTGGGGGATGGTCGGAGTCGCCGTGGTGACGCTGGTGGTGGGCGGCTTCGCCGCGGCGGTCCTCATCAACCGATCGGTGGAGTCTTCGGTGCGTACCGAGTTCGCTCGGCAGGCGAGCGCCACCGCCCGGGTGGTCGAGGGGGAGCTGTCGAGGGGATCGGCCACTCCGGGCAGGAGCCTCGCCGAGGTGCTCGGCGTGGTGGCCGCGATCGGCGGGCACGACTACGTCGAAGCCGTGCTCGTGGGCCCGCGGGGGAGAGTGACCCTCCTCGGGGATTCGTCGGTGCTGATCGACATGGTTCCCGACGTGGCGGAGCTCACCAGGCCGCTCCACTTCGACACCGATGTCGGCGGTACCCAGGTCGCCGTCGTCGCCCAGCCGTTTCGGATCGGGCAACGGGGCACGGTGGTGGTGGCGATCGGCACCACCCTCGAATTGGTCCCATGGCGTGACGTCATCGTCCGGTTCGCCTGGGCGCTGGCGCTGGCGATGCTGCTCGCCGCACTGCTCGCCGGGTCGTTCGCCCGCTTCGCCGGGCGGCGGCTGGAGGCTCTCAGCGACGCCTCGGTGGCCATCGCCGGCGGTGACCTGGGTGCCCGGGTCAAAGTCGAGGGCGAGGACGAGGTGGCCCAGGTCGCTCTGGCGTTCAATGAAATGGCAGGCCAGCTCGAAGACGCCCGGCGTCGCCAACGGGAATTCATCGTGTCCGTGGGCCACGACCTCCGCACCCCGCTCACCGCCATCACCGGGTATGCCGAGGCCATTGAGGAGGGGCGGGTGACCGCGGAGGAGATGAGTCGGGTGGCAACCGTCCTGGCGACGGAGTCGTCGCGCCTGGGCCGCCTGGTGGAGGATCTGATGCTCCTGTCGCGGATCGAGGCGCGCGAGTTCAGCCTTCGGCCCGAGGAGGTCGATCTGGCCGCGCATCTCGGAGGCGTGCTCGAGGGCTTCCGCGGGCGGGCGGATGCCGCCCGGGTGCGGCTCGAGACCGACCTGGTCGACGCGGGTCCGGTGATGGTCGACCCCGATCGGATCGCCCAAGTGGTCGGCAACCTCATGGAGAACGCCCTGCGGTACACCCCCGAGGCGGGTTTGGTCCGGCTGGCGTTGCGCGAGCGCCCCGAAGGGCTCGTGATCGAGGTGTCGGACACCGGCCCCGGCATCGAGCAGTCCGACGTGCCCCACATCTTCGAGCGGCTCTATGTGACGACGCGCTACCGGCCGGTGCGGCCCGAGGGAAGCGGCCTGGGACTGGCGATCGTGCGGGAGCTCGTCGAGGCGATGGGTGGCCATACCGAGGTGGAGACCGCCCCCGGACAGGGCACCACCATCCGGGTGATTCTGAAGAAGTAGCAAGAGTCAAGAATCAAGAATCGAGAACGCGCGTCCTTTCTTGGCTCTTGCTACTTGACTCTTGACTCTGTCTTGGCTCTAGACCGGGTTGGGTCGCAAGGCGTGCAGTTACTCTCCGACGAGCAATGACCGACTTCCTCCGCGTTGCCTGCGCCCAGATCGACCTCGTCGTCGGCGACCTCGAGGGGAACTCGGTCCGCATCGCTCATGCCATGGCGTGGGCGGAGGACTGCCAGGCCGACCTCCTGCTGTTTCCCGAGCTGGCGATTACCGGCTATCCGCCAGAGGACCTGGTTCTCCGCGATGGGTTCGTCACCGCCAACATCGCGGCCCTGAGGACGGTCGCCGAGAAGGCCGGCCAGACAACCTCGGTGATCGGATTCGTCGACAGAGCCGGTGGCTCCAACCGCGATGACGCCGGTCACCGCCGGGTGCACAACGCCGCCGCATTGGTCCACGATGGGAAGGTCCGGGGGATCTACCACAAATGTCTTCTGCCCAACTACGGCGTGTTCGACGAGGATCGGTACTTCGCCTCGGGGCTGCGGCCCGGTGCGCTGTGGGAGATCAACGGGGCGGTGGTTGGAGTGTCCGTGTGTGAGGACATCTGGGTGGCCGATGGCCCGCCCGCGTCGCAGGCGGCGAGCGGAGCCGACATCCTCGTCAACATCAACGGGTCGCCCTATCACCGCGGCAAGGGCGCCGAGCGGGAGAGGATGATCTCCGAGCGGGCCCGCGCCTACGGCGTCCCGGTCGTCTACCTCAACGCGATCGGCGGACAGGACGAGTTGGTGTTCGACGGCCAGAGCGTGGTGTTCGCTGCCGGAGGGGATCTCCTGTACCGGGCGCCGCAGTTCGACGAGGACCTGTTCTGGGTCGACGTGCCCCTCCCCGACACCGGCCGTGCCGACGTCGACTCGTTGCTCGTCTCGGCCGGTGACCTACTCGAGGGCGATCCCGAGCCGCCCCCGGTGTCCCATGTGCCTCTCGAAGACGAGGCCGAGGTCTACCGGGCATTGGTGGTCGGATTGCGCGGCTACGTCCGAAAGAACGGTTTCGAGAGCGTCGTCATCGCCCTCTCCGGTGGGATCGACTCGAGCCTGACGGCGACCATCGCCGCCGACGCGCTGGGGCCCGAATCGGTGTGGGGCGTGACCATGCCCTCGCGGTATTCGTCGGAGGGATCCGTGACCGACTCCCGTGCCCTGGCCGAGAACCTCGGGATCCGTTTCGACGAGATCTCCATCGAGCCGCCCTTCGAGGGGTTCCTGGAGGCGCTCGGAGGGGTGCTCGCCGACACGGAACCCGATGTCACGGAGGAGAACCTCCAGGCCCGGATCCGGGGGGCGATCCTGATGGCTCTCTCGAACAAGTTCGGGGGAATGGTCGTGGCGACCGGCAACAAGTCGGAGATGTCGGTGGGCTACTCGACGCTGTACGGCGACATGGTCGGGGGCTTTGCCGTCCTCAAGGACGTTTACAAGACCCTCGTGTACCGGCTCGCCGAGTGGCGCAACCGTGAGGGCAAGGTGATCCCGCGAGCGATCCTGGAGAAACCACCGTCGGCCGAGTTGCGCCCCGGCCAATTGGACACGGATTCATTGCCGCCCTACGAATTGCTCGATCCGATCCTGATGCGCTACATCGAGGGCGACGCCTCGGCAGACGAGATCGCAGCTGCCGGCTTCGACCGGGCAATCGTCGACCGGGTGACGCGCCTGGTCGACCGCAACGAGTACAAGCGGCGGCAGGCCGCCCCCGGAGTCAAGATCACCACGAAGGCCCTGGGCCGGGACCGGCGACTGCCGATCACGAACAAGTACAGCTGATTGATGGCGGCGGTGCCGGGGGCGGGAGTCGAACCCGCAAGTCCTTGCGGACAATGGAGTTTGAGTCCATCGCGTTTGCCGTGTTTCGCCACCCCGGCGGGGTCTAGGCCTTTGGCCCGACGACGAGGTCCAGCTTCAAGACATCCTCGAACCTCGCCACCGAGATTGTATTACCGCTGCTCCTCCAGCCCACGCCGGAAAGGTCGCAGGCCCAGGTGAACAGGCCCCGGATGTCGAAGGACTCGTTCTTGAACTGGTAGCGCGGGTAGTCGGTCCCGTTCACCCGATTGACACCCCGCCAACCGTCCGAGTGCACCAGACCGCGGAGGAAGCGGTCGGGATGGGCGGATACGATCTCTCGCTGCCACTCGGTGAGGCGAATCCGCCGTTCGTGCTTCCGGCCTGGCCCGTGCTGGGGGAAGAGGCAAGACCAGTGCTTCCAGTAGGAGTACAACTCAACACATCCCTCCCTCTCGATGAAGCCGATCGAGTCCCGGCCGTGCACCACCACCACAGAGCGGATGCACTCGGCGATGATCGCGATGTACCGCTGGTCGAGGAAGATCCGGAGCTTGTAGACGCCCCGCGGCGTGGGCGACAGCTGCCCGTCCCCGAGGTACATCGCTAGCAGGTAGGCGTACTCGCGGCTGTCCAGCGACCGCCGTGAGCAAACCGGGCATCTCGAGTCGTCGTAGTACCTTGCCCCTCGTCGCCAGTGGTCCTCGAACCCCTTGCCCGGCCACCAGTCCTCACGACCCTTCAGCCTCCAGTCGCGAACTGTGGTCCGGGCGATGCCGGTGGCCCGGGAGATTTGGCAGTCGTTGAGGCCCTGCTCCACGAGACGCTGAACCTGGTCGAACTCCTCTCGGGATCTCACCCATAGATCGTATGGAACGGGTATGACACGCCCGTGACCCGATGCCAGGATCGTCGCTGTGCTGCATCTGGTACGTCACGGCCGTCCCGATTCGTCGCCTGAGGTCCCGCGGCACGAATGGGGATTGAGCGCCTCTGCCGTCGACGAGGTGCATCGGTTGCGCGACTCGGGGCTACTCCCCGCATCCGCGCCGTGGTTCGCGTCTTCGGAGCGCCGAGCGGTGGAGACGGCGCGCCTGCTTCATGACGGTGAGATCGCCATCTGTCCGGATCTACGCGAGCAGGAGAGGCCCGACTGGGTCGATGACTTCGAAGCAGCGATCGAGCGCGCCGTGAGGCATCCCGATCGCCCGGCGCACGAAGGATGGGAGACGGCGGACGAGGTCACCCGGCGGGTCGTCAGGGAGGTGCGTGCGATCACCGGGCAGTTCGCCGGGGATGTTGTCCTGGTCGGACACGGCTTCGCCTGGACGGTCCTCGTCGCCGCCCTCACCGATGGTGAGCCCGACCTCGTGTCGTGGGAGGCCATGGGAATGCCAGACCACTGCGCCCTCGACGGTGACCGGATCGTTTCGCATTGGGGAGCGTGGGCGCGCGCTGATGGTTGATCTGCCGTCTGCTGTCTGCGCTCTGCCATCTCCACCGGGCTGATACCTTCCCGGGATGGGCCGAACCGAGCGGCGGATCTTCCGCATCAACGACGAGATCACCCGGCTGCAGGAGGAGATCCGGCTCACCGAGGAGGAGCTCCGCATCCACCAGCACCTCGACGACGACGCCCGCCGGGATGCCGCAGTCGGCGGCCCCATCGAGCGCGAGGACGCCCGCCTGACCTCCGACGACGTCGAGCGGTTCCACGACGTCGTCGGCGCATTGCAGGCCCGCATCGGCCGGCTCGAGGAGAAGCGGGCGAGACTGCTGGCGCGGCTGGACTGAGCCGGTTCTCGGTATTCGGTCATCGGCCTTCGGTCATCGGAGAGAGGCTCCTTTCGTCCTCTCGAGTACCGAGGACCGACCAAACCGGGTAACGGGTAACGGGTAACGGTCGGCCCCTACCATCCCCTCGTGCCCACCCTCGCCCTCATCGACGGCCATTCGCTGGCCTATCGCGCCTTCTTCGCCCTGCCTTCGGACCTGGCCACCCCGGCCGGTCAGGTCACCAACGCGGTGTACGGCTTCACCTCGATGATCATCAAGCTCCTGGGGGACGAGCATCCCGATGCGCTGGCCGTGGCCTGGGACACGCCAGTGGCGACGTTCAGGAGCGAGCGATACACCGAGTACAAGGCCCAGCGCGACGCCGCCCCCGACCTGTTCCGCAGTCAGCTTCCACTGATCCGCGAGGTGGCGGACGTCCTCAACCTCAAGCAGTTCGAGGCGCCCGGATGGGAAGCCGACGACATCATCGCCACCATCGCCAAGGTGGCCAGTGATGCCGGATGGGAGGTCCTGATCGTCACCGGCGACCGCGATGCCTTCCAGCTGATCGACGGTCCGGTGCGGGTCTACTACACGCGGCGCGGCATCACCGACATCATCGTCGCCGACGCCGCCTATGTCGAAGACCGGTACGGAGTGAGGCCCGATCAGTACGCCGACTACGCCGCGCTCCGGGGTGACACCTCCGACAACCTGCCCGGTGTGCCCGGGGTGGGGGAGAAGACCGCCGGAAAGCTGGTCGCCGGCTATGGGGACCTGGAGGGGATCTACGACCACCTCGACGAGCAGAGCCCGAGGCTTCGGGAGAACCTCGAGACATCTCGCGAACAGGTCTTCCTCAACCGTGATCTGATCCGCCTGGTGACCGACGTGCCCGTGGAGGTGGAGCTCGCCGAGATGCGGCTCGCCCCATGGGACCCCCAGGAGGTCCGAACGGTGTTCGACGGCCTGGCGTTCCGATCGCTGTGGCAGCGGCTCCAGGAGGTTGGAGGCGGCGGGGCGCCCGAGCCCGATGAGATGCTCGAGGTCGAGATCACCACCGGCTCGGGAGCCGATGCGGTGGCGGCGATCGGCGGCGGGATCATGGCGATCGAGCCGGTGTGGGAGGGGTCGGATCTAGTGGGGTTCGCCGTCGCCGGGCCCGACGAGGACGCGACCTTTGTCCCCTTCGACCGGCTGGGGGCGCTCGGGTCCGCCCTGGCCGATCCCGACACCCCCAAGGCGCTCCACGACGCCAAGCCAGTGGTGCGTGCCCTCATCGAGGCCGACCTCGATCTGAGGGGCCTCGCTTTCGACACCGCGCTTGCCGCGTACCTGGTCGATCCGGCGTCTGGAACCCAGACCCTGAGCGACCTCGCCGGCCGGGTCCTCGGTCTCGAGATCGACCCGGAGGCGGCGACAGGGGGGGCCGGGCCCCAGGGGACTCTCGACTTCGCGGGCTCGGGCCCCGACATCGAGTCGGCAGGGCGGCGCGCTGCTGCGGTGGCCCGCCTCGTCGGGCCGCTCACCGAGCAGCTGGAGGCACGCGGCGGCCGGGGCCTCTTCGAGCAGGTGGAGCTACCGCTGGTGCGCGTTCTGGCCCGTATGGAGGAGGCCGGGATCCTGGTCGATCGCGATTACCTCGAGGAGCTGGGCGAGAGCCTGCGCGATCGCCTGGCGACCCTGGAGAAGAAGATCTTCGAAACGGCAGGCGAGCCCTTCAATGTCAACTCGACGCTGCAGCTTCGGGAGGTCCTGTTCGAACGACTCGGGCTGCCCGTGCTCAAGAAGACACCCAAAGGCCAGCCGTCCACCGACGCCTCGGTGCTCCAGAAGATGGCGGACGATCACCCGATCGTCGAACACCTCCTCCGTTTCCGGGAGCTGGAGAAGCTCCGATCGACCTATGTGGATGGCCTCCTTCCCCTCATCGCGGAGGACGGCCGTATCCACTGCCTGTTCAACCAGACCGGGGCCGCCACCGGACGCATCTCGTCGGAGCAACCCAACATGCAGAACATCCCGATCCGGTCGGAGGAGGGGAGGACGATCCGCAGGGCATTCGTCGCTGCCGCGGGCTCCACCTTTGTGGTGGCCGACTACAGCCAGATCGAGCTCCGAATCCTGGCGCATCTCAGCGGGGACGCCGGGCTCATCGAAGCATTTGCCACCGGCCAGGACATCCACACCGCGACGGCAGCGAGGGTGTTCGGCGTCGACGCCGCGGCGGTCGACCCCGACCTGCGAAGGCGGGCCAAGGTCATCAACTTCGGGCTGCTCTACGGGATGGAGGCATACGGATTGGGTCAGCGACTCGAGATCGCTCCCGACGAGGCGAAACAGCATATGGAGGCCTACTTCGCTCAGTTTCCGGGAGTTCAGGAGTTCATGGCAGGGATCGTGTCGACGGCGCGGAACACCGGATACACCGAGACCCTGCTGGGGCGGCGCCGCTACCTGCCCGAGCTGAGTTCGGGGAACTTCCGGGAGCGCCAGAGCGGAGAGAGGATGGCGCTGAACGCTCCGATCCAGGGTTCGGCGGCAGACATCATCAAGAAGGCGATGATCGATCTCGATTCGGCTCTCGAGCAATCCGGCGCCGGTGCCGCGATGTTGCTTCAGGTCCACGACGAGTTGGTGATCGAAGCTTCCGACACCGACGTGGAGCGGGTCTCCAATACCGTGGCCGAGATCATGGAGGGGGTCGTCCGGCTCGACGTCCCCCTTGTGGTCGACCTGGCGACGGGAAAGACGCTGGCGGATACCAAAACGTAGGCGGGCGGCGGGAGGCGGGCGGCGCTTGTGTTACCCTGCGGTCGCCTCCGGGCGTTCGCCCGGGGAGTTCACTTTCGAGGTGACCCAAATCCATGACCGATGAGACCGTGAACGCGCCTGCGGACGAAACGGGGGGTGCCGGAGAGGCACCTACCGAGTCCACAGATGCAATCGTGGCGCCGGCAGGCGACGCTGCGAACAACGAGAGCCTGCAGGATCCTGCACCGAAGACGCCCGACGCGGAGGTGGCCGACCCCGGCCCCGCGATCCAGGACCTGGGTGAGGTCGCCGACGACCTCTCAGCCGAGGATTTCGCCGCAGCCGTGGAGAGGACGGTCGTCGAGCTGAAGGAGGGCACCCTCGTCACCGGCACCATCGTCCGGGTCGACCCCGACGAAGTCCTCGTCGACATCGGGTACAAGTCCGAGGGAGTCATCCCGGCCAAAGAGCTCTCGATTCGGAACACGGTCAACCCGGCAGAGGTCGCCAAGGTCGGGGACACCGTCGAGGCCCTGGTCATGCAGATGGAAGACCAGGAGGGGCGGCTCATCCTCTCGAAGAAGCGGGCGCAGTACGAGCGCGCCTGGGGCCGCATCGAAAAGGTCATGGAGGAGGGCGGGACGGTCACCGGCCAAGTGATCGAAGTCGTGAAGGGTGGCCTCATCGTCGACATCGGCCTGCGCGGGTTCCTCCCGGCTTCTCTGGTCGAGCTGCGGCGCGTCCGCGACCTGCATCCATATGTGGGAGAGACGCTCGAGGCAAAGGTCATCGAACTCGACAAGAACCGCAACAACGTCGTCCTGTCCCGCCGCGCCTATCTCGAGGAGGAGCAGGCCGAACAGCGGCAGGCGTTCCTCGACGACCTGACCTCGGGAGAGATCAGGGACGGCGTCGTGTCCTCGGTGGTGAACTTCGGGGCCTTCGTGGATCTCGGAGGAATGGATGGCCTCGTCCACGTGTCCGAGCTCTCATGGCAGCACGTGAGCCATCCTTCCGAGGTGGTATCCGTGGGCGACAAGGTGAAGGTCAAGGTCCTCGAGGTCGATCTCGACCGCGAGCGCATCTCTCTCTCCATCCGCCAGACCCGCGAGGACCCATGGGAGTCGTTCAGCGGCGCCCACGGCGTCGGTGACGTGGTCGACGGCACGGTGACGAAGACCGTTCCGTTCGGGGCGTTCGTGACGGTGGCGGACGGTGTCGAAGGCCTGGTACACGTCTCGGAGATCGGCATCCATCACGTCGAGAGCCCCGAGTTGGAGCTCTCCGTGGATCAGCCCGTCAAGGTGAAGATCACCGAGATCGACGGCGAAAGGCGGCGGATCAGCCTCTCGATGAAGCAGGCACTCCCCGAATGGGAGAACCGCAGCCAGTGGCAGGACGACCAGCGGGTGCCGGCGCCTTCGGGCGGCAAGCGCAAGAAGACGCCGGAGTTCGAACGGGAGGAAGAGGCTGGCGCCGAGCCGGAGCCGGTCTTCAACGCCGACGCCTCCCTCGAGGCGATCCTCGAAGAGCTCAAGCAGCGGGGGATCGGCAGGAAGTAGTTCACTGTTCACAGTGATCTCGCTCAGGTAACGGCGTCTCCGTGTCGAAACACAGACCAATGACCGTCCCTGCCATTCGGCGGCTCGTCTTGGTGGTGGACACCGATCCAGGCTTCGCCGACAAGCTCAGGCCGTTGCTCGCAGACGAGCGGGTGATCACGGCGCGCTCGATCGAGGCAGCCACCGAGATCGTCGTCGACGGCGGCGTCGACCTCGCCCTGCTCGGTCCGTCGTTCGGAAACGAGGCGGGTGTCACCGCGGCGAGCCTGCTGCGGGAGGCCGACCCCAACCTGGTCGCCGTGCTCGCGGCCAACATCGTCACCAATCGAATCCTCATGGCTGCGCTCAGGTCGGGCCTGGCCGATGTGGTCGACATGCCGCTCACCGCGCGCAAGCTCAGCGGGATTCTCGAGCGCGCACCCGTTCGCCGCGAGCCGCCGGGCACGTTCGTCCTCGAGGAGACTGCCGCGATGCCCGCGGGTCACCCGGTGACGGTGACTTTTGAGGCATCCTCCGGGCTCTCCACCGAGGTGAGTTTCATCCACTCGATCCGGGAGCAGGAGCCCGAGGTGCTTCAGCCGGAACCCTTCCTTCCGTCCGCGGCGCCGGAACCGTTCCTCGATGCGTGGGCCATCCCGATCGATTCGATCCGAC
>Ga0214471_10002578_pt1 | contig 14202 bp, 7 predicted proteins | sample RVTome_5_FD_207665 | JGI IMG/M metagenome (GOLD analysis project Ga0214471, IMG submission 207665) | Soil microbial communities from uranium-contaminated site in the Upper Colorado River Basin, Wyoming, United States - RVT142D155 | ecosystem: Environmental > Terrestrial > Soil > Contaminated >...
ACTTGCGCGCCTGCGAGCGGCGCATCCTGACCTGCGCCCGTGCCCGCCGGGCGAAGTCGCCCACCTCGGCCTCGTTGCGCCGCTGGCGCGGCGAGCTGATGGCGGGCGAGCGAAAGGACTTCACGGACTACCTCCGGGCGTATCGAGACCGATGGGAGCGCGGTTATGCCTCCCATCCCCGGATCCCCCTCCTCGCACCTGGGATTAGCGTCCAGGTAGGTTGCCAGTTGCCGTCAGCGGTAGAATCGGCCAAACGCTTCCTCGACCCTTTGGAGCTCAATTGACACGACTGCGAGACTCCAAGAAGACTGCGGACCGGACTGAGGCCTCGAGAATTAAGCTCCTTCGCCGAGCGCCCCACCGGATTCGCTGGACGCCGGACCTTGTTGAACTCCTGGGAAGAAAGAGCGACGGCGCAGTGGCGCGAAAGGGCGGTATCTCCGCTAGTGCCGTGGGGCGTGAGCGCCGCCGTCGCGGGATCCCGCCCTTCAAGGAGGCAGTGCCGGCGCCGGACTGGACCTCGGAGATGATCGCCATCCTGGGTGCCGACTCCGACGCCCGCGTCGCCGCCGCTCTCGGGCTGACGGTCAGCATGGTCGCGCACAAGCGAAGAAAGCTCGGCATCCCACCTTGCCACCTGAAACAGAGTCGGCCCCGTGAGTGGTCCAGGTCCGAGATCGAGCTGCTGGGGACGCAGCCCGACGCGGCTGCCGCCGAGACGTTCGGGATTGGACTTCGCACCGTCACGCTGAAACGCCACGAACTCGGTATTCCGGCCTTTCGCCCCGCCTCGCCACCCATTGAGTGGACCGAAGAGATGGATAGCCTCTTGGGTACGATGAGCGACCCGGCGCTCGCCGACAGGCTCGGCGTCAGCCCGGGAGCGGTGTGGGCTCGGCGGAGAGCGCTGGCGGTCCCTGCGATCAAGGTCACGGGCAAGGTCGTCCGCGGTGCCGAGCTCGTCCGCGTCCTTCACCAGCACAGTGCCGAGGTCCGACGGCGGACGGGCCTCAGTTACGGGACCATCATAAGACTGCGGAAAGAGCTCGACATTCCGAACCCGGATCGATGGAGCGCTGACATCGTAGCGCGTCTGGGTAAGGTCCCGGACGCCGCCATCGCCGAAGAGCTCGGCATCACGGCGGTGGCGGTGATTGGCGCTCGCCGCCTTCGCGGCATCTCCGCATTCCGGCCTGTGGCTCGTTTCACCTCCGAAGAAGATGCGCTGCTGGGGACGGATCTGGACTCCGTCATTGCCCAGCGATTGGGCCGGCACAAAGGATCGGTCGCCCAGCGGCGGAAAATGCTCGGAATTCCCCCCTTCTCCGGTAAGGAATCTCGCCCCTGGACCGCCGACGAGGAGTCGCTTCTCGGCACCGAAGCCGACGCCGAGATCGCTCGCCGCCTAGGTCGAACCGAGCTGGCGGTCACGATTCGTCGCCAGAGCCTGGGAATCCCAATAGCGGGCATGCCCTCGCATCGGGGTAAAGCGTGGTCTCCAGAAGAAGACGCGCACCTCGGTACCAAAACCGACGCCGAGATCGCTCGCCGCCTAGGTCGAACCGAGCTGGCGGTCGCGATTCGGCGCCGCGCGTTGGGGATCGTCGTTGCAGGAAGGCCGCCGCGATTCAGGAAGCCCTGGACCAAAGAAGAAGACTCACTGCTGGGCACCGCGAGCGACGCCAAGGTCGCTGGCCGCCTCGGACGGAGCCCTGCTGCGGTATGCAATCGACGCTCGGCGCTCGGCATCGCTCGGTTCTCGTAGCTGAAGTCTCTAAAGCTACGACCACCTCCAGGTCAGGGACGAACTTCCGCGACAAAGCGCGCTTCCATACCGAAGCCCAGGGTCAGCGAAAGATCTCACGGTGACCGCTCCCGGCGCCACGATCGTCTACCAGCTCACCGTCACCAACAACGGTACCCAGGACGCCACCGGCGTCACGATCGAGGACCCTGAGCCCGCCCACACGACATTCGTGGCGGCGGCGTCCGATCCTGGCTGGAGCTGCCAGGACGGCGACAGCGCCGGCAAAGCCCTGCAGCTTCTTCGTCGACGACGTCCCGGTGGGCGCCTCCGCCACCGTCCTCTTCGCCGTCCGGGTCCTTCGATCCGTTGCCCGCCGGAGTCACCTCGATCCGGAACTCGGCCACCGTCGAGGATCACGGCAGCGGCGGCAATGAGCAGGATCCTAACGACCACACCCCCGAGATCGATCGATATACCGCTGGAGCCGTCCGCCGCCGGCGTTGACGTCGCCCTGCGCATGATCGGTCCCGACTTCACCGGCCCTGGAGACCTCATCTCCTACCGCCTCATCGTCACCAACCTCGGGGACGCTACCGCCGCCGGCGTCAACGTCCGCGAGGCCGTCCCGGGCCACACCACCTTCACCGCCGCTCACCCGGATGCGGGCTGGAGCTGTCCTGACTCGGCCCCGGCCGGCACTGCCTGCGTGCTCACGATCTCCTCGCTCGACCCCGGCGACTCGCTCACCCTCACCTTCGGCGTCGCCGTCGATCGGCCCGTGCCCCTGAGCGTGCACTCCATCGACAACACCGCCTCCGTCGCCCATCCGGACGATGAGAACTCCGCCAACGACTCCGCCTTCCTCTCCACCACCCTCTCCCACCTGCCCACCGGGCCCGACGTCGCCATCTCCAAGCAGCTCGGGGACTCGCCCATCGCCGGCACCACCGTGAGGTACCTCATCACCGTCATGAACCTCGGCAAGACCGCCGCCACGGTGACGGTGTTCGAGCGGCCTTCCTACCCGCCGGCGCCCTTCGTGGGCGAGTACGGCTGGACCTGTGATGACGAGCTCGAATGCAGCCAGCAGGTGAGCGTCGAGCCGGGCGAGACGATCATACTCGACTTCTTTGTGGACATCCCGGAGGGCGCCGTCGATCCCCTCGTCAATGAGGCGTCAGCGCCGCTGCCGGGCGACGAGAACTCCGGCAACAACGCAGCCTTCACCCACGACGATTTGATCTCCATCCACGACATCCCGACCATCTCACCGCTCGGCGTCGTCCTCCTGGCCGGATTCGTGCTCGCCACGGCTTTCGTCTTCATCCGACGCAGACGGTCGCTTTCCGGTAGCCGGGCGCTTCCGGAACCCGGGGCGAGCGTCCCGACCCATGCCGCTCCGCTCCATGGATCCGCCACACCCGTAGCCCGCTCGCCCCGCCCCCCGCCAAGCCAGAAAGGCACGGAGGAAGGGAGCTTCCGTGGGACGCCCCTCCTCCCCCAGGGACCGGAGATCCCGTAGCTCCCGCCCCTTCCTCCTGGGGAGTAGGGGCGACCCTCACGGGTCGCCCCCTCGCTTTTCCGCAAAGACACGGGTTCTCGGGTTCGCCATTCTTTGTCACCGAGCCGTTGACAATTCGTGGCGCTTTACCCCGCCCGCCGGCGACGGTTTGTCAGGATCATCCGGTCAAGGGGAGCCCAATATGGACTATTTCTCGGTTCCATAGAGGACTATCATTCGGTGTCAGTAATAAGAATCGAGAGATTTCTCTTGAATCTGTGCATCGGCGGTAGTACTCTTGGTCAGGGCTCGCCGGGCTGGCGTTCTGGGTGATGGCGGAGGAGGGCGGAGAATTGTCCCGAAAGGGAGAACTAGCATCCTCACAGCCGCGGCTCCTCGCGTCTCAGATCTGAGACCACCGGGTCCCAAAATATGAGAACCACACGCTTGGAACCTCCTCGATCCTTCAGGGTTGTAGTCCCTTTTGACCTGGCATGGATCCTGCGTGAGACAGAACCTGGAACGACCCTGACGAGGATGACGGGCCGTTCTCGCGCCAACGGAGAGAGAGGATCGTGTCCGGACAGTCTTCTAAATCGGTCAAGTGAGCTAGGCGCCAGGCGTGCGCGCTTGGCCGGACGCGACTCCCCCCATTCTGGCGCGCTTCGACAGCTCATGTTGCTTATGAGCTTTTGGGGATCGTAGATGGTCGAGAATCGTCCTGGTCGCTCAAGGAGGCGGTATGCCATCAGGCTACCAGTCGATCTGCCCTCGGACGGTACGCTGCTGGCGTCGACGAGCATCGGGCTCTGCGTGGGTTGGAACCTGATCGGCTTCCCCGCCGCCCAGGCGCGTCCGGTGCGCAACGCCTTGGCCTCGATCGAAGGCAAGTATGCCCGCGAAGCCCTCGACCTCCAGGGACGCTTGGTCAAGGAAATAATAGCCTTCTCCGTCGAAGGCCAGCAGAAGATTGGCAATTTCACGTATTTCACGTTGTCATTCGTCGACCTCTCGGTGCCACTCTCAGGTCTCGACATCGAAGTTGTGCGCACCGGGGCCGGCATCGGAGAGACGCGATGAGATGGTTTCGCCGCACGCTATGCGAGAGCAGGTTCTGCATTCTGGCGCTACTTGCCGTTGAGTTCTTCTACATGGTCGACGGCAGGAACTTCGTCCAGGCCCACCAAGTGCACGAGCAAGAGGAGGCGCGGCTGCGGGAGCTCTCGGATCTCCTCGACGTCCCGGTCGAGAAGCTGCGTCCAGACCACGAGACGCTCTTCGACTCCATCAAGAGGCTCTTCGTCGAAGCGAAGGATCCGGTCATGGAGGCGGGTTTGAAGCGTCTCCGGGAGGTGCTGAAGAAGCACGAAGAGCAGGTGGCGGCGAACCCTTACCTGCCGCAGATCGAAGCGGTGAAGCGGGAGCATGCGATCTACCGCATCGAGGGCTTGATCCAGGATCTGATGCAGTTCACGGAGCCTCGGGGAGGCAAGGCGCTTCCGGAGGCGTCGCAGCGGGCGCTGTTGCGCAACTTGCACCACGGCTTGAAGGGCCGGCTCGAGCTGCCGCCATTGCCGGAGGGCTCGCCGGCCAAGGCCCAGGCCAAGCACGCGGAGATGCAGGCGAAGCTCGACCGGCTCTTCGACTCGGTGCGTCCAATCGTCGCCGAAACGCAGCAGCCGCAGACGAACGGGACCCTGGCGCAGAAGGTTGGCGCGCTCAGGACGCTGCAGGCTGTGGACACGAAGCGCTCCGTGCGTCCGCCGCGATTTGCCGACCGGCCCCTACCGTTGCGCCGCGTCGAGAAGAAGGCGCGAACTCTGGAGCTGCCCGGCGCAGAACAGGCCACGGAGATCTCGCCTCGGGCGACGGCGCCGTCCGATCCGCCCCAGGTGGTGTCGAAGGCCGGGATCGCTCCGGAGATCGTCGAGCTGGCCGAGAGCCTCGGCAACTCTCCGGCGAGGATCTTCAGCTTCGTCCATGACAACGTCGATTTCGATCCCAAGTGGGGTGCGTTTAAGGGACCACTGGGTACGCTCTGGGAGAGGTCGGGGACGTCGTGGGATCAGGCCTGGCTGCTGCGCGACCTGCTGGTCGCCGCCGGGGTCGACGCGCGCTTCGAATGGGGGGAGATCGAGGTCTCGACGGAGCTGCTGACCAACATCACCGGCCTCGACGATCCCTTCCGCGCTGGCGACCTCATGACCACGGCGGGCGTGCCGATCGTGCTGCTGACCGAGGGGTCTCGCGTCGTCGCGGCACGGATGTCCCACGTGTGGGTGAGAGCATTCGTCGACTACATCCCGAACCGGGGAGCGACGCCGGGGCCGGGGGACAAGTGGATCCGGATGGACCCGTCGCTCAAGCGTTACAGCTATGCCCCGGGGATCCCGATTCACCATGAGGTCGCGTTCTCGCTCGGCGATTACCTTCAGAGCGGCACGGAGCTCTCGCCGCGAAGGGCGCACGAGGAGGCTCTGTGGGCGTACATCAGAGCGAACGGCATCCAGTGCACGACTCTCGAGCAGCTCAAGAAAGCCGGGGGCATCATCGAGGAAGCCTTCCCGTTTCTTCCTGGCACCCTGCGCGGCAAGATCCTCAGGAATGACGGCGAGGAGTCCGGCGACCCGCCGCTGGCGTTTCAAGAACGGATCGCGGTCGAGGTCCGGAAGGCCCGGGGAGACTCGCTTCTGGTCTGGACCTCGCCGCTTCCCTCGCTCTATGGTGAGCGCATCGAGATCGGCTATGAAGGGGCCACCACCGACGACAAGACGGTCCTGGATGCAAACGGCGGCGTCTTCAGTACCCCTCCCTACCTCGTCGACCTCAAGCCGGTGATACGGCTCGACGGCGTCGAGTTGGCGGAAGGTAGCGCCATCGGCAGCGCCGAGGACGTCGAGATCGTGGTGACCCTGCAACCTGCAAACGGCCCGTCCGACGTCTTTGTCCACGAAGGGTACGCCGGGGAGCCCGGGGTCCTGGTGAGCGACTTTGGCCAGGTGCCGCAGCAAGTGGTGAGTCGGCACCAAGAGGTCCAGGCGGCGGCAGCGGCGGCGGGCGACGCGGCGGCCCTCGAGCCCGCCACGTTGCAGCTCCTTGGCACCACCTACCTCCAGAACCTGGGGCGCGACGCCGACGACATTGCGGGTTGGACGTGGCATCGCCTGGTGCGTCTGGTGAGCGAAGGCTTGGTGGTGCAGACCGGCGACGTCACCACAACGGTGGGCGGGTCCCCCCTGAGCTTCACGGAGGCCGAGACCTTCGTCGACTTTCCCGGCTTCGTAGTAGGGCTCTTCCATGACAACGGCACCCCGGGGATCGCCCGCCCTACGTTGGAGCTGGCGGGGGCGCAAGGGTCCTTTCTCGAGGGCGAAGTCTTCGACCAGGTCGTCGCGCAAGAGGGGATCGCGGCTGTCTCGGCTCTCACCCAGGCGCGGCGCGAGGGACAGACCGTCGAGCAGGTCGACGCCGCCAACGTCGACGCCGTTCTCGCGGCCAGAGACTTGGGGGAGAACATTGAGGCCCAGGTCCGGCTGGCCGTCGGCCAGGGCCGCATGGCGTGGATTCCTGAACGGCTAATCACCGTCAACCTGTGGCGGGGAGTCGGGTTCGTGCTGGCGGATCCCACAACCGGAGCTGCGGGCTACCTGCTGGATGGTAGCTTCGCAGGGGGAGCGGGCACTGGGCCGAGCGGCGGCATGGGGGCGGACACTCTCGGTGACGAAGAATGGCTGAGTAACGGTTTCTTGGCCGACCGCATCGAGAGACTCTATCGGTTGGTCGGGGGCGAAGGGTTCGAAACTAACTCTCCCCAAACCAATCAGGGGGATCCGGTCAATATGGCCACCGGAAACCTCTGGTTGACCGAGACCGATTTGCGCGTGCAGGCACCTGGATTGCCCATCATCTGGGCGCGGACCTACAACAGCCGTAGCGATTTCGAGGGGCCGCTGGGGAGCGGCTGGACCTTCAACTTTGGTGAGCATCTCGAGCCGACGGCAGACGGCGGGGTGCTCTATCGTGAGCAGGATGGCACAGAGCACCGATTTACCGCACAAAGTGGCGACTTGATTGCACCCCCGGGCCTGCAGGCGACCCTCGTCTCGATGACGGATGGTTGGACACTGAGTTTCAAAGACGGCACGGTCAGCCGATTTGCCGCCGATGGCCGTCTCCTGTCTCTCAGCGATTCCAATGGCTCCACCCTGACCATGAGCTATGATGGCGATGGCCTGACTTCGGTGAAAGACGCGACCGGACGGACGGTGCTCACTCTCGAGAGAGTCGACGGTCGCATCGCACGGATCACGGATGTTGCCGGCCGCACGGTGATCTACGGCTATCAGGATGGCAATATGACCACCGTGACCGCAGTGGATGGAGAGGTGTGGAGCTACGCCTACGACCGTGCCGGAAATTTGATCGCAAGCACCGACCCTCTGGGGGCCACCGACACCTGGACCTATGATTCCTTCGACCGCTGTATCGCTCACGTCGATCCCCTAGGTGTGATCGAGCGTTTTCTATACCCGCGTGGTGGTCGCTCGGCGGCCTTCGTCGACAAGCGCGGCTTCGAGCGCTACTTCGAGTTCGACGAGAGCGGGCGCGCGCTGCTCGAGGTCGATCCGCTCGGCAACGCCTCCAGCTCGACCTGGGATGATGACAACAACCGCTTGACCGTCACCGATCCTCGTGGAAACCTAAACCGCAGGATCTACGACGACCGGGGAAATCTCCTCAGTGAGACCGATTCTCTGGGCCGCACGTCGCGTTACACCTGGGATACCTTGAGCCGGCCACTCACCATCACGGATCCATTGGGCGGCGAACGGCGTCAACAGTATGATGGCCAGGGCAACCTGATCCGCCGTGAGATCGAGACCTCCCCAGGGAACTTGCAGGCCCATACGTTCGAGGTCGATGGGTTTGGCCGTGTCACCTTGCACCGTGATCCGCTCGGTCGCGAGCGGAGCTTGCGCTGGGATGTGGTCAACGGTGCCCTATTGGAGGCAACCGACAGCGTTGGAAATTCGGTCACCTACTCAGTTGACGTCCTGGGTCGGCCTATCTTGGTCACCGATCCACAAGGTCATACGGCTTCGCTCGGCTGGGACGACGCGGACCGAATCGCGACCGTCGTCGACTTCGAAGGGAATCGCTTGGGGTTTCGCTACGACGCCGCAGGGCGCCACCGAGAGCTCGACACCGCGGATGGGACCGTGCGCTTCGACTACGATGCGCTGGGCCGCCTCGTCGCCACCACCGATGCCGCCGGTACCCGTCGTCAGATCCAGTACGACGCGGGTGATCGTCCGGTGGCGCTGATCGACGGCCTTGGCCACCGAACCACGATGACCTACGATGCCCTGGGGCGTTTGACCGCACGGGTCGACAGCCTGGGTCATGTCTGGACATTTGGATACTGTGCCAATCTTGGCGGCAGCCCCGACAGTTTCTGTGAGCGGACCGATCCTCTGGGGAACACTGTATCGCAAACCGTGGACGAGGCCGGTCGGATCATCGCTACGACCGACGCAATGGGATCGGCCACGACCCTCGCCTACGACTCGTTGGATCGGGTGAGCAGCGTGTCCGATGCCCTCGGACGGACAACCCACTACGAGTACGATTTCCTGGGGCAGGCCACCGCTGTCGTGGAGCCCGATGGCTCCCGTACGGAGTATGACTACGACCCGGTCAGTGGGCTGACGTCGGTGCTTGACGCGGAAGGCCGTGAGTGGCAGTTCGCCTACGATGTGCTCGGACAGCTCGTATCTTGGACCAATCCCCTTGGCGAAAGCCACACGGCGACCTATGACGAGCTCGGGAACCTATCGACTCTTATTCGCCCCGATGGTACTACGCTTTCTTACGAATACACAATCAGCCGCCGTACCCGAGTCCATCTCCCCGGTGGTGGTGAGGAACGGTACGAGTACGATATGACTGGTCGTCTGATCCTGATCGAGAACGCGGAAACCTCGAAACGTTACGAGTATGATTCCCTCGGTCGTCTCACACGGGCCATCCACGACGATGGCGCTTATGCCGTGTCGTACACCTACGATGCCGCCGGCCGCTGCACACGGATCGTCACGCCGAAGGCGACGATTGACAAGATCTACGATGCTGCAGGCCGGCTGGTGGAGCAGCGCGACTCCCAAAGTGGCATCTTTCTTTTCGAATACGATGGGGCTGGTCGTCGGACGGCGACCCGCTATCCCAACGGTTGGGTGACCCGCGATACCTATGACGCCGCCGGAAACCTGACCCTGCGGCTGACCTCAGACCTGCAAGAGAACATCGTCGATGGTTACCGCTACACGTACGACGCGGCGGGTAACCGCGTCGCGATGCGCTCCCTCCGAGAGGGGGTCGAGCACACCTATCAATACGATGCCAACCAGCGCTTGATTCGTTGGCAGCGGGGTGCGGATCATGTCGAGGAGTACGGCTACGACCGGGTGGGCAATCGTGTCTCCCTAAACACCGAAGAGCGCTCAGTCCTCTACGAGTATGACGATGCAAATCGGTTGTTGGCGGCCACGTCGACCCCGGCAGGTGGTGGTGTCGCGGTCGTCACCCGCTACGGTTGGGACGCTCTCGGCAACCTCGTTTCGCGAACCCGTGCGGGCGAGACCACGACCTACGATTGGGATCCCCTCGGTCGGCTGCTGGCGGTCCATCAGTCCGACGCAACCACCGCCTTCGGCTACGACGCGAACGGGACTCGAGTCCGGGAATCGGTCGCGGGGGACGAGACCAGGTTTCGGCACATCATTGGCGCCGGTGGTTTCGACTACGTGTCGGCCGAAGAAGCGCCGGGCGGTACCCTCAAGCGCTATACCAGCCACGGGCCGGGATTCGATGAGCCTCTCGTCAAGGTCTCCGAGGGCTCGACCCAGACTCTGGCGCGGGATGGTCTCGGCTCCGTTACCGCATTCGGCTCGGCCGACGGCGAGCGGCTCGGTGGCTTTTCCTACGAAGCATTCGGCGCGCGATTCGGTGACGGCGAAAGCCGCTGGGGATTCGCCGGCCGAGAGACCGACCCGACGGGATTAATGTACTATCGGGCGCGATATTATGAACCAGAAGTCGGTCGTTTCATCAGCGAGGACAGCGTCTGGGGATCAGCCAACCACCCGGCGTCCCTGAATCGTTATGCCTATGTCGAGAACGACCCCATCAACCGAATCGATCCAAGTGGCAACTCGCCGGTTCTGATCGCGGGCATCGCCTTTCTCTTCCTGGGAGCTCAGTTTTTCTATCTGGGAATGTTGGCGAACCAGCAGGGTGCCGACGAGTTGGTCCTTCCGATCGGGCTCTTCGGCGTGGCCTACACCCTAATCGGCCTGTTCCTGATCACGCTCCATATCTTTTTCCGTAAGGCCGCCGAGACGTTCGAGTTTCTGTGGGCGCTCGCGTGGAGCACCAGGGTCGTCCAGTACCGGCTGTTGATAGCTCTCTTCGCCTGCATGAGTCAGGCTCTGGTGCTGCTTCAAGCGCATCGTCTCGACGTCGACATCCCGCCGAAGGCGCAGGCACTGCTTCTGGTGTTGACCTGTTTGCTAGTAGTCCCGCTGGCGGTTTAGTCAAGGTCACGTTTGCCTCGAGGAACCTCGATTGTCGAACCGGTGCACATGAAGCGACCTGACGTCAAGGAAACGGCAAGGGCTCTTGGAGTGGACGCCGAGGAGCTGGCAGCCAAGATCAAGAGCATCGATCCGGAAGCCTTGAGGCACGATGGGACGATAGACGTCCACAGACTGGGAGCCCGTTTCGGCCGTCAGCCGCTGGCAGCCCGGTGGTGGCGCCGATGGTGGTCTATGTGGGGCCTGCTGGCCGTGTTGCTGACCGCCCTCGCTCTGATCATCTGGGAGGCCTGCCCGACATGACGCGGCGAAGCCTGGTCCGGGATCGAAAACCTCTACGATGCGCTCAATCGGGTGACTTCGGTGACGAAACACACGCTGAGCCGCGCTTCGAGTACGACCAGGAGAGCCATCTGGTGGTGGTCGAAGTGGCCCATGCGGTGTTGTGGGCCGGAATCGGTCTGTGAGGCGATTGTGGAGCAGCCGACGTGGTCCCGGTACCGTTGCCGACAGGTCGGTGAGGGGCCGTGTGCTCACGCTCCGAGCATGGTGTTGATGGTCGACCTCGAATACCTCGAATTCACTCTCGAGAGCTCGGATGGAACCCAGGTGGTGACGTCGATCCGCCGCTGGGACACCGGAGGGCTTTCTCGGGCTGCCCAGGAGTAGGCTTTGACTCAACTCGGGCCTGGGAGGAATCGTTGGTGGGTAGGTATTCTACTTTGCACGTTTTTGCACTTCGAGCATAATCTTTTGAGAGACCGTGAGACAAGACGGTGATGGAACAATCTCCCGGTTGACAATGGTCCACGATTGGAGTGAGACAATGAACCGTTTACCTCTGCTACTTTCACTGCTAGGCGTCGCCGTCACCCCGCTGTATGGGCAGGTTCAAACCGCGCTCGATCGGGCCGAGGCCTGGCTCGTTGGAACTCAGAACCCCAACGGCAGCTTCGGTGCAACGAGCGGGCTGGCGCCCCGGGATTCAGCGGTGTCGGTTCTTGCGCTCACCGGCGACGCCGACGTGGAAGCGGCGGTGCTACAAGGGGCGATCTATCTACACGGCGTTCCAGAGGCCAACACCCACTTCCGCTCGCAGCGAGCGCTGGCGCTGGCGTCGGCGGGGCGCGCTTTCGAGCCGCTCCTGGACGGGCTCCTCAACTTCCGGAACGGCGGCGGAATGGGAGGCTTCAACAAACACCAGTCGACCCTGCTCGATACGGCGCTGGCCGTGGAGGCTCTGGCGCTCGAGGAGAGCGGACGCCTCCTGGACATCGTGGGCCTGCTTGACTACCTGCAGCTCCACCAGCGCGGCGACGGCGGCTGGGGCATCGTGCCGGAGGACGCGAGCGACGTCTACAGCACGGCGCAGGTCGTCCTGGCGCTGACGAGCCTCGACCAACTCACCGTGGCCTCCGAGGTCGTCGACCCGGCGTTGAGCTATCTCTTCGGCCGCCAGCAAGGCGGCGGCACGTTCGGTAGCGTAGCGGAAACGGCGGTGGCCTATCGCGCCCTGCTGGCCGCGGGGGTGAGCCCCACGGACCTGGCCTTCGGCTCGCCGGTGCCGGCGCTGCTGGCGGCACAGCAGGCCGATGGTAGTTGGGAAGGCGACGTCTACGTGACCGCGGAGGTGATGCGCGCGCTGGGTCGTCACCTCCCCAATCTGACCGTCGTCGAGCTCGAGGCCTCGTCGGAATTCGCGATTCCGGGCTCGGTCGTCCGGCTCAGCGTCACCGTCCGCAACATCGGGCCGTTGGCGTCGGGCGACGGCTTTCTGGCCATTCGCCTCGATTCGGCCGGCGGCGAGGAGCTTGTCGAGGTGGCGTTGCCGGCCCTCGAAAGCGGCCAGTCGACGACGCTCGAGGTCGACGTCGACACGACCGACCGGGAGGGCGTCCTCGACCTGGTAGCGGTGGCCGACAGCCGCGAGGAGATCGGCGAGGTCGACGAGGACGACAACGTGTCCTCGGTGCGCGTGACGCTCCACGCCGGTCCCGACCTGGCGGTGTTCGGGCCGGACCTGAGCACGGCACCCGAGACGCCGGGTCCGGATGAGAGCTTCAACCTGCTGGTCCAGGTGCGCAACCTCGGCGAGGCGGAGGTGGCGAGCTTCGGCTACCGGGTGTCGCGCTTGGTGGCGGGGATGGCGGTCGAGGTCCTGGCGAGCGGGAGCGCCGGTCCACTGGAGGCAGGCGGAGCCCGCCTGGTGACGGTGCCGCTGCAACTGGCCGAGGACGAGCACACGGTGGAGGTGGTCGTCGATCCTGACGGTCTGGTGGAGGAGGAGAGCGAATCCAACAACCGCTCGACGCTCTCGTTCTTCGTCGTCGACCCGTCGCGGCCCGACCTCGCCGTGCTCGAGGGCGACGTGGCCCTGACGCCGGCCGAGCCCTCGCCGGGCGAGACGGCGACGGCGAGCGTGACGGTGCGCAACCTGGGCGAGGAGGAGGCCACGGCGCAGGTCGTCCTCCACGAGAACGGCCTTGCCGGAGTGGAGCTGGCGCGGGAGACGGTCACGGTGGCTGCCGGCGGTAGCGTCAGCGTGGCGCCGTCGTTCGTGGTGGGCGAGGGGGCCTTCGCGTTGACCGCGGTGGTCGATCCCGATGGGCAGGTGCTCGAGGCCGACGAGTCGAACAACCTGCTGACGCTGGTCTTCCGCGACCTTCCCGACCTCGCGATCGGCTTCGACAACTTCGAGCTGTCCTCTCTCTCGCCGTCGGCGGGCGATCCGGTGGACGTGACCGTGACGGTGCGCAACGCCGGCACGGCGAGCGCCGCCGGCGTCGAGCTGGAAGTCCTGGCGGGCGAGGGCGGTACGCCCGTCTTCACGCACACGTTCGCCGAGATCCCCGCGGCGGCGAACCGGCAGGCACGGTTCACGTGGACCGCGGCGGAGGGGCTGACGGCGCTGGTGGCCCGGGTGGACGGCGGCGGCGCGATCGTGGAGCGCTCGGAGACGAACAACGCTTCAACCCGCGAGGTGGCGGTGCCGCGGGCGACGGGTCCCGACCTGAGGGTGGGTGCGATCGACCGCGTCGGCCTCGTGGAGTCGGCGGGCGAGCTCGCAATCAGCGGCAGCGTGACGGTCGAGATCGTCAACGCGGGCGACGCGGACGTGACCGAGCCGTTCGAGGTGCGCCTCTTCGAGGACCGCGACGGCGACGGCCGGCGCGGCGGCGGCGATCCCGTGCTGGCCTCGACGGTGATCGAGAGCGGCGTGCCGAGCGGCGCGGCCACGGTGGCCACGCTCGCGGTGGCCGGGGCGCCGGCGTTCTTCCATTCCCTGGTGTGGCTGGAGGTCGACGCCGGCGACGTGGTGGCCGAGCAGCGCGAGGACGACAACCGGGCCGCGCTCTACGGCG